>CAJIAT010000347.1_pt1 | contig 26957 bp, 31 predicted proteins | sample 9199161 | NCBI WGS metagenome assembly CAJIAT01 (sample SAMEA7708281, study PRJEB35096) | sediment metagenome | biome: marine neritic benthic zone biome [ENVO:01000025]; feature: sediment [ENVO:00002007]; material: shallow marine sediment [ENVO:03000034] sea grass bed [ENVO_01000059] ... | reverse complement strand
TTGCCGGTGCGCACGCGTCGCCGACCGGCTCACTCCGTACCGTCCTCCGCAGGCGCCTCGGCCGGGTCGAGCCAGCCCGCGACCTGGCCGTCGAAGCGACGGCCCGCCGGGTCGACTGACGCCGAAGGTGCGGGCCCGGGCCCGGGCTCGGGAATGGGCGACGGCTCGGACGGTGCCGGTCCGGGCTCCTCGAGCGCGGCCGCAGGCTTCGGCTCGGGTGCCGGCTCCGGCTCCGGCTCCGCGGGCGGCTCCGCCGGGCGGGGCGCCGGCGTGGCCACCAGGGGCTTCAGGCTCTCCATCTTGCGCCGGAACTCGTTGGTGATGTCCCGCGCCTCGCGCGCGCCCTGCACCGCGCGCGGCGTGATCAGCACGACAAGCTCGGTGCGGTTCGCCGCCGTGCGCTTGGCCCCGAACAGGTAGCCGAGCACCGGGATGGTGTGCAGGAACGGGATCCCCTGCTCGTCGTCGTCCTTGCTCTCGCGGATGAGCCCGCCGAGCACCACCGTCTCGCCGCTCTGGATGGCGACGGTGCTCGTGATCCGACGCTGCTGGATGGTCGGGGTCAGGTTCTGCGTCGCCTCGCCGCCGCCGGCGGCCTGCTGCTCGTCGACGTTGCTGACCTCCTGCTCGATGTCCATGATGACGAGCCCGCCCGCGTTGACGCGCGGCGTCACCGTCAGCAGCACGCCCGTGTCTCGGTACTCGATCGAGTTGACGATGTTCGACTGGCCGCTCACGGACTGCTGCTGGGCGGTCGTCACCGGCACCTGGTCGCCCACCTCGATGGTCGCCTGCTGGTTGTTCAGCACCATCAGGCTCGGCGAGGAGATGATGTTGAGCTTGGACTCCTCGGCGAGCGTGTTGAGCACGAGGCGCACGTCGAGGGCGTCGACGATGGCGTAGGAGAACCCGGGCGCAAGGGCCTGCAGGCCCGTCGCGCCGAGGTCGAGGGTGCCCCGACCGGTCTTGCTGCCGACGTTGTTCTTGAAGAACCACTCGAGGCCGAGCGAGAGCTCGCCGGTCAAGGTGACCTCGGCGATCGTGGCCTCGATGAGCACCTGCAGCGGCACGATGTCGAGGCTGCGGATCGCCGCCTCCACCTGCCGGTACTGCTGGGCCGTGGCGAGGATGACCAGCGCGTTGTTCACCTCGTCGGCGATGATCCGGATCGACTCGGTGCCCGAGAGCGCGACCCCCTCCCCGCCCGCGTCGACCACCGGCGAGGGCGGCTCGAGCACCACGTCGCTCGCCGGCTCGCCCTCGCGCGCCGCCGGTGCGGGCTCGGACTGGATGCGACCGGGCCGGGTCCCCGGGGCGAGCTCGATCGGGGCGACGGGCGTCCCCTCGTCGCGGAAGACCTCGGTGAGCACGCTCGCGAGCTCGACCGCGCGACCGTTCTGCACGTGGTAGACGAAAAGGCGCTGGCCCGCGGTGCCGGTGTCGTGATCGAGCCGATCGATCCAGCCGGAGGCCTTCTCGAGCAGCTCCGGGCGCGCGGTGATCACGAGCAGCGCATCGAGTCGCTCGATGAGGACGAAGCGCACCAGGCCCGCGAGCGGCCCTTCGGCCTCGCTGCCGAAGATCGACTGGAGGTCCGCAGCAAGGGTCTTCGCGTCGACGAAGTCGGGAGTGAACAGGCCCACCGACATCCCCTCGAGCCAGTCGACGTCGAAGACCTCGATCGTCGCGAGCAGATCCCCGATCTCACGCGAGCTGCCCGCGAGGACGATGAGGTTGCGCGTCGCGTCGACCCTCACGAGGTTGGTGGGGTTGGCGAAGGGCTCGAGGATCTTCTGCATCTCGAGCGCCGAGATGTAGCGCAGCGGCACCACGCGCACCGCGTAGCCCGGCGGCAGGGCGCCACCGCCCACCTCCGGCGCAGAGCTCGCGCGCACCGCGCCCTCGAGCGGGGTGACGCGGTACAGGTCCCGCGCCGGGTCGTGCACCAGGGCAGCGTTGTTGACGGCGAGCAGCCCCTCGAGGGTCCGCAGGAGATCCTCGCGCCTCAGCGGGTTGCTGGTCTGGAGCGTGACGACCCCCTGTATGCCCGGGTCGACGCTGTAGTTCTTCTGGAGGAGATCGCCGAGCACGACCTTGACCACCTCCTGGAGCGGTGTGTTCTCGAAGTTGAGGGTGATGTCACCGGGCTCGGCGCCCGGCGCCGCCGGCGCGGGCGCCGATCTCACGAACCGTCCCGAGCCGGGCTGGTAGAAGTCCGCCTCGCCGCGCCGGTCCACCGGGGCGGTCGACGCGGGCTCCTGCGCCTCCACCTGCACCGGCGCCGGCTCCGGGAGAGAGGTGCCGCTGCCGAGCACGGAGTAGACCTTCTGACGCGGGGCCGTCTCGCCGCAGGCGCCCACGGCGAGGATCGCCGCGAGCGCACCGAGGCGCAGGGCACGGCGCAGGAATGTCGAACCTCGGCTCATTCCGGGCTCTGGGGACCGACGGCAGCCGCCTGATTATCAAACCGTTTGTGAAGTATTGCCTGTTACTCACTGATATTCAATGCGGTTCTGGTAATCGGGCAGGCGGCCCGAGGACCCTTCGCAGATGGCCGCGGCCTCCGTGCTGCCGGGGCAAGGAGAGACGCGCGAGCGGGTGGGAGACGCTGCAGCTGGGCCGAGGCTGCCTTGCGGCTCCCTCGTCGCTCTGCCTCAGTTGGTGGCCTCGCGCTGCGCGCGCCGCCGCTCGAGGCGCTCGCGCGCAGCCCGCCGCGGGCCCTGGAGCGGTCGCCGCGGACGCTGCGCGGCTGCGGGATCCTCCCCGTCCGGATCTTCGAGCTCCTTGGACTCCGGAGTAGCGCGCGCGCGCTCGCGGCGGCCCGGGAGCGGCGGCGGCGGCAGATCGAACCGGCGCAGGACGAGCCTGTAGGTGTCGCTGCCCTGGGAGAGCACCAGCGTCTCCGGCTCGATCGAGACCACCTCCCAGCCGTCGACCCGGTCCCCGACCCGGGCGCGCTGGGTCTGGCTCGGATCGTCGCCGCGCAGCAGCGCGACCGGCTCGTCGGCGACGATCACCACGCCGGTGAGGATCTTCCTCGGCGGCGTCGCCGAGGTCGCCGTCGTCGGGGCCGCGGCCTGGCCCGCTGGCGCCGGGCGCCGATCGGGACGGAACAGCGGGCGCTCGACCGTATCGCTCAGCGATTCGAGCTCCGGGAGCGTCGGCACCGCACCGGGCCCTTCGCGCTCGAGGCCGGCGAGCGCGCTGGGCGCTGCCCCGATGTCCACGGCAGGCGTCGGATCCGGCGCCTCGAGCTGCGCGCGCATCGCCCACACCAGCGCAACGGCGACGAGGGTGAGGACGAGCGCCAGCGCCCGTTTCATCTCGAGCCCTCCTCGACCGGCCCCTCCGGCTCGGGCATGAACCCGACCAGTCGGAAGCGCACGTCGAGGGTCTGGCCCGCGAGACGGTTGGCGCGCCGGCGCGGAGCGCGCCGCGAGACCACGACGAGGCTCTCCACGAGGAGCATCGGTGGCCCGCTCTCGAGGCGGTGGAGCGTGTCGCGCAGGCCCCGGGTGGCGAGGGAGGCACGCACCTCGAGCCCGACCTTGCGGAAGCCCTCGATCGACTCCGGCTCGAGCACCCGTGCGCTGGTCAGGCTGCCGCCGGTGCCGGCGACGATCGACTTCAGCAGCTGCTGCAGATCGGCGGTCGCCACGCGATCGCTCGGCGCGTCCACCAGCAGCTCGGCCCAGCGCCCGCTCGTGCCGAGATCGGCGATGGCCTTCTCGAGTCCCGCGGCGTCGAGGGCGAGCCGCTCGAAGCGGGCGATGCGCTCGAGGCGATCGTCGATCTGCGAGGCGCCGTCGGCGATCCGCTTGCCGAACGCGATGGCGCCGGCCGCGACGGCGCCGACGAGCGCGAGCAGCAGCGCGAGCGCGAGCAGCGGCCCTCGGTGCCGCAGCGCGCTCATCCGCCTGCCTCCGGCGAGTCGACCTGCACGGCGATGTGGAAGCGGTCCCGGCCGCTCGCGCCGTCGCGCAGCATCGGCGAGGCGAAGCGGGCGCCGGAGAGGAGCTCGGATGCGTCGAGCAGCGCGATCAGCGCCGACGCCGAGGTCGACGTCCCGTGCAGATGGACCTCGCGCGCTCGGAACTCGAGCCGTGAGAGGGCGGTGCCGTCCGGGAGCACCGCGCTCAGCTCCTCGAGCAGCACCACCGCGGCGGGCCGCGCGCGCCGCTGCTCGAGCAGGAAGTCCCCGGCGCCGAGGAGGGACTCGAGGCGCCGGCGAAGCTCGTCGGCGCGCGTCGCGTTGCCCATCGAGACCCGCATCTGGGAATCGAGGCGCTCGATGGCGCGATCCTGGCGATCGATCACCACCAGGCCCAGCCCGATCAACAGCAGCGCGTTGATCGCGACCAGCGCCGGCACGAGCAGCCCGGTGCGTCGAGGCTGGTAGTCGCGGGTCCGGAACTCGAGCTCGAGCACGTCCTGCGGATCGGCACCGTGCTGCTCGTCCGGCCCCGGGTCGAGGCCAGACTCCCCGACCAGCGCGAGCACCGGCTCGACCACGGTGCGCGGCACCACGAGCAGGCGCAGGCGCAGGTGGCGCTCGTCGCGCCCGACGACCGCGTAGCGGTGGTAGACGTCCTCGGCGCGGAACGGCGTGAGCCGCTCCATCTCGAAGCGCAGCACCTGGGCGAGGTTCTCCTCGGTGGCGATCGGCAGCTCGACCTCGCGGGTGAGCGCACGCGAGGGGTCGAAGCGGATCCGGACCCGCGCTCCCTCGGGCACCTCGATCGCGCCGATCTCGTGGGCGCCCTTCGCCGGCGCGCCGGTCGTCGGCGCTGGCCACGCCCCGAGACGCTCGGCCTCGGCGCCGTGCTCGGAGAGCCAGACCAGCTCCTGCTCGCCGAGCAGCAGGCACACCGAGGTCGCGCGCTCGGCGCGCGAGGCGCGCGGCGAGCGCGGCAACCAGACGCGCAGCCCGGCGCCCCACCAGTCGAGGAAGCGCCCGAGCATCAACCCTCCTCCTCGGGCGCGCTCGCCGCCGCGGAGGCCGGTGCAGCGACCGACCCGGCGAGCGGCGCGCCGTTCCAGGCGAGGATCGACGCCGGCGTGCGAGCGCGACCGGACAGGCGCACCAGCGCCGTGCAGCCCGCCTCGCGTCCGCCGCGCGTGCGGGCCCGGACCTCGATGGTGTAGAACGCCGAGGCGCCGCGCGCGAGGTAACGCTCGAGACCGGCGAGCTTGCCGGCGGGGAACGGCGTGCCGCCACCCGACGCACCGCCGGCGTCGGCCCAGGCCGCGCGCGCCTCGATGAACTCGGCGATGTCCTCGGCCGTCGCTCCAGGGATCGCCTCGAGGGCGACGGCGGATGCGGACTGCGGATCGATCCGCGCCCCGCCTCCGTTGACCGTGAGGTGCGGCGCGATTGCGTCGTAGATCTCCGCACTCACACCGAGCACCCGTCGCAGCTCGCTCACCGTGGAGAACTTGCCGTTGGCGGGGCGCCACTGCAGCCCGGCCGCAGCGTAGGCGCGGGCCTCCGCCCCGTCGCGGCGCTCCGTGTCGTCGCGATCGCGCCAGTCGAGCACCGCCTCGGCCGCAGCGAGGGCCTGCTCTTCCTCCACGCCGTCGATTCGCTCCGCCGCGCCCGCGAAGAGCTTGCGCACGACGTCCTCGGCGGCGGCGTTGAGGTTGATCTTGCCCCGCTCGGAGCGCACGCGCACGGTCACCTTCCCGCCCGCGAGCGTGAAGGTGTAGGGCGCGCCGTCGCTGCGCCACTTCGCCGCTCGATCGCGCTCCATGAGCCCGACGACCGCACGGGCGACGCCGGCCTCGGCGAGCGCCTCGGCCTGACGCAGCTCGGCGAGACCGCGGGTCACCGCCAGCTCGGTGCGGGCGCCGAAGGCGAGCGAGCCCACCACGAGCGTCAGCAGCACCCCGACCCAGAGCACCAGGACCAGAGCGAAGCCCCGGGCGCGCGCCTTCACCGCCTCAGCCCCTCGAGGGGCTTCGCCCCGCTACCCAGTCGTGCCCGTCGCTCCTGCTGCTGGCTGTCGCCGGGCCCCTCCTGTTCCTCCTCTTCCTCCTCTTCCTCCTCATCGGGATCGATGCGCACGCGCACGCCGTCGCTGCGCGGCGCCACCACGACGTCCGGCCACGGCGCCTCGCCCTCGCGCTCCCAGCGCACCCTTACCAGCCGCGGGAGGCGGTCCGAGTCGCGCCAGTCCGGCCACCAGCGCGCGACGGTATCCGCCCGGGCGCCTGCGGCGGGCCCGTAATACTCGAAGCGGCCACCGGCGAGACCGTCGACGAGCACCGTGACCACCGGCTCGGCGACGACCTGCGCGTTCTCGCCGAGCACCGCCGGGCGGTGGCGCACGGCGAGATGCAGGCGCCCCTCGTCGCCCGTCTCGAAGGCGAGGCGCAGCTCGTGCAGCCCGGCGCCCAGGTGGGGCGGGAGCTCCGCGTACATGGTCAGCGCGGACGCGGTGCCGTCGAACATCATCCGCGCCCTGCCGCGGGTGCGCACGACGACCGACGCCGCCTGCTCGATCTGGCTGCGCACGAAGCGCTCCGCGGTGCGCTGCGCCGAGAGCGTGCGGGTGCGCTCCTCGGCGCCGTCCCAGCCGCGCATCGCCGTGCGCAGGGTCTCGTAGGCGCCGACCACGACCAGCCCGACGAGGGCGAGCGCGACGAGCAGCTCGATGAGCGTGAAGCCGGCGGTACGAGGGGCAGCGCGGATCACGGCGGCGGCACCAGCATCAGGGTCTCGAGGCGCAGCTCGCGCTCGCCCCAGCTCACCGTCACCGTCGCGATTTCGAGCTCGGGGCGCCCGCGGCTGTCCGCGCCGAGCATCTCGTCGACGTAGGGCTCGTAGCTCAGGCGCCACTCGTACTCGACGCCCTCGCCGGCGACGACACCGAAGCTCGCCGGCTCGGTCGGGCCGACGGCGCGCACCACGCGCAGCTCGTCGAGCACCGAGCGCGCGATGCTGCTCGCCTGCGCGTACTGGGCGCCGACGTCGATGGTGCGCAGGTTCGCGCCGACGACCTGGAGCGCTGGCACGGCGACGAGGGCGAGGACGGTGAACGCGACCAGGACCTCGAGCAGCGTGAAGCCTCGGGAGCGCCGACCCGGCACGCGGGGTCCGCGGCGCTTCGCCGGAGGATTCGGCCGGGGCGCGGCGGGAGGACTCACTCGCTCGCCACCTGACCCCAGGCGACCTGCACCTGGTCCTCGGCGGCGGCCTCCGCCGCGGTGAGCTCGCGCGAGGCGATGGCACCGGTGAGCCAGTTCACGTCGACGATCCACGCGCCAGCGCGGCCCTGGAGCCGCACGCGGGCCCCGGTCGAGCTGCCGTCCGGGAAGAAGCGCACGGCGCCGATCCCGTCGCTGCCGAGCTCCGAGCTCGCCGTGAGGAGCGCGATCTGCAGGTCCTTCGGCAGCGTTCGGGCACGGCGCTCGCCGGGCACCAGGAGCGTGTGCGTCTCGACGTCGAACACCAGCCGCGCGCCGTCGCCGGCGCCGAGCGCGGCGTTGCGCGTGGCGCGAAGCGCCGAGACGACCGTGCGCACCGCCGAGAGCGCCTCGGTCCGCGAGCCCCCAGCGCCGAGCCGCGGGGCGACCGCCGTCAGCAGCAGCACGAGGAGCGCCATGACGACCAGCAGCTCGATGAGCGTGAAGCCACCCTCGCCGCTCTCAGTTCCAGCTCGTGACGTCCGCGTTCTCACCGTCGCCGCCCACCTGACCGTCCGCGCCGAGCGTGGAGAGATCGTACTCGCCGTTCTCGCCAGGGTAGGCATAGACGAACGGCCGGCCCCAGGGGTCCTCGGGCAAGACGCCCTTCTTCAGATACGGCCCGTTCCAGCGCTCGGCGCCGGCGGGCTTGGCGACCAGGCCCTCGAGGGTCGGCGGATAGCTGCCGACCTCGAGACGATAGAGATCGACCGCCGTGGACAGGTTCTCGATCTGGATGCGCGCCGAGTCGCTCTTGGCGCCCGACAGCCACTTGAGCGCACGCGGGGTCGCGAACGCCGCGATCAGACCGAGGATCGCGAGCACGACGAGCAGCTCGAGCAGGGTGAAGCCCCGCCCGCTCCGTCGTTCTCGTGGCCCCGCGGGGCGAGTGCCTCTGCTCATGGTCGGGTCCTCGTCGCAGCCGGCCCTGACGGTTGGGCTTGCAGTGTGGATGCCGGCGAGGCGAAGGCCCCGCACGGTGCGGAGCCGCTCGAGTCGCGCGCGCCGGTCGGTGGGGGATGGGTTGCAGTCACCTGTTCGAATCCCGTGTCGGGAGCTCGCTCAGAACGCCAGCTCGTTGATGCTCAGGAGCGCGGAGAGGATCGACAGGATCAGCCCGGCGATCACGAGGCCCATGGCGAGGATCACCAAAGGCCCGAGCACCGCGACGAAGCGCCCGACGGTCGAGTGGACCTCCACGTCGTAGATGTCCGCCAGACGCAGCAGCATCCCCTCCATGTCGCCCGCCTCCTCGCCGACCCGCACCAGGTGCGCCGCGAGCCGCGGGAACACCGCGGCGCGCACCAGCGGGCCCGAGAGCCCCTGTCCGGCCTCGACCTCCGGTGTCATCGCCTCGAGCGCCGCGGCGACCCAGCTGTTGCCGACGACCTGGCGCGCGATGCCGAGCGCCTGGACGAGCGGCACGCCGTTGCGGAGCAGGGTGCCGAGGGCGCGGGTGAAGCGACTCGCCTCGAGCTTGGCGATGATCTCCCCGCCGATCGGCACCGCGAGGAGCGCGCGATCGATGCGCAGCCTCGCCGCCGGGTTCGCCTGCAGGCGCCGCAGCCAGAGCCACAGCCCCACGCCGGCGATCGCGCCGACCCACCAGTAGCTCTCCACCGCGGCCCCGAGCGCCACGACGACGCGCGTCGCCATCGGTAGCGCCTCGCCGGCATCGGCGAACATCTCCGAGATCCGCGGCACCACCACGCCGAGGATGACCGCGACCGACAGGCCGGCCACGCCGAGCAGGATCACAGGATACAGCAGCGCCGAGACCAGGGACTCGCGAAGCGTGCGGGCGCGATCGAGAAAGGTCGCGAGCCGGCGCACCGCTCCGGCAAGATCTCCCGAGGCCTCGCCTGCGCGCACCATGCTGACGAAGAAAGGTGGGAACGCGTCGCCGTGCTCTGCGATCGCCGCGGAGAGATCGGCGCCGCCGCGCACCTGCTCGCGGACTGCCTCGAGCAGCGTGCGCACGGGCGCACGGGTGGCGAGCTCGGTCATGATCGCGAGCGCGCGGTCGAGGGTGAGCCCGGATTCGAGCAACGTCGCGAGCTCCACGGTCGTGAGCTCCACGTCCCGCCGCGTGACCCGGCGCCGCTCGAAGAGCGCCCGCGGCGTGCGCCGGGCGACAGAGCGCCCCTCGGCCACCGGCTCGGCCCGGATGGGAATGTGCCCGTCCGCCTGGAGACGACGGACCACCGCCTCGCCGTCCACGGCCTCCATGCGCCCCTCGATGACCTCTCCGGAGGCCGCCGCCGCCTTGTACTGGAAGAGCGGCATCTACCCGCGGGCGCGCGCCGTCCGCACGCCGGCGGCGGGGGCAGGGCCGATGATGTCGCTTCTATCGCTCATTCTCGTCCGTGGCTTCGTTCTCGGCGCTCGGCGTCGCCTGCGGGGTCGTCACGCGCCGAGATCAGGTGTACCAGAGCGCAAGTCTCGCACCCCGCCCGAGCGCCGTCCGTGGGTGAGATCACAGCGCACGGGAGATGTCGGCGGCCCCGAGCAGGCACGGTCGCGGCCCCGCGGCGCTCAGACGTCGCGGGTGACCCGCACCACCTCGTCCAGCGTGGTCGTGCCGCACAGCACCTTCGTCAGGCCGTCCTCGCGCATGGTGCGCATCCCGCTCTCGCCAGCGGCGTTGCGGATCGAGTCCGCGTCGCCGCCGCGCAGGACCTCGCGGCGCACCGGGTCGGACATCACCAGGAGCTCGAGGATCCCGGTCCGCCCGCGGAACCCGGTGTTCTCGCAGGCCTCGCAGCCGACCGGCTCGAAGACCGTCGCGGCGTCGGCGCGGTGGCGATCGGCCTCGCCGAGGAGCGCCAGGAGCTCCGCCGGCGGAGGAACGGGACGCCGGCATTCCTGGCACAGCCGGCGCACGAGACGCTGGGCGACGACGCCGTTGATGGTCGAGGTCAGGAGGTAGTCCTCCACGCCCATGTCCCTGAGCCGGGTCAGGCTGCTCGGCGCATCGTTGGTGTGCAGGGTGGAGAAGACCTTGTGGCCGGTGAGCGCGGCCTGCACCGCGATGCGGGCGGTCTCCACATCGCGCATCTCCCCGATCATGATGACGTCAGGGTCCTGGCGCAGCAGCGAGCGCAGCGCGGTCGCGAAGGTCAGGCCGATTCCCGGGCGGACCTGGATCTGGTTGACCCCTTCGAGCTGGTACTCGACCGGGTCCTCGACGGTGAGGATCTTGCGCTCGACCGAGTTGAGGCTGTGCAGCGCCGCGTAGAGCGTCGTGGTCTTGCCGCTCCCGGTCGGCCCGGTGAGCAGCACGATCCCGTGGGGACGCTCGAGCACCTCCTCGAAGGCGGCGAGGAGATCCCCCTCGTAGCCGAGCGCGGCGAACTCGAGCGGCACCCGGGAGCGGTCGAGGATACGCATCACGACGCTCTCGCCGTGCATCGTCGGCACCGTCGACACGCGCAGGTCCAGCTCGCGACCCGCGACCCGCAGCTTGATGCGCCCGTCCTGGGGCAGGCGGCGCTCGGCGATGTTGAGCCGGGACATGATCTTCACCCGCGAGATCACCGCCGCGGTGGAGCGCACCGGAGGCGCCTCGACGTCGACGAGCACGCCGTCGACGCGAAAGCGCACCTTGAGGTTGCGCTCGAAGGGCTCGATGTGGATGTCCGAGGCGCGCGCCTCGAGAGCGCGGCCGATCAGCCGGTTGACCAGGCGCACCACGGGCGCCTCGCTGGCCAGGTCGCGCAGGTGGTCGACGTCCTCGTCGTCGGCCATCTCGCCGAGCGCGTGGCCGGTCTCCTCCTCCTCGTCCACGTCGCGGTACAGGCGACGGATTGCGGACTCGATCTCCGAGGCGACCCCGACCCTCGGGACCACGCGCCGGCCGATGGCGAGACGCAGGGCGTCGATGGTGTACTGGTCGAGGGGGTCGGCCATCGCCACGGCGACGTCGGACTCGGTCTCCTCGAGGGGGATCGCCGCGACGCGCTGCAGGAACTCCGGCGAGATCTGACCCTGGAGCACCGGGTCCTCGGGGTAGTCACGCGTGCCCACCACCTCCAGGCCGAGCTGATCGCCGAGCGCCTCGGCGAGATCGCGCTCGGCGATGAGACCCATCTTGACGAGCAGCGTCCCGAGCCGCTCGGAGCTGCCGGCCTGGAGGCGCAGCGCCCGGTCCAGATGTGCCGGGTCGAGGCCGGTGCGGCGCGTGATGACCGCGCCGATCGGAGTCGTCTCGCCCTCCTGCGCCGCAGGCGCACTCGACGGCTGTGAGGCCCCGGCGCTCATCGGGGCGGCACCGGCACGCCGGCGCCCGGGCACGCCGATCGACAGGGGCGGCGACGCGCGCGACGCCGGCGGTGGCGATGGAGGTACGTGCTCATCGCATCCGAGCACGCCACGGGGCGCTCGCGGGCGTGCAGGTCAGGCGCACGTGGCCACCGTGCTCCGGGCGCGGCACGAGGTCGGGGATCGGCGGTGCGGAGGTCGACGGCAAGGGCGTCTCGCATCGTTCCGAACACCTGTACGAGTGTAGTCGCGCGACGTGATGGCGGGCGGGCGTCGGGGACGGCGGGACGGCCCGGCGCGGGGATCAGTCCCGGTCGGCCCGCACCTTGATGACGACCTCCACGCCGGCGAGCACCGTGCCCTCGGGGAGTGAGGGCAGTGCGCGGACGCTCACCGCGCCCGGCGCGATGTCGGTCAGAGCGCCGGTGCGCAGGTCGTACAGATGATGGTGCTCGGTGGTGTTGGAGTCGTAGAAGACCTTGCTCGGATCGACGAGGACCTCTCGCACCAGGCCGGCCTCGGCGAACAGCTTCAGGGTGTTGTAGACGGTCGCCTTGGAGACCGCGACGCGGCCCTCCGCGCGGACCATCTCCATGAGCTGCTCGGCGCACACGTGCTGGGAGCGCCGCAACAGCACCCGCGCGATCTCGACACGCTGGCGGGTCGGGCAGATCCGATGGGCGCGCAGGCGCTCGGCGATGGCCTCGCCGCTCGTCTGCCGCAGCACCTGCTCGCTGGTTGCCATTCGCCCCGCGTGTCCTCATTCGTGTCGGTGCTCGCCGGCCTGGTCTCGCCCCGACCGCTCGCCGGTCCGGCGGCCAGGAGAAACAGCTCATTCTGCGCCCTGGTTCCGGGCGGCACCGACACTGCCGTGAGAGTATCCCCCAACTTGCCCGAGGGGTCCAGAGTATGTCCTTGAGAAACAAGGGTATTCGAGCGCGCCGGAGACCGAATCCGTTCGTCAGGCCGTGTGCGCCGTTCGTCCACCGGGCGCTGGCCCCGCCGCGATTCCCTTTGCTATGAAACGCTCAAGGCTCCACCCGTCTACGCTTGACGGCGAGGTGCGGGCACCGGCGAGGCCGTTGATGAACATGACAGCGAACACCGACAGATTGAACCGGACAGGACCCCGCGGGCCCTCCGCGCGCCGCCAGCGCGGCTTCACCGTCATCGAGATGGTGATCGTGGTGGTCATCGCCGCGGTCCTGGTGGCCCTCGCGGCGCCGAACCTGTCGGACTTCCTGAAGAACAACACCCGGGCAGAGGCGCTGAACACCATGGTGGGCGCGATCACCTACGCCCGGAGCCACGCCGTGACGAACAACGTCAACGTCTCCATCTGCGCGAGCTCGACCGGCACGAGCTGCGCGGCGGAGAACTTCGACATCGGCTACATCGTGTTCGTCGACGACGACCGCGACGGCGTCTTCGACGCCGCCGACGACACGGTGGTCCGGGTCGGCGCGCCGGACCTCGCCGCGGACTCGAGCCTGGTCGGGGACTCGGACGCCGGTGACGTGACGGCGCTGCGGTTCACCGGCAACGGCATGGCATTCAACATCGCCGCCGGGACTCACTTCCGCTACTGCGACGACCGGGGCACGCCCCTCGCGCGCGCCGTCGAGGTGACCATGAGCGGCCAGTCCCGGATCTCCGCAGACACCAACGGCAGCGGCGTCGACGACGTCGCCGGCGTCGATCTCGCATGCCCCTGAAGCATCTGGCCCTGAAGCACGCGTGAGCACAATGATGACGGTGAACAAGACCATTCGACCCCTCGTCCACAGACGCTGCCGCGGCTTCAGCCTCATGGAGGTGCTGGTGGCGCTGCTCGTGCTCGCCATCGGGCTGCTCGGCCTGGCCGCGCTCCAGACCCAGGGGCTGCGCTTCAACCAGGGCGCATACGTGCGCAGCCAGGCGACGATCCTCGCCTACGACATCATGGACTCGATGCGCGCCGCGCGCGGAAACGCCACCAACGACCTGACGAGCTACGAGCAGGTCCCGGCGGACCCGGACCTCGCCTGCGACCCGACGGCACCATCGATCGACATGGACCTGAGCTGCTGGTTCGACGCGCTGGTCGCCTCCCTCGGCACCGGTGCGACGGGCAGCGTCACGCAGCAGGCCGCTCCCGCCGACGACTACTGGGACGTCACGGTGTTCTGGGTCGACCGCGAGCCGCGCGACTTCGCCGGAACGGTCCGCCTGCCGTCCACGGAAGGCGAGTGCGAGGCGCGCGCCGCGCGCACCTGGGACGCGATTTCCAGCTCGTGCCTGGTCACCCAGACGTGGACGTTCTGGCCGTGACGCCGGCCGCGAGACACGAGGCGCAATCGATGACCACCACCCGACACACCCGCGGTTTCAGCATCGTCGAGCTGCTGGTCGCCGTCGCGCTCGGCGGGATCCTGCTCGCGGGTGCCATGAGCCTGTTCGTGAACAATCGCGACACTGCGCGCATCACCAACGAGTTCGCGCAGATGCAGGACAGCGCCCGTTTCGCCATGGACATGATGCTGCGCGACCTGCGCATGGCCGGCTACTTCGGATGCCGCAGCGACGGCGAGCAGGTCGTCAACCAGATCGTCTTCTCCGACGGCGAGCTGTGGGACGTCGCCTCCGGCGGCATCGAGGGGCTCGAGGACACGGACGCGACCGAGCAGTGGTACCCGAGCGGCCTCGCGGAGAACTTCTTCACCGGCGGCGCGACCGTGGTCGGAACCGATGGCGACAACGGTGAGATCCTCGACGGGACCGACGCGTTCACCGTGCGCTTCTTCCAGGGCAACTACGTCGACGCCGACGCCGACGACACCCCGGACCTGCAGGCCACGTCCACGTTCACTGCGGGCACGACGACCGTCGCGGCCAACAACCTCGATCCCGCCAACTTCCCGGTCGGGATCATCGCCGGAATCTCCGAGTGCGGCGGCGCTGACCTGTTCGCCGTCAACACCTCGGGCGTCGACACGCTCACCAAGGTCGGCACGCTCTCTCGCGAGTACGGCAACCGCGCCGTGGTCGCCCCCTTCGTCGGGCGGCGCTACTACATCGGCCAGAACAGCCGCGGCAATCCGGCGCTGTACCGGGCCGACATCCGCATCGACGGCGTGGGCGCGTACACGGAGCTGCCCCAGGAGCTGTTCGAGGGCGTGGAGAACATGCAGATCCTCTACGGGCTCGACAGCGACGACCCGGCCATCGACTTCGACGCGGTGCTCGACGGGGTCCCGGACGTCTACCTCGCCGCCGACGACGCCGATCTCGTCTACGGCAACGTGGTCGCGGTGAAGCTCTCGCTCATGGTCCGCAGCAACACCGTGCACCAGGGCGCGGATCTGTCCGCGCAGACCTACCAGCTGCTCGACGTCGCCCTGACCCCGGGAGATCAGTTCCGGCGCCGAGTGTTCACCAGCACCGCAGTCCTGAGGAACCAGCAATGATGCACGCCCACCGACTTCGCCGGCCACCTCGCCGCCAGCGCGGCGCCGTGCTCATCGTGGCCATGATCATGCTGATCGTGCTCACGCTGCTCGGGATCTCGACCATGAACACGACGCAGCTCGGCGAGAAGATGGCGGCGAACAACCAGCAGATGACCCACGCCTTCCAGGCCGCGGAGACCGCGCTGTCGCAGGCGTTCAACAACTCCGACGCCTGGGAGGGCGCCTTCGGCGCGACCTACGAGGAGGCGCGCGCGTACTTCGGTGGGAGCACCGACGGCGCCGAGTACGCCGCGGACTTCATGGGCTGGACGCCGCCGCCGGTCGGAACGCTCTACAGCTCCACCACGTTCCAGGCGGGGCACTTCAATTTCCGCAGCACCGGCAGCACCACCGACCCGGGCACGGGCACGGCGAAGCTCTCGGCGACGGTCAACGGCGGCGCGTACCAGATCGCGCCGAAACAGTAACCCACGCTGCCGCGTTTGCACCGGCAGCGGCTCAGGACTGGGGACGTACAGCCAATGAACAGCCAGCTCTTGGTCCAGCGCGCCGCCCGGCGACGTGTCGGCGGCTTCAACCTCATCGAGCTGCTCATCGTGGTGGCGATCGTCGCCATTCTCGCAGCGATCGGATTCCCCGCGTACCAGAACTACGCGCGCGACGCCAAGCGCTCCGACGCCCACGAGGCCCTGAGCCGCGCCTCGCAGCTCCAGGAGCGTTTCTTCGCCGACACCAGCGCCTACGCGACCAACATGGCGGCCCTCGGCTACACCGCCACGGCCGGCGTGTTCGAGTCGCCCCAGGGCTACTGGGGTCTGGTGGTGACGGGCGTCTCGGCCACCGGCTACACCGTGGTGGCGAGCCCGACCGGTACCCACGCGGACGGGGACTGCGCGACCATCTCGATGAACGCGCAGGGAGTTCGCGGCTCGGCGCCGGGCACGGCCGACGAGTGCTGGTGAGCGCGCCTGCTCGCAGGCGCCAGTGACAACGGGTCTCAGGCGAGCCCTTTCGGCAGCGAGAAGACCACGCGCTCCTGCTGCCCGTCCACCTCGACGACGTCGTACTCGCCCTGCTCGCGCAGCCACTCGAGGACCTGCTGGACGAGGATCTCCGGCGCTGACGCGCCCGCGGTGACCCCCACCTTCGCGCCTGTTGCGAACCAGCTCGCTTCGAGCTCGCTCGCGTCGTCGACCAGATAGGCCGGCGTCCCGAGCTTCTCGGCGACCTCGCGCAGCCGGTTCGAGTTCGAGCTGCTCGGCGAGCCCACGACGATGAACACGTCGCACTTCTCGGCGAGGTTCCGCACCGCGTCCTGGCGGTTCTGCGTCGCGTAACAGATGTCCTCCTTCTTCGGCGCGACCACCGCCGGATACTTGCGCTTGATCGCCTGGATCACCTCCGCGGTGTCGTCCATCGAGAGGGTCGTCTGGGTGACGAAGGAGAGATTCTCGGGTTCGTTGACCTCGAGCCTGTCCACGTCGTCCGGAGACTCGACCAGATACATGTGCCCGAGCCCGTTGCTGCCGCGCTCGTACTGGCCGAGCGTGCCCTCGACCTCGGGGTGGCCGGCGTGGCCGATGAGGATGCACTCGCGGCCCTCGCGCTGATAGCGGGACACCTCCATGTGGACCTTGGTCACCAGGGGGCAGGTGGCGTCGAACACCGTGAGCTGGCGCCGCTCGGCCTCGCGGCGCACCGCCTTCGACACCCCGTGGGCGCTGAAGATGACGATCGAGCCGTCGGGGATCTCGTCGAGCTCGTCGACGAAGACCGCGCCCTTGCGCGCGAGATCATCCACCACGTAGCGGTTGTGGACCACCTCGTGACGGACGTAGATGGGCGGGCCGTGGATCTCGAGCGCGCGCTCGACGATCTCGATGGCGCGGTCGACCCCGGCGCAGAATCCGCGCGGGTTCGACAGCAGGATCTCGTGCTTCATCGGGCGCCTCTCGAAGGCTGTCGCCGGCAATACTGCCGGATCATAGGTGCGCCGAGCCGATCCCCACAAGCGCGGGGCCGTTCGACGCCAGGCGTCAGCCGGCGGGCTCGCCGCGCAGGCTTTCGAGGACGAGCATCCCTGCGCCGACGCAGATCGCCATATCCGCGACGTTGAAGGCCGGCCAGTGCCAGGTCCCGTAGTAGAGGTCGATGAAGTCGACGACCGCGCCGCGCGCGAGCCGGTCCCACAGGTTGCCGATGGCGCCGCCGATGACCAGGGCGAGGGCGACGGCGGTGAAGCGCGCGCTCGCCGGCAGGCGCGCGAGCCATACCACCAGGGCGCCCGAGACGCCGATCGCGATGGCGACGAAGAGCCAGCGCTGCCAGCCGCCGGCGTCCCCGAGCAGGCTGAACGCCGCCCCGTAGTTGAAGGTGAGCATCAGGTTGAACGACGGCAGGAAGGGCACCGGCCGGTGGGGCACCAGGGTTTCGAGCGCGGCCAGCTTGGTGGCCTGGTCGGCGAGCACCACGAACGCGGAGAGCCACAGCCAGCGCAGCGCGCTCCGCTCGCTCCCGGCGCGATCGTCGCGCCGCGCCGGCACTTCCCTGGCCTGCCCTCCCTTTCTGCGCCTCTGCGCGCGACTCACGTGCGACCGAGCGCGCGCTGCGCGCCCTCCGCGTCGCGCGCGAGCTGGGCCTTCAGCGCATCGAGCGACTCGAAGCGCTGCTCGTCGCGGAGCCGCGAGACGAGCTCGACCTCGAGGTGCGCGCCGTAGAGCTCGCGGTCGAGGCCGAACAGGTGCGCCTCCAGGCGGGTCTCGCGGCCGCTCACCGTGGGGCGGTTGCCGACGTTCACCATCGCGTCGTGCACCCCCTCGCCGATCCCGCGCACGCGCGCGGCGAACACGCCGGAGACGGCGCAGGCGAGACGGCCGAGCGGGATGTTCGCGGTGGCGAAGCCGATCGATCGCCCGAGGCTGTCGCCGCGCACGACGCGCCCGCAGAGGGTGTAGGGGCGGCCGAGGAGCGCCTCGGCGAGCGCGAGATCGCCGCTCGCGAGGGCCCTGCGGACACGGCTCGAGCTCACGCGCTCCCCGTTGAGCTCGAAGGTGCTCTGGCGAGCGACGGCGAAGCCGTGGCGAGCGCCCTCGGCGACGAGGAGGTCGAAGTCCCCCGCCCCCGCACGGCCGAAGCGGAAGTCGTCGCCGATCACCACCTCGCGAACGTCGAGGGCCTCGACGAGCAGATCCTCGACGAAGCGCACCGGCTCGAGCGCGGCCAGGCGCGCGTCGAAGCGCAGCACCAGCACCCGCTCGACGGCCAGCGCGTGCAGTGCGCCGAGCTTCTCGCGCAGGCGCGTGAGGCGCGCGGGCGCGCTCTCCGGGGCGAAGTGCTCGCGGGGCTGGGGCTCGAAGGTGATCGCGAGGGCGGGCACCGCGCGGGCTCTCGCGCGCGCGGCGGTGTCGGCGAGCACCGCCGCGTGGCCCCGGTGCACGCCGTCGAAGTTGCCGATCGTCGCCACGCAGCCCCGGTGACGGGGCTTCAGGTTGTGCCAGCCTCTGATGAGCTCCATGGAACTTCGTCTGGGGAAACGTCGCTCTGGGTACGTCGGTCCGGGGAACGTCGGTCGCGTGCGCAGGCGCGGGCCCCGGGGCGCGCGGCCGGCGGATTATAGGCCGGGGCCGAAGTCGGTGGATCGCGCGCCGCCGCCGGCGAGCGCGAGGTGCCGGGGCCGCACGCCCGCCGCGAGGAGCACCGCGCCGTAGAGGGTGGCGCCGCCGAGGACGAGGACTGCGAGTCGCGCCGCCCGCTCGGCGGACCCCGCCTCGAGCCACTCGTCGAGCGCGCCGTGGCCCCAGGCGAGGGCCACCGCGAGCACCGCGCTCGCGAGCAGGATGCGCCACACGAGCGCCCTCCAGCCCGGCTCCGGAACGTGCACGCCGGCGGCGCGCAGGCCGCGATAGAGCAGCGCCGCGTTGACGATGGCGGAGAGGGCGGTGGCGAGCGCGAGCCCCGCGTGCGCGAACGGGATCACCGCGGCCACCTCGAGGGTGACCAGGGCGAGCACGGAGAGATTGAGGATGACGTTGAGGCCCATTGCGACCAGCCCGATCCGCACCGGCGTGCGCGTGTCCTGGCGCGCGAAGTACCCGGGCGCGAGCACCTTCACGCCGACGAAGCCGATGAGCCCGAAGGCGTAGGCCACCAGCGCGCGCCGGGCCATCTCCACGTCGTGCGCGCCGAAGGCGCCGTGGGCGAAGAGCGTCGCGAGGATGGGGCCAGCGAGCATCGCGAGCCCGATCGCTGCGGGCAGGGCGATCACCGCACCCCAGCGCAGAGCCCAGTCCAGGGTCTGCGAGAACGCGCGCGGCGAGCCCTTGGCGTGATCGGCCGAGAGCCCCGGCAGGATGACCGTGCCGAGGGCGACCCCGAAGACCCCGAGCGGGAACTCGACCATGCGGTCCGAGTAGTAGAGCCAGGAGATGCTGCCGGTGACGAGAAACGACGCCACGATGGTGTTGACCAGCAGGTTCACCTGCGCGACCGAGGCCCCGAAGAGCGCCGGCGCCATCAGCGCGAGCACGCGGCGCACGCCCCGGTGCGCGAGCGCGAGGCGCGGGCGGCTCAGCAGCCCGAGGCGCGCGACGCACCACACGAGGAAGCCGAGCTGGGCGAGGCCCGCGACGAAGACGCCGATGGCGAGTGCCACGACGGGCTGGGCGAGGCGCGGCGCGAGCCAGAGCGCGGCGGCGATGAGCGAGACGTTCAGTAGCACCGGCGCATAGGCCGGGGCGGCGAAGCGGCCGTAGGCGTTCAGCAGCCCCGCGGCGAGAGAGGCGAGGGAGATGAAGGCGATGTAGGGAAAGGTGATCCGCACCATCGTCACCGCCAGCGCGTACTTCTCCGAATCGCCCGAGAAGCCCGGCGCGAAGAGCAGGATTAGCACCGGCGCGGCGGCGACGCCGACCAGGGTGACCACCGACACCGCGCCGAGCAGTGCACCCGCGACGTGGCCGACGAGATCGCGCACCTCCTCGCGGCTGCGCCGCTCCCGGTACTCGGTGATGACCGGGACGAAGGCCTGGGAGAAGGCGCCCTCGGCGAACAGGCGCCGCAGCAGGTTGGGGATGCGGAAGGCGACGAAGAAGGCGTCCGCGCCGGTGCCGGCGCCGAAGGCCCGGGCGACCACCACGTCGCGCACGAAGCCGAGCACGCGCGAGGCGAGGGTCCCGCTGCCGACGCGCGTCAGGGCCCGGAGCAGCCGGCCGCTCACCGCCCCTCCGGCTTGACCGGTTCTTCAGTCAGCGAGATAATTCGCCGGTTTACTACTGCCCGATCAAGAGGTCTCAAACGTTGGCCAACTCGCGACAAGCGACCAAGCGCGCCCGGCAGGGCGAGAAGAACCGCCTCGCCAACGCCGCCGCCCGCTCGCGGCTGCGCACGATGGAGAAGAAGGTCCGCAGGGCGGTCCTCGCCGGCGACAAGGAGGCCGCCCAGGCCGCCCTCACCGCCGCCATGCCGGTCATCGACAGCGCCGCGGGCGCCCGACTCATTCATCCCAACAAGGCCGCTCGGGACAAGAGCCGACTGAACGCCGCCGTCAAGGCGATGGGCTGAAGGACTGACGGCGGGGCGTCCCGCCCACGGCGGCCGCGACCACGTTTCCATCGAGCGGAACCCCGGCACCCGGGCTCCGGTCGAGCACATCCGACTCCCGCTCCCGCCCCGCCCCCTCACTCGGCGGTCAGCACCAGGTTGTCCCGGTGGATGAGCTCGGGCTCGGCCACGTAGCCGAGCTGCTCGGCGATCCGATCGCTCGCCTTGCCCATGATCTGCTGCGTCTCCAGCGCGCTGTAGTTGACGAGCCCGCGGGCGATCTCCTCCCCGTCCGGCCCTTCGCAGGCGACCATGTCGCCGCGCGAGAACTCCCCGTCGACTCCGCGCACGCCGACCGCGAGCAGGCTCCGGCCTCGGTTGCGCAGGACGTCGCTCGCCCCCGCGTCGATGACCAGCCGCCCGCGCACCGGGAGCGCGGCCAGCCACAGCTTGCGCGCGGCGAGCGGCGCCTCGCTCGGGACGAGCTCGGTGCCCACGGACTCACCGCGGGCGAGCCGGAGCAGCACGTCCGGCTCGCGTCCCGAGGCGATCCGGGTCACCGTCCCCGAGCGGCCTGCGAGATCCGCCGCCCGCAGCTTCGTGCGCATCCCGCCGCGCCCGAGCGCACCGCCCTCCCCCGCCATGCCGACCAGCGCGCGATCGCCCGAGCGCGCGCGCTCGATGAGCGCGGCGCTCGAGTCGCGCCGGGGATCGGAGGAGTAGAGCCCCTGCTGGTCGGTGAGGATGACCAGCATGGACGCCTCGAGGAGGTTCGCGACCAGCGCGGCCAGGGTGTCGTTGTCGCCGAGGCGCGCCTCGTGGGTGGCGACGGTGTCGTTCTCGTTCACCACCGGAACAACGCCGAGGCGCAGCAGCGTGCGCAGGGTGCTGCGCGCGTTGAGGTAGCGGCCGCGCTCGGAGAGATCCTCGTGGGTGAGGAGGATCTGCGCCGTGTGGGTGCCGTGGCGCTGGAAGCACGACTCGTAGAACTGGGTGAGCCCCATCTGTCCGACGGCGGCGAGCGCCTGGAGCTCGGAGAGGGCCTCCGGGCGCTCGGCCAGGCCGAGCCGGCTCATGCCCTCGGCGATGGCACCCGAGGAGACGATGGCCGCCGGGACCCCTTGCTCGCGCAGGGCCGCGATCTGATCGACCCAGGCGCCGATCGCGGCCTCATCGAGGCCCCGGCCGTCGGCGGTCAGCAGCGCGCTGCCGATCTTGATGATCCACGGGCGCACCGTGCGCGGACGGCCGGCGCTCATGAGTCGTTCTCCGTCTCGCCGAGCACAGGCTCCCGGGCGCTGTCCGCCCCCTCCTCGCGCATCGCGTCGAGGCGCGCCATCACCGCGGCGCAGAGCGCCTGGCAGCCGTCGCCGGTCACCGCCGAGATTGCATGCACCGGTCCGCGCCAGTCGAGCGCGGTGATCAGCGCATCGCACGCCGCCTCGCGATCCTCGGGAGCCAGCAGGTCCATCTTGTTGATCACCAGCCAGCGCTCGACGCTCGCGACCTCTGCGCCGAAACCCTCGAGCTCGGCCTCGATGTCGCGCACGTGGCCTGCACTCACGGGACCTGGACTCCCGGGGCCTGCACTCCCGGGGCCTGCACTCCCGGGGCCTGCCCTCTCGCCCGAGCCCTCGGGCGGCGCCACGTCCACGACGTGCAGCAGCAGGCTGGTGCGCGAGAGGTGGCGCAGGAACCGGATCCCGAGCCCTGCGCCCTCGGCTGCACCGGGGATGAGGCCGGGCACGTCGGCGACCACGAAGCTCGAGTCGGGCCCGAGGGAGACGACGCCGAGATTGGGGTGCAGCGTGGTGAAGGGGTAGTCCGCGACCTTGGGCCGGGCGGCGGAGATGGCCCTGATCAGCGTCGACTTGCCGGCGTTGGGCATGCCGAGCAGGCCGACGTCGGCTAGGAGCCTGAGCTCGAGGCGAAGCCGCCGCCGCTCGCCGGGCGTACCCGGGATGGTGCGCCGCGGCGCCCGGTTGGTCGAGCTCTTGAAGTGCACGTTGCCGAGCCCGCCGCGTCCGCCCTGGGCCACGACGAGGCGCCCATCGGCGCCCAGGAGCTCGCCGAGCAGCTCGTCGGTCTCGGTAGCGATCGCGAGGGTCCCCACCGGGACCCGGATCTCCAGGTTGGCGCCGCTGCGCCCGCTGCGCTCGCGACCCTTGCCGTTCTCGCCGCGCTCGGCCTTGAAGAGCTTGCGATGGCGCAGATCCACGAGGGTGTTCAGGGACGCGTCGGCGACGAGGTGCACGCTGCCGCCGCGGCCACCGTCGCCGCCGTCCGGCCCACCGCGGGGAATGAACTTCTCGCGCCGGAAGCTCAGGCAGCCGTCGCCGCCGTCACCGGCCTTGACCTCGATGCTGACCTCGTCGACGAACTTCATGACGGCGGGGCGTTGCCAGAGAGAGCCAGATACGAAAGACCCCGTCGGCGACGGGGTCTCGAAGGGAGTCCGGACCTGCCGGCGCGCTTACTCGGCGGCCACCACGCTCACGTAGCGCCGGCCGTGCTGGCCCTTGCGCTCGAAGCGGACCACGCCGTCCGACTTGGCGAACAGGGTGTGGTCGCGCCCGCAGCCCACGTTCACACCGGGGTGAAACGCGGTGCCGCGCTGGCGTACCAGGATGTTGCCCGCGCGCACGGCCTCGCCTCCATAGCGCTTGACGCCGAGCCGTTTGCTCTCTGAATCGCGGCCGTTCTTGCTGCTGCCGCCTGCCTTCTTGTGTGCCATCGTATGCTCCCCGCTCGCGGCTCAGGCGCCGGCCTCAGGCCCCGGCGATGGCCGTGACCTCGACCTCGGTGTAGTCCTGCCGGTGACCCTGAGTGCGCATGTAGCCCTTGCGGCGCTTGAACTTCACGACCTTGATCTTCGGGTGCCGCCCGTGGCTCTTGACCGTGGCCGAGACCTTGCCGCCCTCGACGTAGGGGGCGCCGACCTTCACGCTCTCGCCCTCACCGACCATCAGGACCCGGTCGAAGTCGACGCTGGCGCCGGCCTCGGCGGGGAGGCGCTCGACCTTGATGGTATCCCCTTCCCGGACCCGGTACTGCTTGCCACCGGTGACGATCACCGCATACATTCTGGTGTCTCCGCGAACCCCTGGCGAGGGCCGCCAGGGCAAAGCGAGAATGATACGATACTGTGCGGCGGCGCGGCAATACGGGACGATTCGGCGTGCCCGCCCGGCGAGGCAAGCGATATATAATCCACCGCGGCCCGAGCCCAGACCGTCCCCATGCCCACCATGCACGCCACCCGGCCGATCGCGCCGCCGCCTCCTGACCTGGAGTCGGTACGGGCGCTGGTGCGGGCCGATATGGCCGCGGTCGACCGGGTCATCACCGAGCGCCTCGCCTCCGAAGTGGTGCTGGTCAACCAGGTGGCCCAGTACATCGTGCACAGCGGCGGCAAGCGGCTGCGGCCCCTGCTGGTGCTCCTCGGCGCCCGGGCCTTCGGCTACGAGGGCGAGCGCCACGTCGAGATGGCGGCGATCGTCGAGTTCATCCACACGGCGACGCTCCTGCACGACGACGTGGTCGACGACTCGTCACTGCGCCGCGGGCGGGCCACCGCCAACGCCGTCTTCGGCAACGAGGCGAGCGTCCTGGTGGGCGATTTCCTGTACTCGCGCGCCTTCCAGATGATGGTCGACGTCGGCAGCATGGCGGTGATGCAGCTGATGGCGGACACCACCAACGTCATCGCCGAGGGCGAGGTGCTCCAGCTCCTCAACTGCTCGGATCCGGACACGAGCGAGGAGGAGTACCTGCGGGTCATCCGCTCCAAGACCGCCAAGCTCTTCGAGGCCGCGGCCGCCGTCGGACCGCTGCTGGTCGAGGCCGGGCCGGAGCAGGTCTCGGCGATGGGCCGCTACGGGATGCACGTCGGCACCGCGTTCCAGCTAATCGACGACGTGCTCGACTACAGGGGCGCGCCGGCGGAGATCGGCAAGAACATCGGCGACGATCTGGCCGAGGGCAAGCCCACCCTCCCCCTCATCCACGCCATGCGCGCCGGCTCCGATGCCGCCGCCGCCGTCGTCCGCCAGGCCGTGGAGCACGGTGGGCGCGACGACATCGAGGCGGTCATGGACGCCGTTGAATCGAGTGGGGCCATCGCATACACTTCGACGGCTGCGGCTCTCGAGGCCGAGAAAGCGCTCGATGCGCTCGCGGCGGTGGAGCGTTCTCCCTACCGCGAAGCCCTCGAGGTCCTCGCCGAGTTCTCGGTGCAGCGCAGCTACTGAGCCTTGAGGATCAGTAGCGACGGTCATTCCGCGACGGGCTGTCCGACCCCCCGTCCGCGTCACAGAACCGGGGTGTAGCTCAGCCTGGTAGAGCACTGCCTTCGGGAGGCAGGGGTCGGAGGTTCAAATCCTCTCACCCCGACCAGTAATTCCTTGATCAGTAGCGCGTAAACCGGCCTCACCACCCTCGCTTTCGCCCGATGCATACTCGGTAAGTGAATCGTAAGTGCGAGTAGGAGCCTGGCGACACTCTAGCTCGTCGCTGCCTGCGCGACGGCAGCGTCGGGGCTCCCGGCGGCTCCCCTCTCAGCGGCGAGCACATCGCACGTCTGAAGCAGCGCCCGCGCATACGCGAGCGCCGGCAGTCGGACCCATTCCGCCTTCACGATCAGCAACCACGGGACGACCAGCAACCCCGTCACGAAGATGCTCACGAGTCCCTAGACGGGTACGTCGTACCCCGCCTCGCGAATCGTGACGACCATGCTCGCGTTGACGACCAGGCAGCCGATGGCGACCGCCAAGCCGATCGGCCGAAGTCCCCACAGGTTTCGCCGGAAGCCGTAGTTCACGTTTTCCTGGAAGACCAAGGGGAATCGGCCTCCACTGCGAGTCTGGGGGATGAGCCACTGCACGGCCGAGTCGTAGAGCGAATCCGCCGCCTCGGGATCTGTTGCCTCGGCCTCGGGCGACGGCAGCGTGACTCCTGGCACACGCTCGGATAGTAGACCGTGATATCTGGCCCGCGTCGTTGCGTCGAGGGTTTCGTCCCGATGCCGGAGCAGCGCCGTAGTGGGCTTACCGTCCCAAGTCGAGTGAAGCCCTACCTCCTTCCGCTTGCCAGCGTCACGCCCGACCTGAGCCAAGAAAAACACTCCCCCGGTGGCAATCGCTACACCAACGATCACTCGACCGAGGTCGATGGCGTCGGGATGTAGGGCGCAGCCTCTTCGGATTTCAGACGCCGGCGCCTCGTAGAGTCGTGTCGGCACCTCGCTGATGTCCAGATGCAGGGCAGCGTACGAGCGTGGATCTCCGCCCCCTCGAATTCCTCCGCGGCAAGGCGGGTTTCTCCATTGCAAGGCGGACAGGGCGCGCGCATCTTGCCGCGCATCGACGAGCGTTCGCGGCTCCGCTCTCAAACCTTGCCGCGCCCATGGCGGACGAGCAGACCTCCGGGTGGGAGCGCAGCACACCGATCTCGCGGGCGGCAGCGTAGTCGAAGCCGCGAGCCTGCAGCTCGGCCATCCGCTCCTGGGCGTAGCCGTGGCGGAGGCCGTGGGCACCATGGGACCAGCCGAGCGCCCGGCCGGAGGCCTCCCCGAAGGACTTGCTCCAGGCGTTGCCGCCGCCGAGGTCGTAGCGCTGGCGGTAGACGATCCCGCGGTCGCGAATTGTGAGACTCTCACAACGCCTGCGTTCCTCGAGACGGGCTGCGAGTTCTCGGGGAACGAGCACCTCGCGGCGGAGGCCGCCCTTGCCCGTCACGACGTAGCGCTCCCCCTTCCTTCCGACGAAGCGGTCAGGACTCCACCGGCGGTGAGCCGCGGCTACCGTCTCGCCGGAGCGCCGGAGCGCCGGAGCGTGAGCAGCTCGTGGGCACGGAGCCCGGCGCGCCAGGCGATCTCGGTCGCGAGGGCGTTGTGCCGATCCTGGCAGGCGAGGACGGCGCGGACCTGTTCAGGCGTGTAGGCGCGGCTCCGGAGCTCGGCGGCGGAGAGCGCGAGCTCGCGATCGAGGCTGCCCTTCCCGACGACGAACTCGAGCGCGTTGCGGTCGGTGTCGAGCTGCTTCTGGCCGATGCCGGCGGCGGCCCGGTCCGCGAGGTAGGCCTGGGCGAGCTCGGCGGTGAGATCGCGGAGGTGGCGCACCTCGGCCGCCTCTCGCGCCCACTCGCCGGCCTGGGCGAGGGACGCGGCGTACTTGTCGAACGTGGCGAGGCTGTGGATCTTGCCGGTCGAGCGGCTACCAGCGACACAGGCCGCCGCCTTCGCCGCGTGGCGGCTCGTCAGGCTCAGCGACTGCCTGAGCACCGCCCGGGCCTGGACGTCCATCGGCTTACCCTGCCCGAACCGGGGCACGGTCAGGCGCCGCGCCAGCGCCGGAGCGCCCGCCACACCGTGGTCGGGTGCACCCGCGTCCGCTTGAACTTCCGCAGCCACAGGGCGATGTCGTAGCTGCTCGCGCCGGCGTGCGCGAGGCTCTCGATCTCGGCGCGGTAGCGGTCGAGGCGGGAGCGCTGGCTGCGATGCCGGCGAGCGACCTGGCGGAGGCC
>CAJIAT010000088.1_pt1 | contig 27575 bp, 21 predicted proteins | sample 9199161 | NCBI WGS metagenome assembly CAJIAT01 (sample SAMEA7708281, study PRJEB35096) | sediment metagenome | biome: marine neritic benthic zone biome [ENVO:01000025]; feature: sediment [ENVO:00002007]; material: shallow marine sediment [ENVO:03000034] sea grass bed [ENVO_01000059] ... | reverse complement strand
TCCTCCCACGCCCTCGACCAGGGGCGCGTCGCCGGGCTGCGCTTCGCAACGGCCGCGTTCACCAATCTCAGCCGCGACCACCTCGACTACCACGGCGACATGGCCGCCTACGCCGAGGCGAAGGCACGGCTCTTCAGCCGACCGGGCCTGGAGACGGCGGTCGTCAACCGCGACGATCCCTTCGGCCGGACGTTGATCGAGCGCCTCGACGGCGTGCCCGTGGTGACCTTCGGCACCGGGAGCGCGGCCGGTCTCCCGGGTCAGCACCTCACGGCCCGCGCCGTGTCGCTGTCCCCAGAGGGTCTCGAGATCGAACTCGAGGGTCCCTTCGGCCCGGCGCCGCTGTACGCGCCGCTGGCCGGACGCTTCAACGCGGCCAACCTGCTCGCCGCCCTCGGAGTGCTGCTCGCCGAGGGCCTCGACGGCGTCGAGGCGCTCCGGCGCCTCGCCTCGGTGCGCGCCGTCCCGGGGCGGATGGAGCCCTTCGGCGGGCGCGGCCGACCGCTGGCGGTGGTGGACTACGCGCACACCCCCGACGCGCTGGCCAAGGCGCTCGAGTCGCTGCGTGGGCAGGTCCGCGGCCGGCTGTGGTGCGTGTTCGGCTGCGGCGGCGACCGTGACTCCGGCAAGCGGGCGCTGATGGGCGCCGAGGCCGCCAGCGGAGCCGACGCGCTGGTGATCACCGACGACAACCCGCGCGGCGAGGACGGAGATCGGATCGTCGAGGACATCCTCGTCGGGGTCCCTGCAGGCACCACGGTCACGGTCGAGCGCGACCGCCTCGCAGCGATCCGCCAGGCCGTCGCCGCGGCCGGCCCGGACGACGCGGTGCTCGTCGCCGGCAAGGGTCACGAGAGCTACCAGGAGGTCGCCGGGACCAGGCGACCGTTCAGCGACGCTGCGGCGGTCCGGGCGGCGCTGGAGGAGGTCACTCGATGATCAGGATGCGCATGAGCGAGGCTGCCGAGATCCTCGACGCGCGACGCGCGGGAGAGGACGTCGAGTTCGCGGGCTGCGCGACGGATTCGCGCACCGTCGGGCGCGGCGCGCTGTTCGTCGCGCTCCGCGGCCCGACCTTCGACGGCCACGACTTCGTCCGCCACGCTGCCACGAGAGGCGCCGCCGGTGCGCTCGTCGACGGTGGTGCGCAGCCCTTGCCGAGCCTGGAGGTGCCGGACACGCTCGCCGGGCTCGGCGCGCTCGCCCGAGCCTGGCGTGCGCGCTTCGCGCTTCCGGTCGTTGCCGTGACCGGCAGCAACGGAAAGACCACCGTGAAGGAGATGATCGCCACGATCCTGCGCGTCGATCGCGAGGTGCTCGCGACCCGCGGGAACCTCAACAACGAGATCGGCCTGCCCCTCACGCTGCTCGAGATCGACGAGCGCCACCGCGCCGCCGTCGTCGAGATGGGCGCGAGCGGCGCCGGCGAGATCGCACGCCTCGCCGCCGTCGCCCTGCCGGGAGTCGGCGTGATCACCCAGTGCGCCCCGGCTCACCTGGAGGGCTTCGGCTCGCTCGAGGGCGTTGCCCGGGCGAAGGGCGAGCTGCTCGCGGGGCTGCCCGAGGAAGGCGTCGCGGTCATCAACGCCGACGACGATCAGGCGCCACTGTGGCGCTCGCTGGCCGGCGCGCGGCGTCGGCTCGAGTTCGCCGTGGGGAGGGATGCGGACGTGCGCGGGCGTGGGCAGACCTCGGCTGAGGGCACGCTCGCCGAGTTCGACACGCCCGCGGGCCCGCTGAGCGTGCGGCTCGCGCTGCTCGGCGCCCACAACGTCGCGAACGCGGCGGCGGCGGTCGCCGCGGCCCTCGCCCTCGAGCTCTCGCCGACGAGCATCGTCGCCGGCCTCGAGAGCCTGCGGCCGGTGAAGGGGCGCCTCGCGCCGACGCCCGGTCGGGGAGGGCGCCGGATCATCGACGACAGCTACAACGCCAACCCGACCTCGCTACGCGCGGGGCTCGAGGTGCTCGCCACCTGCGCCGCGCCGCGCTGGCTGGTCCTCGGCGACATGGCCGAGCTCGGTCCCGATGCGGATGACTTCCACCGCCGGGCCGGCGCGCTCGCCCGCGAGCTCGGCGTCGACCGGCTGTGGACGACCGGGGTGCTCAGCGCCTCGGCCTGCGCCGCCTTCGGCCCCGGGGCGCGTCACTTCGAGCGCCAGGACGAGCTGCTCGATGCGCTCGAGCACGAGCCGCCGAGCGCCGCCACGGTGCTCGTGAAGGGCTCGCGCTCGGCGCGCATGGACCGCGTCGTCGACGCGCTGCGCGAGGAGGAGAACGCATGCTGCTCGAGCTGACCAGCCTGCTCGAGCGCGTCCACGGGGGCTTCGCGGTCTTCCAGTACCTGACGCTGCGCGCGATTCTCGGCGTCCTCACCGCGTTGGCGATCTCCCTGGTCGTCGGCCCGGCGATGATCCGCCGGCTGAGTCGCTACCAGATCGGCCAGACCGTTCGCGACGACGGGCCCGAGAGCCACTTCTCGAAGGCGGGCACGCCGACGATGGGCGGCTCGCTGATTCTCGTGGCCATCGCGACGAGCACGGTGTTCTGGAGCGATCTGACCAACCGCTTCGTCTGGGTCGTCCTGCTCGTGACGATGCTGTTCGGGGCGGTCGGCTGGATCGACGACTACCGCAAGCTCGTGCTCCGAGACCCGAAGGGACTGCCTGCGCGCGAGAAGTACTTCTGGCAGTCGCTCATCGGGCTCGGCTGCGCGGTGTTCCTCTACCTCACCGCGAGCACTCCCGCCGAGACCCAGCTCATCGTCCCGTTCTTCAAGAACGTCGCGGTCGACCTCGGCTGGGTGTTCGTCGTGGTGACGTACTTCGTGATCGTCGGCTCGAGCAACGCGGTGAATCTCACCGACGGGCTCGACGGCCTGGCGATAATGCCCACCGTGCTGGTCGCGGGCGCGCTCGCGATCTTCGCCTACGTGACCGGGCACTCGCAGTTCTCCGGCTATCTCGGCTTCCCCTACATCAGCGGCGTCGGCGAGCTCGTGGTGTTCTGCGGCGCGATCGTCGGTGCCGGGCTCGGATTCCTGTGGTTCAACACCTACCCGGCGCAGGTGTTCATGGGCGACATCGGGGCGCTCGCGCTCGGCGCGGCCCTCGGCGTCGTCGCCGTGCTCGTGCGCCAGGAGCTGGTGCTCATGATCATGGGCGGCGTGTTCGTGGTGGAGACCGTCTCGGTCATCCTCCAGGTCGCCTCGTACAAGCTCACCGGCAGGCGCCTGTTCCGCATGGCGCCGCTGCATCACCACTTCGAGCTCAAGGGATGGCCAGAGCCGCGGGTCATCGTGCGCTTCTGGGTGATCACCGTAGTGCTGGTCCTCGCGGGACTGGCCACCTTGAAGATTCGCTGACCGTGGCTGCGAGCGTGATGGACAGGCAGGGAACGGGCGGGGCGGACGGGCGCGCGAACGCTCGCCAGACCGAGCACGTCGTGGTCGGGCTCGGCCGCACGGGCGTGTCCTGCGTGCGGCATCTGCGCGCGCGCGGCGTCCCCGTCTGCGCCATGGACTCGCGCGAGTCGCCGCCGGGGCTCGCCGATCTCGGCCGTGTCCGCGAGGACGTGCGCCTGGTCCTCGGGCGCTTCGACGCGCACGTCCTGCGCCGCGCAGGACGCATCGTGCTGAGCCCGGGCGTGCCCCTCGCGGAGCCGGCGGTCGCGGCCGCCGTCGCGGCCGGGGTGCCCGTGGTCGGCGACATCGAGCTCTTCGCCGAGATCGCGGACACCCCGGTGGTCGCGATCACCGGCTCGAACGGGAAGAGCACGGTGACCAGCATGGTGGCGGCGATGGCCGAGCGCGCCGGCCACGCGGTGCGCGTCGGGGGGAACCTCGGCACGCCGGCGCTCGATCTCCTCGATGCCGGCGCGACGCTCTACGTGCTCGAGCTCTCGAGCTTCCAGCTCGAGACGACGCATACCCTCGCCCCGGTGGCGGCGGCGGTGCTCAACGTCACCCCCGACCACCTCGACCGCTATCCCGACGTCGCGGCGTACGCGCGCGCCAAGGAGCGGGTGCTCGCGCGCGCCGACGCGGCGGTCCTCAACCTCGATGACCCGCTGACCCGCGCCATGGCCGCCGGGGCCCGCGGTGTCACCGGTTTCACCCTCGGTGCGCCCGTCGACGAGGGGCTCGGCCTGCGCGAGCACGGGGGCGCGGTGTGGCTCGCGCGCGACGGCGTGTCACTGATGCCGGCGCGCGCTCTCGGCGCGCCCGGTCGCCACAACGTCGCGAACGCCCTCGCCGCGCTCGCCCTCGGCTTCGCCGTGGATCTCGAGCCGGCCCCGATGCTCGAGGCGCTCAGGGACTTCCCGGGTCTGCCGCACCGCTGCGAGCTGATCGCGGAGAGCGACGGCGTGCGCTGGGTCAACGATTCCAAGGGCACCAACGTCGGGGCCACCGTCGCCGCCATCGAAGGTCTCGGCGCAGAGGCGCCACTGGTCCTGATAGCCGGCGGCGAGGGCAAGGGCGCGGACTTCTCGCCGCTGGCGACGGCGCTCGTGGGACGGGCGCGCGAGGTGATCCTCCTCGGCCGGGACGCGGGGTCGATCGCCGAGGCGCTGGTGCCGGCCATCGAGAAGGGTGTCGCGCTCGAGCGCGCCACGGGTCTCGGCGACGCGATCGCCCGGGCTCGGGTCGTGGCGCGCGCCGGGGACACGGTGCTCTTCTCACCGGCCTGCGCCAGCTTCGACATGTTCGCCAACTACGAGGCCCGCGGCGAGGCGTTCGCCAACGCGGTGCGCGAGATGCTGGGGCGATGAGCGAGACCACCGCGCAGGCGATGCCCGCCGAGTACGCGCGCAGCGTCGACGCTGCCCTGGCGCGCTGGGACGTCACGCTGCTCGCGGCTGCGGGAACGCTGCTCGGCCTCGGCCTCGTGATGGTGACCTCTGCCTCGATGTCGAGCGCGGCGCGTGCCCTCGACGAGCCGCTGTACTACCTGTGGCGGCAGGGCGCGTTCGCGCTGGCCGGGGTCACGCTGATCGCGATCGCGATGCGCATCCCGGTGGAGCTCTGGCGGCGTGCCGGCCCGGTGCTCCTCCTCGCCGCGGTCATCGGACTGCTCCTCGTGCTCGTGCCGGGGGTCGGCAAGGAGGTCAACGGGAGCCTTCGCTGGATCCGAGTCGGTCCGTTCAACATCCAGCCGTCCGAGCCGGCGAAGCTCTTCGTGGCGGTCTATCTCGCCGGCTACCTCGTGCGCCGCGAGGGCGAGGTTCGCACCCACCTCGCCGGGTTCTTCAAGCCCATCGCCGTGCTCTCGCTGATCGCCGTTCTGATGCTCCTCGAGCCCGACTACGGGGCCACCGTGGTCCTGTTCGCGACCGCGCTCGGCATGCTGTTCCTCGGCGGGGTCCCGTTCTGGAGCTTCATGGGCTGGATGCTGGCGATCGGCACGGTCATGAGCGTCGTCGTCGTCGCAGCGCCCTACCGGGTCGAGCGTCTTCTGAGCTTCCTCAACCCCTGGGCGGACCCTTTCGGGAGCGGCTTCCAGCTCTCCCAGGCGCTCATCGCCATCGGCCGCGGCGAGTGGTTCGGCGTGGGCCTCGGCAGCAGCGTCCAGAAGCTGTTCTACCTGCCGGAGGCGCACACCGATTTCCTCTTCGCGGTGCTCGCCGAGGAGCTGGGGCTCGTCGGGGCGATGACGGTCATCGCGCTGTTCGCCTGCCTGGTGTGGCGGGCGCTCGCGATCGGCGCGCGAGCCGAGCGTCGCGACCGGCCCTTCGCGGCGTACCTCGCCTACGGCATCGGTCTGCTCGTCGGCCTGCAGGCCTTCGTCAACATCGGCGTCAACGTGGGGCTGCTCCCGACCAAGGGACTCACCCTGCCGCTGATGAGCTACGGCGGCTCGAGCCTGCTCGTGAGCTGTCTCGCCGTCGGCATGCTGGTGCGCATCGACCACGAGCTGAGGGTGCGCCGGTGAGCGCGCTGCGCCTCGACGCGACGGTGCTGGTGATGGCCGGCGGCACCGGCGGCCACGTGTTCCCGGCGCTCGCCGTCGCCGAGGCGCTCGTTGCCATCGGCGCCCGGGTCGTGTGGCTCGGGACCGCGGCGGGGCTCGAGGCCGAGGCCGTGCCGCGCGCCGGTCTCGAGCTGCACTGCGTCAGGGTGGCGGGCCTGCGCCGGCGTGGCGCCTGGCGCTGGCTGCTCAGCCCGCTGACCCTCGCGCTGGCCGTCGGTGAGGCGCTGGTGCTGCTCGCGCGGCTGCGCCCCCGGCTCGTCCTGGGCTTCGGCGGCTACGCATCGGGGCCCGGCGGGCTGGCTGCGTGGCTCGCCCGGCGGGCTCTCGTCGTCCACGAGCAGAATGCGGTGCCGGGGCTCACCAACCGCTTGCTGTCGCGTCTTGCCGACCGCGTGCTCGAGGCCTTCCCGGGGACCTTCCCCGAGGGGCTGGGTGCGCGCTGCACCGGCAACCCGGTGCGCGAGGCGTTCACCGCGCTCGCGCCCCCTGAGCAGCGACTCGCCGGCCGCGAGGAGCCGCTCCGCGTGCTGGTGCTCGGCGGCAGTCAGGGTGCCCGCGCCCTCAACGAGGTCCTGCCGCCGGCGCTGGCGCGCCTGCCGGACGCGGTTCGTGTGGCAGTGCGCCATCAGAGCGGCGCCGCCGAGGTCGAGGTCACCCGGGCGCGCTACCGCGAGCTGCGCGTGGAGTCGGAGGTGAGCGCGTTCATCGACGATATGGCACGCGCGTATGCCTGGGCGGACCTCGTCGTGTGCCGGGCCGGCGCGATGACCGTGTCCGAGCTCGCCGTCGCCGGCGTGCCTGCGGTCTTCGTTCCCTATCCCCACGCGGTGGACGATCACCAGACTCGCAACGCGAGCCGGCTGGTCGAGCTCGGTGCGGCGGTGCTCGTGCCGCAGCCCGAGCTCACGCCGGAGCGGCTCGCAGGGCTCCTCGCGGAGCTCGCCGGGTCGCGCCCGCGGCTCCTCGAGATGGCGCTCGCGGCCCGCCGCGCAGGGGTCCCGGACGCGACGGCGCGCGTGGTCGACGCCTGCCTGGAGGTGGCCGGTGGCTGAGGCAGGACGGCTGCACGCGACCATCGCACCGGTCGACGTGCACGGCGCCGAGCGCGAGCGATGGATGCGTCGCGTGCGGCGCGTGCACCTGCTCGGCATCGGCGGCGCGGGGATGGGCGCCATCGCAGAGGTCCTGCACACCCTCGGCTTCCACGTCTCGGGCACGGACGTCGCCGAGAGTGCGATGACCGCTCGGCTGCGCCAGCTCGGCGTGCGCGTCGAGATCGGGCACGCCGCTGACAACGTCCGCGATGCGGAGGTGGTGGTGGTCTCCGCGGCGGTTCCCGAGGACAACGTCGAGCTGGCGGCGGCGCGCACGGCCGGGATCGCGACGATCCCCCGGGCGCAGATGCTCGCCGAGCTGATGCGCTTCCGGCACGGCGTGGCGATCGCCGGCACCCACGGCAAGACCACGACGACCGCCCTGGTCGCGGCACTGCTCGAGGCCGGCGGCCTCGATCCGAGCTACGTGATAGGTGGGCGGCTGCTCGCCACGGGCGCCCACGCGCGCCTCGGCCAGGGCGAGTACCTCGTCGCCGAGGCGGACGAGAGCGACGCGTCCTTCGTGCTGCTCCAGCCGATGGCGGCGCTGGTCACGAACATCGACGCCGATCACATGCACACCTACGAGGGCGACTTCCAGCGCCTGCGCCAGGCGTTCCTCGACTTCCTGCACCGACTGCCCTTCTACGGGCTCGCAGTGCTGTGCGCCGACGACGACAACGTGCGTGCCCTCGGCGACGAGGTGGCGCGGCCGACGCTGACCTACGGCTTCTCCGAGGACGCGGATCTACGTGCGGATGCGGTGCGCCAGGAGGGTACGCGGACGCGCTTCACCGTGCACCGTCGCGGGCGTCCCGCCGTCGATCTCGAGCTCGCCCTCCCGGGTCGACACAACGTGCTCAACGCGGTGGGCGCCCTCGCGCTCGCGGGCGAGCTCGGGGTCTCCGACGACGCGGCGCGGGCCGCCCTCGGGAGCTTCCAGGGAATCGCGCGCCGGCTGCAGCTACACGGGACCCTCGACATCGGCGGGCGCCGGGCGCTCCTCGTCGACGACTACGCGCATCACCCGAGCGAGCTCGAGGCGACGGTCGCTGCGGTGCGTGGGGCGTGGCCCGAGCGACGCCTGTTCGTCGTGTTCCAACCGCATCGCTTCAGTCGCACGCGCGAGCTCTTCGAGGACTTCAGCCGCGTCCTCGCCGACGTCGACGCGCTCGCGCTGCTCGAGGTCTACGCGGCTGGCGAGGCGTCGATGCCCGGCGCCGACGGTCGCTCCCTCGCTGCCGCGGTGCGCGCGCGGGGACGGGTGAACCCGGTGTTCTTCGAGCGGCCCGCGGAGGTGGTCGAGGCGCTCGAGGGCCTGGTGACGGACGGCGACGTGGTGCTGGTGCTCGGCGCCGGCGACGTCGGCTCGCTGCCGGCGCTCGCGCTCGAGCGCTGGCCCGGGGAGGCAGGCCAGTGAAGGCCGCGGCCGAGCACCACGAGGCGGTGCGCGGGCGCCTGCGCCACGGCGAGCGCCTCGCGCGGCACACCGCCTGGGGGATCGGCGGGCCCGCGGACCGTTTCTTCGAGCCTGCCGACGCAGAGGGTCTCGCGCGCTTCCTCGCGACCGTGGACGCGGACGAGCCGGTCTTCTGGCTCGGGCTCGGGAGCAACCTGCTGGTGCGCGACGGGGGGATCGCTGGCGTGGTCATCGACACCCGCCGTCTCGGCGACATCGCCGTCGGTGACGACGCCGTCGTGCGCGTCGCGTGCGGCGCCGCCTGTCCGAAAGTGGCCCGGGTGACTGCGCGGGCGGGCCTCGCGGGCGCCGAGTTCATGGCGGGCATTCCCGGCACCGTCGGCGGTGCGCTGGCGATGAACGCCGGCGCCTTCGGCGGCGAGACCTGGCCGCTGGTCGCCCGCGTCGAGACCGTGGACCGCATGGGGGTGCGCCGCTGGCGTGGGCCCGAGTGCTACCGCTATGGCTACCGCTCGGTCGAGGGCCCCGACGGCGAGTGGTTCCTCGCCGCGGATCTGGCCCTCGGTGCGGACGTCGACGCGGCGGCCCGGGAGCGCATCCGCTCGCTCCTCGAGCGGCGTGCGGCGACCCAGCCCCTCGGCACGCGCAACTGCGGCTCGGTCTTCCGCAACCCGCCCGGCGATCACGCGGCGCGGCTGATCGAGGCGAGCGGCCTGAAGGGCACCCGCATCGGCGGCGCAGAGGTCTCGCGCAAGCACGCGAACTTCATCATCAACGTCGCCGACGCGCGCTCGGGCGACGTCGAGGCGCTGATCGAGCTGGTGCGCGAGACCGTCGAGCGCGACTCCGGCGTGCGCCTTCAGCCAGAGGTGCGGGTGGTCGGTCGGCCGGCGGGAGACGCGCGTTGAACGCACGGCGGCGCGTCGACGACCCGCGCACCTTCGGGCGCGTCGCGGTGCTCTACGGCGGTGACTCGGCCGAGCGGGAGGTGTCCCTCGCGAGCGGCGAGCAGGTGCTCGAGGCGCTGCTCCGGGCCGGCGTGGATGCGTACGGCATCGACAAGGGGCCGGACGTCGTCGAGCGCCTCGCCGGTGGTGGCTTCGATCGGGTCGTCCCGATGCTCCACGGACGCGGCGGCGAGGACGGGACGCTCCAGGGCGCGCTCGAGGTGATGGGCCTGCCCTACACCGGCACCGGCGTGCTCGGCTCGGCGCTCGCGATGGACAAGCACCGCACGAAGCTCCTGTGGCGCTCCCTCGGGCTGCCGACGCCCGAGCACCGGCTGGTACGCGCCGAGGACGAGCTCGGCGCCGCCGTCGAGGCCCTCGGCTTTCCCGTCGTCGTCAAGCCGGTGCACGAGGGCTCGAGCATCGGCGTCAGCCTCGTCGCCGACGAGGAGCAACTCCTGTCCGGATGGTTCGAGGCGAGCCGCTTCGACGCCGACGTGATGGTCGAGCGCCTGGTCCAGGGCCCCGAGTACACGATCGCAATCCTCGATGGCGAGGCGCTCCCGGTCATCGCGCTGGAGACGCCGCGCGAGTTCTACGACTACGAGGCGAAGTACGCCGACGGGATGGGCACGCGCTACCTGTGCCCCTGCGGTCTCGCCGAGGCGCCCGAGCGACGGATCCAGAGCGTCGCGGTCGCCGCGTTCGAGGCGATCGGTGGCACCGGTTGGGGCCGCGTCGACCTGCTCTGTGACGACGACGGCGAGCCCTGGCTCATCGACGTCAATACCGTCCCGGGAATGACCGGCCACAGCCTCGTGCCGATGGCGGCCGCGGCGGCGGGAATCGATCTCGAGCAGCTGGTGTGGCGAATCCTGGAGACGAGCCTGCCCGCCGGGGGCCAGCGATGAAGGCGATCTCCCCGTGGCCCCGGGGTGCGGACTCGAGAGCAGCGCTCCGGGAGCCGCGAGCGACGGGCCGCGATCGATGAGTAGCGAACGATGAGCAACGCTCCATGACCAGCGAAGCCGTCGCGCACCCAGCCCTGATCGAGGAGGCGCCGGCGCCGGCGCGACGCGGTCGCGCCGCCGCCGTGCTCGCCCTCGCGCTGGTCGCGCTCGCGCTGTGGCCGGTGCTGCGCGACGTCGCCACCCGCCCGGTCCGCGCCGTGCTCGTCGCGGGGGAGTTCCACCAGCTCTCGCGCGTCGCGCTCGAGAGGGCAGTCGCCGCAGAGGTCGTGGGGGTCGGATTTCTCGCCGCCGACGTCGAGGCGGTGCGCCGCGCGGCGCTCGCGCTGCCGTGGGTGCGCGAGGTGAGCGTGCGCCGGGTGTGGCCGGACCGGCTGCAGATCGCCGTGGTCGAGCGCGGCGCCGTGGCGCTGTGGAACGGCGTGAGCCTGCTCGAGGAGGACGGCGCCCTGTTCACGCCGAACGCCGTCGACGGCGTCGGCGCGCTGGTGACGCTCGCCGGGCCCGAGGGTCGCCACGGCGAGGTGCTCGACCGGCTCCGCGAGCTCGAGGCGGCGATTGCCGGGAGCGCCCTCGCGCCGATCGCGCGGGTCGAGCTCGAGGCCCGCGGGACCTGGCGCGTCGCCCTGGCCGACGGCGCCGAGGTGGTCCTCGGTCACGAGCAGGGGGCGCGCGAGCTCGCGCGCTTCGCGCGCGCCGCCACGGCCCTCACCGAGGCGTATCCGGCGGGCTTCGCACGCGCGGACCTGCGCTACTCGAATGGTTTCGCGGTGCGCTGGCACGAAGCGCCCGACGCGGGCGCGGCGACGCCGGGAGCGGACGATGGCTGAGTTGCCGGCGATGTGCGCGAGAGCGCCGGGCCGGCGCCGTGGCGCGTCGCCGAGGGTGGAGGCGTCGGCGAGCGCGGGATCGTTGCGGGGACGCGAGTGAAGAAGACGGACAAGAACCTGATCGTCGGTCTCGACATCGGCACCTCGAAGATCTGCACGGTGGTCGGCGAGGTGGGGGTCGACGGCGAGATCGAGATCATCGGCATCGGCATCAACCCCTCGCGCGGCCTGAAGAAGGGCGTGGTGGTCAACATCGAGTCCACGGTGCAGTCGATCCAGCGTGCCGTCGAGGAAGCCGAGCTGATGGCGGGGTGCCAGATCAACTCCGTCTTCGCCGGGATCGCCGGCAGCCACATCCGTAGCCTCAACTCCCACGGCATCGTGGCGATCCGCGACCGCGAGGTGACCCCGGGTGACGTCGAGCGCGTGATCGACGCGGCGCGCGCCGTGGCGATCCCCGCGGACCAGAAGATTCTCCACATCCTGCCGCAGGAGTTCGTCATCGACAGCCAGGAGGGCGTTCGCGAGCCGATCGGCATGTCCGGCGTGCGCCTCGAGGCGCGGGTGCACATGGTCACCGGCGCCGTGAGCGCGGCGCAGAACATCATCAAGTGCGTGCGCCGCTGCGGTCTCGAGGTGGACGACGTCATCCTCGAGCAGCTCGCCTCGAGCTACTCGGTGCTCCTCGAGGACGAGAAGGACCTCGGCGTGTGTCTCGTCGACATCGGCGGAGGCACCACGGACATCGCCGTCTTCACCGAGGGCGCGATCCGTCACACCGCGGTCATCCCCATCGCCGGCGACCAGGTCACCAACGACATCGCCGTGGCGCTGCGCACGCCGACGCAGTACGCCGAGGACATCAAGATCAAGTACGCCTGCGCCCTGTCCCAGCTCGCCTCGGCGGACGAGACCATCGAGGTGCCGAGCGTCGGCGAGCGACCCCCGCGGCGCATGGCGCGGCAGACCCTCGCGGACGTGGTCGAGCCGCGCTACGAGGAGCTCCTCACCCTGATCCAGGCCGAGCTCCGGCGCAGCGGCTTCGAGGACATGGTCGCGGCGGGAATGGTGATCACCGGCGGCAGCGCGAAGATGGAGGGTCTCGTCGAGCTCGCCGAGGAGATCCTGCACATGCCGGTGCGCCTCGGCGCGCCGCACTCGGTCACCGGGCTCACCGACGTGGTGCGCAACCCCATCTACGCGACCGGCGTCGGGCTGCTGCTGTTCGGCCAGAAGAACGGCAGGGACCCGCGCGTCGACGGTGCGGACAGCGGTGGATTCAAGGCGCTGCTAGAGCGGATGAAGAGCTGGTTCCAGGGGAATTTCTGATCGCGGCCGCCTCGGCGCAGCGGGCTGAACGGCGCGGACACCGGCACGGAAGGCGAAGGAGGTGGTGAGGCCCATGGGCAGGCATGAAACGAAAGCCACGCAGGCAGACAGTCTCTCAATGGAGGGGAAGTGATGTTCGAACTGGTTGACACGTACAGTCAGAGCAGCGCGGTCATCCGCGTCATCGGCGTGGGCGGCGGCGGCGGCAACGCCGTCGAGCACATGCTAACCAACAACATCGAGGGGGTCGATTTCGTATGCGCGAACACTGACGCCCAGGCGCTCAAGAACAGCTCGGCGCGAACCGTCCTGCAGCTCGGGGGCGGCGTCACCAAGGGGCTGGGCGCAGGCGCCAATCCCGACGCGGGGAGGCACGCCGCGCTCGAGGACCGAGACCGCATCGTCGATCTGCTCGAGGGGTCGGACATGGTCTTCATAACCGCCGGCATGGGCGGCGGGACCGGGACCGGCGCATCGCCGGTGATCGCGCAGCTCGCCAAGGAGCTCGGGATCCTGACCGTCGCCGTGGTGACGAAACCGTTCCCCTTCGAGCTCAAGCGGCGCATGAAGATCGCCGAGGACGGCATCGCCGAGCTCTCCGAGCACGTCGACTCGTTGATCACGGTGCCGAACGAGAAGCTGCTCTCGGTGCTCGGCAAGGGGGTGACGCTCCGCGCGGCCTTCCAGGCGGCGAACGACGTGCTGCTCGGAGCGGTCCAGGGGATCGCCGAGCTGATCACCAGGCCGGGAATGATCAACGTCGACTTCGCCGACGTGCGCACGGTGATGAGCGAGAAAGGCCGCGCGATGATGGGCTCGGGCAAGGCGACGGGCGAGGAGCGGGCGCGACTCGCTGCCGAGGCCGCGATCGCCTGTCCGCTCCTCGAGGACGTCAATCTCAAGGGCGCGCGCGGTATCCTGGTGAACGTCACCGCGGGTACCGATCTCGGCATGGACGAGTTCGCCGAGGTGGGCGAAGCCATCGGAGACTTCGCTTCGGACAACGCCCTGGTGGTGATCGGCACCACCCTCGACGAGAGCATCAAGGACGAGCTGCGCGTGACCGTGGTGGCCACCGGTCTCGGCCAGCGCCAGAGCCAGAGCCCGATCGAGAGCGACGTCCAGGAGGACGCCGCGGAGTCGGTGCGGCTGGTCGCGAGCGCTCAGCCGAACTATCGCGACCTGGACATGCCGACGGTGATGCGCAAGCAGCCGGTGAAGGAGGAGCCGGCCGTCGCGCCGATCGACGACGACGGGAACTACCTGGACATTCCCGCCTTCCTGCGTCGACAGGCCGACTGATGCGGGTGGGGCCGGCTCCGGTGCTCCCGTCGCGGGGCGCCGGGGCAGGTGGTGGCGTGGGCGCAGCGCGGGGCGCCTCGCCGGGCGGGCCGTCGTGTGCTAGCATTCGTGCATTACGCCGGTCCCCGGGGGGGGAAGTCCGCGCACGCCCGCGATGTCTGCTACGCTCCTGATTCGAAGGGGGAGATCCGTCAATAATGATAAGGCAGCGTACGCTGAAGAATGTGATCCGTGCCACCGGCGTCGGATTGCACACCGGCCAGAAGGTCTATCTCACGCTCCGACCCGCCGCCCCGAACACAGGGATCATCTTCCGTCGGGTCGATCTCCCCGAGCCGGTCGAGATCAAGGCCTGTCCCGAGAACGTCGGTGATACCACGCTCTCGACCACGCTGACCAAGGGCGACGTGCGGGTCTCGACCGTCGAGCACCTGCTCTCGGCCATGGCCGGCCTCGGCATCGACAACGCCTACGTCGATCTGAGCGCTCCCGAGGTCCCGATCATGGACGGGAGCGCCGGGCCGTTCGTGTTCCTGATCCAGTCTGCCGGGGTCGAGGAGCAGAACGCGCCGAAGCGTTTCATTCGGATCACCAAGCCGGTCCGCGTCGAGGACGGGGACAAGTGGGCCGGCTTCGAGCCCTTCGAGGGTTTCAAGGTCTCGTTCGCCATCGAGTTCGACCACCCGGTGTTCCGGGAGCGCTCGAGCGAGGCGGCCGTCGACTTCTCGACCACCTCCTTCGTGAAGGAGGTCAGCCGGGCCCGCACCTTCGGCTTCATGCGCGATCTCGAGCGACTGCGCGAGGCGAACCTCGCGCTCGGGGGCAACCTCGACAACGCCATCGTCGTAGACGACTACCGAATCCTGAACGACGACGGTCTCCGCTACGAGGACGAGTTCGTCAAGCACAAGGTGCTCGACGCCATCGGCGACCTGTACCTGCTCGGGCACAGCCTCGTGGGTGCCTTCAGCGGCTACAAGTCTGGCCATGCCCTGAACAACCGGCTCCTGGGCAAGCTCCTGGAGACGCAGGACGCCTGGGAGATGGTGACCTTCGACGATCCGGTCCAGGCGCCGATCAACTTCATGCGGCCGGTGGCAGCCGGCTGAGCACCCGCCCCGGCCCGGTCCGCGGGCGGGCAACAACGATCCGGACGGCCACGGGACCGACCGGACGGAAGCAGGGAGCGCGGTCGGGCTCTTTGGCCTACGCTCTCCTACTGGCGACGGTGACGGGCAACCCGGCGGACGGATTCGCTGAGGGCCGCGTCGGCGATGCCGTCCGCGATGCTCTCCAGGAGGGTCGCGGTCTCATCCGAGAGGCTCGCCGCCTGCCGCACGGGTTGCTCCGCGACGCGCTCCGGCGACACCGGGCGCGCCACGATCGCGACGCGCTCGAGCGGGCCGACTCCCGTCAGCTCCTCGCGGAGCATCGGTGCCAGGAAGCGCAGGCGGGTTGCCCAGGCCGGAGAGTCCGCGAGCAGCGTCAGGATTCCGGCATCGAGGCCGATAGCTCGTACATGGGCGCGTACCGCCGGGTCGAGCACCCGGGCGAGCGCCGCATCGACGTCCTCGAGGCGGCGGGCGCCGGCGACCAGCTCGGCGAGGGCGCCGGTCGAGCCCTCGAGCAGGGTGCGCACCGAGCGCGCGCCGCGCCGGCGAGGGTCTTCGTCACTGCTCATCGAGCGCTGGCCGTGGCGTCGTGCATGGCACGAGGATAGCCGGACAAGGGACGAGACGAGAAGCGTTAAGGGCAGAGACTGGCGGGAGACGCCGGGGCGAGCAGGCTGGAATGGTGTTCCGACTCAGAAACTGGTGCCGATGGCCATGACTCGAGCGGTCATCTTGCGACACGGCGTGAACACATCCGTGCGCTCCGGCGCGCAGCACCGGTGCTGCGCACGGTCGCGACATCCCGGATCGAGTCACGATCTCGAGCGTGATCTGCGACTCGGAGCAGGTACTTGGCAATGGAGCTGATTGTTCTGCGAAGCACCCGGACCGGGCATCGCAGGGTGCATCTCGGTCGATTCGCGACGCTGATGCTCGCGGTCGCCCTCGGCGCGGCCGGCGCGGGCCTGTACCGCCTCGGCTACGTGAGCGCCCCCCGGGTCGAGGATCCGCGCAACGATCTCTACGCGGCGGCCTTCGGGGCGGAGATCGCGGCGCTGCACGCGGAGGTCGACGGCGCGGTCGGCGACGCCGAGCACCACCTCGATGCCCTCGCCCTGCAGGTCGGTGACCTGGAGGCGCGGCTGGTGCGCATCGATGCGCTCGGGGGCAGGCTGGTGTCCATGGCGGGGCTGGACGATGCGGAGTTCCAGTTCGGCGAGGCGCCGGCGATGGGAGGCCCGGATCCGGGCGAATCCGCTGCGGCGCAGCGCGTCCCGGACTTCGTCGCGTCCCTGGAGTCGCTTTCCTCGCGGCTCGAGGATCGCGCGCCGAAGCTCACGGCGGTCGAGCGCACGCTCATGGACCGCCGCCTCGAGACCGAGGTGCGCCCCGAAGGCCGACCGATCGAGTCCGGCTGGCTCTCGTCACGCTTCGGCTGGCGCACCGACCCGCTGACCGGGCGCCGCGCCCGGCACCAGGGGCTGGACTTCGCCGGGCGCAAGGGCTCGAACGTGCTCGCCGTGGCCTCGGGGGTCGTCGTCTACGCCGGGCGCCGCAAGGGTTTCGGCAACGTCGTCGAGATCCACCACGGCAGCGGATTGACCACCCGCTATGCGCACAACGACAAGATCCTCGTGAAGCTTGGCGAGACCGTGCGCAAGGGCGACGTGATTGCCCACATGGGCTCCTCGGGCCGCGCCACCGGTCCCCACGTCCACTTCGAGGTCCGCGTCGACGGCAAGGCCGTCGACCCGATGACCTACATCCGGCGCCGCTGAGCCTCCGAAGCTCCGGCGACCCGCCGGATTCCTGCGCTGCCGGCGCTGAGCGGGGGTCGTGACGGTTGGATTTCGGGCCGCACGGCCCCACCTCCATCTCTTATAATTCGGGATTCGGCTGTGGGGGACTCGATTGCGGGCCCCCGTCGCCCGACGCCACTCACGAGATTCCGGAAGACATCGCGCACATGGTCGGGAACTTAATCAGAAAGGTCTTCGGCAGCCGAAACGACCGGATGGTCCGCGCGATGCGCAAGACCGTCGAGGTGATCAACGGCCTCGAGGCGGGTCTGCAGTCACTCAGCGACGAGGCGCTGCGCGGCAAGGCCGACGAGCTCAAGCGCCGGCTCGCCGACGGCGAGCAGCTCGACGCGCTGCTCCCGGAGGCCTTCGCGGTGGTGCGCGAGGCGGGCCGGCGCACCCTGGAGATGCGCCACTTCGACGTCCAGCTCATCGGCGGAATCGCCCTGCACGAGGGGCGGATCGCCGAGATGCGCACCGGCGAGGGCAAGACCCTCGTCGCCACGCTTCCTGCCTATCTGAACGCGCTCACCGGCGACGGCGTGCACATCGTCACGGTGAACGACTATCTGGCGAGGCGCGACGCCCAGTGGATGGGTGCCATCTACGAGGCGCTCGGGATGAGCGTCGGCGTCGTGGTCCCGGGAATGGCGCCGGACGAGAAGCGCGCGGCCTACGCCTGCGACATCGTCTACGGCACCAACAACGAGTTCGGCTTCGACTACCTGCGCGACAACATGGCGTTCCGCGCCGACGACCGCATGCAGGGCAAGCTCGCCTACGCGATCGTGGACGAGGTCGACTCGATCCTCATCGACGAGGCCCGCACGCCGCTCATCATCTCCGGCCCGACTGACGAGAACTCCGAGCTCTACAACCGCATCGACAAGCTGATCCCGAAGCTCACGCGCCAGGTCGAGGAGGAAGGGCCCGGCGACTACTCGGTCGACGAGAAGGGCCGTCAGGTTCACCTCACCGAGGACGGTCACCTGAAGGCCGAGGAGATGCTCGCCGAGGCCGGGATGCTCGGTGAGGGCGAGAGCCTCTACGACGCGGCGAACATCGTCCTCATGCACCACCTCAACGCGGCGCTGCGGGCGCACGCCCTGTTCACCCGCGACGTGGACTACATCGTGCAGAACGACGAGATCGTGATCGTCGACGAGTTCACCGGCCGCACCATGCCGGGTCGGCGCTGGTCGGAAGGGCTACACCAGGCGGTCGAGGCCAAGGAGGGCGTATCGATCCAGAACGAGAACCAGACCCTCGCCTCGATCACCTTCCAGAACTACTTCCGTCTCTACGGAAAGCTCGCCGGCATGACCGGCACCGCGGACACCGAGGCGCCGGAGTTCCTCGAGATCTACGGCCTCGAGGTCATGGTCATCCCGACCCACAAGGAGATGATCCGCGACGACATGGCCGACCTCGTCTACCTCACGAAGGAGGAGAAATTCGAGGCGATCATCGAGGACATCCAGGACTGTCGCGAGCGCGGCCAGCCGGTGCTGGTCGGGACGACCTCGATCGAGACCTCCGAGTTCCTGTCCGGCGAGCTGCGCAAGCGCAACATCGATCACCAGGTTCTGAACGCCAAGCAGCACGCGCGCGAGGCCGAGGTCGTCCAGCACGCGGGAAGCCCCGGCACGGTCACCATCGCGACCAACATGGCCGGGCGCGGCACCGACATCGTGCTCGGCGGCAACCTGCAGGCCGAGATCGCCCAGGCGGGTGGAGACGAGGCGAAGATCGCCGCCATCCAGGCCGACTGGCAGGGTCGCCACGACGCCGTGATCGCCGCCGGGGGCCTGCACATCATCGGCACCGAGCGCCACGAGTCGAGGCGTATCGACAACCAGCTCCGCGGTCGTTCCGGACGGCAGGGGGACGCGGGCTCGAGCCGCTTCTATCTCTCGCTCAAGGACGACCTGATGCGCATCTTCGCCTCGGATCGCGTGGCCGGGCTGATGCAGAAGCTCGGCATGGAGCAGGGCGAGGCCATCGAGCATCCCTGGGTGACGAAGGCGATCGAGAACGCGCAGCGCAAGGTGGAGACGCGCAACTTCGACATCCGCAAGCAGCTGCTCGAGTACGACAACGTCGCCAACGATCAGCGCAAGGAGGTCTACACGCTGCGCAACGAGCTCATGGCGACCGACGACGTGAGCGATCAGATCGAGGCGATCCGCGAGGACGTCGTGAACGACGTCATCGACGGGTTCATTCCGCCGCAGAGCCTGGAGGAGCAGTGGGACGTGCCCGGGCTCGAGGACGCGATCTCGCACGAGTTCGGCGCGAAGCTCCCGATCGGCGAGTGGCTCGAGAAGGAGGAGGCGCTGCACGAGGAGCCGTTGCGCGAGCGAATCCTCGAGCGGCTCATCGAGGCATACAAGGCGAAGGAGGCGCTCGCGGGGCCGGAGATGATGCGCCGCTTCGAAAAGGCCGTCATGCTCGAGATCCTCGACAGCTCCTGGAAGGAGCACCTGGCTGCGATGGACTACCTGCGCCAGGGGATCCACCTGCGCGGCTATGCGCAGAAGAACCCCAAGCAGGAGTACAAGCGCGAGGCATTCGAGATGTTCCAGAACCTCCTCGGGGGGCTCAAGTCCGAGGTGGTCGGCGTCCTGTCCAAGGTCCAGGTACGCACCGAGTCCGACGTCGAGGCGGTCGAGGCCCAGCGCCGCGCGACCGGGCCCGTGGACTACGTCCACGAGGATGCCGGCATGCCCCTCGAGGAAGAGGCCGAGGCCGTCGGCATGGCGGTGGCGGCGGGCGGTGCCGTCGCTGCCGGTGGTGCCCCCCGCCCCGCGCCGGCGCCCGGGGCGCGCCCTGCGCCGCCACCGCGCCGCGCCGGCCCGCCGCCTGGTAGCGCACCGCAGGCGCCCTTCGTGCGCGGCGGGCGCAAGATCGGCCGCAACGAGCCATGCCCCTGCGGCTCCGGGAAGAAGTACAAGCAGTGCCACGGCCGGCTGAATTGATTCGGGTCGTCCGCTGCGCCGTGTCGTCTCCCGTCCCGCCGCGAGAAGGCGCCGGGCGCTCTCGGCGATCGCCAGTCGCCGAGACGCATGCTGCTCCGGTCTCTCCATGCGCCGCTCGCGGGTGGCCGTGACGATGACCGCCGGCCCGTGGCGGTAGGGCTCCCTGCGGAGCCGGCGATCGAGCCGGTCGCCGGGATCCGCATCGGCACGGCCGATCTCGGCCGGCGCAGCGAGCCGCGCGACGATCTGGCCGTCTTCGAGATCGCCCCGGGTGCGGTGTGCGCTGCGACCTTCACGCGCAACGCCTTCTGCGCCGCGCCGGTCACGGTCGCGCGTCGGCACCTCGCACAGGCGGCGCCGCGCTATCTCCTCGTCAACGCCGGCAACGCCAACGCGGGCACCGGCGAGGACGGCGTCGACCGCGCGCTGGCCTGCTGCAGCGCGCTCGCCGAGCGTGGCGGGTGCGCCGTCGACGAGGTCGTGCCCTTCTCGACGGGGGTCATCGGCGAGCCGCTCCACGTCGAGAGCTTCGCGCCGGCCATCGATGCGGCGCTCACCGCAGCGCGCGCCGACGGCTGGCTCGCCGGCGCGCGCGCGATCATGACCACCGACACCTTGCCGAAGGGGGCGAGCACGCGATTCGCGATCGGCGCCGGCACGTGCACCGTGAGCGGTATCGTCAAGGGCTCGGGGATGATCCGTCCCGACATGGCGACCATGCTCGCCTTCATCGCCACTGATGCCGCGCTCGACCCGACCCTCGCGCAGCGCCTGCTCGCGGAGGCCGTCGCGCGCAGCTTCAATCGCATCACCGTCGACGGGGACACCTCGACCAACGACGCCTGCGTGCTCGTCGCCACCGGCGCGAGCGCTTCGCCCGTGATCGACGGCCGGGACGGCGCGGCGCTCGACGCCTTCGTCGCGGCTCTCGACGAGGTCTCCCTCGCCCTCGCGCACGGCATCGTGCGCGACGGCGAGGGCGCGACCAAGCTGGTCACCGTCGCGGTCGAGGAGGGTGCGAGCGAGGCCGAGTGCCTCGCCGTAGCCGACGCGGTCGCGCACTCGCCCCTGGTGAAGACCGCGCTCTTCGCGAGCGACCCGAACTGGGGGCGCATCCTCGCCGCCGTGGGCCGCTCCGGCCTCACCGACCTGGACGTCTCCCGCATCTCGATCTTCCTCGGCGGCACCTGCATCGTCGACGGTGGCGCCCGCGCCGCGTCCTACACCGAGGAGGCGGGTCAGCGCGAGATGGCTGCCGAGGAGATCACCATCCGCGTCGTGCTCGGCCGCGGCGCGCACCGCGACGCGCTCTGGACCTGCGACCTCTCGCACGACTACGTCTCGATCAATGCGGACTACCGAAGCTGAGCGCGCGATCCGGCGAGCCGCGCGCGGGACCTGCTCGCCCCGGCCCGGGCCCGAGGCCAGGCCGCGTCCACGTGGTCGCCGGCGCGCTCCTCGACGGCGAGGGCCGCGTGCTCGTCGCCCGCAGGCCCCCTGCCGCGCACCAGGGGGGGCTGTGGGAGTTCCCCGGGGGCAAGCTCGAGACCGGCGAGGGTCCCCGGGAGGGCCTCGAGCGCGAGCTGGCAGAGGAGATCGGCGTGCGTGTCCTCGAGGCGGCTCCGCTCCTCGCCGTGAGCCACGACTACGCCGAGCTGAGCGTGCTCCTCGACGTGTGGACGGTCACGCGCTGGGCCGGCGAGCCGCGGGGCCTGGAGGACCAGCCGCTGCGCTGGCTCGCGCCGCGAGAGATGCGCCGGGAGGCGTTCCCGCCGGCGGACGGGCCGGTGATCGAGGCGCTCGTAGGGCTCGTCGAAGGGGGTGGCGGAGGCTGAGCGCCACCGCGGCGGGCCGGGCCGAGCGGCGCCCGGAGGTCATCGCCGCCAGATCGTCGCCCCCAGATCATCTCCCCCGTATCAGCGCTCCAGCTGCGCGAGCTTGCCGGGGACGTTCTGCCAGTCGTCCGCGTCCGGGGGGGCGTCCTTCTTCTCGGTGATGACGGGCCAGTCCCGGGAGAGCTCGGCGTTCAGGGCGAGGTACTGCTGCTGCTCGTCGGTCAGGTCGTCCTCGGAGAGGATCGCCTCGACCGGGCACTCGGGCTCGCACAGGGTGCAGTCGATGCACTCGTCGGGGTCGATGACCAGGAAGTTCGGCCCTTCGTGAAAGCAGTCCACGGGACAGACCTCGACGCAGTCCGTGTACTTGCACTTGATACACTGCTCGGTGACGACGAAGGTCATGGAAGAGCTCTCAGAGTCCGGTGGCCGAAGTGAACCCCGAAATCATAATGGGAGGCGCTCGGCGAAGCGAGCCGGGGCACGGTGGGGTGACAGGGTCGGCTCAGGCGGGCGGGACGATCGCGGCGAGGGCCGTGCGGATGGGCTCGGGGATCGGACAGGGTCTGCCCGTTGCACGGTCCACGAAGACGTGGACGAAGTGCCCGTCGGCGGCCGGGATCTCGGAGCCGGCCGCGAACAGGGCGATCTCGTAGCGCACGCTCGAGGTGCCGAGGTGGCCGACCCGCAGCCCCGCCTCCACGCTCTCGGGAAAGGTCAGCGGGCGGTGGAAGCGGCAGCCGGTCTCGACGGCGAAGCCGACCACCGGACCGGAGGCGATATCGAGGCCTCCCGTGCGGATCAGGTACTCGTTGATGACCGTGTCGAAGAAGGCGTAGTAGACGACGTTGTTCACGTGCCCGTAGCTGTCGTTGTCCATCCACCGCGTCGGGATCGACAGGAAGTGCCGGTAGTCCTCGCGCGAGGTGGGGGCGCCTTCGGAGGGCCTGGCCGGGTCGCTCACGGGTGCTCTCCCCGGGCGCAGCCGTGCGCCCTGCCCGACCACCCGCTCATCGGAGCAGCTCCCTGAGCCGGTAGAGCGCGTCGAGCGCCTCGCGCGGGGTCATCGCGTCCGGGTCCAGGCCCGCCAGCTCGCGCTCGGCCGCCGAGGGACGAGACGGGGGCGCGGCCTCGAACAGGCTGCGCTGGGGCGAGGGCTCGGCGGCCTCGAGCCGCGTCTCCCCTGCCTCCAGGCGCTCGAGCATGGTCCGCGCCGCCCCGATCACCGCGGCGGGGACGCCGGCGAGGGCGGCCACCTGCAGGCCGTAGCTGCGGCTGGCCGGACCCGGCTGCACCCGGTGCATGAAGACGATGCGCTCGCCGTGCTCGATGGCGTCGAGGTGCACGTTCGCGACGCCGGCAAAGTGCCCGGCCAGCGCGGTGAGCTCGAAGTAGTGGGTCGCGAACAGCGTGAAGCAGCGGGTGGTGGTCGCGAGGTGCGCCGCGCAGGCCCAGGCGAGCGAGAGGCCGTCGAAGGTGCTGGTGCCGCGCCCGATCTCGTCGAGGAGGACCAGGCTGCGCTCGGTGGCGTTGTGCAGGATGTTCGCCGCCTCGGTCATCTCGACCATGAAGGTCGAGCGCCCGCCGGCCAGGTCGTCCGACGCGCCGATGCGCGTGAAGATGCGGTCGATGGGCCCGATGCGTGCCGCCTCGGCCGGGACGTAGCTGCCCACGTGCGCGAGCAGGGCGATGAGGGCGGTCTGGCGCATGAGCGTCGACTTCCCGCCCATGTTCGGCCCCGTGATGACGAGCGTGCGCCGGGTCTCGTCGAGCTCGAGGTCGTTCGCGACGAAGGGCTCGTCGAGGGTCTGCTCGACCACCGGATGGCGCCCGCCGGCGATCGAGATCCCGGGCGACTCGGTGAGCTCCGGCGCGGCGTAGCCGAGCGTCTCGGCTCGCTCGGCGAGGTTGGCCAGCACGTCGGTCTCGGCGATCGCAGCCGCCGAGCGCTGCAGCGCGGCGAGCTCGCCCCCGAGCGAGTCGAGCAACGCCTCGTAGAGGTGGCGCTCGCGCGCGAGCGCGCGCTCCCGGGCGCTGAGGACCTGGTCCTCGAACTGCTTGAGCTCCGGGGTGATGTAGCGCTCGGCGGACTTCAGGGTCTGGCGCCGGACGTACTCGGTGGGCACCTTGTCCGCGTGGCTCTTGCCGAGCTCGATGTAGTAGCCGTGGACGCGGTTGTAGCCCACCTTCAGCGCTGTGACACCGGTGCGCTCGCGCTCGCGTGCCTCGAGTCCGACGAGGTGCGCGTCGGCATCGGTCGACAGCGCGCGCAGCGCATCGAGATCGGCGTCGTAGCCGGCGGCGATGACCCCGCCGTCGCGCACCAGCGCAGGCGGCGACTCCACGATGGCCCGCTGCAGCAGCTCGGCGAGCTCCGGGAACTCGCCGACGCGGCGGGCGAGATCGCCCGCGAGCGGCGTGTCGACGGCCGCCAGCGTCGCCCCGAGGGCGGGCAGCGCGCGCAGCGCCCGGCCGAGCTGGTCGAGATCGCGCGGCCGCGCCGAGCGCAGGGCGATGCGCGCGATGGGGCGCTCGATGTCGCCGATCTCGCGCAGCGCCTCGCCGAGGGGCTCGAAGCGCCCGCCGTCGATGAGCGTGCCGATGCAGTGGTGGCGCAGCGCGAGGACGCCCCGGTCCCGGATCGGGCGCGCGAGCCAGCGCCGGAGCATGCGCGAGCCCATCGCCGTGGCGGTGCGGTCCAGCACGCCGGCGAGGGTGCGCCTCGGGTCGCCGGCGATGCTCGCGACCAGCTCGAGGTTGCGGCGCGTGGCAGCGTCGAGGATGACGCTGTCTTCGCGTTGCTCGAGGGCCAGGCTCGCGAGGTGCGGCAGGGCCGCGCGCTGGGTCTCGCGGGCGTAGCCGAGGAGGCAGCCGGCAGCGACAATGGCCAGCGGCGCCCGGTCGACGCCGGAAGCGGAGAGGGTGCCGGTGCCGAACTGCTCGCCGAGGGCTCGCCGGGCGGCGGTCTCGTCGAAGCGCCAGGGCGCGACGCGGCGTAACCCGCCGCGCTCGGCGAGGGCCGGCGGCGGCGCGAGGCCCTCGGCGAGCAGGATCTCCGCGGGCGCCAGGCGCTCGAGCTCCGAGGCGAGCGCCTCCTCGCTCTCGATCTCCATGCAGCGAAAGCGCCCCGAGGCGAGCTCCAGCACTGCGATACCGTAGCCCGCGGAGCCGGGGTGCACCGCTCCCAGCAGGCACTCCGCGCGCTCCTCGAGGAGCGCCTCGTCGGTCACCGTGCCCGGGGTGACGATGCGCGTGACCTCGCGCTCCACGGGCCCGCGGCTCGTCGCCGGATCGCCCGTCTGCTCGCAGATCGCGACCGCCTCGCCCTTGCGCAGGAGCTTCGCGAGGTACGGCTCGACCGAGTGCGCCGGCACGCCGGCCATCGGTATCGGCTCGCCGCCCGAGTGCCCGCGGGCGGTCAGGGCGATGTCGAGGAGGCCCGCAGCGCGGCGTGCGTCCTCGAAGAACAGCTCGTAGAAGTCCCCCATCCGGTAGAAGAGCAGGATGTCCGGATGCTCCGCCTTGATGCGCAGGTACTGCTGCATCACGGGCGTGTGCTCGGAGGGGGCGCAGGCGGCGGGCATCGCCCGAGTGTAACTCCGTCCGGCGCGCGCCCGCGGCCCGCCGGAGGCTTGAAAGCGCGGCGCGCGCCCTCATCTATCGCCACTTGTCGAGTTCCACGTCGAGCAATTGCCTGGAGGTAGCACCGCCATGACCGTCGAGGCCGTCAAGGAGACCCGGGGTTTCGAGACCGAGGTCCGCCAGCTGCTGGACCTGATGGTCCATTCCCTGTACAGCAACAAGGACATCTTCCTGCGCGAGCTGATCTCCAACGCCTCCGATGCCGCAGACAAGCTGCGCTTCGAGGCCCTCTCCGACGACGGTCTGTACGAGGGCGACGGGGACCTCGCCATCGAGGTGGCCTACGACCGTGATGCGCGCACCATCTCCGTTCGCGACAACGGCGTCGGCATGAGCCACGATGAGGTGGTGCACAATCTCGGCACCATCGCCAAGTCCGGGACCCGCGAGTTCTTCCGCTCGCTGACCGGTGACGAGGCGAAGGATGCCCAGCTCATCGGCCAGTTCGGCGTCGGCTTCTACTCGAGCTTCATCGTCGCGGACAGGGTCACGGTCACGACCCGGCGCGCCGGCCTCGAGCCGTCCGAAGGCGTGCGCTGGGAGAGCGACGGGCAGGGCGAGTACACCGTGGAGCCCGTCGAGGTCGAGCGCCGCGGCACCGAGGTGGTGCTCCACCTGCGCGAGGGCGAGAACGAGCTGCTCGACGGTTACCGACTGCGTGGGATCCTGCGCCGCTACTCCGACCACATCACCGTGCCGGTGATGATGACGAGCGAGACCCCGCCGCAGCCCGCCGCGGACAGTGAGGAGGGCGAGGACCGGGAGGCCGCCGAGACCGCCGCGGCCCCCGCGCTCGAGCAGGTGAACTCCGGCACGGCCCTCTGGGCGCGGGCGACCTCCGAGGTGAGCGACGAGGAGTACGACGAGTTCTACAAGCACGTGGCCCACGACTTCGAGGCACCGCTCGCGCGCTCGCACAACCGCGTCGAGGGCAACGTCGAGTACACCTCGCTGCTCTACCTCCCCGCCCGTGCACCGTTCGATCTGTGGGATCGCAACGTGCGTCGAGGCGTGCACCTGTACGTGCGCCGCGTGTTCATCATGGACGACGCCGAGCAGCTCATGCCCAGCTACCTGCGCTTCGTGCGCGGCGTCGTCGACTCGGCCGATCTGCCGCTCAACGTCTCGCGGGAGATCCTCCAGCAGAGCAAGGAGATCGACTCGATCCGCGCCGGCTGCGTGAAGCGCGTGCTCGGGGTCATCGAGGGTCTGGCGAAGAACGACGCCGAGAAGTTCACGTCCTTCTGGGAGCAGTTCGGGCGCGTGTTCAAGGAAGGGATGATCGACGATCACAAGAACCGCGACCGAATCGCCAAGCTCCTGCGCTTCGCCTCGACGCACGGCGAGGACTCCACCCAGAGCGTCTCACTCGACGACTACGTCGGGCGCATGAAGGAAGGGCAGGACAAGATCTTCTACGTCACTGCGGACAACTGGGCGACCGCGCGGCACAGCCCGCACCTCGAGGCCTTCCTCGCCAAGGGGGTCGAGGTCCTCCTGCTCACCGACGAGATCGACGAGTGGGTCGTGCACCACCTGCCCGAGTTCGACGGCAAGGAGCTGCAGTCCGTCGCGAAGGGCTCGGTATCGCTCGACGGCGTCGCCGGCGACGGTGACGCGGACGAGGATGCACCGAAGCCGGACCCGGAGCAGCACGCCGACATCGTCGAGGCCCTCAAGGGCTGTCTCGGCGAGCGGGTGAAGGACGTGCGCGTCAGCTCGCGCCTCACGAGCTCCCCGGCCTGCCTCGTCGCGGACGAGCACGAGATGGGCGCGCACCTCGAGCGCATCCTCCGCGCAGCGGGGCAGGAGATCGAGGGCGCGAAGCCGATTCTAGAGGTCAATCCGCAGCACGGGCTCGTGCAGCGCTTCGCCGCCGAGGGCGACGAGCGGCGCCGTGGCGACATCGCAGGCGTCCTTCTCGACCAGGCGATCCTCAGTGAGGGAGGGCGCCTCGCGGATCCGGCGGCCTTCGTGCGCAGCGTGAACGTTCTCATCGTCTCCGAGGGCTTGCCCGACCTCGACGGCGCCTAGCCCGGATATCTCACCGATTTCACACGCGCTCGCTTGTCCCTTGAATCCATGGCGAATGCGGCGAACTTGGAAGTACGACCTGTACATCCGGCGTTCGCCGAATCCGCCATGAATCCAAGGTCCTGCGCGATCATCGCGCGAATCGGTGAGATATCCGGGCTAGTGTGGTGTCCCGCAGATAAGTAGGCATTTTCGGCGAGCTATCCGGCGCGTCTGGCAAGGCGCGCCGAGGAGGGATAGCCGTCGCTATCGCGACGAGGCGCAACGAAGCCAGGCGCGTCGGGAGCCGGCGATAATGCCTACTTATCTGCGGGACGCC
>CAJIAT010000684.1_pt1 | contig 27726 bp, 25 predicted proteins | sample 9199161 | NCBI WGS metagenome assembly CAJIAT01 (sample SAMEA7708281, study PRJEB35096) | sediment metagenome | biome: marine neritic benthic zone biome [ENVO:01000025]; feature: sediment [ENVO:00002007]; material: shallow marine sediment [ENVO:03000034] sea grass bed [ENVO_01000059] ... | reverse complement strand
GTCTTCGCCTGGCCCGGGATGGGCAAGCTGCTCATCGAGTCCATCGAGCTGCTCGACCGGCCCGTGGTGGTGGCCTACCTGCTCATCATCGTGATGATGTTCGTCGTCATCAATCTCGTGGTCGACATCCTTTACTCGATCCTCGACCCGCGGGTGCGCCTGAAGGACGTCAAGACATGAAGGACGTCGAGCCATGAGCGTCACGAGCCCGGAGGTCGTCCCGGCGGCGCCGGAGCAGCGCGCCAAGGTGCAGACGCCCTTCCGGCGTTTCCTGTCGGCGTACCTCGACAGCCGCCTCGCCACCGGCGCGCTCGCGCTCCTCGCGATCATCGTCGCCATCGCGCTCTCGGCGCCGTGGATCTCGCCGCAGGATCCCTACGACCTCGCCGTCGTCGACGTGCTCGACTCGCGTCTGCCGCCCGGGGAGAAGGCCTACACCGGGATGACCTTCGTCCTCGGCAGCGACGGCGCCGGGCGCGACATGCTGAGCGCGATCTTCTACGGCCTGCGGATCAGCCTCGGCGTCGGCGTGATGAGCGGCATCATCGCGCTCGTCATCGGCATGGCCGTCGGGCTCACGGCCGCCTACTTCGGTGGGCGCACCGACGCCTTCATCATGCGGGTGGTCGACCTGCAGCTGAGCTTTCCGGCGATCCTCGTCGCCCTGATCCTCGTCTCGATCATGGGCAAGGGCGTCGACAAGGTGATCATCGCGCTCGTCGTGGTGCAGTGGGCCTACTACGCGCGCACGGTGCGCGGCACGGCGCTCGTCGAGCGCAGCAAGGAGTACATCGAGGCGGCGGAGTGCCTCGCGCTCTCGCGCTCGCGCATCATGTTCCGCCACCTGCTGCCGAACTGCCTGCCGCCGATGATCGTCGTCGGCACGCTGCAGACTGCGCACGCCATCTCCCTCGAGGCGACCCTGAGCTTCCTCGGCGTCGGCCTTCCACAGACCGAGCCCTCGCTCGGGCTGCTCATCTCCAACGGCTTCGAGTACATGCTGAGCGGCCGCTACTGGATCAGCTTCTTCCCTGGCGTCGCGCTTCTGCTGACGATCGTCTCGATCAACCTCGTCGGCGACCAGCTCCGCGACGTGCTCAATCCACGGCTCGAGCGCTAGGTAGATGATCGCAGAGATGCTCCACCCGTGTAGCCTTCGCGCCGCTCGGCGATCTTTGACCTCCATGGATGGAGGAAAGGCCGGGGATTGCCGGGAGCAATGCCGGCCGATCCCCTCCCTCGGCAACTGCTCCACGCGTTGCGCTACCTCGTGCATCCCTGCAGTCGTGTTGCTCCCCCCCAGGCTATCGACTTGGGGGCAGGGAACTCCCTCAGTCACGGGAGTGATCGACATTTCCTGCTCGAGATCCTTCTAGCACGGTGCGCCGGTTCCCCGGACGAGTGCTGCCGTGGCCGCGGTGAGCGCGCCGACGACGCTCGCCGTCGAGGAGCTGCGCACCTGGTTCATGACCAAGGGCGGCACGGTGAAGGCCGTCGACGGGGTCAGCTTCGCGGTCGGCCAGGGCGAGGTCCTCGGCCTCGTCGGCGAGTCCGGCTCCGGAAAGTCGGTCACCGGCTTCTCGATTATCGGACTCGTCGACCCGCCGGGTGAGGTGGTTTCCGGAAGCATTCGCTTCCGCGGCGAGGAGCTCGTCGGGCGTTCCGACGAGGACATGCGCCGGCTCCGGGGCTCGCGGGTCGCGATGATCTTCCAGGACCCGATGATGACCCTCAATCCGGTGCTGCGCGTCGACACGCAGATGATCGAGGCGGTGCAGGCCCACGCCAAGGTGTCGCGGCGTGCTGCCTACGATCGCGCTCGCGAGGTCCTCGTGAAGGTGGGGATCGCGGCGCCGGACGAGCGCCTGCGCTCCTACCCGCACCAGTTCTCCGGCGGCATGCGCCAGCGCGTCGCCATCGCGATCGCGCTGCTCAACGAGCCGGATCTCATCATCGCCGACGAGCCGACGACGGCCCTCGACGTCACCATCCAGGCGCAGATCCTCTACGAGGCCCAGAGCCTTTGCCGCGACACGGGCACAGCGCTCATCTGGATCACCCACGACCTCACGGTCGTCGCCGGGCTCGCCGACCGCATCTGCGTCATGTACGCGGGCCAGGACGTCGAGCAGGGCACCGTGGACGAGGTGCTCGACTCCCCGATGCACCCCTACACCCACGGGCTGATCGGCTCGGTGCCGAGCCGCAATCGCCGCGGCCGCCGGCTCGAGCAGATCCCCGGGATGACGCCGTCCCTGATGGATCTGCCGCCGGGCTGCGCCTTCCGTGCGCGCTGCTCGCGGGCCGCCGACGCCTGCCTCGAGGACCCTCCGAACCACGACGTGGGCGCCGGGCGCAGCGTGCGCTGCTTCCATCCGCACCGGGAGCAGGAGCACGGGGAGCAGGACGCATGAGCGCGCCGGCGGAGGCAGTGGATACCGGGGCGGCGCTGCTCCAGGCGCGCGACGTCTCCAAGCGCTTCGTCAAGAAGCTCGATCTCGCCGCGAAGATCGCCCAGCGGATCGGCGCCGACGTGCGCGAGGAGGTGGTCCACGCGGTCGACCACGTGTCCATGGAGGTGCGCAAGGGCGAGGTCGTCGGCCTCGTCGGCGAGTCCGGCTGCGGCAAGTCCACCTTCGGGCGCATGGTTGCCGGGATCCTCGAGCCGAGCGAGGGCGACGTGCTGTTCCGCGGCTCGAGCATCCTCGACCGGGGCACGGCGTCGGCGCGCGACGCGGCGCTCAAGGTGCAGATGATCTTCCAGGACCCCTTCGCCTCGCTCAACCCGCGGCTGCGGGTCGCCGACATCGTCGGCGAGGCGCCTCTCATCCACGGCCTGGTGGACCGTCGGGGCTTCGATGCCTACGTCGAGGAGGTGCTCGAGCGCTGCGGCCTCGACCCGAGCTACAAGCGGCGCTATCCGCACCAGTTCTCCGGCGGTCAGCGCCAGCGCATCGGCATCGCCCGGGCTCTCGCGGTGCGGCCCGAGTTCCTGGTCTGCGACGAGTCCGTCGCCGCCCTGGACGTCTCCATCCAGGCGCAGATCCTCAACCTGTTCATGGAGCTGCGCGAGACGCTGGACCTCACCTACCTGTTCATCAGCCACGATCTCGGCGTGGTCGAGCACCTGAGCGACCGCGTCGTGATCATGTATCTCGGTCGGGTCGTGGAGAGCACGAGCACCGATGCGCTGTTCGACGCTCCCAACCATCCCTACACGCGCGCGCTCCTCGAGGAGGTGCCGCGGCTCGAGACCCGGCGCTCGACCTACAAGCCGATCGTCGGCGAGATCCCCTCGCCGCTCGAGCCGCCGAGCGGGTGCCACTTCCACCCGCGTTGCCCCCACGCAACCGAGCGCTGCTCGCGGGAGGCTCCGGCGCTGCGCGAGATCGCGCCCGGCTGGCACGCCGCCTGTCACCTGAACGACTGAACGCCGTCGGCAGGGCTCAGCGCTGCGCGGTCTCCAGCCCGGATATCTCACCGATCCGCGTGATGATCGCGCAGGACCTTGGATTCGCAGGGGATTCGGCGGGCGCCGGATGTACGAGTCGTACTTCCAAGCTCGCCGGATTCCCTCGACTCGGGCTCCTGCTTCGTCCTACCTCGTCCATCCCTGGACTCGTGCGGATTCAAGGGACAAGCGAGCGCGCGTGCGATCGGTGAGATATCCGGGCTAGCGCGCGGAGCCCCGTGTCGACCGTCGCGTCGAGGAACCGGAGAAGGGATCGTCGCACCGGCTCCGCGCCGCGGCCGTGCCGGTCCCGGTCGGTGTCGTGGGCGCGCGCCAGATCGCTGCGGATCGCGTCGCTGAGCGCGCCTTGTGGCGAGCTCGATGCAATCGCACCCCGGACGTCCACCAGCCGTTCGAGGCGCGCGTCGACACCCGGGTCCGCGGCCGCCTCGACGGCGGCCGAGAGCGCGCCGTAGAGCGCGCGCGCGGTCTCGCGCGAGCGGGCACGCTCGACGTGCAGCTCGAGCCACCAGACGCCCGCGTCCGAGTAGCCCTCGAGCCAGGTCCGGGCGTGGTACACGTACGGCGCGGCGCAGCGAAGATGCACCGCCGCCTCGCTCCAGCCACCGTCGAGCAGGAGCAGGTTCGCGTTCTCGACCGTCGGCCGGCGCGGGCTGTCCCGGCCCGGGGCCGGGAGCGCCTGGAGTAGGACGAGGCTCGCGCCGTCGTCGAGGATCCGGGCGCAGGGCCGGAGCGCGAGGGGCGCACGGCGGACCGGGCGCTCGGGATGCGCCGTGCCTCGCCATGCAGGCAGAGTCTCCGGGTCGGTCGTGTACAGCGTGGGTCGGGTCGAAGCGAGTGCCGCGAGTGCCCTGCGCAGCTCCGCCCGGGAGGAGGCCCGGTCCGGCGGCCGGCCCACCTGCCGGCCGAGGGCGTGCCCTGCGAACAGCTCCGACCTGAGCGCCGCCATCGCCCCATCGCGCGCCGAGGCGAGCAGGTGCTCGGCGCGAATGCGCTCGCGCTCGAAGTCGATCGCGGCGTCCGTCGCCTCCGGGACCGCGTCGCGGGCAACGAGGAGTGCGTCCAGGAGCGCAGGCGCGCCGTCGGCGAGCGCGATCGCGCGGCAGGCGACGTGCTCCGCGCCGGTCTCGCCGTTCAGCGCGGCGCCGCTCGCCGCGATCGCCTCGGCGATGCGCGCGCTCTCTCGGCCCAGATCGCTCAGCCACAGATGCTCGAACAGGTGGGCGACGCCGGCGAGCGGCTCCGGATCGTCGCGCACGCCTCGTGGGTGCCAGAGCGCGAAGGCAACCGGCGCAGGAGCGGCTCCGATCGCGCCGCGACGGGGCTGCTCCACGCGTGCGACCATGTGCTCCGCTCGGGGGACCGAGCGCGCGCACGCCGCCGGGCTGGTGGTGCGCTCTTCCCCGTCAGCTCCCGACATGACCCTTCTCCCCGTCGACGCCGAGCGTCCCGGCGAGCGACGACCGGCGCTCGGCGTTGAGGGGGAGATCGTAGGTGATCCGCGCGCCGTAGCGCTCCGGGGCCTGCGGATCCTCGCGCACCCGGTCGAGCACCAGCAGGCGCGTGCCGAGCTCGAAGCCCTACCGGATGTCGTGGGTCACCGAGGCTCGACGCGCTCGCGAGGAGCACGGTCACCGAGACCAGCTGGCGAGGACCACCCGGGTGCGAGCGAGGGGCCGCGCGCACCGAACTCACGCACCGACCGGCGCGGCCCTCGCCCTGCCTGACGCCACGGCGCCCTCCCGCGTGGCATGCTGGTTGCGCCTTCCTGGCGCACCCGCCTGCGCGGGGCGCGCCGTCATCGACCCACCGGAGACTCGACGATGCATGACGACCTGTTCGCTCCGCCCGGCTCGCCGCCCCCCGAGTCGCCCGTCGCCCGTCACCATCCGGACTTCGACAAGTCCGGGCTCCAGGGCTGGCAGGCCATGCACCGCGAGGCGGAGCTGCCCGAGGATCGGTGGGCCGCCGAGCAGCGGCGCGGGCTCGAGCTGGGCTTGGAGGCCGCTCCGTCCATCGGGGACCGGACCATCTCGACCTTCGCCCGGGGCGAGCTCCCGCACTTCGCGGGGATCAACACCTTCATGAAGGCGCCGTACTGCGAGCGCGTCGCCGACGTGGGCAAGTACGACGCCGCCGTGCTCGGCGTGCCCTTCGACGGCGGGACCACCTACCGCCCCGGCACCCGCTTCGGGCCCCAGGGAATGCGCCGCATCTCGGCGCTGTACACGCCCTACAACTTCGAGATCGGCGTGGACCTGCGCGAGCAGATGACGCTGTGCGACGTCGGCGATGTCTTCGTCATCCCGGCCAACATCGAGAAGACCTTCGACCAGATCTCGCGCGCCGTCGGCCACGTCTTCGCGAGCGGGGCGCTGCCGATCGTCCTCGGTGGCGACCACTCCATCGGCTTCGCCACCGTGCGCGGGATCGCCGAGCACACGGACAGGAAGATCGGGATCATCCACTTCGATCGGCACGCGGACATCCAGGAGAAGGATCTCGACGAGCGCATGCACACCACGCCCTGGTTCCACGCCACGAACCTGCCGAACGTGCCGGCCACGAACCTGGTGCAGATCGGGATCGGCGGCTGGCAGGTGCCGCGCGAAGCGGTCAAGGAGGCGCGCGAGCGCGACACGACCATCATCTCCATGACCGACGTCGAGCGCCTCGGGCTGGACCGGGTGGCCGAGATCGCACTGGAGCAGGCGTGGAAGGGCGCGGACGCCGTATACATCAGCTTCGACATCGACAGCGTGGACTGTGGCTTCGTGCCCGGCACGGGCTGGCCGGAGCCGGGCGGCTTCCTGCCGCGGGAGATCCTGTATCTCCTCGGCGCCGTCGCCAAGGAGGGGATCTGCGGCATGGAGGTCGTCGAGGTGTCTCCACCCTACGACATCTCCGACATCACCTCGCTGATGGGCGTGCGCGCCATCGTCGACGTGCTCGGCACGGTCGTCGCCTTCGGCAAGCTCGGCTCGCATCGGGAGATCATCAGGCGTTGATCTCGGGAGCCGACATCGGGGAGGTGTCACCCCCCTGATACGAACCCCTGATACGGAACTCCCGATACGGAAGCCTGATGCGGAACCCCTGACATCAAGGTGCGATACCAGGGTGCGATACGGGCATTGGTGTCGGGGCTGCACCGCGACTGGTAGCAGGTCTGACAACGGGGGCTGATCCGGGCTCGTGCCCGTGCGCTCGCCCGCCGGCGCCGCGATTTGCGCGCGCCGCGGTATAGTTGCGCGCCACCGGGCGTCCGCGTGCGCCGCCAAGGGAAGGCAAGCTGCACCGATGTCGATGACCATCCCCGGCGTGCTCGCGCGCCACGACCCCGCAGGCTCGCCCGCGCCCGTCGTGTTCGACTCCCCGCACTCGGGCAACGCGTACCCGGACGACTTCGGGCACCGTCTGCCGCTCGCGCGGCTGCGCTCCGGCGAGGACGCCTTCGTGGACGAGCTGTTCGCCGAGGCGCCGGCCGCCGGCGCGACCCTGCTGCGGGCGCTCTTCCCGCGCACCTACATCGATCCGAACCGGGCACCGGACGACATCGACGAGTCGCTCCTCGACGGTCCCTGGCCGCTGCAGGCGAGGCCCGGTGCGAAGGCGAGCCTCGGCATCGGGCTGATCCCGAAGCGCCAGCCCGCGGGGCTGGTATACGATCGCACGCTCTCGGTCGAGGAGGCGATGGCCAGGCTCGAGGACTACTACCGTCCCTATCATCACGCGCTCGAGGAGGCGCTCGACGGCGCCGCCGCCAGCTTCGGCGCCGTGTGGCACCTCAACTGCCACTCGATGCCCGCCACGAGCAGCGAGATCTCGCCCGAGGGGCCGGGCATGACGCGCCCCGACTTCTGTCTCGGCGACCGCGACGGCACGACCTGCGAGCCGGAGTTCACGGGCTTCGTCGCCGCCCAGCTGCGCGCGTCGGGCTACGAGGTCACGGTCAACGACCCCTACAAGGGCGTCGAGCTCGTACGTCGCTACGCCGAGCCGGCCCGCGGCCGCCACAGCCTGCAGATCGAGATCAACCGTGGCCTGTACATGGACGAGCGCACCATCACCCGCAACGAGGGCTTCCACTCGCTGCGCGCCGCGATGACGCAGCTCGTGCACGCGATCTGCGCCTACGCATCGGACCGCCTCGCGCCCGCGGCGGCGGAGTAGCCACGGCGGCGACGCACGCCGCCGCGCCGGCTCACCCGCGCGCGGGCAGTGCGTCCAGCTCGTCGGAGGAGAAGTTCAGCTCGATCGTGATCCCGTTCGGGTCCTGGATGAAGACCTGGTGCGAGCGCTGCTCTGGAACCGTCCGCCGGCGCATCTCGATGCCGAGCCCTTCGAGATGCGCGAGCGTCTCGCCGAGCCCGGTCGCGCTGAAGGCCACGTGGTCGAGGGCGCCGGTCGCGCCCGCGACCCGCTTCCCCCCGAGGTAGTCGTCCTGGGCCTGGTTGCCTGAGAGCGAGGCGGTGTGCACGCAGGGAACGTCCCCCGCGTAGAGCCAGTAGCCCGGGAAGGGAAAGGGCGGGCGCTCGCCCACGCGCAGGCCCAGGGTCTCGACGTAGAAGTCCCGCGTGGCGTCCAGATCGTCGGTCAGGATGAGGTAGTGCTCGAGCTTCTCGATCGCCATCGCGGGCCTCCCTGCGGCCCGGGTCGCAGCCGCCGCGGAAGTATACTCGGCGCGGGCCGCAGAGCCCGCTGGAGGAGGAGAGCAGCAATGTCCGACGGATTCGTCATCGCCAACTTCAAGCACGTCGCCGACGGGCTCCAGGAGGGGCAGTTCGCGGTCGGTGAGCGCAGCCGCGCGGCGACCCTCGACGACCTGGATCCCGTCTACCGCGATCTCCTGGACCGACCGATCACCGCCGTCCTTTCGGTGATCGGACCCGACGGGCGACCGGGGCTCACGCCGATGTGGTTCGACCACGAGGACGGCAAGATCCTCGTCAACACGGCGTCGCACCGCCCCAAGTGCGGATGGATCCGCAAGAACCCCCAGCTCACGATGCTCGTGATGAACCCGGAGAACCCCTACCACTGGGTGAGCATCAAGTGCACCGTCGAGGAGGAGCTCCACGAGGACGGCCCCGAGGGGGCGCGGGTGACCGCGCAGCTCGACCGGATCTGGACGCGCTACACCGGCAACGAGCCGCCCTACGCGCTGCGCGATCCGTCGATCGACGAGAAGCGGGTGCTCTTCGTGTGTCGCATCGACCGGGTCGCGACCTTCGGCAAGCCCTGAGGGGCTCACTCGCCCGGCCCGTAGAGCCCGAAGCGCAGCGAGGGGTCCCCTGGCACCCAGCTGTGCTCGAACTGCGAGCGGTCGCCGATGTCGCGGGTGCGCTCGAGGAGCTGGCGCCCGAGGGCCAGCTGGCCCGGCTCCCAGGCGCGCAGCGCCGCTGCGACCTCGCCGTCCGCCTCGCGCAGCGCGTCGGCGAGCGCCCAGGCGTCCGCGCACGCCTTGGCGGTCCCCGCCGCTGCGTGGGGGCGCACGGCGAAGGCGCCGTCGCCCATCACGCAGACGCGATCGAAGGCCATGCGCTCGACCTCGATGTCGAAGATCACCTGCACGAAGGGCTCCACCGTGCGCCCGATCACCTCGGCGATCTGCGGTGCCATGTGCTCGGCGGCGAACCCGCGGGCCCACTCGACGTGCCGGCCGGCGAGGGCGCCCGGCGGCACCGACACCTCACGCAGCACGCCGTCGCGGTCGGTCATCAGGCCGTCGAGCTCCGCGCCCTCGGCGTAGTTGTGGTACCAGACGTAGTTCGCGAGGCGCCGGCCGGGCTCGAGATCCCCGGCGAGGCTCGGGATCGGGTACACCAGCACGTGCCCGCTCGGCATCAGGCAGTAGGCGATGGCGTCGTGCAGGGTCTCGAAGGTCGCCGCATCGAGGGCCGACTCGGGCACGGTGCCGCGCCAGGCGACGTAGCCGGCGTAGCGCGCCTCGGCCTGGGGCTGGAGCAGCCTGCGACCGAGTGATCCGATACCGTCGGCGAACACCGCCATCTCCGCGCGGGCGGTCTCGCCGTCCTCGAAGCGCAGGGTCACCCCCGTGGCGTCCTGATCGAAGCCGACCACGTCGCGGCCGAGATGATAGTCGCCCTCCGGCAAGGCCTCGCGCAGGCTGCGATAGATGGTGTTCCAGGACGAGAAGCGGTAGTTCATCTCCTCCTCGTAGCTCACGGCTCCGTCCCGCTCGAGGAAGCGCAGCCAGGGCACGCTCAGCGTCACCCGGTCGAGGTCGAGCGGCGCGTGCTCGCTGAAGTAGCGGACCGTCATCGGGTGCAGACCGATCCCGGCCCCGCGCGCCTCGAGCGCCCTGCTCGAGCGCTCGTACACCGCCACGGCGCACCCGAGCCCGCGCAGCGCGAGCGCTGCGGTGAGCCCTCCGATGGAGCCGCCGACGACGGCCACCTGGGGCCAGCGGCTCAACGCTCGCGTTCCTCGGGGAGGTGGAAGACCGGCGCGTGCCTGCGGACCATTGCTGCGGCTCCTGGCGAGGTGGGCCCCAAGGTTATCGCTCTGGTACGGCGCGGGACGAAATATACAAACAGTGGTTCATGTGTTTAACTGTTCAACATGACGATGACCCCCATTCCCGGTGCGCCAGCGCTCCCGAAGCTCACCGACGACCAGACGGTCCAGCTCGCGGAGATGTTCCGCCTCATGGGCGATCCCACCCGGCTGCGCGTGATCCTCGCCTGCCTGTCGGGGCCCCGCTCGGTGGGCGACGTCGCCGCGGGCCTCGAGCTCTCCCCCTCGCTCGTGAGCCACCACCTGCGCCTGCTGCGCGCGGCCCGCATCATGCGTGCCCAGCGCCGCGGCAAGCAGGTCTTCTACGCGGTAGCGGACGAGCACATCAGCTGCGTCGTCGCCGACATGCTCGAGCACGTCGTCGAGCCCGTCGGCCCGCGGGAGGTGTAGGGATGTCGGCGGGCTGCTGTGGCGGCGGACCGGCGCCCGACGCGCGCTTCGCGCGCGTGCTGTGGGCAGCGCTCGCGGTCAACGCCTCGATGTTCGTGGTCGAGCTGGTCGCGAGCTTCGTCAGCGGCTCCATGGCGCTCCAGGCCGACGCCCTCGACTTCCTCGGCGACAGCGCGAACTACGCGATCAGCCTGGTGGTCCTGCCGATGGGCCTCGCGGCCAGGGCCCGGGCCGCGGCGTTCAAGGGGTTCGCGATGGCCGCCTTCGGTCTGTGGGTCATCGGCAGCACCGCGCTGCGCGCGCTCTCGGGCACGGCGCCGGATCCGCACCTCATGGGCGCGACCGGCGTCCTCGCCCTGCTGGCGAACGTGGGGGTCGCGGCGCTCCTGTACCGCTATCGCGCCGGCGACGCCAACATGCGCTCGGTCTGGCTGTGCAGCCGCAACGACGCCCTCGCCAACATCGCGGTGATCCTGGCCGCGGGCGGGGTCCTGGCGTCCGGCTCCCAGTGGCCCGATCTCCTGGTCGCGGCGGTGATCGCGGGGCTGTGCCTGCACTCGGCCCTCGACGTGCTGTCCCGGGCCCGCGCCGAGCTCGCGGAGACACGAGCGGCCTCGACTCGCGGACCTGAAGCTCCCGCCCCTGTCCCGGTGCAGAGGTACTGAATACCTGTTTCGAGTCGTGAGACACCGGTGGCGACGGCCGTGACCCGATCGGCCCTCTCGCGACACGCCGTGAACACGTCCATGTGGGCTCGGGCGCAGCATCCATGCTGCGCACGGTCGCGAGAGGGCCGACCGGGTCACGACCTCGAGCGCGTTCCGCGACTCGGAACAGGTATTCTTGGCGGGGCTAGGCCGGATATCTCACCGATCTCACAGGCCCTCGCTTGTCCCTTGAATCCGCAGCAATTGCGGCGAGCTTGGAAGTACGACCTGTACGTCCAGCGCTCGCCGCAATCGCTGCAAATCCAAGGTCCTGCGCGATCATCCCGGCGGATCGGTGAGATATCCGGGCTAGAACGCGAGCCGCACGAGCAGGCCCGGCTCGCCGTCCTCGAGGCTGAGGGTGGCGTCGTGGAGCCTCGCCACCGCCGCCACCAGGCTCAGCCCGAGCCCGCTCCCAGGGCTGGTTCGGCTCCGCTCGAGGCGGTAGAAGCGCTTCACGACGTGCTCGCGCTCCTCGGCCGGGATCCCCGGGCCGCTATCGCGCACCGTGAGGAAGGGTCGGTCCGCGCGGGCGAGGTAGACCGTCACCGAGCCGCCGTCCGGGGTGTACTTGAGCGCGTTGTCGACGAGGTTGGCGAGCGCCTGGAAGAGCAGGTTGCGGTCCCCCTCGATGCTCGCCGGCTCCGCGATCTCGAGCGAGAGGCGCTGGCCGCGCGCCTCGGCCACCGGCTCGTAGAGCTCGACCACGTCTTCCAGCAGCGCCTCCAGCGCGACGGCGTCGAAGCCGGCGCGCTGGGCGCCGGACTCGATGCGGGCGATGCGCAGAAGCGCGTTGAAGGTCGCGAGCAGCGCGTCGGCGTCGTCGAGTGCTCGCTCGATCGCTGGGTCCCCGTCGGCGTCGATCCCGCGCAGCGACTCGAGCCGGCTGCGCAGGCGCGTGAGCGGCGTGCGCAGGTCGTGCGCGATGTTGTCCGAGACCCGGCGCACGTCCTCCATCAGGGCCTCGATCCGCTCGAGCATCGCGTTGAGGTTGTCGGCGAGCTGGTCGAAGTCGTCGCCGCTCCCACCCGTGGGGATGCGCTGGGAGAGATCGCCGCGCATGATGCGCCGGCCCGTGGCGTTGATCGACTCGATGCGCCGGGCCGTGCTCTTCGCCATCAGGAAGCCGCCGAGCAGGGTCAGCATGACCGTGATCGCGAGGCCCCAGGACAGGGTGCGCACGATGAGGCTGCGCGTCGCCTCCAGATCGTGCACGTCGCGGCCGACCAGCAGCCGGAAGTCGCCGACCAGGGAGAAGGGCCGCGCCCGCGCGGCATGGACCACGGACCTGCCGTCGACGCGCTGGGTCAGCTCGAAGACGAGCCAACCGCTCGCGTCGGGCTCGGTCTCGGGCCAGCGGTCGAGGTTGCCGACCACCGCGCGCCCGCCGGTGTCGGCGAGCAGGTATAGCGAGCGCCGCCCGGGGTTGCGCCGCATGCGCTCCTCGATGGTGGTCACCAGGCCGTCGAGCCCGTCGGCGCGATAGCGCTCCGCGAGCCCCTCGATCTCGGCGCGGATCGTCTCGTCGGTCTGCCGCGACATGTAGCCGGCGGTCGAGACGTAGATGAAGGCGAGCAGGCCGGTCACCGACAGCCCGAACACCGCCATGTAGACGAGCGTCAGACGAAACGAGGAGCTGGCCAGCAGGTGCAGGCGGAACGGCCGGATCTGCCGGCCGGCGACGCGCGACCGCGCCGGGGAGGCGGGGCGCGTGGGCTCGCCTGCGCCCGCGGGCGCCGCGACGCGCTCGTCGAGGCGCTCGCTCACGCGTCCGGCTTCGCGCTGAGCATGTAGCCCGAGCCGCGCACCGTGTGCAGCAGCGGACGCTCGAAGCCCTTGTCGATCTTCGAGCGCAGACGGCTGACGTGGACGTCGATGACGTTGGTCTGCGGGTCGAAGTGGTAGTCCCAGACGCCCTCGAGGAGCATCGTACGCGTGACCACCTGGTCGGCGTGCTGCATCAGGTACTCGAGGAGCTTGAACTCCCGCGGTTGGAGCGAGACGTTCTGACCGGCGCGGCGGACCGTGCGCGAGAGCATGTCGAGCTCTAGGTCACCGACCTGGAGCCGCGTGACCGGAGCCTCGCCCTGGCCGCGCCGGGTCAACGCCTCGAGGCGGGCCATCAGCTCGGCGAAGGCGAAGGGCTTGACCAGATAGTCGTCGCCGCCGGCGCGCAGGCCCTGCACCCGATCGTCGACCTCGCCGAGGGCGCTGAGCACGAGAATGGGGGTGGCGCTGCCGTTGCTGCGCAGGGTCTGGACGATCGAGAGCCCGTCGAGGCCCGGCAGCATCCGGTCCACGACCAGCGCGTCGTGCTCGCTCTCGAGCGCGAGGAACAGCCCGTCCTTGCCGTCCGCCGCCTCGTCGACGGTGTGGCCGCTCTCGCGCAGGCCCTTGACGAGATAGCCGCGGGTCTCAGCGTCGTCCTCGATGACCAGCACTCTCATCGGATGACCAGCACTCCCATCGCCCGGTTCCTGCCCGCCGCCCGTGACCCGATAGAGGATCGCCGACGGCGGCGGTCGCCGGCAAATCGACGACGCAACGCGCCGCGCCCCGGCCGGGGCCAGGGCGCGGCGCGCTGCGGGCGCGGCGAACGGCTCTCGCCCGCCGCGCCGGCTGCCCTCACGCCTTCGGGAGCGGGACCGCGACGTAGCGCACGTTGTCGTCCCGACGCACCAGCAGGAGCACGCTCTCGTGCTCCGCCTCCGCCGCCTCGCGGACCGCCTCGGCGACCTGCTCGGGAGCATCGACCTCGTCGCGCCCGACGCGCAGGATCACGTCACCGGCCTCGAGACCACGGCTCGCCGCGGCGCTCCCGGGCTCGACGCCGGCCACCACGACGCCTGCGCCGTCCTCGAGCCCGAGGTGCGAGCGCACCTCGTCGGTCAGCGGGGCGAGGCGCACGCCGAGGCGCGGCGTGGACTCGGGCTCGGCCTTCTCGCCGGCGCTCGCGAGGCGCTCGGGCTGGCCTGGCATGCTCGCGATGTCGACCTCGAAGGTGCGCTCCTCGCCACCGCGGATGACGCGCAGCTTCGCCTCATCGCCCGGGTCCGTGGCCGCCACCAGGCGCGGCAGCTCGCGGAACGCCTCGACCGCCTTGCCGTCGAAGGAGACGATGACGTCGCCCGGCTCGAGCCCCGCCGCGGCGGCCGGGCCCTCGGCCATGACGTCGGCGACCAGCGCGCCCTGCGCCTCCTCGAGCCCCAGGCTCTCGGCGACCGCCTCGGTGACCGGCTGGATCTGCACGCCGAGCCAGCCGCGCTCGACGCGGCCGCTGTCGCGCAGCTCGGCGACGATCTCCTGCACCATGTTCGAGGGGATCGCGAAACCGATCCCGACGCTGCCCCCGCTCGGGGAGAAGATGGCGGTGTTCACGCCCACGACCCGGCCGGCGCGGTCGAACAGGGGCCCACCGGAGTTGCCGCGGTTGATGGGCGCGTCGATCTGCAGGTAGTCGTCGTAGGGGCCGTGGCGGATGTCCCGCCCGCGGGCCGAGATGATGCCGGCGGTGACGGTGCCGCCGAGGCCGAAGGGATTGCCGACGGCGACCACCCAGTCGCCGACCCGCGCGTCAGCGGAGTCGCCGAGCTCGACGGTCGCGAGCGGCTCCTCGGTCGCCACGCGCAGCAGCGCCACATCGGTCTTCTCGTCGAAGCCGACCACCTCGGCCTCCACCCGGCGCCCGTCGTCGAAGGTCACCATGACCTCATTCGCGTCGGCGACCACGTGGTGGTTGGTGACGATCAGGCCCTCGGCGTCGATGACGAAGCCCGAGCCGGCAGCCTGCGCCTGCGGGCCACCCGGCGTGCCCGGGCCCGGCATCCCCGGTCGCCCCGGGAGATTGAACTCGCGGAAGAACCGCTCCAAGGGCGAGCCCTCCGGGAAGCGGAACTGCTCGCCGGGCCCTGCCATCGCAGGCACCGGCTTGAGCGCGGAGATGTTGACCACCGCCGGCTTCACGGCGGCGACGAGGTCGGCGAAGCTGCCGGGCAGCGCACCGGCCGTGGCGGCGCTCTGGGCGGTCATCCCGGCGGTTGCGGGTGTCGGCGAGACGGCCTGGAGCCCGGCGGCGATCGCCACGGCCAGCGTCCCGGCGACCACGATGCGCCGTGCATGCCCGCGGCGCGAAGCAGTCGGGTCGAGCGCTTGCTGCTCTTGCATCTGAAGTCTCCTCTCGTGCGAAGGATTCGGTGGCGCGGGACCCGACGGCGTCGTATTCGGCCCGCGGAGCCCCGAGGCGCCAGCTTCGGCAAGCAAGGGTAGGCAAGCCCGGGTTGCGCACGGCTGGCCCGGGGGTTACGGAACGTTCATGCCCCGCGCGACCCACCTGACGCGTTGCACCGGGCGGCCCGTTCGCTATCCTTGGCCTCCGCCCGCGGAGGTCGTCGTTCGATGAGCAGCAGTCCCCATACCGTCGAGCTCGAGGCGCCGGACATCGAGCCCTATCGCGCCGGGAACACCGGCATCGACTACGTCACGACCTTCGACAGCGGCCGTCCGGGTCCGCACGTCATGCTGAGCGCCGTGGTCCACGGCAACGAGCTCTGCGGCGCCATCGCCCTCGACTACCTGTTCCGCGAGGGGACCAGGCCCGTCCGGGGCCGGCTGACGCTCGCGTTCATGAACGTCGCGGCCTACAAGTCCTTCGACCCCCTCGACCCGGCCGCCTCGCGCTTCGTCGAGGAGGACTTCAACCGCCTGTGGTCCCCGGAGGTCCTCGAGGGCGATCGGGACAGCGTGGAGCTGCGCCGCGCGCGCGAGGTCCGCTCCTGTCTCGATACGGTCGACTTCCTCCTCGACATCCACTCGATGCAGAGCTCGACGGTGCCGCTCATGATGTGCGGGCCGCTGGACAAGGGACGCATGCTCGCACGCCAGATCGGCGTGCCGCGGCACGTGGTCAGCGACTCCGGGCACGCCGCGGGCAGGCGGATGCGCGACTACGCGCACTTCGGCGATCCCACGGTGGAACGCAACGCCCTGCTCATCGAGTGCGGCCAGCACTGGGAGGCGGCCTCCGCCGAGGTCGCGAAGGACGTCGCGCTGCGCTTCCTGGGGCACTACGGGGTCGTCGAGCCGGAGTTCGTCGACCAGCACCTCGAGTCCTCGCCACCGGTCGCGCAGCACGTCATCGAGGTCACCGGCCCTTACACGATCGAGACCGATGCCTTCCGCTTCGCCGAGGACTACGTCGGTATGGAGGTCATCGACGAGGCGGACACGGTCATCGGCTGGGATGGCGATCGGGAGGTGCGTACGCCCTACGATCGGGCAGTTCTGATCATGCCCTCTCGCCGCCGGCGCCGCGGGGAGTCGGCGGTGCGCTTCGGCCGCTACGTCGACTGACCGCGAGCGACGGTTGCGCGGGCGCCGCGCGGCGCAGGTCGGCGTGCCGCGAGCGCCGTCGCGCTGTGAAGGGAAGCCGCGCCGATGGCTCCGCCATCGCCTCCACCCCGACCCCGGCTCACCCTGACGACTGCGGCCCCGCCCGGCCTCACGTCCACGGCGTGCACGAGGCGAGGTGATGCGCGGCCCGCGTCGTCTCCGGCAGCCGGTAGCGCGGGGTGCAGGCCATCACCAGCTCGATTGCGCGCTCGAGCGAGACGCGGTGGCCGCAGGAGACGTAGAGGGGACTCACCCCGAGGCGGGTGCGCAGCACCGCGCCGATCCGCTCGCCCCTGTCCTCGAGCGGCGTCCAGTCGCCGCGCTCGTTCCCGGGCTCGTCGTGGGTGCCGATGAAGCGGCTCTTGGCCACGCCGATGGTCGGCAGGTCGAGCAGCACGCCGAGGTGGCAGGCGAGCCCGAAGCGCCTGGGGTGCGCGTAGCCCTGGCCGTCGCAGAGCACCAGATCGGGCGGCGCGTCGAGGCTCTCGAGCGCCTCGAGCACCAGCGGGATCTCGCGGAACGAGAGCAGGCCGGGGACGTAGGGGAAGCGGGCGGGCCCGACCGCCGTCGCCGCCTCGACGACCTCGAGGGTGTCCGCGTCGAGGACGCTGACCGCGGCGCGGATCAGGCGGTGGGCGCGGTGGAAGCCGGCGTCGACGCCGGCCACGCGACGCAGCGGTCCGAGCCGGTCGGTGGTCTCGACCAGGCCGCGCAGGCGCTCCTGGACCGCGCGCGCCTCGGCGGTCGTGAGGTCCCAGTCGTGGGTCGGCCGGCCGGGGCTCAATGCGCCGTGGTCACTCCGCGTCGATCAGTCCTTGGCCAGCTCGGCCTCCAGCGCCGGCAGGGCGTCGAAGAGATCGCCGACGAGGCCGTAGTCGGCGACCTGGAAGATCGGCGCCTCCTCGTCCTTGTTGATGGCGACGATCACCTTGCTGTCCTTCATGCCCGCGAGGTGCTGGATGGCGCCGGAGATCCCGACCGCGATGTAGAGATCCGGGGCGACGACCTTGCCCGTCTGGCCGACCTGGTAGTCGTTGGGGACGTAGCCGGCGTCGACGGCGGCGCGCGAGGCGCCGATCGCGGCGCCGAGGCGGTCCGCGATCCCTTCGAGGAGCTCGAAGTTCTCGCCGCTCTGCATGCCGCGCCCGCCGGAGACGACCACCGGCGCGGAGGTCAGCTCCGGGCGCTCGGACTTCGTCAGGTCCTGACCGACGAAGGACGACAGACCCGGATCCGCCGCCGCGTCGAGCGCCTCGACGCTCGCCGAGCCGCCCTCTCCCGCCGCCTCGAAGGCCGTCGCGCGCACGCTCAGCAGCTTCTTCGCGTCGCTCGAGCGGACCGTCGCGATGGCGTTGCCGGCGTAGATCGGGCGAACGAAGGTGTCCGGCGACTCGATCGCGATGATGTCGGAGACCGCCGCCACGTCGAGCAGGGCGGCGATGCGCGGCAGCACGTTCTTGCCGAACTTCGTCGCCGGGACCAGCACGTGGTCGTACGGGCCCGCGGTCGCCACCACGAGATCGGCGAGCGGCTCGGCCAGCCCGTGGGCGTAGAGCGGTGAGTCGGCGACCAGCACCTTCTCGACGCCGGCGATGGCCGCCGCCGCGGTCCCGGCGGCCCCACAGCCGCTGCCTGCGACCAGCACGTGCACCTCGCCCCCGAGGGCGGCGGCGGCGGTCACGGTGTTCAGCGTCGCCGGCGCGATGGCCGCGTTGTCGTGCTCGGCAATGACCAGAACGCTCATCTTCAGATCACCTTCGCTTCGTTCTTGAGCTTCGCCACGAGCTCGGCCACGTCGGCGACCTTCACGCCGGCCTCGCGCTTCGGCGGCTCGACCACCTTGAGGACCTCCACGCGGGGCGTCACGTCCACCCCGAGATCCTCGGGAGTCATCGTGTCGATGGGCTTCTTCTTCGCCTTCATGATGTTCGGAAGCGAGGCGAAGCGCGGCTCGTTGAGGCGAAGGTCCGTGGTGATCACGGCGGGCGCCGCGAGGAGCACGGTCTCGAGGCCCCCGTCGATCTCCCGGGTGACCCTGAGCTTCCCGCCCTCGGTCTCGATCTTGAAGGCGAAGGTGCCCTGGGGCCAGCCGAGCATGGCGGCGAGCATCTGCCCGGTCTGGGAGTTGTCGCCGTCGATCGCCTGCTTGCCGACGATCACCAGCCCCGGCTCCTCGCGCTCGACGATGGCCTTCATGAGCTTCGCGACCGCGAGCGGCTCGAGCTCGCCGTCGTGCCGGACGAGGATGCCGCGGTCCGCGCCCATGGCGAGGGCGGTGCGGATCGTCTCCTGACTCTGGGCCACGCCCATCGAGACGGCGATGATCTCGCTCGCGGTCCCGGCCTCCTTCATCCGGATGGCCTCCTCGACGGCGATCTCGTCGAAGGGATTCATGGACATCTTGACGTTCGCGGTCTCGACGCCGGTGCCGTCTGCCTTGACGCGCACCTTCACGTTGTAGTCGATGACCCGCTTGACAGCGACCAGGACCTTCATCGCAAGGCTCCAAAGCTCCGTGAAAGGCGACCCGGCAGACTAAGCGCTCGAGCCATTCCAGGCAATCCGCGTGCGCGACACGGACTTGTCTACGGGGCACGGGCTTGGTGCCCCGGAGCCCGCAGCCGGCTCCCTTGCGCCGCCCCCGCGTCGCCCAGACAATGTTGGATCGCTACCTGGACGAGCACGAGAGCGCGGAGGGGCCGTGGAACGCGAAGCGATGGAGTTCGATGTCGTCATCGTCGGCGCGGGCCCGTCCGGCCTGAGCGCGGGAATCAAGCTGCGCCAGATCGCCGCCGACGGGGGTCCCGACCTCAGCGTGTGCATCGTCGAGAAGGGCTCCGAGGTCGGCGCTCACATCCTCTCCGGCGCGGTCATCGAGCCGCGCGCCCTCGAGGAGCTGTTCCCGGACTGGCGCGAGCGCGGCGCACCGCTGAACACCCCGGCCGGTGAGGATCAGTTCCTGTACCTGACCAGCCGCGGCGGATTCCGACTGCCCACGCCGCCGCAGATGCACAACGACGGCAACTACATCGTGAGCCTCGGCAACGTGTGCCGCTGGCTGGCCGAGCAGGCCGAGGCCCTCGGGGTGGAGATCTTCCCTGGGTTCGCCGCCGCGGAGGTGCTCTACGACGAGGACGGGGCCGTGCGCGGGGTCGCCACCGGCGACATGGGCATCGGGCGCGACGGCGAGCGCAAGGACACCTATCAGCCGGGGGTCGAGCTCCTCGCCCGCCAGACCATCTTCGCCGAGGGCTGCCGCGGCTCGCTCACCAAGGGCCTCCAGGAACGCTTCCGGCTTCGCGAGGGCGTCGACCCGCAGACCTACGCCATCGGGATCAAGGAGCTGTGGGAGGTCGACCCCGAGCGCCACGAGCAGGGCCGGGTGGTGCACACCGTCGGCTGGCCGCTCTCGAGCGACACCTACGGCGGATCGTTCATCTACCACCTGGAGGACAATCAGGTCGCCGTCGGCTTCGTCGTCGGCCTCGACTACACCAACCCGCATCTCAGCCCCTTCGAGGAGTTCCAGCGCTTCAAGACGCATCCGAAGATCCGACCGACCTTCGAGGGCGGGCGACGCGTCGCCTTCGGCGCGCGTGCGCTCACCGAGGGCGGCATCCAGTCGATCCCCAAGCTCACCTTCCCCGGGGGGCTTCTGGTCGGCGACACCGCCGGGTTCCTCAACGTGCCGAAGATCAAGGGCACGCATACCGCGATGAAGTCCGGGATCGCCGCCGCCGAGGCCGTCGCGGCGCTGCGCACAGGCGAGCAGAGCGAGGCGCAGGAGGCGAGCGACTACCGCTCGCGCCTCGAGGGGAGCTGGCTGTGGGAGGAGCTCGCGCGGGTGCGCAACATCCGGCCTTCGTTTCGCTGGGGCCTGTGGGGCGGGATCGCCTACGCGGGGCTCGACACCTACGTGCTCCGCGGCCGGGCGCCGTGGACGATGCACCACCACCCGGACCACGTGGGGCTGCGCAAGGCATCGGAGGCGCCGCGGATCGCGTATCCGAAGCCCGACGGGAGCATCAGCTTCGACCGCCTGTCCTCGGTGTTCCTCTCGGCGACCAACCACGAGGAGGACCAGCCCGTCCACCTCGCGCTCGCCGACGACAGCGTGCCAATCGCGGTGAACCTGGCCGAGTACGACGCGCCGGAGCAGCGCTACTGCCCGGCGGGCGTGTACGAGATCGTGCACGACGGCGACGCCGAGGGGCCGCGGCTGCAGATCAACGCCCAGAACTGCGTGCACTGCAAGACCTGCGACATCAAGGATCCGAGCCAGAACATCACCTGGGTCGCGCCCGAGGGCGGCGGGGGACCGAACTACCCGAACATGTGAACCGATACCGGTGAGCGAGTGCTCGTGAGGGGGCGCCGCCGATCCGGTGCTCGACCGAAGGAACCGAGCCGGCGCCGCGGATGTCACCGCGCTCATCGACTCGACACGACGCGATAGAAGGACAGAGATGGCAATCTACAAGGCACCCCTTCGGGACATGCAGTTCGTGCTCCACGAGCTCCTCGACGCGAGCACGGTGTTCACCTCGATGCAGGGCTTCGAGGAGGCGACCCCGGACCTGGTCGACGCGGTGCTCGAGGAGGGCGCGCGGATCTGCGAGGAGGTCGTGCTGCCGACGAACCGCACCGGCGACACCCAGGGCTGCCGCTTCGACGACGGCGCCGTCACGACGCCGGACGGCTTCAAGGAGGCGTACCGGACCCTGGTCGATGGGGGCTGGAACGGGCTCGCCTGCGACCCGGCCTACGGGGGCCAGGGGCTCCCGCACACCGTCAGCGTCTTCTTCGAGGAGATCCTCCAGTCGTCCAACCTCGCCTTCAGCCTCTATCCCGGGCTCACCCACGGCGCCTACATCGCGATGCACGTCCACGCGAGCGAGGCGCTGAAGGACCGCTACCTGCCGAAGATGGTCGAGGGCACCTGGACCGGCGTGATGTGCCTGACCGAGTCTCACTGCGGCACCGATCTCGGGCTCCTGCGCACCCGCGCCGAGCCCGCCGAGGACGGCGCCTACCGGGTCCACGGCACGAAGATCTTCATCACCGGCGGCGAGCAGGACCTGACCGAGAACATCGTCCACCTGGTGCTCGCCCGTCTGCCCGACGCGCCGCCGGGGGTGAAGGGCATCAGCATGTTCCTGGTGCCCAAGTTCCTGGTGAACGACGACGGCTCGCTCGGCGAGCGCAACGCGTTCACCTGCGGCTCCATCGAGCACAAGATGGGGATCAAGGGCGCCTCGACCTGCGTGATGAACTACGACGGCGCGACCGGGTGGCTGGTCGGCGAGCCGCACCGCGGCCTCCAGGCGATGTTCTCGATGATGAACCACGAGCGCCTGATGGTCGGCCAGGAGGGGCTCGCCATCGGCGAGACCGCCTACCAGAGCGCCGTCGAGTACGCCCGCGATCGGATCCAGGGCCGCTCCCTGAGCGGCCCCAAGGCGCCCGAGCGCGCCGCCGACCCGATCATCGTGCACCCCGACATCCGGCGCCTGCTGCTCACCGCGCGTGCCTACAACGAGGGCGCCCGGGCGCTGCTCGGCTGGGTCTCGCTGCAGATCGACGTCGCCGCCCGGCACCCGGACCGGGAGGCGCGCCAGCGCGCCGACGACCTCGTCGCGCTGCTGACGCCGGTCATCAAGGCCTACTTCACCGACGCCGGCAGCCAGGTCGCCAACGACTGCCTGCAGGTCCTCGGCGGCCACGGTTACATCGCCGAGTGGGGCATGGAGCAGCTCGTGCGCGACGCGCGTATCGCCCAGATCTACGAGGGCGCGAACGGCATCCACGCGCTCGATCTCGTCGGCCGGAAGCTGCCGATGCACGGCGGGCGGCTGCTGCGCACCTTCGCCGCCGAGGTCCGCGGGTTCATCGAGGAGAACCGTGGCGACGAGGACCTCGAGCCCTTCCTCGCGCCCGTGGGGGCGGCCCTCGATCGGGTCGAGGGCTCGGCGCAGTGGATCGCCGAGCGCGCGGCGACGGACCCCGAGGAGGTCGGCGCGAGCTCCTACGAGTACCTGCGCCTGATGGCGCTGACGGCGCTCGGGCACATGTGGGCGCGAGCGGCGAAGGTCGCGCTCGCCAACGCGGACGGGGACAACACCGGCTTCTACGACGCGAAGCTGCAGACCGCGCGCTTCTACATGCGCCGGTTGATGCCACTCGCTGCGGCCGCCGACGAGGCGCTCCGGGCCGGCAGCGAGGTCTTGATGGAGCTCGACGCCGAGGCGTTCTGAGCGCTCGGCGTCACCGCCCCGTGCGCGGCGAAGAGCGATGAGCGGCGACTCACGCGACACGATGAGCATCGCCGAGCGCGAGGCCTGGCTCGCGGCGGCGCTCGGGCTGCGCGATCTGTGCCGCGAGGTCATCGCGAGCGTCATCGCCTCGGGCTACGAGGTCGACGCGAAGTCCGACGCGAGCCTCGTCACCACCGCAGACATCGAGACCGAGCGCGCCTTCCGCATGCAGGTCGACGCCCGCTACCCGGAGACGGGCGTGCTCGGGGAGGAGTTCGGCGCGACGCGCCCGGGCGCGGAGCTGCAGTGGGTGCTCGATCCCATCGACGGCACCGCGGAGTTCGCGAACCGTCTGCCGCTCTGGGGCACCATCATCGGACTGTGGCTGCGCGGCGAGCCGCTCGTCGGGGTGATCGACCATCCCGAGCTCGGGACCTGCATCCACGCGGCCCACGGCCTCGGCGCCTGGCGCGACGGCGAGCGGGTCGCCCTCGACGATCTCGATCCCGACACGCCGCTGCACCTGCGCCGGCTCGGGGCGCCGTCGCGCTTCGCCTTCGTGAAGTTCGCCGACGAGAGCGACGTCTACGGCGCCCTCACCCGCGCGCATCCGAACTGCCGCACCTTCCACACCTGCTATGCCCACACCTGCGCCGCGAGCGGCGGCCTCGACGCGTCCGTGGAGTGGAACGTCCCGCTGTGGGATATCGGCGCGACGCAGCTGTGCATCGAGGAGGCGGGTGGGCGCTACGAGTGCGTGCGCGAGCTCGAGCGCGGCGAGCTCGGCACGCTGCGCTCGGTCGTCTTCGGTCGGCCGCGGATGGTCACCGACGTCGCCGCGACCCTGCGCGGCGCGGTCGGCCAGTGAAATGGGGACAAGTGAAATGGGGACATGTTGGATTTCGCGCGCGAAATCCAACATGTCCCCATTTCACACCGCCTCGTAGGGCAGGTGGGCGATCAGCGCCCACTGCGCCTCCTGGGAGCACTTCGCCGTGCGGCCGGCGATCGGGTAGAAGGCCTCCTCCGGCGCGAGCGCCTCGAAGTGGCCGCGCGCCGCGTCGGCGCGCACGAAGAAGGCGTTCACGCCGAGGGAGTCGCAGCCGACGAGCACGTAGCCCTTGCGAGACGCGAGCTTCGCGAGCGCCGGCAGGGACGCGCCGTGGTACCAGCCGCTCGGGTGCTTCTCCTTGCGCCGGAAGGTCGGCTCGTAGCGAACCACCCGCGCGCCGTCGAGGCCCAGGGAGGCGTTGTACTCGATGACGACCACGCGCGGATCGATGACCTCGAGCGCTTCCCAGAGCCAGTAGTCGTTCCCGTCCACGTCGATCGACAGCAGGTCCAGCTCACCGCGGAAGCCGTGCCGGGAGATCAGCGTGTTGACGTTCCCGACGTCCGCGAAGCCGTGGGCGGCAACGACCTGGCCGCCCGCGACCGCCGGGTGCGTCCCGTAGAAGCGTGCGGCCTCGGCCGCGAGCTCCGCATCGCCCTCGATCAGCAGCCCGCTCCATCCGAGGTTGAGCGAGAGGTTCGCGGTATTGCACTCGCGGCCGGTCTCGACGCCGATCTCGACGAAGCGCCGGTCCGTCACGCCGATCTCGGAGAATATCCCGAGCACGATCCCGTCCTCCCCGTTCTGCGAGTGGACGCGGAGCTCGCTCGCGCGCAGGCGCTCGCGCTGGCTCATCGGCGCGCGCAGCTCGGCGTGGCGCTCGGCGACGAGCTGGGAGACGGTCACCTCCAGTCGCTCGACGCGCCGGCGCAGCGCCCGGGCGGACCGCACCGCGTCGACGGCGCGCGTCGGTACGAGCGCGCGCAGCCAGCGGGGCAGGGTCACCGTGGGTCGGTGCGCGCCAGGGACTCGACCAGATCGCCGTACCAGGCGCGCGACGCCTCTTCCAGGGCCGCGTGCATGGCCTCGGACCACTGCAGCTCCTGCAGGACGACGAGCTCGCGAACGGTGACCTCGAGCTCGGGCCGGCGCCAGAGCTCGACTCCCTCGTTGATCAGCCAGTCCGCCCCGAGGCCCACGGCGGCGCCGGCAAGGGCGCCGACGACGCCGCCCACGGTGCCCGCCGCGGCCCCGGTGGCGGTGGCGACGCCTCGTGTGACGAAGGGCGCGCCGAGGCGACCGGCCGCGGCACGCGCGAGGCCCGCGCCCGCGGCCCGGCCCGCCGCGGCCCCGGTGAGGCCGAGGGCGAGGCTGCGCCCGGACTCGAGGGTGCCGCGCTCGAAGCCGGCGAGGGTGAGGCGCGCGGTCTGCGCGTCCCAGTCGAGCGCGAGCCGGGCGTGGGCCGCGGCGTGGGGCTCGAGATGGCGAGTATGCGTTGCGAGAAACGCCCGGAGCTGGCGATCGAAGCGCTCGACGCTGCTCGCGAAGCGCGCGTGCAGCAGCTCGAGCGAACGGCTGAAGGCCTCGGCGAGGGCCGGGTCGGTCAGCTCCGGCTGCATCACCAGCGATCGGTAGCGTGCCTCGACGTAGCGCTCGACGTCGGCGCCCACGCTCTCGGCGATGTCCTCGACCCGTGGGTCGACGAGCGCGCCGAATGCGGAGACGGCTGCACGCCCGGCGAGCCGGTAGCTGGTCGTCCAGGCGAAGTACCAGTCCGCGAAATCCTCCACGCGCGCGCTCATGCCCGCGAAGATCGCGCGCGTGCGTGCGTCGAGATCCGTGCCCGCCGCGGCGAGCGCCTCGAGGCGCTCGGTCTCCAGAGCCGCCGCCTCGCGGCGCACGAACGCCGAGACCGCTGCTGCGTCGGCGAGGGCGTGCCGGATGCGCCCGTCGGCATCGCGCACGGTGACCAGCACCTCGCGGGCGACGGCCGGCTGCGCGCCGGAGCTCACCTCGGACCTGTCGGGGTGAACGGCGGGGCCGATCGGCGTCCGCGCGAGCCAGCTCCAGGCGACCAGGGCGAGGGCGCCGAGCACGATGCCGCGCCGCAGCAAGCCGCGCAGCCGGCGTCTGCGGGGACGGGCCGCCGGGGCCCTGGCGAGCATCGCCTGACCGAGCATCTCGAGCTCCATCGGCCCGCATCGGTATACGGGCTTCACGCAAGGCTATGATAATAGCCGGATTTCCGTCACGGCGTCCGTGCGCAGGGCGCGAACACGCACATGCACACATGAAGCTGGTTCTTGCCATCGCCTGCGGCGGCGCCTTCGGTGCCCTCGCCCGGTTCTGGGTGTCCACCGGCGTCTACGGGCTGCTCGGCCGGGGCTTCCCCTACGGCACCCTGGTCGTCAATGTCGCCGGATCGCTCCTCATGGGGATCGGGACCGCTCTGCTGGTCGAGCGCCTCGCGGTGGAGCCCGAGTGGCGCGCGGGCCTGCTGATCGGGGTGCTCGGCGCCTTCACCACCTTCTCCACCTTCTCGATCGAGACGCTGGCCCTGATCGAGGAAGGCGAGGCATTGCGGGCGGGGCTGAACATGGTGCTCAGCGTGTCGCTCTGCGTCAGCGCCTGCTGGGCCGGCCTGGTGCTCGGGAGGCAGCTATGAAGGCCCCTGGTTCGAAGCCCCTGGTGTGGAGGCCCCTGGCATGAAGGCCCTGGAGGGCGCGGAGGTCACGGTGGTGCGGATCTACCTCCACGAGCGTGGGAAGGGGGTTCGCGAGCTCCTGCGCTACCTGCACGACGAGAGCGGGGTGCGCGGCGTGACGGTCTTCCGCGGCGTCCTCGGCTATGGCGAGGATCACAAGGAGCGGGGCGCTTCGCTGACGGCGCTCTCGCTGGACCTGCCGATGGTGGTCGAGTTCTTCGACGCTCCCGAGCGCGCAGCGGCGATCGTCGAGCACCTCGAGGGCATCGTGAAGCCGGAGCAGGTCGTGTGGTGGTCCGCGCGCGTCGGGGCGCTCGGCGGCGAGGGCTGAGCGCGGCCCACGCGGCTGTACACTTGGCCCTGGGGGCGCCCCGATCGTTTCACCGAGCGCCGCCCCGAGCTTCGTAAGTCTCTGCCGAAGCTGCTATAAATCCCCGAGCGGCAGGCGCCCGCGGTGCGATCCTGCCGCCTTCGCGAGGAGCCACGCGGACGATGCTCGCCGAGTACTGGGACCAGCTCAAGCTCGTCGCCTGGAACACGGTCTGGGCGGCGAATCTCGCGACCCTCTCGGCCGCCCACGCCGGCGTGCTGCGCACGGTGCGCATCGGCCACATGCTCGCCCGGGAGTTCGGCGAAGGCCAGCTCACGGTGCGCGCGGCGAGCCTCGTATACACCACCCTGCTGTCCCTGGTGCCGGTGCTGGCGGTCAGCTTCGCCATGCTCAAGACCTTCGGCGTCCACCAGGACTTCAAGCCCAGGCTGTTGGACCTGCTCGAGCCCTTCGGCGACCGTGCCGAGGAGGTCGGCGCCCAGCTGATCGAGTTCGTGGAGAACCTCCAGGTCGGCGGGCTCGGCGCGATGGGGCTCGCAGTGCTCCTGTTCACCATCGTCTCGCTGGTGCACAAGATCGAGATGGCGTTCAACTACGCCTGGCGCGTCACCCGCCCGCGCGGCATGCTCGAGCGCTTCAGCCGCTACCTCACCGTGGTGATGATCGGCCCCGTCCTGGTGTTCACCGCCCTCACCATCATCGGCTCGATCACAGGCGATGCGCTCTACCAGGAGGTGGTCTCGATGCCGGCGGTGGCCGTTGCCGTCGATCTCGGTGGCAAGCTCGTCCCCTTCGCTCTGGTCGTCACCGCGTTCACGTTCACCTACATCTACATCCCGAACGCCCGCGTGCGCATTCGCTCGGCGCTCGCCGGCGCGATCTTCGCGGGTCTGCTCTGGGTCGTCGCCGGCTGGCTCTTCGCCGAGCTCGTGGTGACCTCGTCGCGGTACACGGCGATCTACCGCAGCTTCGCGCTGCTCATCCTGTTCATGATGTGGCTCTACATCGCCTGGCTGATCCTGCTCGCCGGTGCGAGCGTGGCGTTCTATCACCAGCACTCGGAGTATCTCGGGCTGCTGCGCCACGAGCTGCGCGCGAGCAACCGGGT
>CAJIAT010000115.1_pt1 | contig 27770 bp, 25 predicted proteins | sample 9199161 | NCBI WGS metagenome assembly CAJIAT01 (sample SAMEA7708281, study PRJEB35096) | sediment metagenome | biome: marine neritic benthic zone biome [ENVO:01000025]; feature: sediment [ENVO:00002007]; material: shallow marine sediment [ENVO:03000034] sea grass bed [ENVO_01000059] ... | reverse complement strand
GATCCACGATGCCTGATGCAATATCCAGGCTAGCCCATCGCGGCGAGGGCGTCCTCCCAGGCGTCGAGGGTGCGGCTCACGTCGTCCTCGTCGTGCACCGTCGACAGGTAGCACTTGTTGTCGCCCTTCAGTATCCCGCGTTCGAGGAGCAGGCCGTTGAGCTCGGTGAGCTTCGCCTTGTCGGCGCGCCACACGTCGCGATAGTTGCGCACCTCGGCGGCGGTGAAGACGACGTCGAACATCGGCGGCTCGCCGAGGATCTGCGCCTCGGCGCCGGCGCGCGCGAGGCGCTCGGAGAGCCCTTCCATCAGCCGCCTGCCGACCTCGAAGAAGCGCTCGTAGGTGCCGGGACGCTCGAGGACCTGGAGCGTCGCCACGCCTGCCGCGGCCGCCACGGGATTGCCCGACAGGGTGCCGATCTGGGGCACGAAGCGCTCCTCGCCTGCGCGGTCGCGGTCGAAGAGCGCCATGACCTCCTCGCGCCCGGCGATGGCCGAGAGCGGGAAGCCGCCGCCGATTGCCTTGCCGAGCGTGCACAGGTCCGGGACCACGCCGTAGTAGGCCTGCGCGCCGCCGTAGGCGAGGCGGAACCCGGTCACCACCTCGTCGAAGACGAGCAGGATGTCGCTGTCGGCAGTGATCTCGCGCACCGCCTCGAGAAATCCGGGCCGCGGCGGGATCAGCCGCTGGAACGGTTCCATCATGACCGCGGCGATGTCATCTCCGTGCTCGGCGACGAGCGCCGCGACCGCGTCGGCGTCGTTGAAGGGCGCGACCAGGATGTCCTCTCGGACCGCCTCCGGGATCCCTGCCGAGTCGGCAATCGGCCGGTAGTCGTTCCCCGGCTTCGCGGGCGCGAGGCTCATCAGGCCGTAGTCGCTGTAGCCGTGGTAGCCGCCCTCGAACTTGAGGATCTTGCTGCGGCCGCGGTAGGCGCGGGCCAAACGGATCGCATAGGCATCGGCCTCGGTGCCCGTGCTCGCGAAGCGGACCTTGTCGGCGCACGGTACGGCGGCGACGATGGTCTCCGCGAGCGCGATTCCCTGGGCGTTGTTCGCGAAGAAGGTGGTGCCCTTGTCGAGCTGTCCCTGCACCGCCGTGGTGACCTCGGGGTGCGCGTGGCCGACGATCATCGGCCCGGAGCCGAGCAGGTAGTCGACGTAGTCGCGCCCGCTCTCGTCGACGACGTGGCTCCCGTGGCCCTCGCGGATGATCACGTCCGCCGGGGTGTTGCCGAAGGTCCCGCCGGGCAGGACCTCGCGGGCCCGCTCAAGAAGGGACGGCTCGGCTTTCGGATTCGCAGACATCGCTCGACTCCCGCTGTGGTGTCGCAGGCTGGTCAATCTACCAAGGTGCGTCTCGCCGGAGGAGTCGCGAGCGCCCCTTCGGCCACGCGCCCGTGCCAGGGCTGCCGGCCCGCGACCTCAGTTCAGCAGCCGCTCGGCCAGCTCGACGGCGTTCAGCGCGGCGCCCTTGCGCAGGTTGTCGCCGACGGCGAACAGGCTGATGCCACCCTCGTGCCCGATCGTCCCGCGCAGCCGCCCCACCAGCACGTCGTCGATCCCCGCCGAGTCGAGGGGGGTCGGGACCCTGTCGTCCCAGAGCTGGACGCCGGGCGCGGCGCTCAGCAGCGCTCTCGCCTCGTCGACGCCCACCGGGCGGTCGAACCACATCGTCGCGGCGATCCCGTGACCCACCATCACGGGCACGCGCACGCAGGTCGGCTCCACGTCGATGCCCTCGCGGCCGAGGATCTTCCGGGTCTCGTTGACGAGCTTCCATTCCTCGTCGGTGTAGCCGGCCTCGGCGATGGAGCCGGCCAGCGGCAGGACGTTGTAGGCGATCGGCCGCGCGTACAGTTCCCCGCCGGGATCGGTCCAGTCCCCGACCGCCAGTCCCGCGCGGTCCCGGTGGAAATGGTCGACCTCGCGAGCGAGCTGCTCCATTCCGGTCTGCCCGGACCCCGACACGCTCTGGTAGGACGTCGCATGCAGGGTGCCGAGGCCCGCCACGCAGTGCAGCGGCCCGGCCGCCATCATCAACGCCATCGTCGTGCAGTTCGGGTTCGCGACGATGCCGGCGTGGCCGGCGATGTCCGCGTCGTTGACGTTGGCGACGACCAGGGGCACGGCATCGTCCATGCGAAAGGCCGACGAGTTGTCGATCACCGTGGCGCCGGCGGCGGCGAAGGCGGGCGCGAAGACCTTCGAGCGGGCGCCGCCGGCGGAGAACAGGGCGACGTCGATGCCGCTCGGGTCGGCCGCCTCGAGGTCCTCCACGACGACCCCGCCCCACCTGGTGGCGACTTCGGTGCCGGCCGAGCGCGAGGAGGCCATGAGGCGCAGCTCCGACAAGGGGAAGTCCCGCGCCTCGAGAATGGACAGCATCGTCGTGCCGACTGCGCCCGTGGCACCGACGATGGCCACGCTCGGTGTGTTGAAGGTCTTCATCGATTCCGCTTCGCTTCGTGAGGGCTCGGCCGGGTTCGGCGCTGCGCGCGACGAGGGAGGTTACCGCGATTGACCCTGGCCCGGATATCTCACCGAGCTCACGGGTCCTCGCCCGGCCCCAGTCCTTCCCTGGACTCGCATGAATCCAAGGATCTGCGGGATCATCCCGCGACTCGGTGCGATATCCGGGCCAGGCCCACTGCCCGCCCGGGGATCCCTGGCCGTGCCAGCTCGCGGTGCGGCGTGCGGGTACCGGCGCCGTGCGCGACCTCGTAGAGTGGATTGGCCTGGCGAGGGCGAGGCCGCGCGGCCGTCCGCGAGCGGCGAAGCGCGCGACTCGGGAGGAGAGAGCAGCGATGACCACCGCCTCGGAACCTCTGACCGATCCCGACCGGATCGGCTCGTTCAACTACCTCGCCCCGACGGTGGAGCCCTCGCTCCGCCGCAACGGCAAGGTGCTCACCCACCGCGACCGCGACGGCAGCGACTCGGGCCGGATCGGCGTCGATCTGGAGTCGCGGCAGATGCCCGTCCACGACGCCCGCCGCCTCGATGGGAGCGAGCGCCGCACCCTCGCCGCGAACGGCTTCGAGCTCCGGCAGACGCCCCTCGACCGACCCGACCTCGACTTCTTCGAGCACGAGCAGGTCGTGCGTACCTACTACCCGCAGTGCGCGGAGCTCGTCCGCGAGGCGAGCGGCGCGCGCTTCGCGGCGGCCTTCGACCACAATGTCCGCTCCGCCGTCGGCAAGCAGAGCAAGCGGCGCATCGAGGGCGGCCAGGAGGTCCAGGGTCCCGCCCACATCGTGCACGGCGACTACACGCTGACCAGCGCGCCGCAGCGCCTTCGCGATCTCGCGCGGCCGCCGACGGGCAACGACACGCTGCGCTCGGTGCTCGGTGCGGGCGTCTCGCTCCTCGCCGAGGCCGACGTCGAGCAGGCGCTGTCGGGGGGCCGCTTCGCCATCGTCAACGTGTGGCGCAACATCGCCGCCGAGCCCGTCGCCACCCATCCCCTCGCGCTCTGCGACGCGCTGAGCGTCAGACCCGAGGACCTGGTCGTCTTCGAGATCCACTACGCGGACCGGATCGGCGAGAACTACTTCGCCAGGCACGGCGCCGCTCACCGGTGGTACTTCTACCCGGCGTTGACGCGCGACGAGGCCCTGCTCATCAAGCAATGGGATTCGGCCGGCGAGCTCGCCCGGTCGAGCGGCGAGCGCGGGGACGCCGACCCGCGCGCCCCGTGCACCTTCAGCTTCCACAGCGCGTTCGAGGATCCCGCGACGCCGCCGCACGCCCCCGAGCGCTGGAGCATCGAGGTGCGCTGCGTCGCCCTGTACGGCTGAGCGCCCGGCGCGGATATCCCACCGATTCGAGGGACGAGCTAGCCCGGATATCTCACCGATTCGCGCGATGATCGCGCAGGACCTTGGATCCACCATGGATTCAAGGGACAAGCGAGCGCGTGTGAAATCGGTGAGATATCCGGGCAGGGTGCCGGGTCACCCCCGAGGGGGGCCGGGCTCCGGGCCGCGATAGGACCGGCGTTCGGCAGGTGAGCCGGGCGGTGCCGCCGACCCCGTCCCGCCTGCTCGCGCACGGCCGTGCTGCGCGCCACGGTCGCCCGTTCCGGTCGCCTCGCGCACAGGAGCTTGCCGGCCGGCGCAGCGCCCGGACGCCTCTGCGTGGCGGTAGAGTTTCGCATCGAGCCGCGGCGCAGCCGTACGTGCTCCCTGCCGCAGCCCGGCCCCGTTCGCCCCGCAGAGGACCCCGACATGACCGATGCCGCCGAGTACATCCCGCCGAGAGTCTGGACCTGGGAAGGCCAGGACGCCGGCGAGTGGACGAGCACCAACCGGCCGATTGCCGGTGAGACCCACGAGCAGCCGCTGCCCGAGGGCCGCCATCCCATCCAGCTCTACTCGCTGGCGACGCCGAACGGGGTGAAGGTCACCGTGATGCTCGAGGAGCTGCTGGCGCTCGGCAAGACGGGCGCGGAGTACGACGCGTACCCGATCCGCATCGGCAAGGGGGACCAGTTCGGCAGCGGGTTCGTCGGTCTCAATCCGAACTCGAAGATCCCCGCGATGCTCGACCGGAGCACCACGCCGCCGACGCGCGTGTTCGAGTCCGGCGCGATCCTGCTCTACCTCGCGGAGAAGTTCGAGGCGTTCCTCCCTGCCGACCACGCGGCCCGCACGCAGTGCCTGTGCTGGCTGTTCTGGCAGATGGGCAGCGCGCCCTACCTCGGCGGCGGCTTCGGACACTTCTACTCGTACGCCCCGTACAAGATGGAGTACCCGATCGACCGCTTCGCGATGGAGGCGAAGCGCCAGCTCGACGTCCTCGACCGGCACCTGGAGGGCCGCGACTACATGTGCGGCGACGAGTACACCATCGCCGACATCGCGATCTGGCCCTGGTACGGCTCCCTCGCGCTCGGCCGGCTCTACGGCGCCGGGGAGTTCCTGGAGGTCGAGAGCTACGCCCACGTCCTGCGCTGGGCGCAGCGGATCGGCGAGCGCCCGGCCGTCGTCCGCGGTCGCAAGGTCAACCGGGTGAACGGGCCGCTCGAGGACCAGCTCCACGAGCGCCACGACGCGAGCGACTTCGAGACGATGACCCAGGACAAGCTGCAGGACGCGAGCTGACGCGGGGGGGCGGGGGCCTACAGCCGGGTCCGGATGACGGGGGCGACGACGCTCGGCGGCTGTTACGCTAGCCTGGATATCGCACCACGCTCTCGTGGCGGCCGCCGCAGAGAGCTGGTACACCCTCCTAGGGCGCACACCGGACCGGGAGCCGACGATGACCGCCGCCTTCGAAGAGCTCATGGCGATCCGGGGACGCGGAGCGCCCGAGGACGGGGAGGTCACCCTCACCGGCCGCGACCCGGTCTTCTCGACCCGGTTCCGCATCGGAGAGACCAGCGCGGCCGTGCTCGGCGCGGTCGGCGTGGCGGTGTCCGACATCTGGGAGGCGAGGACCGGGCGTCGCCAGCGCGCGGTGGTGGATGCGCGCCACGCTGCAGCGTGCCTGCGCAGCACGCACTACCTGCAGACGCGCAGCGTCGACGGCACCTTCTCGGTGCCCGAGAGCCCGTCCATGCGCCACATGGCGGCCATCACCCAGCCCTGGCCGACGCGCGACGGGCGCTGGTTCCTGCCGCACTTCAACCTGCCGCACCTGCGCGAGCGCGTGTGCCGCGTGCTCGGCTGCGAGCCCGAGCCCGAGCCCGAGGCCGTCGCCGCGGCGGTGGCGCGCCGGGACGCCCTCGAGCTCGAGGAGGCCATCGCCGAGGCCCGCGCCTGCGGGGCGATGGTGCGCAGCCACGAGGAGTGGCTCGCGCACCCGCACGGCCAGGCGGTCGCTGCGCTGCCGCTGGTGCAGATCACCAAGATCGGGGACAGCGAGCCCGAGCCCTTCCCGGCCGGCAGCCGGCCCCTCGACGGCGTCCGCGTGCTGGACCTCACCCGCATCCTCGCCGGCCCGATCTGCGCCCGCACCCTCGCCGAGCACGGCGCGGACGTGCTCATGGTCACGGCGCCGCACCTGCCGCAGGTGCCCGAGCACGTCATCGACACGAGCCACGGCAAGCGGAGCTGCTTCCTCGATCTCCGCGAGGGGGGCGGCGCGGACCGCCTCCGCGCCCTCGTGCGCGAGGCCGACGTGTTCTCCCAGGGCTATCGTCCCGGCGTCATGGGCGAGCTCGGCTTCGCACCGCAGGACGTCGCAGCCGCCCGCCCCGGGATCGTCTACGTGTCGATCACCTGCTATGGGCCCGAGGGGCCGTTCCGGGAGCGGGCAGGCTGGGAGCAGGTCGCGCAGACCGTCACCGGGATCTGTCACGAGGGATCCGAGGAGCGCCCGATGCTCCTGCCGGCCGCGGCCTGCGACTACACCACCGGCTACCTCGGCGCCTACGGCACCCTGCTCGCCCTGGCGCGGCGCGCACGCGAGGGTGGGAGCTACCACGTGCAGGTCTCGCTGTGTCAGTCCGGCCTGTTCATCTATCGCCGGGGCAAGACCCGCTTCGAGCGCGGCGGGATGGATCTCGACGAGGCCGAGCTCGACGCGCTACGCATCCAGACCGAGCCCGAGCGCGGGCCCATCCGCCACCTCGGGCCGGTGCTCCAGCTGTCGGAGACACCGCCGCGCTGGTCGCGCCCCACCCCGACGCTCGGCGCGAACCGGGCGCGCTGGCTCGAGCGGACCGTCGCCGCGCCCGCCTACGCCTGAGCGGGGCGCCGGGGATCGACCTCCGGGCTGGCTCCTGCGAGCGAGTCGGCCCGAGCCTTCCGACGACAGGAGCGCGCCATGTCTGCGCAGTTTCCGCCAATGCAGCGTCGACTGCGACTCGGCTTCGTCGGCGGCGGCCAGGGCGCGCTGATCGGGGAGGTCCACGCCAATGGCGCCCGGCTCTCCAACCGCTGGGAGATCGTGGCCGGAGCCCTGTCGTCGGACCCCGAGCGCGCCCTCGCCTCGGGACGGGACTGGCTGCTGGACCCTGCGCGGGCCCACGCCGACTACCGGGAGATGGCCCGGGCCGAGGCCGCGCGGCCGGACGGCGTCGACGCCGTCACGATCGTGACGCCGAATCACCTCCACGCGCCGGTCGCGCTCGCGTTCATGGCCGAGGGGATCGACGTGATCTGCGACAAGCCCCTCACCGCCACCCCCGATGAGGTCGAGGCGTTGCTCGCGGCGCAGCGCGAGTCGGGCGTCGTCTTCGGCGTCACCTACGCCTATGCGAGCCACGCGATGGTGCGCCAGGCGCGCGAGATGATCCGCGCCGGCGAGCTCGGTGATATCCGCCAGGTCCACGTGGAGTACCTCCAGGACTGGGCCATCGACCTCACCGACGAGGGACCGGTGGTCCCCTGGCGCCTCGACCCGTCCAGGAGCGGTCCGAGCTTCACGGTGAGCGACATCGGCACCCACGCCGAGCACCTCGCCTGCTTCGTCACGGGTCTGGAGATCGAGGCGCTCAGGGCCGAGTTCCACGTCACCGGCGCAGCGAAGGCGCTCGAGGACACGGCCTTCATGGCGCTGCGCATGACCGGCGGGGTGCCCGGCACGCTGATGGTCAGCCAGGCGATGGCCGGCGCCCAGTGCGGGCTGCGCATCCGCGTCGGCGGCACCAAGGCCTCGATCGAGTGGGAGCAGGAGCAGCCGGAGTTCCTCCACCTGCGCCCGGTGGGCGCTCCCGAGCAGATCGTCTCGCGCGGTCACGGGGCGGGCGTCTCACCGCCGGTCGAGCGGCTGGTGCGCATGCCCCGCGGCCATCCGGAGGCGCTGACCGACGCGTGGGCCAACCTGTATCTCGAGCTCGCCGTCGCGATCGGCGCACGCCGGGCGGGCGAGACCCTTCCCGAGGGGATGGTCGCTCACCCCACGCTGGCCGACGGCGCGCGGGGCATGCGCTTCGTCGAGGCCGCGATGCGCTCGAACGCGACGAACGACTGGGTGGACCTGTGACGGGGCACCATCGATGAGCGCTTCCGCGGCCGACCTGCCGTTGCGCATCGCGATCGCCGGCGCCAGCGCGATGGGGCGCAACCACATCGAAGTCACCCGCCGCAGCGACTCGTGCACGCTCTGCGCCGTGGTCGACCCGTCGCCTGTCGGCGAATCGGTCGCGCGCGAGGCAGGCGTCCCGCACCTGCCGGCGCTTGAGGCGCTCCTCGCCGGCGAGCGGCCGTACGCCGTGATCGTCGTCACCCAGAACACGCTGCACGCGGAGCAGGCGATCGCCTGCCTGGGGGCCGGCATCCCCGTGCTGGTCGAGAAGCCCGGAGCGGGCGCTGCACGAGACGCGTTCGGAGCGGCAGGAGAGCCATCGTGAAGCGCGCCATCGCCACCACGACCATCCCCGGAGATCTCGGGGAGAAGCTGCGCGCGGCTGCGGGGGCGGGCTTCGACGGCGTCGAGATCTTCGAGAACGACCTTCTCTACTACGACCGCAGCCCGGCCGAGGTCCGCGCGCTCTGCGACGAGCTCGGCCTCGAGATCGTCGCCTTCCAGCCCTTCCGCGACTTCGAGGCGCTGCCCGCGGAGATGCGCCAGAAGGCCTTCGACCGCGCCGAGCGCAAGTTCGATCTGATGGGTGAGCTCGGCACGGCCCTGATGCTGGTGTGCAGCAACGTCTCGCCTCGGGCGCTCGACGATGCGGGCCGCGCGGCGGCGGACCTCGCGGCGCTCGCCGAGCGCGCCGCGGATCGCGGCATCGCGATCGGCTACGAGGCGCTCGCCTGGGCTCGCCACGTCCGCGACTATCCGGACGCGTGGGCGATCGTCCACGCCGCCGACCACGAGCATCTCGGGATCGTGCTCGACACCTTCCACATCTTCTCGCGCGGCAACAGCCTCGCCACCCTCGACGAGATCCCTGCCGGGAAGATCGCGCTGGTGCAGCTCGCGGACGCGCCGGACGTGTCCATGGACCTCCTGCAGCACAGCCGTCACCACCGGTGCTTCCCGGGCCAGGGCGACTACCCGCTCCCGGAGTTCATGCGGCGCCTGCGCGCGACCGGCTACGACGGCACCGTCTCGCACGAGATCTTCAGCGACGAGTTCCGGTCCGGCTCGCCCGGGCAGGTGGCGGTGGACGGAATGCGGTCCATGATCTGGCTCGTCGACCGCGAAGCTCCCGGGCGCCCGGCAGCCGGGCAGACCCCGCTCCTGTCCGGGGTCGAGTTCGTCGAGTTCACCGCGGAGGAGGACGATTCGCGGTGGCTCGCCGGCCTCTTCGAGTCGCTCGGATTTCGCAGGACGCACGTGCATCGCTCGAAGAACGTCTCCCTGTACCGGCAGGGGGAGATGAACTTCGTCGTGAACTCCGAGCCGGACGGGTTCGCTCACTCGTTCCACGAGCGGCACGGTCCTTCCGTGTGCGCAGTGGCCTACGCGACGGCGCGCATCGACGAGCTCCGCGCCCGGACCGAGCGCTACCGCTGCACCCCGTTCGTCAGCCGGGTCGCGCCCGGCGAGCTCCACATGCACGCTATCCGCGCGCCCGACGAGACGCTCGCGTTCTTTGCGGACCGCTCTGGAGACGGCCCGCGCTTCTTCGACGTGGACTTCGAGTGCGTCGACGAGCCGGAGCACTCTGGCTTCGGCCTCGTGCGAGTCGATCACGTCGCGCGCGCGATCGCACCCTCGGGCTTCCTGTCCTCGCTGCTGTTCTACCGCGCCGTGCTCGACCTCATGCCCGGCGAGCCGGCGGATCTCGTCGACCCGCGGGGCATGGTCATGAGCCGCGCGCTGGTGAACTCCGACTGCTCGGTGCGCGTGCCGCTCAACACCTCTCAGGCGATGCACTCCTCCACGCAGCGATTCCTCGCCCGCACCGGCGGCGCGGGTGTGCAGCACATAGCGATGGGGTGCGACGACATCTTCGCGGTCGCGGCCCGACTGAATCCGCTTCACGTCCTGTACGTGGCCGACAACTACTACGACGATCTCGAGGCACGCCTGGGCCTCGACCCGGACCTGCTCGAGCGCATGCGCGAGCACCACATCCTCTACGACGAGGACGAGTCGGGTCGTTACCTGCAGCTCTACACGCGCTCGGTCAACGGGCTCTTCTTCGAGATCGTCCAGCGTGACGGCTATGCCGGCTACGGCGAGAGGAACGCGGCGGCGCGCCTCGCCGCACAGCAGAAGGACTACGAGGCGGTGGCCGAGGCCGTCTCCGTCGGCGCCGTCGCCCGACGCTAGCCCGGATAGTGCACCAGGCCGGCAGCGAGCCCAGTGCACGATGCGCTCGCATGCGCCGGCGGCCAAGAGCGCCTTTCGCGCGCCCGTTCAGTCAGTTGCAGCGGGCTCGGTGCCGGCCTGGTGCACTATCCGGGCTAGGTGGCCTGCAAGCCGCGGGAGCGATGGATTTCCCGCGCCCTCTTGGTGATCCCCGCGAGGTCAGCGCTCCTCGATCGGCGGGGGCGCGTAGACCCGCGGCGCGGGCGCTGGCCCGTCGTGGCGCTCGACCTCGACCAGGCAGCTGTGAGCGGACGGCCCCTGCGCCAGGGCGGACGTGCCCTTGTCGCGGGTGAGCACGTTGGGGTTGCCGGCGAGCTCGAGGCTGCCCGCTCGCCCGGGCTCGGCAGGATCGAACCAGGCTCCGGTCGCGAGCTGCGCGACGCCCGGCATCAGCGCGTCGTCGATGCGCGCGCCGGCGAGGCACGCACCCCGGTCGTTGAACACCCGCACCGTATCGCCGTCGCGAATGCCGCGCGCGGCTGCGTCGGTCGGGCTGAGCCGGATCGGCTGGCGGCCGCCGACCTTATCGCTCTGGCTGACCGAGGCCTGGTCGAGCTGACTGTGCAGACGCTTCGCCGGCTGGTTCGAGACGAGGTGCAGCGGGAAGCGCTCGGTGAGCGATGAGCCGAGCCACTCGTAGGGCTCCATCCAGATCGGGTGCTCGGGGCAGTCGGCGTAGCCGAAGCCGCCGATCGTCTCCGAGGCGATCTCGATCCGGCCCGACGGCGTCGGCAGGGGATTGGCCTCGGGGTCTGCGCGAAAGTCGGCGAGCCACACGCGTGGGCCGTCGCCCGGCGGCAGCTCGAGCATGCCTTGCTCCCAGAAGGTGTCGAAGTCTGGCAGGGTGAACCCCTCGCGGGCTGCGCGCTGGCGCGAGACGTTCCACATGTGCTCGAGCCACTCGCGCTCGCTGCGCCCCTCGGTGAAGGTCGTCGCGAGGCCCAGTCTTCCGGCGATCCCCGCGAGGATGGCGTGATCGGAGCGCGCCTCGCCCCGGGGCGGCACCGCCTGGTGCATCGCCACCGCGAACGGATCGTGGCTCGATGCGCTCACGTCCTCGCGTTCGAGCACCGTGGTCACGGGCAGCACGATGTCGGCCTGGCGGGCGATCGGCGTCCACCAGATGTCGTGCACGACGACCGTGTCCGGGCGCTTCCACGCCTCGAGCAGCCGGTTGAGATCCTGATGGTGGTGGAACGGATTGCCGCCCGCCCAGTACACGAGCTTCACGTCCGGGTAGGTGATCCGGCGCCCGTCGTAGTCCACCTCGGCGCCCGGTTCGAGCAGCATGTCGGCGATCCGCGCGACGGGGATCGCGAACCCGACGGGGTCCTGGAGCTTGTCGAAGGTCGCCCACTTGAAGCGCCGCCAGTCGCTGCCGATGAAGCCCTCGTCGGCGTAGCCGAAGCCGAAGCCGCCGCCGGGCAGGCCGACCTGGCCGAGCATCGCGGCGAGCACCACCGCCATCCAGTACGGCTGCTCGCCGTGATCGCCACGCTGCAGCGACCAGGCGGCGCTCAGCATCGTGCGCTTGCTCGCCATCTCGCGAGCCAGGGCGCGCAGCCGCTCCGCGTCGACGCCAGCGAGCGGCGCGGCCCACTCGGCGTCCTTGGCCACGCCGTCCGTCTCGCCGAGCAGGTAGGGCCGGAAGCGCTCGTAGCCGACGGTGCAGCGCGCGAGGAAGTCCCGGTCGACCAGCCCCTCGGTCTCCAGGGTGTGCGCGAGGGCGAGCATGATCGCGACGTCGCTGCCCGGGCGGCAAGCGATCCACTCGTGATCGAGGAACTCCGGAGTGTCGTCGCGCAGCGGTCCGAACGTCACGAAGCGCACGCCCCGCGCCTTCGCGCTCTCCATGCCGTCGCGGGTCGGGTGGTGCACGATACCGCCGTAGGCGACCTGCGCATTCTTCAGCGGGATCCCGCCGAAGGCAACGAACAGCTCGCCGGCCTCGGCGATGGACGACCAGGAGGTCTGTCCCACCTCCATGACGTGCCACGGCGAGACGACGCGCGGGAGGATCACCTGGGCGGCGGCGGTGCTGTAGGAGTTCACCGAGCGGGTGCAGCCGCCGAGCACGTTCATGAACCGGTGCAGCTGCGACTGCGCGTGGTGGAAGCGCCCCGCGCTGGCCCAGCCGTAGGATCCGGCGTAGATCGACGTGTTGCCGTGCTCGCGCCGGACCCGGTCGAGCTCCCCCGACACCAGCTCGAACGCTTCTTCCCACGACACCGGCACGAAGGGCTCGGCGCCGCGCTCGGAGCGGGCGCGGTCGGGGCCGCCCTCGAGCCAGCCCCGGCGCACCATCGGGCGCTCGATCCGGGTCGGGTGGTCGAACGCGTCGGCCAGGGCGCCGCCGATCTCGGCGGGGTCGGGATCCCCCGCGAGCGGCTCGAGCTTCACCACCCGCCCGTCCTCGACGTGCACGTCGTAGGCGCCCCAGTGCGTGGCGGTGCGGGTCGTGGTGACGGCGCTCATGGCGGATTCCTTCCGTTGCCGGGCGCGAAGGCCTCGCCAGGGGGATTCTCCTGCCCCGCGCCGCCGCGTTCAACGCGCGCGCACGGCTCCTGGCCCGTTCGTCAGCCTTCGCCCACGAGATCCATCAGGGCCGAGCCCGCGGCCCGGGCCTCGGCGAGGAGCTCCGCCGCGTCCTGGGCCTCGATGCCGAGCTTCCTGCACACGGGAAGGCTCCAGTGGTCGCGCTCGCTGCACGCGTCCTCGAGGTGGGCGATCAGGTTGGCAGCGATGACGACGTCCGTGTAGTCGACCGGCCCCGGCTCGTCGCGCTGCAGGTCCTCGTGCCCGGCCACCACGGTCGAGAGCTCCGGCGGCATGTTCCAGCTCTCGAGCACGGCGCCGCCGAGGCGGGTGTGCAGCGCGCTCACGAGGGTCTCGAGGAGCACCGGGTTCGAGAGCAGGGTCGGGTACTTCTGCGCCTGCACCAGCACCGGCACGACCCCGATGTCGTGAATCAGCCCGCCGAGCATCGCGACCTCGCGCTGCAGGTGCGGTATCTGCGCCGACAGCAGGTCGCTCAACGCGCCGACCAGGGCGCTGTGCTGCCAGAGCTGCGCGAGGTGCGGCTGGATTACCGCGCGGCCGCCCACGTTGAACACGCGCGAGACCGTGAGGATCAGCACGACGTTCTCCACCACGGCGTTGCCCAGGCGCACGACGGCGGTCTGCACGCTGTTGCAGGTGCTGATGCCGCCGAAGCTGGCGCTGTTGGCCATCTTGATGACCCGGGTCGCCAGCGCCGGGTCGCTCGAGATCCCGTCGCAGACATCCTTCATGGTCGCCCTCTCGTCCTGGAGCAGCTCCCGGACGCGCAGGACGGTGGCCGGGATCGACGGCAGGACCACCCGACCGAGCTCCACGTCGAGCTCGATTCGCGTCGCGAAGCGCTCGACGATCGCCGCCATGCTGTCGCCGACCGAGGACGGGGGAGGGGCTGACCGCATCAGCGCGGGAACGAACATCGTGCGACCTCCGAAGGGCGAAGTCCCTTGCCCGGAGCGGACAAGCGTCACCGCTGGTTATCGGTCGGTCGGGCGCGTCCTGGAGGGTGGACCTCGGCGGGTCGGGTCCGATTGGCTCACCGATCGCGCGATCGCCCACGGATCGGTGAGCTCCGGGGGAGAGCGAGTCGGGGCTCTGCCCTCACCAGGGCGTCTGGTCGTATTCGAACCGGAAGCCTTCCGGCGCGCTCACGATGCGCCCCGCCGACGGCAACGGGAAGTGCGCGGTGCATACCAGCGTCGCCGTGTCGCAGTAGCGCTCGAGGAAGGCGCGGCGGGTGCGCGCCGCGAGCGCCGGATCCCAGTCCGGCCAGGGCCTCCACTGCGGATGCAGGCACTGCACCGGCGAGTGCATGAGGTCGCCGCACATGACCGCGTCCTCTCCGCGCGAGGCCAGCCGGATCGCGACGTGGTCCGGCGTGTGTCCCGGGGTCGGCTCGAGCCAGACCTCGTCGTCGAGTGCGTGATCGTTGTCGACGAGGTCCGCGAGCCCCGCCTCGATGACCGGGTGCACGCTGTCCTCGTAGGGGATGCGGGCGAACTTCTCGTGTCCCTCGTCCCGCCAGGCGGCGACCTCCTTGGCGGAGAACAGGTAGCGGGCGTTGGGAAAGGTCGGCACCCAGCGCCCGTCCTCGAGCCGCGTGTTCCAGCCGATGTGATCGCCGTGCAGGTGGGTGCACAGCACGTAGTCGATGTCCTCGGGCGCGAGGCCGTGCGCGGCGAGGGCCCGCATGTAGGTGTCGTCGCTCTTGTGGTGCCACGGCAGCCGGTTCGGGCGCTCCTTGTCGTTGCCGATGCACGAGTCGATGAGGATGGTGTGGTGCGAGGTGCGCACGACGTAGCTCTGCATCGGCAGGAGCAGCGCGCCGCTCGCGGGGTCGAGCGCGTCCGGCTCGAGCCAGTGCCGGTGGGGCGCCCAGTCCTCCTCGGTCGTGTCCGGAAAGAACATCTGGCGGTCGAAGGGCATCGCCGCCATCTCCACCGCGCGCATGATCCGGAGGTTGCCGAGACGGCGCTCGCTCATGACTGTCTCCGTTCCAGGGCGGATCTCGGGAACGACTCTCAGGACGTGCCCGGCACGAGCGCCTGCTCGTGCACGGCGACGTCGTCGGGAAAGCGCATGTCCCTGCGCGCAGAGCGCGCCCAGATGTGCGCCTCGATCGCGAACCAGTTCGGGTCGTCGAAGCAGCCGCCCGCAAGGCCGCGGATCCCCGGGCGCATCTCGAGGGTCCAGGTCACCGTCGAGCCGCAGCGCTCGCAGAAGCCGTTGCGCAGCCAGCGCCCGCTCTCGTCGGAGTGGAACTCGAAGGTACGCAGCTCCCCTTGCAGGAGCTCCACCTGCTCCTCGGGGAAGTACACGCCCACCCCGTACACACTCCCCGTGCGCTGCTTGCACGTGGTGCAGTGGCAGGCGACGGCGCGGAACGGCGCGCCGGTGGTCCGGAAGCGCACGGCGCCGCACTGGCAGCCACCCTCGTGGATCTCGCTCATCGCAGGCTCCTGCTGTCGATTGACGGGAGCAGGCGCGGACCCGCTCGGAGCGCCACATGATGCGCGATGGGTACGGCGGGGAGAAGAGCCGGATGGGCGTTGGAAACAATGGGGACATGTTCCTTTTCGCATCCGCGAAAAGGAACATGTCCCCATTATTTCACGGCGCGTCGCGAGATGGCCGACCGGGTCACGGCCGTCGGCATCAGCGTCCTCGCGACTCGGAACAGGTGTCTAGGCGACCTGCTTCCTGTGCTCCAGGGAGAACGTCGACCGCACGGTCGCGATCTCCACGCCCTGCGGGTCGAAGTTCCGCTCCACGATCTCGACCTCCCCGTCGCGCGAGACCAGCAGGGCGGTCGACGTGCGGGTACCGTAGAAGTACCCGACGACGAAGCGCGGGGAGAGCCAACGCTCTCGGTCCTCGCCCACGCCGGTGCGGGGAAGCGTCTCCGGCGGGCCCTCGCTGCGCTCGTCGAGCAGGGCGAGCAGCTCGCGCGCGCTCACCGCGTCCGACTTCAGCAGGGTCTCGAGCTCGCGGGTGCCCGAGGTGACCTTGTGCCAGGGCGTGCCCAGCAGGTGATTGCTGAGCCCGTAGACGCCGGGGTCGAGCCTGCGCGCTCCGCGGACCCGGCTCGAGCACCATCCGAGGGCGGTGCCGTCGTGCATCAGGACGGTGAACGGGTTGTCCTCGCGCGGGCGGGCGGACAGCGAACGCAGGGTCTCCACGCTGCCCGAGCTGTCCGTCAGGAACTCGCTGACGATGAGCTCGCGAGAGGGCAGGTCGTCGCGCTCCTTCTTCGGATCGCGATACTGCGTGATGGCCGCGAAGCGTCCGTCGCGGGTGATTCCCAGCCAGGCCCCGCCCGTCTCCGGGTCCCGGCTGGCGTAGATCTGCGGCGCGTCTTCCCACCAGGCGGCCGGGAGCAGGTCGCGTCGATGGTAGTCGTCGCGGTTCGCCGCAACGATCAGGCTGTAGCGCGGGTGCGCGTCGTGGGCGACGAGAACCAGGCTCATGACGGCCGCCCCGACACACGCGCGCGCGGGGCACGCGAGACGATCTGCATTCTGGAAGCCTAGGACAGGAACCTCTCGCCTGCAGCGCCCGCGAGGCCCACGGGATGGACCGCGTGCGTGACGGCGGTCACGCTATCGGCCGAATCGTCTGCGACTCGGAGCAGGTATTCTCTCCCGGGTGCAATCCGGGCTGACGCTCACGCCGCGACGCCGCCCCAGATCGCCTCCGCGGTGGCGACGACCAGCTCCAGCTTGCGTTTCTGGTCCTCGGCGGTGAGCTCGTTGCCCTCCTCGGTCGAGGCGAAGCCGCACTGCGGCGCGATCCCGAGCTGGTCGAGGTCGGCGTGGCGCGACGCCGCGTCGAAGCGGCGCTTCAGCGCGTCGATGGTCTCGAGCTGCCCCTTCTTGGTCGTGATGAAGCCCGGCATCACGCGCTTGTCGCCCTTCGGGAGGAGCCCGAGGGGCTCCTCCGGCCGACGACGCATGGGGCGGACGCCGGCTTCGTCCCTGGTGGCGGCCGCCCGGTCCGCGCCGCCCGCGGTCAGCGCTCCTGCCCGTCGAGGATCAGCACGACCATCTGATGGAGCTCTCCCATCTCCGGGTCGGGCTCGATCCCCTTCATGGCCTCCGGCAGGGGCACCGGCTCGAAGCCCGGCCGCGGCTGTCCGGTCGCGTGACACTGCCTGCAGTCGGCCCGGCTCGGGCTGTAGAAGGACCGGCACGGCAGCGGGCGCGACCCGTACACCTGGCAGGTCCGCGACGCAGGGTCGAGGAACATGCAGGGGATTCGCGCGAGGATGTATCGGGTCGGCTGCTGGTCGCTCGGATGCGGCGCCACCTGCTCGGTGACCCTCCGGGCGTTCTTGCGGCCCCGGCGCAGGATCTCGCGCCGCTCCTTGCGCGGCAGGGCGCCGAGCGCCTCGACCAGCACCTCGGCCTCGCCCGGGGTGGTCGGCACGAGCTGCTCGCAGCAGTAAGCGCAGCCGGCAACGCACTCGGAGCGCGCGGCGAGGTCGGCCTCGGCGATCGCCACGTCGACCCTGGCGTGCAGGTCGCGCGTGCTGCGCCTGGCCGCGCTCACCGGCGCCTTTCCCATGCTGACATCGTCGGCAGCATCGCCCTCGGCCGTTCCCGTCGTCAAGGGCATCTGCCCCCGCGCCGGTCGGTCACCCGGCAGTGCCGGGGCTGCGCGACGGATGTCGCCGTGCCTCGATGTTCGCTACAGTGCCGTGGCGCACGAGCGCGCATGCGAAGGAGCGGAAGCCGATGACGCGAGCTGCGCAGATGCCGGCGGCGGAGGGCTTCCGGTCGCGGCGGTTCAGCGAACCCTACACCCTGGACGGGGGCCCGGGCCGTCATCGCATCGGCCTCGTCGCGCTCGCCTCGGACTACGTGGTCGAGCGCGACTTCGCGCGGATGCGCCCGAGCGACGACGTCGCCATCTACGTCAGCCGCGTGCACAACGTGAATCCGTGCACGGTCGAGAACCTGCGCACCATGGCCCCGCGGATCACCGAGTCCGCCTCACTGATCATCCCCGACGGGCGTCTCGACGTCGTCGCCTACGCCTGCACCTCCGGCACCGTCGTCATCGGCTACGACGCGGTGCGTGAGAGCATCCAGGCAGCGCGTCCGGGAGTGCCCTGCACGACGCCGATCAGCGCCGGCCTCGCCGCCTTCGAGCGGCTGGGGGTCGAGCGCGTCGCGGTGCTCACGCCCTACGTGGACGAGGTGAACGCCACCATCGCGCGCCACCTGACGGACAGCGGCGTGGACGTCGCGGCGTTCACGAGCTTCCAGATCGCCGACGACAACGACATGGCGGGCCTCGCGCCCGAGGTCATCCACCGCGCGGCGCTCGAAGCCGATGCCCCCGACGCGCAGGCGCTGTTCCTGTCCTGCACCGCGGTCCGCGCAGTCGATGCGGTCGAGCGCATCGAGGCGGATCTCGGCAAGCCGGTGGTGACCGCCAACCAGGCGATGTTCTGGCAGGCGCTGCGTCTTGCAGGCTACGACGCGCCGGTGTCCGGCTTCGGCCGGCTCCTCCAGCTCTAGCACCTCTGCAGCGTCGACGCTCGTGCGCCCGGAGATGATCCTCACGCAGCCGCCGAGGGTCCTCGCCCAGGCCGAGCGCGAGCTCTTCTTCGAGCAGGGCTACCTCTGCCTTCCCTCGATGGTCGACCCGTCGTGGATCGAGCGGCTCCGTGCGGGCGTCGACCGGCTGGTCGAGCGCAGCCGCAGCCTTGCCCGCTCGGACGGGGTGTTCGACCTCGACAGCGATCACGCGGCCGACGCGCCGCGCCTTCGCCGCATCGCATTCCTCGACGATCTCGACCCCGTCTTCTGGGCCTTCGCGGCGGACTCGGTGCTCACCGACATCGCCGTGGATCTGCTCGGGCCCGACGTCACCTTCAGGGAGTCGATGATCAACTACAAGTGGGCGCGAGGGGGGCAGGGGGTCAGGTGGCACCAGGACATCCCCTTCTATCCGCACACCAACCTGTCGCCGACCCAGTTCCTGGTCGCGCTCGAGGACGTCGGCCCGGAGCAGGGCCCGCTGCAGGTCATCCCGGGCAGCCACAAGGGCGAGGTCTTCGACCACTACGACGCGGCCGATCGCTGGCTCGGGCACATACCCGAGGCGCGCGAGCCGGAGCTGGGCGCCGATCGGGCGGTCGAGCTCACGGGCCCGGCGGGCACCGTGACCGTCCATCACTCGGCGATGGTGCACGGCTCCCGGCCCAACCACAGCGATCGGGGCCGGCCCCTGCTCATCAACGGCTACAACAGCGCCGACGCGCTCCCCTACACCGCGCCGGCCTACCGGAGCAGCCACCACGGCGCGGTCGTGCGCGGCCGGCCCGCGCGCCACGCCCGGCACGATCCGGTGACGCTGCGCCTGCCGCCGGACTGGTCCGGCGGCTACACCTCCATCTTCAGCCACCAGGCAGGGGAGGAGGGCGAGGCCCGAGCACCGGTGCGCGAGGAGGGCTCGTGAACGACACCCCGGCGCGCCCGCCCACGGTCGCGGACATCTACCGGGCGCGCGGGACGATCGCCGGGGTGGCGTGCAGGACGCCGCTCTTACCCTCGCCGGCGCTGTCGGCGCACCACGGCGCGGAGTTCCGGCTCAAGCTCGAGACGATGCAGCCGACCGGCGCCTTCAAGCTGCGCGGCGCCACCTGCAAGCTCGACGCGCTCAGCGCCGAGGAGCGCGCGCGGGGCGTGGTGGCCATCTCGTCGGGCAACCACGGGCGGGGGATCGCCTACGCCGCGAAGCGCATGGGAGTGCGCGCCGTGGTGTGCATGGGCAGCCTCGTGCCCCGCAACAAGATCGAGGCCATCGAGGCGCTCGGTGCCGAGGTGCGCATCGTCGGGGACAGCCAGGACGACGCGGAGGTGGAGGCGAGGCGCCTCGTCGCGGAGGAGGGCATGGTAGAGGCCCATCCCTTCGACGACGCGGAGATCATCGCCGGCCAGGGCACCATCGGCCTCGAGCTGATGGAGGACTGGCCGGAGCTCGACTCCGTGGTCGTGCCGCTGTCCGGCGGCGGCCTCGTCTCCGGCATCGCCATCGCCGTCAAGGCGGCTTCGCCTCGCGCGCGGGTGATCGGCGTGTCGATGGAGCGCGGCGCCGCCATGGTCGAGAGCCTGCGCGCCGGCAAGCCGGTCCCGGTCGAGGAGCTCGCGACGCTCGCCGACGCCCTCGGCGGCGGCATCGGGCTCGACAACCGGCTCACCTTCGACCTCGTGCGCACGCTCGTCGACGAGACGGTCACGGTCACCGAGGAGGAGATCGCCGACGGCATGCGCCACCTGTTCTGGCGCGAGCAGCTGGTGGTCGAGGGCGCCGGAGCCGTCGGCGTCTCGGCGGTGCTGGCGGGCAGGATCGCGAGGCTCGGCGAGCGCGTGGCGCTCGTCGTCAGCGGACGCAGCACGGACATGCACGCGTTCATGGGGATCGTCGGCGAGGGCGCCGCGACGGGGCGCTGAGTCCCGGCCGGCGCGCATCTGTTCCACAGCAGGCCAGAGGTGTGACGAGGCTGGACGCAGAGCGTGAACGCGAGCCATCTGCGTTCGTAAAGAGGTCCCGCCCCCCCTTTGGCGGGGCGGGATCCAAGTTCGCCGGATTCGCTCGACTCGGGCTCCTGCTTCGTCCTACCTCGTCCACTGACCGCCATGGATGGCGGGAATGCACTGGGAGTGCCGGGAGCACTCCCTGCCATGGACTCGCATGGATTCAAGGGACAAGCGAGCGCGTGTGAAATCGGTGAGATATCCGGGCTAGCGCTTCTCCAGTCACCGACAGAGAGGTACGAACGTGCCAGACGTGGAGCTCCCCTTCTCACGCGCCGAGTACGCCGAGCGCCTCGCGAAGACGCGCGCCGCCATGGCGCGCGCCGGCATCGAGGTGCTCGTCGTCTCGGATCCGTCCAACATGGCCTGGCTCACCGGCTACGACGGCTGGTCCTTCTACGTCCACCAGTGCGTCGTCGTGCCCGAGAGCGGCGATCCCGTCTGGTACGGCCGGGGCCAGGATGCCAATGGTGCGCGGCGCACCGTCTACATGGACGAGGACCGCATCGTCGGCTATCCGGACCACTACGTGCAGTCGACCGAGCGCCACCCGATGGAGCACCTGTCCGGCGTGCTCGCGGACCTGGGTCTCGGCGCGAAGCGCATCGGCGTCGAGATGGACAACTACTACTACAGCGCCGCGGCGCACGCGGCCCTCGGTCGTAGCCTGCCCGATGCGCGCTTCGAGGACGCCACCGGGCTGGTCAACTGGCAGCGCGCCGTCAAGTCCGCCCGCGAGCTCGAGTACATGCGGCGCGCGGCGCGCATCGTCGAGCGCATGCACGCGCGGGTCGCCGAGCTGGTCGAGCCCGGGATGCGCAAGAACGAGCTGGTCGCCGAGATCTACCGGACCGCCATCTCCGGGGCGGACGGGCACGGCGGAGACTATCCGGGCATCGTGCCACTCCTGCCCTCGGGCGCTGACGCCTCGGCGCCGCATCTCACCTGGGACGACAAGCCGATGAAGGACGGGGAGGGCACGTTCTTCGAGCTCGCGGGGGTGCACCGCCACTACCACTGCCCGCTCTCGCGGAGCGTCTTCCTCGGCGAGCCGCCCGCCGACATGCTCGACGCCGAGAAGGCCGTGCTCGAGGGCATGGACGCGGGTCTCGAGGCCGCGCGGCCCGGCAACACCTGCGAGCAGATCGCCGAGGCCTTCTTCGCCGTGCTCGCCCGGCACGGCATCTTGAAGGACAATCGAACGGGCTACTCGATCGGCCTCAGCTATCCGCCGGACTGGGGCGAGCGCACGATGAGCCTGCGTGCCGGGGACCGCACGGTGCTCGAGGCGAACATGACCTTTCACTTCATGACCGGCCTGTGGCTCGAGCGCTGGGGGCTCGAGATCACCGAGAGCATCGTGATCACCGAGCGCGGCTGCGAGTGCCTGGCCGACGTGCCGCGCCGGATGCTGGTCAAGAGATAGGCGGTCGAGACGACGACCGGAACAGCGGCTACTGGAAGGGCGACACCGCCGAGCGATCAATGAGACCCAGCCCCATCACCGCGACCGTCGATCTCGACGCCGACGGCGTCCAGCACGGTTTCCTGAAGCTGCCGCACTCGGCGGACGACTCCGCCTGGGGCGCGATCATGATTCCCGTCACGGTGGTCAAGGGCGGGGCGGGCCCGACGGCGCTGCTCACCGGGGCGAATCACGGCGACGAGTACGAGGGGCCCATCGCCCTGTGGAATCTCGCGCGCGAGCTCGACGCCGCCGAGGTGCAGGGTCGCGTGATCATCGTCCCGGCGATGAACTACCCGGCCTTTCGCGCCGGTCGGCGCAGCTCGCCGATCGACGACGGCAACATGAATCGTCTCTTCCCGGGCCGCCCGGACGGCACGGCGACCGAGAAGATCGCGGACTACTTCTCCCGCACGCTGCTGCCGCTCAGTGACTTCGTCCTGGACATGCACTCGGGAGGCAAGACCCTCGAGTTCGTCCCCTTCGCCTGCGCCCACGTGCTCGAGGATGCCGATCAGCAGGCGCGCTGCGTGGCGGCGATGGAGGCGTTCAACGCGCCGTACTCGCTCATGCTCCGCGAGCTCGATGCTGCCGACATGTACGACACGGCGGCGGAGAACGCAGGCAAGGTCTTCGTGTCCACCGAGCTCGGCGGCGGCGGCTCGGCGAGCGCGCGCACGACCGCCATCGCCGCGCGGGGCGTGCGCAACTTCCTCGCGCACGCGGGAATTCTCGCGGGCACGCCCGAGCGCGCGCCCTCGGTGCGTCTCGACACGACCGACGCGCGCTGCTTCGTGACGAGCGAGAGCTCGGGGCTGCTCGAGATGCGCGTCGACCTCGGCGAGGCGGTCAGCGCCGGGGAGGTGATCGCCGTCGTGCACGACGTGGAGCGCACCGGCACCGCGCCGGTCGAGTACCGGGCCGCCATCGACGGCATCCTGGCAGGACGGCACTACCCGTGCCTCACCCGTCCCGGTGACAACCTCGCGGTGGTGGGCGTGCCGGCGCCCTGATACGGCTCGCGGGAGGACCCCATGGCGCACGAGATCCGCATCCTCACCGAGACCGAGCTGCGCGAGCTCGTCGCCCTCGACCTGGAGGCCGTCGACGTCGTCGAGCAGGCCTTCGTCGCCCTCGCCGGCGGCGACGTGGTGATGCCGCCGATCCTGTCGATGGAGATCGCCGCGGCCAACGGCGAGGTCGACGTCAAGACCGCCTACATCCCGGGCTTCGACGGCTTCGCGGTGAAGATCAGCCCTGGGTTCTTCGACAACCCCAGGCTCGGGCTCCCGAGCTTGAACGGGCTGATGGTCGTGCTCTCGGCGAGGACCGGGCAGGTCGACGCGGTGCTCCTCGACAACGGCTACCTGACCGAGGTGCGCACCGCCGCGGCGGGCGCGGTGGCAGCACGACACCTCGCCCCGGAGGTCGAGACCGCCGGCGTCCTCGGCGCCGGCTCCCAGGCACGGCTCCAGCTCGAGGCCGCTCACCTCGTGCGCCCGTTCGCCCGGGCCCTCGTCTGGGGCCGCGATCGCGCCAGCGCCGAGGAGTGCGCGCGCGCTCTGGGGAAGCGGCTCGGCGTGGAGGCGCGCGCGGAGCCGGATCCGGCCCGCCTCGTGGCTGCCTGCCAGCTGGTGGTGACGGCGACGCCGTCGCGCGCGCCGGTGCTCCGGGCCGAGTGGCTGCACCCAGGCCTGCACGTCACGGCGATGGGCTCGGACCAGGCCGGGAAGAACGAGGTCGAGCCCGCCGCCTTCTCCCGCCTCGACCGTTACGTGCCGGACCGACTGAGTCAGTGCGAGAAGCTCGGCGAGCTGCGCGCCGCGCTCGAGGCGGGGATCGTCGCTGCCGGGGACGGCTACGCGGAGCTCGGCGCGGTGATCCGAGACGCCGGTCTCGGGCGCACCTCGCCGGATGCGATCACGCTCTGCGATCTCACGGGCACGGGCGCCCAGGACACGGCCATCGCGACCCACGCGCTGGCCGCGGCGAGGCGCGCGGGCGCCGGGGCGGCGATGACCGTCTGAGCGAGTCTCGGACGCTGCCCGAGGAGTCCGAGAGAGAGCGGGGGCAGCGGCGGGGACGCCCCGGTGCAGGCGTCGAATGCGGCTGTACCCCAGGCTCCGCCCGGACATCGGCTTTACCCTTTCCGGCCAGCGTCCAATAATGGCCACGAGCTCGTGTGGCGCGCCACGAGGAGTCTGCGGTGCGTCGTCCCGCGGCGCTCATCCGCCGCCAGCAGTGCTCCAGAGGAGAGAAGGCTATGTCGAAGAACCGATCGCTCGTCAAGCACGTCCGGGTTCTCGCGCTCGCCGCGCTCGCATCGGTCGCCGTCGCGGCGACGCCGGCCGGCGCCGAGACGCTGAAGGAGAAATACCAGCGCGAGGGCGTGAAGGTCGGGCTCGCCGGCTACGCCCCCTACGGCTACAAGCTGATCGATGGCACCTACACCGGCGAGCAGGTCGAGGTGGTGAAGCACGTCCTCGGCAAGATGGGCATCGACAAGATCGAGTACGAGGTGATGGGCTTCGGCGCCCTCATCCCCGGAATGGTCGCCCGCCGCCTCGATATGGCGGCCGCGGGGATCTACATCCGTCCCAAGCGCTGTGAGCAGGTCCTGTTCTCCGAGCCGACCTTCGGCCAGGGCGCGGCCTACGTGGTGAAGAAGGGCAATCCGAAGAACCTGCACGACTTCAAGGACATCGCCAACACCCAGGGCGCGAAGCTCGCCGTGCTCGCCGGCGGGACCGAGTACACGCTGGCGAAGAAGGACGGGGTGCCGGAGGAGAAGCTGATCCAGGTCTCGGACAAGGCGGCGGGGATCGGCGCCGTCGTGGCGGGACGCGCGGACGGCTTCGCGCTCTCGGCGCTCGCGATCGCCGACATCGCGCGCACCGCGGGCGATCTCATCGGCGTGGAGAGCTCGGGCGGCATCACCGAGATCGCCGGCGAGACCTACAAGGGCCACGGCGCGATCGCCTTCTCCAAGGGTGAGACCGAAGCGGACCTCGAGGCGGTCATGGCGTTCCGTGACGAGTTCACCGCCATCCTCGAGGAATACCTCGCGCCCGGTGGCGGCTACGCGGAGATGGCCGGGCGCTGGGGCTTCACCGAGGCGGAGAAGCCGACCAAGACGATGGTCGAGCTCTGCGGGTCCGGCCTCTGAGCACAGGCTCGCGGTAGGTGAGGAGGCGAGCCGCGAGGCGCCCGCCGGCCGGGCGGGCGTCGCGGGGCCGGCGCGTGTCTCCGGCTGAGCCGCCGAGATCCATGCGACCGAGATCTCTACGACCGCGATCGCTGCGATGAGCCTTCGCGGGCTCGTGCTGATGCTCGTCGTCGACGTCGTGGTCGGCGTCTGGTACTTCCTGTCGTCGCCCTTCGCGAGCGCCGCGCCGGTGTTCCTGGAGGCGGCGGAGATCACGCTCACCATCACCGGCGTCTCCGCGCTGCTGGCGGTGCTGTTCGCCTTCCTCGGGGCGCTCGGCAAGCTCGCCCGGCCGTGGCCCGTTCGCTGGCTCGCCAACGGCTACGTCGAGATCTTTCGCGGCACGTCGGCGCTGGTCCAGATCTTCTGGATCTACTTCGTCCTGCCGCAGCTCGGGGTCGAGCTGCCGTCGATCATGTCCGGCATCCTCGCGATCGCCCTGAACGTCGGCGCCTACGGGGCGATCGTCGTCGAAGGGGCGATCCGGGCGGTGCCCAGAGGACAGCACGAGGCGGCGACGTCGCTCAACATGAGCCGCGCGCAGGCCATGCGGCGCATCATCCTGCCCCAGGCCCTGGTGCTGATGATTCCGCCCTGGGGCAACCTGATGATCCAGCTCTTCAAGTTGACCGCGCTCGTCTACGTCGTCGGGATCGCAGATCTCACGTTCACCGCCTATCAGCTCAACCAGACCACCTACCAGTCGATCCCGGTCTACTCGATCGTCTTCTTCATGTACCTGGCCATCGGGCTCGCCATCACGATCTGCATGCGACTGCTGGAGCAGCGGCTGAGCCGCGGGCTCGCGCGGGGGAGGGCCGTGGCGTGATCGACTGGGCGTACATCGCCGAGATCCTGCCCCTCATCGGCGCCGCCTCGATCGTGACGGTGCAGGCGACCCTCGGTGGCTTCGCTCTGGCGGCGACCCTCGGCCTGCTGCTCGCGGTGCTGAGGAGCGTCGACTCGGCCCCGGTTCGGATTGCCGTCAGCATCTTCATCGAGGCCGTGCGCTCGACCCCGCTCCTGATCCAGCTCTTCGCCCTCTACTACATCCTCCCGAGCGTCGGGATCGTCATCCCGGCGATGCTCTGCGGAATCCTGGCCCTCGGCGTCCACTACGCCTGCTACTGCGCCGAGGTCTACCGCGCGGGACTCGACAACATCCCGCGCGGGCAGTGGGAGGCGGCGACGTCCCTGAACTTCACGACCTACGACGCCTTCGTCCGCATCATCCTGCCCCAGGCCGTGCCGCCGGTCGTGCCCGCGCTCGGGAACTACCTGATCACCATGTTCAAGGAGACACCGATCCTGCTGACGATCACCGTCATCGAAATGATGTCCCAGGCGCTCATCATCGGTCAGGACACCTTCCGTTACACGGAGCCGGTCACGCTCGTCGGGCTCATCTTCCTCGCCCTGAGCCTGACCTCCGCCTGGGGCGTGCGCCGGCTCGACGCGTGGCTTCGCGGACGCTGGGGCTGAACGCGTGGAGCCGATGGTCCGATTCGAGGGGGTGAGCAAGCGCTACGGTGAGCTCACGGTTCTCGACAGGCTGGACCTCGATGTCGCGCCGAACGAGAAGGTCTCGATCATCGGGCCGTCCGGCTCGGGCAAGACGACGGTGCTGCGGCTGCTGATGACGCTCGAGCGTGTCGACGAGGGCGTCATCCACGTCGACGGCGAGCCGCTCACCCACATGCCGGGAGCGGGCGGAGCGCAGGTGCCGGCGGACGAGGCGCACCTGCGCCGGGTGCGGGGCAAGATCGGGATGGTGTTCCAGCACTTCAACCTGTTCCCGCACATGACGGCGCTGGGAAACTGCGCCGAGGCGCCCACGCGGGTGCTCGGGCTGTCCCGAGCGCAGGCGTCGGAGCGAGCGCGCGAGCTGCTCGAGATGGTCGGACTGGGGGACAAGCTCGACCACTACCCGAGCCAGCTCTCCGGCGGGCAGCAGCAGCGCGTCGCCATCGCCCGCTCGCTCGCGATGCGCCCGAAGGTCATGCTCTTTGACGAGGTCACGTCGGCCCTGGACCCGGAGGTCATCGGCGAGGTGCTGGAGGTGATCCGCGCCCTCGCGGCCGAGCACGATCTGACCATGCTCATGGTCACCCACCAGATCGGCTTCGCGCGCGAGTTCTCGGACCGGATCTGCTTCTTCTCCGACGGGCGCATCGCCGAGCAGGGCGCGCCGGAGCAGATCCTCGACAACCCCGGCAACGAGCGCACCCAGCAGTTCCTGAAGGCGGTCCTGCATGCGACGTGACCGTCGGCGAGATCCCGAGACGCGGCCAACGGTGCAGGTCGGCGGCTCTACCCGGCCGGCAATAGCGCCAGGGCAGAGGCGATGAGCGCCAGGCCTCTCAGGCGCCGACGTGGGCGGTCGCCTCGATCTCGACCAGGGCCTCGTCCTCCAGGAGCTCCTTGACGACCAGCAGCGACATCGCCGGGAAGTGCCTGCCGAAGATCCGGCGATAGGCCTCCCCGACCTCGCGCTGGCGTGCGAGGTACTCCTTCTTGTCGACCACGTACCAGGTCAGCCGGCCGACGTCGCTCGCCTTCCCGCCCGCCGCCTCGACGACCTCGACGACGTTGCGAAGCGCCTGCTCCATCTGGCCGACGAAATCCGTCGCCTCGAAGTCCTGGTCGCGGTTCCATCCGATCTGCCCCGCGACGTGCAGCGTGCCGTCGGCGCTCAGGAGCCCGTTCGCGTAGCCCCTGGCGGGAGCCCACCCCTGTGGTTGAATCACCGTCGTGCTCATGATGCCGGTTTCACCTCCCACGTCACCTTC
>CAJIAT010000078.1_pt1 | contig 27912 bp, 20 predicted proteins | sample 9199161 | NCBI WGS metagenome assembly CAJIAT01 (sample SAMEA7708281, study PRJEB35096) | sediment metagenome | biome: marine neritic benthic zone biome [ENVO:01000025]; feature: sediment [ENVO:00002007]; material: shallow marine sediment [ENVO:03000034] sea grass bed [ENVO_01000059] ... | reverse complement strand
GGGCGGCGAGCCGGGCCTCGTCGCGGAGATGCGCACCTACGACGGACTCGTCGTCGCGCTGCGCACCCGCGTCGACGGCCAGCGCACCTTCGCAGCCTTCGGTGCACGCTTCGACCCGTCGCGCACGCCGGCCGCCGCGGGCGTCGAGCCTTCCGGGGAAGAGGGCGCCGACCGGCTCCTCGAGCCTGCGGAGGCCGAGGCCGAGGCGTCGCGCCTGGACGCGGCGTGGCGCGGCTGGGTCTTCGAGCTGCCGTCCTACCGCGCGGACTACCTGGCGAAGCGCCGCGAGGAGATGCTCGAGGCGCCCGCGGCGCCGCAGCCCGAGGCGGGCACGCCAGCCGGGCCCGCCGCGCCGGACTCACCGGACTCCTGAGCAGGACGGATACGGTCCGGTCCGTCCCCGCGGGGCGCGCGCTCAGCCGGCGAGGCGGCGCAGCCAGCCGAAGGTGTCGGGCGCCTCGCCGCGCTGGATAGCCGTGAGCGCGTCGCGCAGGCGCTGGGTGTTCGGTCCGACCTCGCCGTTCCCGACGCGGACCTCGCGCCCGTCGTGGACCAGAGTGCCGACGCCGGTGAGGACCGCAGCGGTCCCCGAGAGCGCCGCCTCGCAGCGTGGTGCACGCTCGACGAGCTCCTCGACCGAGAGCTCGCGCTCGCTCACGCGGTAGCCGAGCTCGCGTCCGAGCGCGAGGATCGAATCCCGCGTGACCCCGTGCAGGAACGAGCCATCGAGCGCCTTGGTGACGATCTCCTCGTCGTCGAGCAGCAGGAAATTCGACGCGCCGGTCTCCTGCACGTCCCCGCCCGGACAGAACAGCACCTGGTCGACGCCGAACTCGGCCCGAGCCTGCTCGATGAGCCCGAGCGCCTGCACGTAGTTCGCTCCGGTCTTGGCCACGCCGAACTGCGGCGTCGAGCGCATGTGGTCGGTCTCGACGAGGAGCCTCAGCGGCCTCTGGCCTCCGGCGAAGTAGTCCCCGACCGGCGAGGCCAGCACGAAGAGCAGGGCGCTGCGCGAGGGGCTGGCCGCGGCGCCGATGTTGGGGTCGGTGCCGATCAGCGTCGGACGCAGGTACAGCGCCCCCGGCGCCGGTGGCACCTCCGCGGCGCACGCCGCGACGAGCTCGGCGACCATGGACTCGAGCAGCTTCGCCGGCGGGACCGGCAGGCAGAGCAGCTCGGCGCTCTGCGCCATGCGGCGCGCGTGGCGGTCCAGCCGGAACGCGTGCACCGCCCCGTCGGCGTGGCGGTAGGCCTTCAGCCCTTCGAAGCAGGCGCTCGAGTAGTGCAGCGCGTGCGTCGCCGGGTGCAGCGACAGGGGCTCGAGGGGCCCGAGCGTCGCGCCTTCCCACACGCCGTCGCGACACGAGGCGCTCGCGACGACTCCGGCGAAGGCGGTGCCGAAGGGACGCGGGGGCGACTGGTCGAGGACGGCGGCCATCGATGAATCTCCGGTGCAAGCTGGCAAACATTTAAATATCTGGCACCGGTCCGCGGCCGTCAAGCGCCTCGACCCGTCGCCTATACTCCGTGAGGCCGATGCGCGGAGACGTGCGATGGAGCGCCCGCCCGAGGATACCGGGCCCGGTGAGTCGCTGAGCGCGGGCGGGAGCCTACCGGGCTCCTCGCGCTCGCAGATCGAGCGCCTGCGAGCGGAGAACGCCTGGCTGCGCGCCGAGCTGGGAAGCCTGCGCGCTCTCCAGACGCAGGGAGAGGACAGCCACGGGCGCATCCTCGAGGGGATCCCCGCAGCCGTCTTCGTGACGTTGGTCGATGGCCGGGTCATCGAGCTCGCCAACCGAGCAGGCGTCGAGCTGCTCGGTGCGAGCGATCCGGCCGAGGTCGTCGGCCGGAGCCTGCTCGATTTCGTGCACCCGGACGACCTGGCCGATGCGCTCGAGCGCGGCGAGCGCGCCGCCCTCGGCGAGCCCATCGCCGCTGTCTCCCAGGGGCGGCTGATCCGCCTCGACGGCGCCGAGGTGGTGGTCGAGCGCTCGGTCTCGCGCGGCACCTACCGCGGCAAGCCCATCCTGCAGAGCGTTCTCTACGACATCACCGCGCGGGTACGCACGGAAGAGGCGCTCGAGACATCCGAGGCGCGCTTCCGCGACCTGGCCGAGAGCTCGCTCCTCGGCATGTCCGTGGTCACCGCGGACGAGCCGCCGCGAGTCCTCTACGCGAACCGAGCGTTCAAGCGCATCTACGGCTTCGCCGAGGACGCGGAGCTGAGCGGGCTCCACCACCTCGAGGCCCTGGTCGCGGCGCACGAGCGCTCGCGGATCCAGCGCTACCGGGCCGCCCGTCGCGCCGGGCGGCCCGCGCCCGACGACTACGAGCACGACGCCGTGCGCGTCGACGGCTCGCCCATCACGGTACGCGTGCACGTCAACCGGCTCACCCGCCCCTGGGACGGGGCGAGTGCGCTGATGCTGAGCTTCCTCGACGTGACCTCGCAGCGACAGGCCGAGGCGGCGCTGCGCGAGAGCGAGGCTCGTTTCCGCGACTTCGCCGCCGCCGCCTCGGACTGGTACTGGGAGACCGACCCTGTCGGCCGGATCACCTTCGTCTCGGAGCGCTTCGCCGAGATCACAGGGATCGATCCCGGCGAGGTCCTGGGGAAGACTCGCGACCAGGCGCTCGCAGTGACGCTGCCCGCCGACGAGCTCGCCCAGGAGCAGAAGTGGGCGCGTTTTCGCGAGACCCTCGAGGCGAAACGCGCCTATCGCGACTTCACCTACCGGTGGATCGACCGGGAGGGCGCGCTCCGGACGCTGAGCAGCAGCGCCGTCCCGGTCCTCGGGCGCGACGGGGAGTTCTTCGGGTACCGCGGAGTCGGTCGCGATCTCACCGGGGAGGACGCGACCCGCCGCGCCCTAGACGACGAGCGCGAGCGGCTCGCCCGCGCCGAGGCGACGGCATCCCTCGGCAACTGGGAGTGGCGGCTGGACTCGGGCACCGTCGTGTGGTCGAGCGGGATGTACGCCGTCGCCGGTGTGGACCCGGACCGCTTCGTGGTCGACCTCGACTCGGCGACGGGGATCTTCGCCGAGGAGGACCTGCCCGCGATCAGGGATCTGATGCGCCTCACGCTGAAGACGCACGAGCCCTTCTCCTACCGCGCGCGGATCGTTCGCCCGAGCGGCGAGGTGCGCCGCGTGATCGTGACCGGCGAGTGCGAGGCGGATCGCACCGGGCGCGTCGAGCTGGTATTCGGCGTCGTCCAGGACGTCACCGAGCGCGACCGCGCCGAGGCCCTGCTGCGCGATGCGGTGGCGAGCATCCCGGACGGCTTCGCCATCTACGACGCCGACGACCGGCTGGTGCTGTTCAACGATGCGTACCGGGACGGCGCCCACGGCGCCCAGGACCTGGTCCGGCCAGGCCTGCTGTTCGAGGATCTGATCAGGGCCTACGTCGAGCGCGGCGCCTTCGCCGACCCGGCGACCTCCACCCCCGAGTGGCTCGAGCAGCGCCTCGCCCGGCACCGCCAGCCGGGCCCGCCGATCGAGCTCGAGTTCTCCGACGGCACCAGCATCCGCATCATCGAGCGCCGCAGCCGCGAGGGCGGCACGGTGGTGCTGCGCATGGACATCACCGAAGCCCGTCGTGCCGAGGCGCGGCTCCTCGACGCGATCGAGGGGATGCCCCACGGCTTCCTGCTCTGGGATGCGGACGATCGGCTCCTCATGGCCAACGAGGCCTTCTATCGCGCCAACCCCGGAGAGGCGGGCGTGGTCGTTCCGGGGGCGCGATTCGAGGACGTCATGACCGCGCGGGTGCGCGAGGGGCTGGTGACGGCGGCGCTCGGGCGCGAGGAGACCTACGTCCGCCAGCGCCTCGATCAGCACCGCAATCCGACCGGCGAGCCCATCGAGCAGGAGTTCGCAGACGGGCGCTGGTTCGAGATCCGCGAGAGCCGCACGCGCGAAGGCGGGATCCTCGCCTTCCGCACGGAGATCACGGCGCGCAAGCGCGTCGAGCGCGAGCTCGCGCGCCACCGCGAGCGGCTCCAGGAGCTCGTCGACGAGCGCACCCGCGAGCTCGCCGACACCCAGGCCGAGCTGCTGCGGGCCGAGCGGCTGGCGGCCATCGGCCAGGTGACGGCGACGGTCAGCCACGAGCTGCGCAATCCGCTCGGGACCATGCGCACCTCGATCTACGTCCTCGAGCAGCGCCTCGCGCGATCGGATCCGTCGGCCCGCCGGCTCTTCGAGCGCATCGAGCGCAGCGTCGACCGCTGCGTCACGATCATCGAGGAGCTCCTCGCCTACACCCGCGTGCGTCCCCTCGTGCAGGAGCGCCAGCGGCTCGGGGAGTGGTGCCGCAGCGCGCTCGAGGAGGTCGAGTCGCCCCCCGGCGTCGCGCTGATGCTCGACGTCCGGTCCGAGGCCGAGGCGTCCTTCGACGACGAGCGGCTGAGGCACGCGCTGCTCAACGTGGTGCAGAACGCCTTCCAGGCCTTCGAGCACCCGGGCGGAGGCGACGGCACCGTGCGCGTATCCGTCACGAGCCGGGAGGATCGACACGAGCTGTGCGTGGAGGACGACGGTGAGGGGATCGCCCCGGAGGTCCTCGAGCACGTGTTCGAGCCGCTCTTCAGCACCCGGCCCTTCGGGATCGGCCTCGGGCTGCCGGTGGTGCGCCAGGCGATGGAGCAGCATGGCGGGGGTATCGTCCTGGAGGGCGCTGCGGGGGCAGGGACCCGGGTCGTCCTGTGGCTGCCGAGCGAGGTCGCGCCCGTTCGGTGACCCGGGGCGCGGGGCGAGGGCTTCGCAGGGTCGAGTGGCGCCGGCTGCGTCGCGCGGGCGAGCGATCCGTTCCGTGTGGCGCTAACATCGGGACGAGCATGCAGGGACGGCACGAGAGGGCGTGAGATGAGCGGGAAGCGGACGGCGAGAGCGTTGCTGATCGTCGCGTGTGCCGTGCTCGGCGCGGCGGCGAGCGCCGCGGAGCGCTGGGAGCCGTTCCTGGGCTCCTTCGTCGGCGAGGCGATCACCGACACCGACGGCGCGCACGAGATGCGCGACCTCGAGGTGGACGTGAGCAGGACCAAGCGCGGGTTCCGGGTGCTGTGGACCTCGGTGACCCGACGCGAGGACGGCAGCGTCAAGCGCAAGCAGCACAGCGTGGACTTCATTCCGAGCCGGCGCGAGGGCGTCTTCGCGTCGGCGATGCGCACGAATCTGTTCGGCAAGCGCGAGGCCCTGGACCCGATGCGCGGAGATCCTTACGTGTGGGCGCGTATCGAGGGAGACACGCTCAGCATCTTCTCGCTGCTGATCTCGGACACGGGCAGCTACAGCATGCAGGTTTACCATCGCACGCTGATCGAGAAAGGCCTCGAGCTCGACTACACGCGGTTCGCCGAGGGCGAGGTCGTGCGCACCGTGCACGGCTTGCTGCGGCGTCGCTGAGCCCGGGCGCGACGGCCGGCGGCGGTCGCGACTGAAGAGCTGTTGCGAGTTGCAGAACACGCTCGAGGTCGTGACTCGCTCGGCCATCTCGCGACCGTGCGCAGCATGGATTCTGCGCCCGAGCCTGCTCGATGCGCGAGGCGAGGTTGACGTGGTCGCCGTGCACGGTGAAGCCGGGCCTCCCGGCGCCGCCCACGGTGCCGCAGACCGCGGGCCCGGTGTTCACGCCGATTCGGGTCTGCATCGAGACGCCTGGCCCGAAGATGCGCTCGCGCGTCGCCTCCTGGATCTCCAGGGCGCTGCGCACGGCCCGAGCCGCGTGGTCCTCCTGCACCCCAGGTGAGGGTCGTGACGAGGGACCATCGGCGAGGGGTGGGGTGGGGCAAACGGCCGTCCGCGAGTCCGGCGAATCATAATCCCTGGGCCGGGCGGGCCGGTATCCCGGGCGCCAGAGCCACGGCGGGCGCCGGAGGCACCTCTCCGGGGCTGCATCCGGCACGCCCGCCGGCGCCGACCGAGCATCTTCGCGGTCACCCATTTAGAATTTGCCCCATGCATCTGCACCTCGACCCGCTCGGGGGCGTCGCCGGCGACATGTTCGCGGCGGCGCTGCTCGATGCGCGCCCGGACCTGGCGGACGCGCTGGACGAGATGGTCGAGCGCTCGGGGCTCGGCCGCTTCGTCTCCGTGCGCCTCGAGGCGGCGCGCAGCCGGGCGCTCGCCGGGCGGAGGCTCCGCGTCGATCCCGCCGAGGAGAAGGCCCACCAGCACCGGCGCTACGCCGAGGTGAGACGGCTGATCGAAGGGCTGGACCTGGACGCCGGCGCACGGGCGCGGGCGCAGGACATCATGGCGCTCCTCGCCGGCGCCGAGGCGCGCGTGCACCAGGTCGAGGTCGAGGCGGTGGAGTTCCACGAGGTCGGAGCCTGGGACTCGATCGCCGACGTCGTCGTCGCCGCCTGGCTCATCGAGCAGTTCCCGGGCGCGAGCTGGTCCTGTGCGCCGCTCCCGCTCGGTTCCGGCCGGGTGCGCACCGCGCACGGCCCGCTCCCGGTGCCGGCGCCGGCGACGGCACTGCTCATCGAGGGTCTCGAGGTCCTCGACGACGGCGTCGCCGGCGAGCGCGTCACACCGACGGGGGCGGCGATCGTGCGCCACCTCTCACCGGCCGCCGCGGTGCCCGCGCGCGGTCTGCGCGTGCGCGCCTCCGGCTCCGGGTGCGGCACCCGCGATCTCGCCGGGGTCGCCAACGTCCTCAGGGTGATCGTCCTCGACGAGGCGGCGCCCGGCTGGGACGCCGAGCGCGTCGCGGTGCTCGAGTTCGAGATCGACGACCAGACCCCCGAGGACCTCGCGGTGGCGTTGGCGAGGCTGCGAGAGACCGCGGGCGTGCTCGACGTGGTGCAGGGCGCCGTCCAGGGCAAGAAGGGGCGGGTCGCGGCATACGTGCGGGCCCTGGTCGAGCCGGGCGCGGTGGAGCGCGCGCTCGAGCGCTGCTTCGTGGAGACCACCACTCTCGGCGTGCGCTGGAGCGTCGCCGCGCGGGCGGTGCTGCGGCGCGAGTCGAGCGCCCTCGACGTCGAGGGCCAGCGCATCGAGGTCAAGCGCGCGCTGCGTCCCGACGCGGTGGTCACCGGCAAGGCGGAGATGGACGACCTCGCCCGCGCCGGTGGCGGCCACGCCGGCCGGGAGCGACTGCGCCGCGCCGCCGAACAGAGCGAGGAGGACTGAGGTGCCCGGGGACGCGAAGGCGACGTCGGCACGAGCCGATCTCGAGGCGGTGATCGCGCGCATCGGCCGGCTCGCCGTGGCGGTGAGCGGTGGCGTCGACAGCATGACCCTCGCCGCGGTGGCGGCGGAGTGGGCCCCCGCCGAGGTGCGGATGGTGCACGCCATCTCGCCCGCGGTGCCGCCTCAGGCCACCCGGCGCGTGCTCGAGCACGGCGAGCGGCTCGGCTGGTCCCTCGAGGTCCTCGACGCTGGCGAGTTCGCCGATCGGCGCTATCTCGCCAATCCCGTCAACCGCTGCTACTTCTGCAAGAGCCACCTCTACGATGCGGTCGCCTCGCACGTCGACGGCATCGTCGTCTCCGGCACGAACGTCGACGACCTCGGCGACTACCGGCCGGGGCTCGAAGCCGCCCGGGAGCGCGCGGTGCGCCACCCCTACGTCGAGGCCGGTATCGACAAGGCGACGGTGCGGGCCATCGCGCGCCTGCTCGGGCTGGCAGACCTCGCCGAGCTGCCCGCGGCGCCGTGCCTGTCGAGCCGGGTCGAGACGGGCATCGCCATCGACCCGGCGGCGCTCGGCGCGATCAACGACGTCGAGCTCGAGGTGGCACGCAGCCACGCGCCGCGCACCGTGCGCTGTCGGCTGCGCAGCAACGCCATCGTCCTCGAGCTCGATGCCGGCACGCTCGCCGCCCTCGACGAGCCGGAGCGGGCGCGGCTGCGGGCGCGCGTCGCCGAGCGCTTTCGCGCGGCCGGGGTCGAGCGTCCCGTCGGCTTCACGACCTACACGCGCGGCAGCGCCTTCGTCCACGGGGCTGCCGGTGGCTGAGCACGAGGAGTACGTCCCGGACCTCGACCGGTCCACCCGCCTCGGCTTCGACGAGGCGGTCCTGTGCGTCACCAAGAGCGCGGAGCAGATCGAGGCGATCGCCGCCGAGGCGCTCGACCGCGGCGCCACCGCGCTGCTCACGCGGCTCGAGCCGGCCCGTCATGCGGCGCTCGCCGAGGAGCTTCGCGCGGCCCTGGACTACGACCCGGTCTCGCGCACCGCCGTGCTCGGTGAGCCGGCACCGCCCGCGGGGGACGCGCGGGTCGCGGTCGTCAGCGCCGGGACCTCGGACGTGCCCGTCGCCCGCGAGGTCTCGCGCACGCTCGCCTACCACGGCGTTCCCTCGCGCGAGGTGACCGACGTCGGCGTCGCGGGACTGTGGCGGGTGCTCGAGCGGGTCGACGTGCTGCGCGATGCCGAGGTGGTGGTCGTCGTCGCCGGGATGGACGGCGCGCTGCCGAGCGTGGTGGCCGGGCTGGTGCCGGGACCGGTCATCGCCGTGCCGACCTCGGTTGGCTACGGGGTCGCCCAGGCGGGTCGGGTCGCCCTCGGCGCGGCGCTCGCGAGCTGCGCGCCGGGGCTCACGGTCGTGAACATCGACAACGGCTACGGCGCCGCCTGCGCCGCGCTGCGCATCCTTCGACCGGCGCCGTGAGGCTCGTGCAAGCCGAGCTCGCGACGGCGACCGGATCCGCGGCGGGACCGAGCGCCCGGCACGCCGGAGCGCTCCCCACGCCGGACGCTCGGGTCCGATGAGGCTCGGCCCCGAAGCGTTCCTCGCCTCCGAGCGCAAGGCGATCACGCTGCTTGGCATGTCCGGCGTGGGCAAGACGACGCTCGCCAACTGCCTGCCGAAGGACCGCTGGTTCCACTACTCCGGCGACTACCGGATCGCCACCAAGTATCTCGAGGAGCCGATCCTCGACAACATCAAGAAGCAGGCGATGCAGGTGGATTTCCTGCGCGACCTGCTGCGCTCGGACTCCATCTACATCTGCAGCAACATCACCGTGCACAACCTCGCGCCGATCTCGACCTTCCTCGGCAAGATCGGCGATCCGCGGCGCGGCGGCCTGCCCGTCGAGGAGTTCAAGCGCCGCCAGCGGCTGCATCGCGAGGCCGAGATCGGCGCAATGCGCGACGTCGTCGACTTCATCGCCAAGGGGCGGGAGATCTACGGGTACGACCACTTCGTGAACGATGCCGGCGGCAGCGTCTGCGAGCTCGGAGAGCCCGACGTGATCGAGCTGCTCGCCGAGCACACGCTCATCGTCTACCTGCAGGCCGACGAGGCGATGGAGGCGGAGATGATTCGCCGTGCGAAGCTCGATCCCAAGCCGCTCTACTACGAAGAGAGCTTTCTCGACGCCAACCTCGAGACCTACCTCGCCGAGGCGGGGCTCGATCGCCCGGAGCAGATCGACCCCGACGCCTTCGTGCAGTGGATCTTCCCGCGCCTGGTGGCACACCGTCGACCCCTGTACCAGGCCATCGCGGACGAGTACGGTTACGTGCTCGACGCGGCGCGGGCGACCGCTGCGCATACGGAGGAGACGCTGCTCGCGCTGATCGCCGACGCGCTGGGCTGCCACCCGCTCCGGAACGCGGGGAACTGAGCGCGTGCGCCGCTGTCAGCGTACCTGGGCGGGCGTTGCGCGCCGGCGCCCGCAACGGATCCGCTAGCGAAACAGGAATCGCGGGCATGCCACTCGTCGCACACAGCGGTCTGCCGACCTTCGAGCGCCTGCGTCGCGAGGGCGAGGACGTCCTCGAAGTCGACCGTGCCGTTCACCAGGACATCCGCGAGATCCACCTCGGGCTGCTCAACATGATGCCCGACGCCGCGCTCGAGGCGACGGAGCGCCAGTTCCTACGTCTGGTCGGCTCGTGCAACCGCATAGTGCAGTTCCACGTCCACCCCTTCAGCGTGCGGGGCATCGAGCGCGCCGGCGCCGCGCGCGACTACGTGGACCGCTTCTACGAGCGTTTCGAGGACGTGCGCCGCGCCGGGCTCGACGCGCTGATCGTCACCGGCGCGAACCCCGTCGAGGACGACATCACGGACGAGCCGTTCTGGGGCCCCATGATCGAGGTGCTCGAGTGGGCGCGCGAGTCGGTATGCTCCACGCTGATGTCGTGCCTCGCGAGCCACGCGGCCTTCCTCGAGTTCCACGGCATCGAGCGCCAGCTGCTCGAGCGCAAGCAGTGGGGCGTGTACTCGCACCGCGTGGTGAGCGCCGAGCATCCGCTCGTCAATGGCGTGAACACCCGCTTCGAGGCGCCGCATTCGCGCTGGAACGACACCCCGAGCGATGCGCTGCTCGAGGCTGGCCTGCGCGTCCTCGTCGAGAGCGTCGAAGCGGGCATGCTGCTGGCGACCAGCCCGGACGGGTTGCGCAGCGTCTACTTCCAGGGGCACCCGGAGTACGACGTGGTGAGCTTGCTCAAGGAGTACCGGCGCGAGGTCGGTCGATATCTCTCGGGCGTGAACGAGGAGTATCCGCCCGTGCCCGACTACTACTTCGAGGGCCCCGCCGGGCACTACGTCGAGGCCTTCAAGGACCGGGTCCTCGCCGGTGGCCGCGACCCGCAGCTGATGGACGACTTCCCGGAGGCCTCCCTGCTGCCGTATCTGGACAACACCTGGACGGACACCGGGAAGGCGTTGTTCAACAACTGGCTCGGTCTGGTCTACCAGCTCACGGACCAGAGCCGCAGGGTTCCCTTCATGCCCGGGGTCGACCCGGACGATCCGCTGGGCCTGCGCGAGCGCGAGGCGACGGCGTCGGCGCCGAGCCCGTGAGAGGTCCTCTGCGTCCGGGACCGGTCCCGAGCGCTCCTCGCGCCGTCGGCACGGCGAGACGCGCCGCCGCCGGCGCTTCGCCTGTCCGCGCCGGTTGATTCAGGCCCTCGGGTCGATGGCCAACGACGCAATCCATGCCGCACAGGTCCGGGCCGAGGAGCCCGCCGCGCTCGCCGCCCGGGGACGAGCCTCCCTCGAGGACATGGCCGAGGCGGGCGAGCGCGTTCTCGAATGCTACCGGCTGCTGCGCAAGGGCGGGCAGAACATCGTCGGCGAGGTGCTCAAGGGAGAGGGCACCTTCTACGAGATGGATCACTACCCATCGGGAGACGTGTACGACAACGAGACCCACTCCCAGTACTACTACCACGCCCACCGGGAGGGCGAGCACGGGCACTTTCACACCTTTCTGAGAGAGGCGGGCATGCCCGAGGGGCTCACGCCTGTCGAGCAGTCGCACGCGTCGTTCATGGACGAGCGCAACGACACCCTGAGCCACCTGGTGGCGATTTCCATGGACGGCTCGGGCTACCCCATCGGCATGTTCACGACCAATCGCTGGGTCACCGCCGACACCTGGTACCAGGCCGACGACGTGATCACGATGCTCGAGCGCTTCGAGATGGATCTGGCCCATCCCTCGCTTCCGGTGAACGTGTGGGTCGGCGCGATGGTCAGGCTGTTCAGGCCGCAGGTCGAGGCGCTGATTCGTGAGCGCGACCGGGTCGTGTCGGACTGGGCCGAGCGTCACCCCGGTTCCGACACCTTCGAGGACCGGGATCTGGAGGTGACCGCCTACTGCCCGGTGTCGGTCGAGGCGCAGACCCGCCGCGTCGGCGAGGCGCTCGCGCTGCTCTGACGGCCTGCACGGGGTATCGGCCGCGCGATGGTCGCTGCTCGGCGCGTGGATGCGCGCGGCGCCGCCGGAGTACGATGCGAGCGTCGGGCAAGGAGCGTTCCGGCCCTGCCGGTCGCGACGCCGGGCGACCGACCTCTCGACAGCTCTCAGGGGAAGCCGCGACGATGCTCAGGGGAATCGATCCACTGCTCGGGCCCGAGGCCCTGTCGGTACTGCGGGCGATGGGTCACGGGGACGATCTCGTCCTCGTGGACGCCAACTTTCCCGCCGATGCCGCGGCCCGACGCCTGGTCCGTATCGACGCGGTCGGGATCGTGCGCGTGCTGCGCGCGGTGCTCGGTCTGCTGCCCGTCGACGACTTCGAGCCTGACCCGTTGATCGCCATGCAGGTCGTCGGCGACCCGGACGCCGTGCCCGACGTGCTCGCCGAGATGCAGGTCGCCGCCGACGAGATCCTCGAGCCTCGGATACCGATCGCCAGGCTCGAGCGCTTCGAGTTCTACGCGCGGGCCCGCAGTGCCTACGCGGTCTTCGCGACGGGTGAGCGGGCCTTCTACGGAAACCTGATCATTCGCAAAGGCGTCATCCCGCCGGCCGCATGACCGCATCACCCGGCCGCATGGCCTGGCGCCTGTGCACGGCTGCCAGCCCGGATATTGCACCAAGTTCACGAATCCTCACTTGTTCCTCGAATCCACACGAGTCCAGGACAGGGAGTGCTCCCGGCACTCCCACTGCATTCCCGCCATCCATGGCGGTCAGTAGACGAGGTAGGACGAAGCAGGAGCCCGAGTCGAGGGCTTCTTCGGAGCTTGGAAATACGGTCAGTATTCCCGGCGCTCCAAAGAAGCCCCGTGAATCCAAGGCCCTGCGTGATCCCTTCGCGAATTGGTGCAATATCCGGGCTAGCGAGCGCGGTACAGGTAGGCCATCCGTCGCGTCTCGCTCTGGGACATCTCCCGGGCGGGGCGGCCGTCGGTGGCGATCTCGATGGCGGTGCGGCGCTCGAACTCGACGGCGTGCGGGAGCAGCGTGTCCGGCTCGGTGGTCAGTCGCACCCGGTTGTCCAGCTCCAGCGAGCGCACCTCGATGGCGCGGCCGGAGCGGGCCGAGAGGCTCGCGGCGAGACGCTCGATCACGCTCGCTGCCTGCTCGCCGGCGACGAAGGTGCGCATCTCCAGCACCACGCAGGCGCGCTCCGAGGCGGGCGGCGGGCAGGCGATCCGCCCGGCCATCCGGTAGCGCACGAGCGCGGTCACCGCCTGGCCGCTCAGCATGGGCACGGGCACCTGCGCATCACCCTCGTAGCGCCTGCCGGGCTCGACGGTGAGGCCGGCCCAGGCGCCCACGTCGCGGCTCCAGTGGCTGCGCAGGCTGGCCTCGAGGTGCTGGGCGTTCAGGGCGGCCCGCAGAGCCCTGCCGATCTGCTCACGCAACTCCTCGGGCTGCTCGCTCACCGCCTCGTCGACGGTCGCCCGCAACGTCGCGAGGAGCTGCTCGGTCCCGATCACGCGCACCAGCGATCCGCTGTCGTCGACCACGTAGTCGGGCAGCGCGTTGGACAGTCGGTCGACCACCGCCTGAACGCGCTCGCCCTCGACGCTGGTCGTGTCCGTGCGCAGATCCCCGACGCGGACCAGGAGCCCGTCGGCGACGCGGCGGGTCACGAGCGCGTACCGGCCGCTCGTCTCGCTGCGGTCGCGGCGCTCGCCGGTGACGCGCTCGCGCACCTCGGAGAACTCGACCTCGGCCTGGAGACCCGCTGGCCAGTCGAAGCGCAGCGTCACCGTCTCGGCGGCGACGGCGGCAGGCAGCGCCGCGGCCAGCATCCAGCTCCATCTCATCTCGCGATCCCTCGATCAGCTCCGGTCGCCGGCGCTCGCCCACGCGGCGCCCGCCACCAGGATCCATCCGGCGAGGAGCGCCGTCCCGCCGAGGGGCGCGAGCGCCCCGAGCCAGGAAGGGCCTCCGAGCGCGAGGGCGTAGAGCGAGCCGGAGAACACCGTGATGCCGACGATCCACGCCACGCACGCGCGCGAGATCCAGGCGCCGCCCCACAGCGAGTCGGGCGCGAAGCCCGCCGCGAGCAGGGCGACCGCGTGCACCAGATGGTAGCGCGCGGCGGTCTCGTACAGTGCCCGCCCGCGGGCGTCGAGAGCCCCCTCGAGGGCGTGGGCGCCGAATGCGCCGAGCGCGACAGCGAGTGCCCCGACGAGCCCTGCGAGCATCAGCGCCGCGCTGCGGCTCACGGTGCCCCCGGTGCGCGCAGCCGCCGCCCGACGAGCGCCCCGAGGACGACCGCCGCCGCGGCGATGGTGCCGAAGATGGCGCCGACGCCGCTCCAGTCGCCGCGGAGCTCGACCACCTGGGCGAGCAGCACCGGGCCGATGAGCACGCCGAGATTGCGTCCGGTCATCAGGGTCGCGAAGGCCCGCGCCGCGCCGCCCCCTCGCGCGCCGAGGGCGCTCGGGATGCCGAACAGGCATGTCGGCACGAGCCCGGCGCCGGCGCTGAACATCACGAGTAGCGCCACCCCGGCCGCGTCCGAGCGTGCTGCGTGGCCGACCCACCAGGGCACCGTCTCGGCGGCCAGGCCGAGCACCAGCACGGCCCCGAGGCTGACGCCCGCGCGCATCGCGAAGCCCGCGGCGACGTTGGCCGCCATGACCGCCGCCGCCGAGATCACGTAGGCGTGGAGCGCCGTGGACAGCGGCAGGTGACGGGCTTCCACCAGGTACTGGGGGAGCCAGGTCGCGAAGGCGATGTACTGCGCGGACCAGAGCACGAAGAGCGCAGCGCCGAGGATGAGCGTGATCCGCGCGCGCGCGGACAGCGTCGACGAGCCCTTCCGCGATGCGTCTCCGGAGCCGGCCGCCCGTACCCCCGCGGCTTCGATCCGCAGCGTCCATGCGGCGAGGACCGCCGCCCCCGCGAGCCCGAGCCACCACAGGCTCTGCCAGCCGGCGCTCGCGAGGGCGGCCGGGGCGAGCGCCGTCGCGAGGAGCTGGCCGAAGGGGATCCAGGTTGCCGCCAGGCCGATGACGACGGGGAGCTGGCGCGGCGTCGCGTTCGCCGACGCGAGGAAGGGACCGGCCACCGCGAGGATGGTGAATCCGACCCCCTCGAGGGTCCTCGCGCCGAGCACGACGAGCTGGTGAGCGGGCGCTGCCAGCGTGAGCACCGTCCCCGCCCCGAGGAGCGCCAGGGCCAGGAGCACCGGGCGCGTCGCGCCGCCGCGCTCGATCGCCCGTCCGACTCGCAGCGAGAGCAGGAGGCCGGAGATCGCGAAGACCGACATGAAGCCCCCGGCGACGACGCGGTCGTAGCCGTAGCGCTCCAGGAGCACCGGCAGCAGCACGGGCAGCTTGAACTGCTGGAAGGCGGCGAAGACGGCCACCGCGAGGCCGAAGGCGATCCCGGCCCGGGTCGGACCGTGGCTGACGCGCGGCAAGCGCTCAGAGCCTGTGAATCAATCGTGCGCCGTCGCGAGGACTTCTCTCGCCGTGCTCGGCAAGGCGCGGCGGTGCGAAACATCTGAGAGCGTACTGAAGTACGTGACCAGATGTCGGGTGTCCCCGCAACGCCGCCGAGCGCGACGAGGGGAGTCCGCAGCAGGTGCACGATTGATTCACAGGCTCTCAGCCGCCGCGCGCGATCGTCTCGGCGAGCTCGAGCTCGTCGTCGGGCAGCGAGGGGATGCGGATCCCGACGACGGTGGTCCCAGCCACCACCTTGTCACCGATCTGCAGCGCGACCGGCTCGCGGACCCGCTTGAGCGCGCTGCCGGTCAGCACGTAGGTCGGGCAGCTGTGGTGCAGCGGGGTGAGCTGCACCGAGCCCTGCCCGATCCGCATCGCCGCCTGGCGCCGGCCGGCGAGGACCCGGTCCAGGGTGAAGCCGTTCGCCCGCGCCTTGGCGGCCTGGGGGCCGGCGCACCAGCGGATGTTGCTCTCGCCGGGGCGCACCGGGAAGGCGAGGCCCGGGGGGTTGGGGTTGCGTCCGACCTCGACGGTCTGGCCCTGCTGCACGGCGATGCTCGCGCCCGGCGCGAACAGCATCACCCCGGCATAGCCGTTCGAGGTGCCGCGGAAGCGGTACCGGCCGGCGGGGGTCTCGAGCTCGTCACCATCGGAGAGCGTCAACGAGTCGCCGGCCTTGAGCAGCCGCTGGCCTGCCGACACGCCGCGCCGGAGCGCGTGCACGAGCACCTCGTCGGTGCGCACCTCGAGGCGCAGCACCGAGCGGTCCGCGCGCGTCGCCCAGCTCCCGTCCGGGAGCAGATCGTAGGTGTAGCTCGCGACCACGTTGGAGAAGGGCACCGCGGGGAGCGCCAGGCCGCAGATCGCGAGCTCGAGATCGCCGCCCATGAGGTTGCCGATCGTCATCGTCTCGGCGAGGTGCAGCGAGGCGCTGTCGGCCCGCTCCTCGGCCGGCGCCGAGACCTCGCGCAGGGCGAGGTCCAGCGCCTCGGCGGTGCCGATGACGAGGCCCGCGCCGGAATCGGTCCAGGCGTGCCGATCGCCTGGCGCGATGATGCTCGCGACGAGGTACAGGGCCTCGGGCTCGAGCACCGGGAGCTTGCCGAGCATCTCCTCGAGCTCCGGCGAGCCGACCTCGAAGCCCTCGAACAGCACCAGCGGGTCGGGCGGCGTGGGGGGCGCCTCCTCGCCCGGCGAGACGCGTACGAGGCGCCGCTCTCGCGCGGCCTCGGCGACCGCCTCGGGCAACCAGGTGCGGTTCGGCGGCACGAGTCTGAAGCAGCTCTGCTCGCCGGGGATCCCCTTCATCGAGAACCGGCCCACGCCCTCCCAGGCGAGCTCGGCGTCGTTCATGCACGCGCGCGTGCCCTCGCCGAACCAGATCTCGCCGGCCGGCGTCTGCGCGAGGATGCGTGCGGCGAGGTTGACCGGCTCGCCGAAGGCGTCACCGTCGATCTCCTCGACGTCGCCGGTGGTCATCGCGATCCGGATCACCGCCTCGCCGCCGCGCGAGGTCGCCATCAGGATCTCCAGGGCTGCCTTCAGGGCGTCGGTCGCCGCCGGAAACAGGCACAGATAGGAGTCGCCGATGTTCTTGACGATCCGCCCCCCGTGCTCCTCGACCACCGGGCGCACCGCGAACTCGTGGTCCCGGAGGATGTTGAGCAGCCCCTCGCGGTCGGTGCGCGAGACCTTCGCCGTGTAGTTGGCGAGATCGGTGAACAGGCAGGTGAGCGTGGCGGTGGACATCGTGGGTGTCTGTGAGCTGCTACACGCCGAAGGATTCGATACACGGGGTATCGTCGAGTCCTAGGACGGGACGAATGCCGGGATTGTCGGGAACAATCACGGCCGATCCCCCCTCCCTAGGCCTCCCCCCAAGAGGGGGGAGGCGACTTCCTGCGGGCGCTCGCGACCGACGGCGCTGCCCGGCCGCCTCGACATCTGCACGCAGACTCCCGGTCGCCGCAGCGCTCGGAAGGGGCGGCGCTCGAGGGCGAGGGCCTCGCGAGCTCAGGCCACATGCTTGGCGAGCTCCATCGTCGTGCGCAGCAGTCGCTCGACCAGCGTGCGCTGGAACGCCTTGTTGAAGCGCATCTGGACCGGGATCGACGCCCAGTCGACCAGCGCGCCGTCGACGCGGATCGCTGTGACGTCCGTGCGCGCGGTGATGTTTGCGCTGCGCCGCATCTGCGCAAGGTAGCCGATCTCGCCCACGCAGTCGCCCGCGGAGAGCGTGCCGATGACCCGGCCGCCGACCACGACCTCCACGTCACCGGAGGCGATGACGAAGAAGCTCTCCTCCATGCTCCCCTCGCGGATCAGGGTCTCGCCCGGGAGGTGGCGCTCCCATGTCGCGACCTCGAGAACCTCCTCGAGCTCGGAGTCCGAGAACTCGTTGAAGAAGGGCAGATCGCGCGCCAGGACGAATCGCTCCTCCTCGCTGTGCTCGTCCTGGGGACGGGCGTAGTGCTCGCGAACCTTGGCGATCGCGGCGGCCATCTCGGCACCGGACTTGAAGCGGTCCTCGAGGTCCTTCTCCATGGCCTTCTTGACCACGGCCTCGACCGCTTCGGGCAGCTCCGGGCGCAGCTCGCACAGCCCGGGTGCCTCCTCGGTGGTGACCATCAGGGCGAGCTTGGCGACGGTCTTCGACTCGAAAGGCGCGCGCCCTGCGAGGAGCTGGTACATGGTGACTCCGAGGGAGTAGAGATCGGTCTGCTGGGTCAGCGTCTCGTCGCCGAGCTGCTCCGGGGACATGTAGAGCGGCGAGCCGAAGGCGCCCTGGGCCTGGGTGTAGTCGACCTGGGTGCGCTGCGCGATCCCGAAGTCGCCGATCTTCGCCTGGCCCTCGGTGGTGAGCATGATGTTGGCCGGCTTGATGTCCTTGTGCAGGACGCCGCGGCGGTGCGCGTAGTCGAGGGCGAGCGCGCACTGCTCCATGTACTGGAGCACCGTCTCGATCGGGAGCAGCTTGTCCTTGTTCGTATAAGAACGAAGCGTGTCGGAGCCGTCGACGTACTCGATGACGATGTACAGGTGGCCGGCCCCGGCCTCCTCGGACTCGCCGGCGTCGTAGACCTTCAGGATGTTCGGGTGGTCCAGGGCGCCGGCGGACTGGGCCTCGTTGAAGAACATCTTCCGCGAGAGGGCGCCGTCGGCCCCGTCGACGGCCTGGGTGCTCACCTTGATCGCGACGCGACGGTCGATGAACGGGTCGTGACCCATGTAGACCACGCCCATCGCGCCGCGTCCGGCCACGTCGAGGACCTGGTACTTGCCGATCTTCTCCGGTCGAGCGCTCATGCCCTGGTTCCGCGAGCTGGCCGGCTGCCGGGCGGCGCGTGCCGGTGCTCACCCAATGTAGCGGCCGAGCCCGCTGAAGGATTCACGGGTCGGACCGATAACTGGTTGAGGAGTTCGCCCGGCCCGTCGCTGTCACCGGCCGGAGCTGGTTTGCCTGGTGAGTGGTGCCGTTGCATTCGTGAACTGTCCACCAACTCAGTAATATAGCGCACCAATGGAGGGTCGTCGTCCGCGGCCCGTGAGACGTGAGCTCGATAGTCAACGTGTCAAGCTTCGCCGAACGGCGCGCACACGTGCGCCTTCCCCTGGAGCTCCAGGCCCGCTTCTCCAGGCCAGGCGGCTGGGCCATCGACGTCACCATCCTGGACTTCTGTCCGGGGGGCGTGTTCGTCCGCGTCCCGAATCTCGATGACGATTACCTGCTGCTCGACAGCCGCCAGCTCGTGCGCGACGACCCGGTGCAGGTCAGCTTCAGGGTCGAGGGCCCCGGTGCGGGCGTCTACGAGCTCCACGCGAAGGTCGCTCGGGTCATCGCCGGCGGCGTCGGAGTGGCCTTCGTCAACCCGGATCTGCGCGTCATCCAGGTCCTGCAGGACCAGGCGATGCGCGCCCGCGCCGGCCAGCCGGCGCCCGATGCTGCAGCTCCCGCAGGCGCCACGGGTGCGTCGGACGTCCCGCCCGCGCAGCTCTTCTCCGCCTGCGGCGAGCAGTTCGGGGAGTTCCTGCGCACCCGTGTCGCCGAGGTCTTCGAGCACGCGGACGAAAGGCTGTTCATGCGCGCGCGCGACGCGAAGTCCAACACGGAGATGGACGACGCGAACGACGCCCAGCGCGAGCTCAAGCGCATCCGCGAGTCGGTCGAGGCCGACTTCCTCGAGAGCGCCAAGAGCTACGTGGAGGAGCTGTGGGCCGGAACCGCGACCGCGAAGGGTGGCGGCGGCGCCGACACGGAGCTGTCCCTCGTCGACAACGAGAGCTTCGACGACTACCTGACCGTCAAGGGCATCGTGTCGCGTTGGCAGGAGCAGATCGACGACGCGCTGTTCGAGCTGGCACAGCGGCTCTCGGTGCTGACCGGGCGGCGGGTCGAGCAGGACGCGCTCCCGTTCAGCGTTCAGGGCGTCTCCTTCGCCTTCCACGAGTCGGTGCAGAATCTCGGCGCCGGCAAGACCAGCAGGGAGACCCTGTTCTCGGCCTTCGAGGAGAAGCTCGTCGAGGGGATCCCGGCGCTGCTCGAGTCGCTCAACGAGCGGCTCGTCGAGGCTGGGGTGCTGCCGACGATCGAGCGCCCGACCCCCGGCGCGCCGGCTGGCGCCCGCCCGCCCGCGCCGCCGCCCCCACCGCCGCCGGCCGACGCGCCGGCCGCCGAGGAGCTCGCGCCGGACATGGAGGTGCCCGGCGACGGGTGGCAGGGCGATCCGGGGCAGCAGTGGGCCACGCCGCAGCAGGGCCACAGTCCCCTCGAGCAGGCCGCCGCGGCCACCGGGCCGACGCCTGGCGCGGCGCAGCCCGGACCGGGCTGGCAGCCCGGCCCTGCGCCACAGGGCGTTCCCCAGCCGGGCGCTGCTCCCGCGCCGGGCTTCGCACCCGGACCTGCGCACTCCGGCGGTGCTCCCGCGCCGGGCTTTGCACCCGGACCTGCGCACCCTGGCGCTGCTCCCGGGCCGGGCTTCCAGCCCGGTTCCGGGCCGGCGCCGGGCTGGCAACCGTCCGACCCCGGCGCGCCGGCACAGCCTGGAGCGCCGGCACAGCCCGGAGTGCCGGCACAGCCCGGAGTGCCGGCACAGCCCGGAGCGCCGGGGGTTGACCCAGGTGCGCCGGCGGGGCCGGCGCCCCCCGTGGCCCCGGGCGTGGCGCCAGGCGGATGGGGCCAGACCGAAGCAGGGGCCGGGCCCGCGGCGGCGCTCGCTCCCCAGGGCGCCTGGTCCTTCGGACCGCAGCCGGTCGCGCTGGCGCCGCCCGAGCGCGCCCTCGGGCAGGCCTACGAGACCGCCCGCAACCTGCTCGGGCTCCAGCGCCGCGTCGGCAGCGCGCTTCGCGGTGGCCCGCCCGTGGGCAACGTCGCACCACCGCCCGCCGGGATCGACGAGGGCGCCCGGCGCCAGGTGCTCGAGGCGCTCTCCCGGGCACAGGGCGAGGGCTTCGCCGAGGGGTCCGGTGCGGGCCCCCTGTCCCTCGGCGATCGGATCCGCGATCGGATGCGCGACCAGGGGATCCCCATCGGCGAGCCCGAGAACGACGTCATCGACGTGATCAGCGGCCTGATGGACGCCATCCTCGACGACGCACTGGTCGATCGCAACGTGAAGAGCCGGATACGCAAGCTCTCCCTGCCGCTGCTGCGCGCAGCCATGTTCGACGACGGCTTCCTCGGCAATCGCTCTCACGCGGCGCGGCAGGTCGTCGACCGGCTCGGACAACTCGAGCTCCCGGTCGCTGCAGCTGCTGACGGGGGTGATTCGCTCAAGGACTCCGTCGACCCGCTCGTCGAGCGCATCATCACCGAGCACGAGGCGGCGCCCGGAGTGTTCGCTGACGTGCTGCCTGAGATCGACTCGCTGCTCGAGCGCCAGCGGGATCGCTACAAGGACAATGTCGAGCGACTCGTCCTCGCGCGCCAGGCGCAGGAGTCGATCGTCAAGACGCTGCGCGGCGACGCCGCGGAGTCCGGCTCGAGTACGAGCTCCGAGGACGGACTCGGCCAGATGACGACCCAGGTCGGTTCGGGGCCGGTGCCAGTCGAATGGCGCAAGTCCCTCGACCGCGCCGCCCGGCTCGAGCCCGGAGCGGTGCTCGCGCTCGAGGCCGGCACCTCCGGCGCCCACCGCGCCACGCTCGCATGGGTCGACCAGGATCGCGGGACGTTCGTCTTCGTCAACGGCGCCGGCGAGCGGGTCGCCTCGCTCACCCGCCAGGAGCTCGCCCTCGGGCTGCATCGCGGCAACATCGACATCCCGTCGAGCGACGACGTGCCCGCCACGGAGCGGGGCATCTACTCGATGCTCCACGGGATCCACGAGAAGGTCCATCACGAGGCGACCCACGACCCGCTCACCGGACTGCTCAACATCAAGGAGTTCCGCGCCCGCCTCGAGGCAGCCAGAAAGGAGGCAATCGAGGAGGGCACGGTCCACGTCGCCTGCTACATGCGGATCGAGAGCTACGAGGAGATCAGGGACACCTGCGGGCGCCGCGCCGGCGACTCACTCCTCGCAAAGCTCGCGCGGGTGATCGAGAAGCACGTCGGAAGCCGCGGCGTCGCCGGACGCATCGACGAGGATCGGTTCACGCTGATCTACAACAACTGCGCTCCTGACGAGGCCTCCCACCTGATCGACCGCCAGCGCCGCTCCATCGAGCAGTCGCGCTGCGTCTATCACGGTAAGGAGTTCTCGCTCAGCCTAAACACCGGGATCGCGCCGATCACCGAGGACACCGCGAGCATCGACGCCGTGCTCGCCGCCGCCGAGGCGGCCTGCGACGAGGCGCGGGCTGCGGGCGGCAAGCGCACCGCGGTGCGCGAGGAGCCGCCGGCGTCCGAGCCGGTCGCCGCGTCGGAAGCGGTGGACGGGGAGGAGACCATCGGACCCGTCAGCGCCGCGGCCGCCGAGGAGCCGCGGGTCGAGCCGGTCCCGGACGTCGATCTTCTCGAGCTGCTCGAGGCCGATCGCCTCGCCCTGCGGTGCCAGATCGTGAAGCCGATCAACGAGGCGGGCCCGAAGCCCTACTACGAGATCCTCCTGGGCTGGCGCGACGAGGCGGGGGAGATCGCCGCGGCCGGTCCGCTCATCGGAGCCGTGGAGCGTAAGGGCCGGATGGGCGAGGTGGATCGCTGGGTGATCCGCGCGGCGCTGGAGTGGATGAGCGCCAACCGCCGCGTTCTCGCCAAGACGGGCGGCTTCGCCCTGAACCTGTCCGGGAACACTCTGAGCGAGTCCGAGCTGCTCGCCTACGTGATCCAGGAATTCAACACGAGCAAGGTGCCGCCGGGCAAGGTGATGTTCGAGGTCAACGAGTCGACGGCGATCGACAGCCTGTCAGCCGCTCAGGACTTCATCCGGACGATGCGCGAGTACGGCTGCCGGTTCTCCATCGACGACTTCGGCGTCGGGCAGACCTCCTTCACGTATCTGAAGAGCCTGCCCGTGGACAAGGTGAAGATCGACGGCCAGTTCGTGAAGGACATGCTCGCCAATCCCGGCGACCAGGCGATGGTGCGCTCGATCAACGAGATCGCTCACCTGCTCGGCAAGGAGACGGTTGCCGAGTACGCCGAGAGCGAGGAGATCATCGCGCAGCTCACCGAGCTCGGCGTCGACTTCGTGCAGGGACATGGCGTGGGGTCGCCCTTTCCGCTCGACGAGCTCTCCGCCTGAGGGCGAAGGAAACGCCTGCGCCGGCGCTTCGGGAGGAGCTCCGGAGAGCGGCGCGCGTCCACGGCCATCCGCGGTATCCTCGGCGTCCAGCGGTCGCTCGCGGCGGGCCGCGCGAACGCCTCGACCCACTGCCTCGACCGAGAGACATCGACTGACTCAGGCCCGGAGTGAATCCGATGCGACGGACCTACACCTTCGACGAGGTCGCGCTCGTCCCCCAGTTCAACAACATCCCCTCGCGGACCGAGCCGGACCTGCAGAGCTGGCTGACCCGTGGCCGGCGGGTCTCGGTTCCCCTCGTCGCGGCGAACATGGACACGGTGATCGGGCCAGAGCTCGCGGAGCTGCTGATCGCGAACGGCACGGCGCCGATCTTCCATCGCTTCGCCGACTTCGAGACCCAGGCCTCCTGGGTGCGGCGCTTCGGCGAGCGCATGTTCATCTCCTCGGGGCTCGGCGAGGTGGACCGGATCCGCGACCTGCTCGAGCTCGGCGCGGCGGGGGCGTGCATCGACGTCGCGCACGGCCACTCGGACAAGATGATGGCCTTCATCGGGGAGCTCAAGCGCACGCATCCGGACAAGGACGTGATCGCCGGGAACATCTGCTCGCCGATGGCCTATCACGACCTCGTCAACGCCGGCGCGGACGCCGTGAAGGTCGGGATCGGTCCCGGCGCCGCCTGCACGACGCGGACGATCACCGGCTTCGGCGTGCCGCAGTTCTCGGCGATCCGCGAGTGCGCCGCAGTCGCCGACAAGCTGCGCGTCCCGCTGATCGCCGACGGGGGGATCCGCGGGAGCCGGGACATCGTGATCGCCCTCGCCGCGGGAGCGAGCACCGTCATGATCGGCAAGCTCTTCGCGCTCACCGACGAGAGCGCTGCGGCCAAGCGTCAGGGCGCCGACGGGATTCGCGAGGCCAAGTACCGCGGGCAGGCGAGCGAGGACTTCCAGTCGGACTTCTACGGCGGGCTGAAGGAGTACACGGTCGCAGAGGGCATCGACTTCTGGGCGACGGTGACCGGCTCCGCGCAGACGCTCGTCGACGAGCTCATGGGCGGGCTGCGCAGCGGCATGACCTACGGCGGCGCGCGCAACCTCAAGGAGCTGCAGCGCAAGGCGGAGTTCGTCGAGGTGGGGCCCGCCTACGGTGCGGAGAGCGCGCCGCGACGAGGCTGACCGAGGCTGCGCGATCGGGCGCACCGTAGGCGCTGCGCTCTCGCGCGGCCGCTGGCCGCATTCCCGGGCCGACCTAGGCAGCGCTCCCGCCACACCCGCGTTCCGTGGTCGGCGCCAGGAACCGAGTGGGTCTCGGTGTTTCTCCCAGGCGGTGCGCGTTCAGCCCGAGCGCGCCGGGTGAACGTTTCGTGAGGATCAGCCGGTCTGTGCGTTGGAGCATTACCCGCGAGCCGCCGCGCCCGGCGTGGTCGGCCGCGGTCATCCACGCGAGGGCCCGGAGCCCGAGCCGTCCGAGAGAGGAGAACGCCATGCGCAAGCCCATTTCACGACACCTGGTCCGCAAGCCCCTGCACGCAGCCGTGATCGGCGGCCTGGTCGCCGCCGGCGCCCCGGCGCTCACCCAGGCCGACGGCGCCGCGAATCCGGCGGCCGAGGCTCGCCCGGTCCTGCTCGCCGCCGCCTGTAATCCGTGCAATCCGTGCGCGGCGAAGAACCCCTGCAACCCTTGCAACCCGTGTGCGGCGAAGAACCCCTGCAACCCTTGCAACCCGTGTGCCGCGAAGAACCCCTGCAACCCATGCAACCCATGCAACCCGTGCGCGGCGAAGAAGAAGAAGCCCAACCCCTGCAATCCCTGCAACCCGTGCAACCCGTGCGCGGCGAAGAAGAGCTGAGGGGATCCCACGCCCACCAGGCGCTGGCCCGGCAATAGCGGCCTCCCCGGCGGGGAGGCCGCTTCTCCCTGAAATGGGGATCCGTTGATTGCTCGGGCGCCCGAGCAATCAACGGAACCTGTCCCCATTTCAGTCCTCGGTGCCGTCCTTGCGGAAGTCAGCCGGCTCGAGCTCGTGCTTGGTCAGCAGCCGGTAGAACTCGGTGCGGTTGCGTCCGGCGAGCTTCGCCGCGGTCGATACGTTCCCGGCGCTCACTCGCAGGACGGTCACCAGGTAGCGCCGCTCGAACACCCGTTTGGCCTCGTCGAGCGGCAGGACCTCCTGTGGCTCCCCGGCGACCGCCTCGCGGACCAGCTCGATCGGGATGAGGTCGGTGGCGCTCAGCACGCAGCACTGCTCGACCACGTTCGCGAGCTGGCGCACGTTGCCCGGCCAGCGCGCCGCCGTGAGCAGCTCGCGCGCCTCGCGCGAGAAGCGCCTGCGCGTGCCTCCCTGGCGCTCGGCGAGGCGGTCCAGGAGCCGATCGATGATCGGCCCGACGTCCTCCCGGCGCTCGTCGAGGTCCGGGATGTGCAGCGGCACGACGCTCAGCCGGTAGAACAGATCCTCGCGAAACTCCCCACTCTCGACGTTGGCGCGCAGGTCGCGATTGGTCGCAGACACGACCCGGACGTCCACCGGCGCCGTCTCCACCGAGCCGACGGGTCTGACCTGGAAGTCCTGTAGCACCCGCAGGACCTTGGCCTGGAGGTTTCCCGGCATCTCGCCGATCTCGTCGAGGAACAGCGTGCCACCGTCGGCCGCGACGAAGAGCCCCGCGTGACGCGTCGTCGCGCCGGTGAAGGCCCCCTTCTCGTGACCGAACAGCTCCGACTCCAGGAGCTGGTCCGGGATGGCGCTGCAGTTGACCGTCACGAAGGGCTTGTCAGCGCGCGTGCTGGCGCTGTGGATGGCCCGCGCCAGCAGCTCCTTTCCGGTGCCCGTGCCGCCGGTGATCAGCACCGTGCTGTCCGACAGCGCCACGCGCCGCGCGCGCTCGAGGAGCACGCGCATGATCGTGCTCTCGTGAACGATCTCGGAGAAGAACTCCGGCGGCGGCTGGCCGATGCTCAGGCCCGCGTTCTCGAGCGCGATGTTCACCGCCTCGAGCAGGTCCTCGCGCTGCACGGGCTTGACCAGGAAGGCGGATACGCCGAGGTGCGCAGCCTTGAGCGCATCACCGACCTCGGCCTGACCGCTGAGCATGATGACCGGCAGGATCGGGTCGTCCCGGTGCACCTCGGCGATGAGGCGCATGCCGTCCATGCCGTCCATGAACAGATCGGTGATGACGAGATCGGGCCGGTCGACGTCTAGACGGGCGAGCGCCTCCTGGCCGCTCGCCGCGACGTTCACGTTGAGCTCCTCGCCCCGGAGCCAGTGGCCGAGCAGGTCGCGCATGTCCGGATCGTCGTCGACCACGAGCACGCGAGCGGCCCGCGTCTCCAGGGGCGCGTCCGTGCTCACGTGAGCGATTCGGGGCTCGGGGATGCAGGGCGCATCGCCGAAGCATAGCAAGGCCGGTCCCGCGACGACGGAGCTCGGACTTCTCGACACGTCTACCGTGTATTCGGTGCACCGGTCGATTGTTCGGGGCCCGGTTCGCCCCGGAACGCGAGCGCGGCGCCGAAGCGCCGCGCAGGAGATCTTGCCGCCCCCGAGGCCGGGGGTGGCAGCGCGAAGTGCGCGACTCGCCGAACTACTAGTTGGCGACCTCGCGACGCTCGGTGGCCAGAGTGCGGAGCTGCTCGGTCTTGAAGCCCTGGAGCTGCTTCAGGAACGCGTGCGCCGAGCGCGTGCGCAGCGGGCGGGGGCCGGAGCGGGGCAGCGAGCGGCGCGTCTGGTCGATGCGCGTGTCGAGATCGCGGATTTCCTCGTTCAGCCGGTTCGCATCCTGGGTCAGCACTCTGGTCATGACGTTCTCCATTTGCCAGTTTTCTCGTGGACCTCGGGTGGCGCATCGCGCCGTCTGTCCCAGGTGAAGCAAGCGTCGTGCCAGCTTTTGTCGATCCAAAAAAGATCATATAAATCATAAAGTTAAGCGATTCGCTGGCGATCGCCTGCGAATTCGGGACGATGGGCGCCCCGGAACGTGTCGGGGGCCGGCGACAGGTCCGGGCCCGGGGAGGTCCGCCTACCAGGCGTCCGAGCGCGGCGGCAGGGGGGTCCCGTGGCCCCGGGAGAGCTTGATGCGCCACAGCTCGGCCGGGTCGTCCCGGATCCGGAGCAGGACCGCCTCGAGCTCCGCGAGCTCACGCTCGCCTGCGCTCTCCGACAGCGCCGGTCGGCCGCCGCCGTGCGGACCGAACGCCGGCTCTCCGTACCAGTAGGCGGCGGCATCGCCACCGGGACCGTCGCCGGCGCCGGGCTGCGGGCCGCCGCGCCCGCTGTCGGTCTGCTGCCCGGGTGCCCGAGCGGGCTCCGATCCCGCGGCCGGTCGGCCCGGGCGGGCGCGGCGGCCGGTCCCCGGCGCTGCCCGGCCGCGCGCTCGCGTCAGTGCCGCGGCGACCAGCGCGCGGTTGTGCTGCGCATCGGCATGAGCGGGCTCGAGGGCGAGGGCCCGGTCGAGTGCCTCCAGGGCCTCGGCGAGGCGTCCGGCCCGGGCAAGGGCGGTGCCGCGGTTGTAGTGGGCCGCGGCGTCGCTCCCCCAGGCGAAGGCGTTCGCGGCCTCCTCGTAGCGCCCGGCGCGATGCAGCGCCGCGCCCCGCCAGCGCCAGTCCTCGGTGCGCAGCCTCGCCGCCTCCCCGCGCGCGAGCGCTCTCGCCGCGAGCTGGTCGGGGCGCGACCACAGCTCGTGCCATTCGAACGCCTCGGCGCGCTCGCCAGAGGCGAGCGCGAGCGCGATGCAGCAGCCGAGCAGGGCCGGGCGACACATCGCCGCGAGCGCCGGCGCGAGAGACAGCAGGGCAATCCACGGACCCAGGTGCAGCCAGCCGCTGCGCTCGCTCGCGCTCACGCGCACTGCTCTTGCGGCGCCCTCGAGCGCTGCGTGCACGGCGGTGGGGTCGGAGGCGCCGTCGACCCAGGCGAAGCCGCCGCCGCCGGACGCCGCGAGCGCGCGCAGGCCGGCGCCGTCGACCGGCGCTCGCACCGGAGCCCCGGACAGGCTGGTCAGCTCGCCGCCACCGGGAACGAGCACCCGCCCGCCGCTCGCCGTGCCGACGGCGACGACGCTCAGACGATGCCCGGCCCGCCGGAGCCGCCGGGCCATCGCCAGCGCCCGC
>CAJIAT010000143.1_pt1 | contig 28612 bp, 25 predicted proteins | sample 9199161 | NCBI WGS metagenome assembly CAJIAT01 (sample SAMEA7708281, study PRJEB35096) | sediment metagenome | biome: marine neritic benthic zone biome [ENVO:01000025]; feature: sediment [ENVO:00002007]; material: shallow marine sediment [ENVO:03000034] sea grass bed [ENVO_01000059] ... | reverse complement strand
GGACACTGTCTGCACCGGCCTGCACCGCTTCGCCCATGTAGAACTCCAGTTGACGAACCTTGTTGCCGCCGAAGGCAAGACCGGTGCAATCATCCCGCTTGATGTGCAGCTCGATGCCGATCTCTCGTCCAAGACGCGGTGCCCGATCGATTGGGGTAGGCGCGTGCCCCAGACGCACCCTCGGAAACGCAGCCAACGCGGCGTCAATGGACTTCATCGTGTTCCCCTCACGACCATAGGGCGTTGGCAAGCAGCGACACGCCCATTACCAGCAAAATGATCTCCAGCGCGGCCTTGAGCACGTTCTCACTGAGCCAGGCCTTGGCATAGTGCCCAAGCACGGTGCCCACTAGCAACGCCGGTGCCAGGCCAGCGCTGACCGCGAGAAACTGCGCCGGACGCACGCCCCCGAGCAGGTGGGAGATCAGCGCCAGGCTGTAGGCGGCAGCGAACAGCGCCCTCAAGTTGGCGCGGATGGTGCGTGCATCGAGGCCCAGGTGCCCCATGCCCCACATCAATGCCGGGCCCGGCATCGCAAGGGATGCGGTCATGATCCCCGCGATCAGCCCAGCGCTCGTCGTGGTGGCGCGGGCCAACAACGGCCCTGCCGCGCTCATCGTCGTTGCGCCGGCTCCGGGGCGGGCGCGAAGCAGAAGCTGCACCGCCGCGATGCTGACGCCGACTCCTGCCAGCAGCTTGAGGGTGTCCAGCTCCACCCCCGCCAACAGCCACTGACCCAAGGGGATCCCCACCACGCATCCCGCCAACAGAGGCAACATCGACGACAGACCTAGCTCCCGGATCTCCTTCGGCAACAACACCAACGAGACCGCCAGGTTCAGCACCACCGCAACGGTGATGGCCGCAACGCTGTCCATGACCAAGATGAGAACCGGCCCGATGAGCAAACCCAAGCCCATGCCGGTAGCCGACTGCAGCACAGATCCGGCGAGCACCACCAACGCCGTCAAGGCCCATTCTGAAGCGCTCATAGCACCGCGGACCTCATCTTCATCAACCGGTGTGGGTGAAACGTTTTGCTTGCTAGCACGGCACGAAGGGCACCACGGCGCATTCTCCGCGTGGCCAACGCCACCACGAGCTGCGCCAAGTCGGGTCAGTGCGGATTGCTTGCATCGGTGCTCAATCTGGCAGGATGCGACATGCCGCCATTGTGGCACGGCGAAACACACCAGCCATCGACTGACCGGCGCGGGTCGGCGAATAGGAGGCGCCGTACGCACGGTGCGGCGAATCAGCGTCTCGCGTCTACGAGTCGAGCCGCGTGTGGAGCAGCTCGAGGTCGCCGGGCGCGACGCCCCGCCTGGGTCACAATGCTAGGCGCGCCCGGATCCCCATCACCCATACGGTGTCGCTCTCCCGGTTGAGCGCGGGGTCCTTGATGAGCTCGAAGACGGGCGTGATGGCTAACTCGGGTGCGGTAGTACGCCTCCACGGTCCACTGGTCGTCCAGTCCGGGGCCGAAGCTGGTCTCGTTGGGCTCGCCCCAATTCAGGCCGGCGCCGAGCCGGTGCTGAAGGCGAGGTTCGAGAAGCCGGTCCACGGTGAGCCGCCGATGAGGGTGTCGGCGTAGTCGGTGACGTCGAGGTAGCCGGCGACGAGCGTCGCACGCCCCCCGTTCAGGCGCTGGCGCCAGTAGAGGTTGGTCAGCCGGCCCTGCTGGTCGGAGAAGGGTGCGCCGATGAAGCCCACGTAGCCGTAGGCGCCGAGAGTGGCCTGATTCGGCGCAACCTCGCCGAGTACGAAGGCGAGATGGATGTGGACGAGCAGCTCGTGGCTGCCCTGCTGAGGGTCTCCCAAGAAGTGGCCAGGCGTGTGAACGACCTGGTTGCGCTGTGACGACGCTCCGCTACATGGTCACTGACCACCCCACCTTGGGGGTACCGCTGACCCACTCAAAGACAAAGCAATCACCGGCCTTGACCCAGGCCGGCAAAACCGCAAAACAGACCACCAGACACTGACCAGCCGGGAACCGGTCCCGGGCTCAGGCACCGTCCGGAGTCTTTCGGATCGCTGTCTGCACTTTGTCGGAATCGGTTTCCATGATCATCGGAACCCGCATCTTGCCGCACGCTCACGAAGACATGCCCGATTTGCGCTTGGCGCAACGGAATCTTGATACATGCGTGACACGGGCGTGACAACTCCCTGGCAGGGTGTAGGTGGAGCTGCAATCCAATGCAGCCAATACACCCCAAAACGCTAGTGCGTAAGGAGAACACATGTTCAGAAAACTCTTTGCCGCGGTCGCCTTGGTTTCGGGCATCCTCTTGGCTCACGGCGCAAGCGCGTCAAACCAACTCGCGACTGCTATCGGAGGATACGACACGGTTTCGTACTTCACGGAAGGTAAGGCGGTCCAAGGGCGCGCGAAATTCCATCACTTCTGGAATGGCGCGGTCTGGTACTTCTCGTCCAAAGAGAACCGGGATAAATTCAAGGCAGACCCGGTCGCGTACGCGCCGCAGTATGACGGCTACTGCGCCTGGGCCGCTTCTCAGAACTACAAGCGTCCAGGGGATCCGCAGGTCTGGCAGATCGAGGACGGGAAGCTGTATATAAAGGTACACGAAGGTGCCCAGAAGAAATGGCGCACGGATATCCCGAAGCACATCGCCCAAGGAAACGAAAATTGGGTGAAGATCGCGCCCTACTAATCGGCAGCACCCTAGAGTTGGCTCCAGCCGTTGGCGTCGCATCGCGAGCGGCTGTTTTTTCAGTCCTGAATCCCGATTACCAAGATGGAAACGTCTGTTGTGCGTTTTCACCATCAGCGCGCCGCTGCGCACGAGCGTGGGCATGCCGCGCCAACTCCTCCGCCCGGAGATGCGTGTACCGCTTGAGCATCACGAGCGTCTTGTGCCCGGTGATCGCCGCGACCTCCATCGGGTTCAGGCCGAGCTCGAACAGCCGCGAGGTGGCCTCGTGCCGGAGGTCGTGGAAGCGCAGCCCCTCGATCCCGGCCGCGTTGCAGAGCGCCCGGAACTTGTGAGAGACCGAGCTCGCGCCCGCCTCCGGGAAGAGCCTGCCGTCGAGGCGGCGCGGCAGCGACCTGATGGTCTTCACCGCGCGGCGCGACAGGGGCACCGCTCGTCCGTCGCCCGACTTGGTGTCGGCGAGGGTGACGATGCGCCGCCTCAGATCCACGTTGGGCCACGTCAGCGCCATCAGCTCGCCCTGGCGCATGCCCGTCTCGAGCGCCAGCACGATCAACTCGTGCATCGGGTGCTCGGCGCGCTCGAGTAGCCGCTGCTCCTCGTCGCCAGCGAGGCGCCGATCTCGCCCGGGCGGCAGGCGCGGCTTACGTATGTTGGAGACCGGGTTGTGAAGGCTCTCCATGCCCCACTCCCTGCGCGCGGTGTTGAACAGGTGGCTGATCACGATCAGCTCGTTGTTGACCGTGATCGGGGACTTGCCGGCCTCCAGGCGCTCGTCACGGTAGGCGGCGATGTCGGCGCCGCGGATGCTCGCGAGCGATCGGTGCGCGAGGTCGTGCTTCTTGAGGAGCTCGATGCGGTCGCGCTCCTGGCGCGCGCCCTTCTTCCGCGGGGTGATCTCGTTGGCGTAGCGACCGAGCGCCTCGGCGAACGTCGTGTTCTCCGCTTCCGCGCGCGAAACGTACGCGCCGTGGTCCATCTCGGACTCGACGAGGCGCACCCAGCGCTTCGCGTCGGCCTTGGTCTCGAAGGTCTTCGAGACGGGCGGGTAGCCCTTGCGCCGCACCTTCGCCTGCCACTGGTGCGGGCCGCGGTGAATGAGGGTAGCCACTGCTGTCCTCGAAACCGAAACGAGGGCGCTAGTGTCCCAAATTTGTCCCAAAAACGCGATCTGGGCGATCTGAACGAGGGGGGCGAAATCCTCTTAACCTGCTGTTTTAACTGGCGGAGAGGGAGGGATTCGAACCCCCGGACCGTCGCCGGTCAACGGTTTTCAAGACCGCCGCTTTCGACCACTCAGCCACCTCTCCGGAGCGGCGAAGGATAGCAGAGCGCGACGATGCCTCATCGGATGAGAGCCCCGGCGCGACGGCCTGACACGATGCGCGACGGGCTCAGGAGCCCTCACCGCCTCCCGCGTCCATCCGCAAGAAGACGAGCGTGGCGGACATCACCAGGGCGGCGACCGCGGTGAGCGACGGCACGAGGAAGCTGCCCGTGGCGTCGTGCACGGCACCGGCGAAGGCCGGGCCCACGATCTGGCCCGTCCCGAAGGACGCGGTCATCGCCCCGAGCACCCGTCTCGGATCGCCGCGGGCGAGCCTGCGCGCGCCGATGAGCCCGAGCGCCGTGAGCCCCATGAAGGTGCCGCCGAGCAGCACCGCCGCGAGCACGAGGCCGACGTCACCGGGCAGCAGCACGCTGGCAGCGACGCCGAACGCCTCGACCAGGCAGGCGAGCGCGAAGGCGGTACGGATCCCGGCTCGCTCGCCTGTCCGGGTCCAGAACGCCACCGACGGCATCGCGGCGACGCCGACCAGCAGCCAGACGAGCCACTCCGCCGCCCGCACGTCGTCCGCGCCTCGCACGATGTCGACGATGAAGGTCGCGGTGATGACGTAGCCGAAGCCGAACAGGCCGTAGGCGACCACCAGCGCGCCGAGCCCCCGGGCGCGGCCACCGTCGTCGGGCTTCGCCGCCGCCGGCGCCTCAGGCGCCTCGGGGACCAGCCTCGCCACCGCGAGGACCAGAGCAGTCGCGACGAGCCCGCTGCCGACCCAGAGCGCACGCCACTCCCCGCCGAGGACCTCGATCGCGGGCACGACCAGGGCCGAGACCGCGATCCCACCCCCAACGCCCGAGAAATGGACGGCGGCGAGCCCGGACCGCCCTGCCCGCGCGAGGCGCTCGAGCACCAGCGTCGAGGCGAACACGAGCACGAAGGCGCTCGCCGCCCCGCCGACGAAGCGCAGCAACGCGAACGGAACCATCGAGGAGAAGCCCGCCATCGCGGCCGTGGTGAGCCCGCTGGCAGCGACCGAGCCCACGAGCCAAGCCCGCCGGGAGCCCCCGAGAACAGGCGTCGCCGCGAGCAGCGCCCCGGCGAGATAGCCCGTGAAGTTGGCCGAGGCGATGAGGCCCGCCTGGGATTTCGTGAGACCGAGCGCCTCGACCATCGGCGGCAGGATCGGGGTGTAGACGAAACGGCCGATCCCCATCGCCGCCACCAGGGCAAGCATGCCGCCGACGGCCAGCGGAAGGGGCGCGGGCGCCGCTCGGGCCTCACCCGCCTTCACGAGATTGGCTGGCGCCCGCCCGGCGGCGCACGAAGCGCATGCGTCGGTGCCCTGCCGCCTCTCATTCGGATCCCTCTGGCCACTGCACCGCAGCAACTGATGGTCTCATGACCCCGTTCCGTGTGCGATCTACCACTGCGCGGGGCGCGGCCCCGGTGCTCAATACGCACCATGGAAGCGACGGCGGGGTGCGGTCGCGAGACAGGAGCGAGGACGGAATGCACCTGCGAGAGCTCTCAGGGACCTGTCGGCTGCTCAGCGACGCGCTGGTGCTGTTCGACGACGCCATCGTGGTCTGCCGCCAGGGTCTGCACCTGGACCTGCGCGCGGGCCAGCGCCGCATCCTCGAGGGTGAGATCCGCGCACTCGAGCGACGGCGTTCGGAGATCGCCGCGTGCATGGGCGTGGTGGCCTCGTGGTTCCGGCAGATCCCGGTTCCGCCGCGCACGGAGGCGGCGGCGATCGCCGCGCTGACCGACGAGGTCGAGGCGCTGATGGAGCGTGCCGAGAGCGCCGAACGCGCTCTGGACGTCGCGGCGCGGGTTCTGCGGCTCGCCGATCGGGTCCAGGGGCTGCTCCATCCCATCGACCCGGACCTGACTCCGCTTCCCGGGAAAGGAATCCCGGGACTGCGCACGACCCCGATCGCGGACGGACGTCTCGCTCCGGGCCCTGTCTGAGCCGGAGTCCGTCCCAACTGTGACCACCGCCACGCCTGGTTTCGCGCGAACTATGAGCCAATGGGCGCCGAGGAGTTCGTTCAGGCATGGGCGCCAGGGAGCGTGGAAGGTGAACGCAGTGAGCGGGAGAGCACTGATGAGCGGCACAGACGCCGGGGGCGAAGAGCCGAGTGAATCGCGGCGATTCGTCGAGGCGTTCCGCGACTGCCTGCGCGAGCTCGGCTACCGGCCGGGCGAGCGCGTCTCGCGCGGTGACTTCGCCATCGCGGTGTTCCGCTCCTCGCGACGCTTCACCGCGAGCACCTCAGAGGACAGGGGCGAGACGCCCGAGCGCTGATCGGGCCAGCTCGAAGCCTCAACGCCAGTCCGCGATGAACACGTTGGTCTCGCCGCGGATCTTCCCGTTCCGGTTCGAGGCGAAGACCAGCCTGCTCCCGTCGTAGGAGAACATCGGGAAGCCGTCGAAGCCCGGGTAGTGCGTGATGCGCTCGAGGGCGCGCGTCTGCACGTCGATCACGTACAGATCGAAGTTACGGCCCTTCGGGTCCTCCAGATTCGAGGCGAAGATGACGTGCCGGCCGTCCGGGTGCCAGTAGGGGCCGAAGTTCGCCGCGCCGTTGTCGGTGAGCCGGATGGTCTCGCGATCCGCGAGGCGCATCACGTAGATGTCGAGCTTGCCGGGCCTGACCAGATCGTCTCGCAGCAGGGCGCGATAGTCCTCGAGCGCCTGACCCTCCGGACGCGAGGCGCGCCACACGATCCACTCGCCGTCGCGCGAGAAGAAGGCGCCGCCGTCGTAGCCCGGCTCGTCGGTGAGCTGCTCGACGCCGCTCCCGTCCGGATTCATCGCGAAGAGCTCCAGATCTCCCGTGCGCAGCGAGGTGAAGACGATGCGATCGCCCCGGGGCGAGTAGACGGCCTCGGCGTCGTAGCGCGGCGTCTCGGTGAGCCGCACCGCACGCTCCCCCTCCGGTCCGGCCTTGAACACGTCGTAGCTCTCGTACAGCGGCCAGACGTAGCCCTTCGAGTAGTCGGGCTTCGGCGGGCAGGCGGGCCCTGCGAGGTGGGTCGAGGAGTAGATGATCGCGGCGCCGTCCGGGGCGATGAACGAGCAGGTGGTGGCCCCCTCGCCGGAGGAGACCATGCGCAGGTTCGAGCCGTCGGCGCCCATGCGGTAGATGGCGTCGCAGTCGCGCCCGTCCCGGGTCGACTGCATGATCAGCTCGTCGCCGTCGGCGGAGAAGTAGGCCTCCGCGTTCTGCCCGCCGAAGGTGAGCTGGCGCACGTTCGCGAGGCGCCCCTCGCCCTCGTAGTGGATCCGCCCCGCCTCGTCCCCGGCGGCGCGCCCCGCGGACTGCGCCTGCGCGGCGGCTGGCGAGAGCGCGGTCACGGCCAGCGCGGCGAGCACGATCGCGATTGCCTGCATCGGTTCCTCCTTCAGCGCGCGGCGAGCCGCGCCTCGATCGAGAGCGTCTCGCCGCCGCGCAGCACGCGCAGGGTGATCCCGGCCCCGGGCTCGAGCGCACGCAGCGCGTCCGCGTAGCCCTGCAGATCCGCGATCGGCCGCTCGCCCATGGCGACGATGACGTCGCCCTCGCGCAGCCCAACGGCCTCGGCGGGAGAGCCTGCGACGACGCCCGAGAGGCGCACGCCGTCGCCGGCGAAGGCGAAGTCCGGCACCGTGCCGAGGGCGGCCCGGCGCGCTCCGGCGCCGCTTGGCGTCTCGCGGACCGGCCCGCCGGCTGCGGTGAGGGGCTCGGCGCGCGAGGCGAGGTAGCCGACCGCCTCGTCGAGCACCGTCGCGACCTTGACCAGGCCGGCCGCATCGATCTTGTCGGCGGTGTCGCCCGGCCGGTGGTAGTCGCCGTGCGGCCCCGAGAAGAGCTGCACCGCGGGCACGCCCGCGGCGATGAAGGCGCTCTGATCGCTCGAATCGAGCGCCTGCTGCACGGACTTGACCGGGACGCCGGTGACGAAGCCCGCGCCGCGGAAGATGTGCACCCACTCGCGAGCCGATGCGGCACCGATCACCAGCAGCTCCCGCGGGCCGAGGCGTCCCACGGTGTCGAGGTTGATCATGCCCATGATCTCCTGGGGCGGGTGCGCGCCGGAGTCGCGCAGATACCGCTTCGCGCCGAGCTTGCCCGCCTCCTCGCCGGTGAAGGCGACGAAGATGACAGAGCGCTCCGGCGGCTCGCGCTCGCGCAGCACGCGTGCGAGCTCGAGCATCACCGCCACCCCGCTCGCGTTGTCGTCCGCACCCGGGTGGATGCGGCCCTCTTCGCCCCGACGCACGTCCGGCCATCCACGCCCGAGGTGATCGTAGTGCGCGCCGACCACGACGCTCTGGCGCGTCCAGTCCTCTCGCGTGCCCCGGAGCACGCCGACGACGTTGCTCATGGTGACCGTGCCGAGCGGCGGGCCGACGTCGGCGCTCCAGCTCTGCAGATAGCTCCCGGGCCGATCACCGGCAGGCTCGAGGCCGAGGTCGCGGAAGCGCTCGGCGATGTGCTCGGCGGCGCGGTCGAGCTCCGCGGTGCCGAGACCGCGTCCGGCGAGGGCGGGGTCTGCGAGCGTGCGCACGTCCGCCATCATCCGCTCCTCGGAGAACACCGCCGGCGGATCGATGAGCGCCTCCCTCGGCGCGAGCGGGGCCTGCGGCGGCGCATCGTCGGCGAACGCCACGCTCATCGGTGAGTCGAGCACGGGCCACTGGCCCTTCGCGACGTTGGTCGGCTCGTCGCCGCGGAAGCCGAGGTAGCCGTACTTGCCATAGTGGGGCAGCTTGCGGGCGAGCCCGGCCATCGCGGCGACGTTGTCGAGAGCCACCCAGGCGAGCGCGTGGTCCGGATCAGCCGGATGGCGGGCGACGGCGACGACGGCGTCCCGGCCGCGCTCGAGCGCATCGTCGCCGAGCCGCACCCGATCGGCCTGCGCGGCGAACGCATGGCCTTCGAGCGAGGCCTCGAGCGCCGGCCGGAAGCGGTTCTCCCAGCCGAACAGCCACACCGAGCGATCGTCCGGGAGCGCCTCGAGCTCGGCGTCGTCGCGAAGCTCGAACCGGCCTGTCCGGCCGCGACGCCAGGCCTCCACCAGGCTGCGATAGCCCTCGCGCACCGGCTCCGGGGCCGCGGACGGCAGCACGAACAGGACCGCCTCGGCCCCGAGCATCTGGCTGATCGCAGGCGGGATCTCCGCCCGGTCGAGCCGGCGGAAGAGATCGAACTCGGGGTCGACGTCGAGCCTGATCGGGCGGGCCGGCAGGGTGAGCTCGACGCGCTCGACGCGCCCGTCGAGCGCGATCTCGTGTTGCTCGACCGCGCCGCCGTCGAGGTGCACCGCGAGCGGGACGCGCAGCGCATAGGCGGCGCCTGGCTGCAACTGCTCGAGGGTCGCCGTGAGCACGTGGCGCTCACCGGCGCGGCGGATCTCGGCGTCACGCACGCGCAGGGTCGGCGCCCCGGTGCGCTCTATCCACTGGTCGAAGAAGGCGTCGAGCCGCTCCCCGGCGGCGGCGGAGAAGCTTGCCGCGACGTCGTCGAAGCTCGCGACGCGGAAGCGATGCGTGCGGTACAGGCGGCGGAGCCCCTCGCGGAACTGCTCGTCCCCGAGGCGCCGGCGCAGCATGTGGAAGGCCATCATGGTCTTGCCGTAGCCGACCGCCTCGCTGACGGAGCCGTGGCGTCCACGGAACGCGCGCAGCGGGAAGTCCTTCCCGTCGCGGACGTGGTCGGCGTACTTCTGCAGCGCCGCGAGGCGGTAGGCCGCGCCCTGGCCGCGCTGCTCCTTGATCAGGTGATCGGCGAGGTAGCTCGTGAGCCCCTCGGACCAGTTCCCGGAGCCGTAGTCGACGTAGACGCCGTTGCCCCACCAGTTGTGCAGGATCTCGTGCGGATAGGACGTGTGCAGGATGAAGGGCAGTCGGATCACCCGCGGCCCGAGGAGCGTGAACGACGGCATCCCGTAGCCGGTCTCCCAGAAGTTCTCCACGAGGGCGAACTTGCCGTAGGGGTACGGTCCGATGAGCTGCCGGTACATCTCGACGTAGCGGCCCGTCGCCTCGAGGTATCTCGCCGCGAGGGACGGGTCCGGCTCGCGCAGCAGCACCAGCGCCTCGACTGCGCCGGCGCTGCGGCGGTACTCGGTGAAGGGACCGGCGATGAGGAAGATCTCGTCCTGGGGCGAGGCGATACGCCAGGTCTCGCGGGGCTGCTCCGCCTCCTCGCGCTCGCGCCGACCCTGACTCATCGAGCGCCATCCCGGCGGGAGCGTCACCTCCAGGTCGAAGGTCACCAGCGCGTCGGCGACGGCCGGATACCAGCGGCTCGCCCCCGAGAGGTATACGCCGTCGGCGCCCACGATCCCCGGGGAGACGTCGAAGCCGCGACCGTAGGCCTCGCCCGCGCGCTCCACCGGGTGGTGGAGCTCGCCGGCGTAGCGCAGCGTGAAGCGGGGAGCGCCGGGCCCGAGGGTCACCTCGTAGCGCTCCAGCGGCACGCCGTCCGGCCCCTTGCCGCGATCGAGGAGCTCGAGCGAGCCCGCGCCTTCGAGCGCCGGCGCGAGCCCGCCGTGGAGCACGAAGCGCGCGGTCTCGGCCCCGGCCGGCAGCGTGATGGTGTCGAGCACCTCGACCCGGTTCGACTCCGGGCGCAGCACCACGCGGAGATCGTGCGCGACCGGCTCTGCAGCCAGCGCGCAGGCCGACGCCGACAGGAGCGCCACCGCGCGCACCGGCGCGGACCGCAGCAGTGCCATCACTCCGAGATCCCTCTCACCTCGAGAACCCCGTCACCTCGAGACCGGCTCACCCTCGACACCTCGACACCTCGTCGCGCCCTAGCCTACCTCGCGCGCTGCCGCACAGGACCCGACGCACGCATGGCGGTGCCGGGGGGCCGTCCTTCGAGCCATGCAGACATCGACGGACGCCACCTGCTCCACGGTCGCCAACCCCTATTCCGCACCCGGACGCGCCAGCCGGATCCTCAGGACTCGAAGCGGCCGATCGCCGGAGTGCCCGCCTGCGGCCGCAACGGCGATCACGACGTCGACAGGGTCGCGATGAGCCATTCGCCAACCTGCTACGCTTGCCCGACCCTGGAGACGAGGAGAACCTAGGTGGGTGCGTTCAAGGAGCCGCACGGCGGCGAGCTCAAGGAGCTCTATCTCGGCGAATCAGCGGCGGACGAGGAGCGCGAGCGCGCCCGCGAGCTCGCGTCCTGGGACCTGACGCAGCGCCAGCTCTGCGATCTGGAGCTGCTGCTGAACGGGGCCTTCTCCCCGCTCGACGGCTTCCAGACGCGGGCCGCCTACGATCGGGTGGTCAGCGAGATGCGCCTGCCCTCCGGCCCGATCTGGCCGATCCCCATCACCCTCGACGTGACCGAGGCGTTCGCCGGGGCGCTCGCGACCGGCGAGCGGCTAGCGCTTCGCGACGCCGAGGGCGTCCTCCTCGCCACCCTCGACGTGGAGGAGATCTGGGAGCCGGACAAGCGGCTCGAGGCCGAGGCCGTCTACGGCACCGACAGCACCGAGCATCCGGGCGTGGACCACCTGCTCAACCGCTCGAACGCCGTCTACGTGGGCGGCCGGCTGACCGGGGTCGAGCCGCCGGTGCATTACGACTTCAAGCTCCTGCGGGACTCACCGTCGGAGCTGCGCGGGCGCTTTCGCAAGATGGGCTGGCGGCGCGTCGTCGCGTTCCAGACGCGCAATCCGATGCACCGCGCCCACCAGGAGCTCACCTTCCGCGCCGCCCGCGAGCTCGAGGCGAACCTCCTGATCCACCCGGTCGTCGGCATGACCAAGCCCGGCGACGTCGATCACTACACCCGGGTGCGCTGCTACGAGCACATCCTCGAGGAGTATCCCGAGCAGACCACGGCGCTGAGCCTGCTGAACCTCGCCATGCGCATGGCGGGGCCCCGCGAGGCGCTGTGGCACGCGATCGTGCGCAAGAACTACGGGTGCACCCACTTCATCGTCGGGCGGGATCACGCCGGGCCCGGTAAACGCTCCGACGGTCAGCCCTTCTACGGGCCCTACGAGGCCCAGGAGCTCTTCGGCCAGCACGAGGCCGAGCTCGAGATCGCCATGGTGCCCTTCGAGCAGATGGTCTACGTCGAGGACCGGTCCCAGTACCTGCCGATCAACGAGACCACGCCGGACATGAAGATCGCGAACCTGACCGGCACCGAGTTCCGGCGCCGTCTCCAGGAGGGGCTCGACATCCCGGACTGGTACTCCTACCCGAAGGTGATCGAGGAGCTTCGGCGCAACTACCCGCCAAGGCACCAGCAGGGCTTCACGGTCTTCTTCACGGGCCTCTCCGGCTCGGGCAAGTCGACCATCGCCAATGCGCTGATGGTCAAGCTCCTCGAGAGCGGCGCGCGCCGCGTCACCCTGCTCGATGGCGATCTCGTGCGCAAGCACCTCTCGAGCGAGCTCGGCTTCTCCAAGGAGCACCGCAACCTGAACATCGAGCGCATCGGCTACGTGGCCTCGGAGATCACCAAGAACGGCGGAATCGCGGTGTGCGCGCCGATCGCGCCCTACACGGCGACCCGGCGCAAGGTCCGGGCAATGATCGAGCCCGCCGGCGGCTTCATCGAGGTGCACGTGGCGACCCCGCTCGAGGTGTGCGAGCAGCGCGACCGCAAGGGCCTGTACGCCAAGGCGCGCCAGGGCCTCATCAAGGAGTTCACCGGCATCAGCGATCCCTACGAGGAGCCGGAGGACCCGGAGCTTCGCATCGACACGGTGGGCCTCACGCCCGAGCTCGCCGCGCACCGGGTGCTGGTGAAGCTCGAGAGCCTGGGGTTCATTCGCTGAGTCCGCACTCCGTGCGCGGGAGGTGATCTCCCGTCGAGGACGCACGATCAGCGTTCAGAACTCGCGGACGATCTCCAGGCCGGCGAAGTAGCCGATGGAGGCGTCGTCGGCGAAGGCGCGCCCGGGGAAGAACCAGCCGAGGATGAGCCGAGACTCGAGCGCCTCGCCCGAACGCAGGCCGACGACGAGATCGACCCCCATGCCGAGCTCGCGGTGCATGCCGTCCGGCTCGGCATCGATGGCTGCATCGCGCAGCGCCGGCACGGCCTCGTTCTGCCGATAGTAGTGGTACACGAGATCGACCGAGCTGCTCGGCGTCGGGCGAATGCCGAGGCCGGCGGTGAGTATCGTCAGGTTGCTGAGCTCGGGATCGAGCACCTCGCCGTAGTACTGGAAGCTGGCGATGCCCGCGAAAGCCCCCTCGTTCTCCTGCAGGCCCGTCTGCCGGAAGTTCCCGTCGCGCCCGCCGGTGTCGGAGTCACCGGTCCCGTAGGCCACCGCGAGCGTGATCGAGGGCGCCAGGGGACCCGGCAGGGTCTTGATCACGCCGAGGTCTACCCCCGCGCCGAGGACGTCGTTCGGACCGTCGTCCCCCCACACGAGGGACGCGTCGAGCCAGTAGCTCGCCGCGGGTGCGAGGCGCCCGGCGGACTGGACGCCCGCGAACAGCAGGTCCTCGCCGTCGGAATCGTCTCCGTCTCTGCGCAGCAGGTACAGGCTCGAGCGGGATTGCTCCGGACCGTCGAGATGCGCGATCGCGAACACGTTGGCAACGCGCTCGTCTTCCGCCGAGTCGCCGTTGAGGAGATCTCGGTCGAACCAGTTCAGCCGGCTCACCGAGAGCTCGAGCTCGACGGGCCCGACCTCGAAGAAGCCACGCGCCGTGTCGAGCTCCTCGTCGTAGAGCCATTCGCGCCGATCGCGGAACTTCGCGCGGCCGATCTGGAACGAGGCGCCGCGCAGCAGCTCGTTGAACGTGACGTGCAGCTCCTTCAGCTCGAGCCTGGCTGGCAGACTCGTGCTCCCCTCGGGCGACCGTGGGAGCAGGATCTTGCTCAGCTCCAGATCCGCGAAAGCGCTGAAGCGAGGATTCGGCCGGAAGAGGAGATCGACCTTGCCCTTCGGCTCGATCGACACGAGATCGTCGTCGACCGCCGAATCGAGGTCGCGATTGCGGCGACCGATGACCTCGACCTCCATCTCGGCGCCGAGCTCCCACGCGGGTGCGAGCTCGAGGACAGGTCGCGGCGGATCGTCGGATCCGACGACCCCCGCCGCAGGGCCCGCCCCGTCGTCGGGCTCCACTGCCCCGGCGGCTCCGATTCCAGCCGTGAGCACGAGCGCGAGAGGGATACGCCCCATCGTGACCCCTTTCGCACTCGATACGCGTGGCTCCCTCCCGGCAGGAGGGAGCCCTCGGGCATCGCGTTTCAGAGCACGCCCGTTCAGCTCACCGGACGAGGAAACAGCTCTCGACTGCGGTCTGATTGTAGCTGGCCTCGCGAGCGAGCACCTCGTACTTGAACTCGCTGCCCTGCGCCAGGAACTGCTCGGGCAGCGTCAGCGAGGTCTCCCCCGGCGGAAGCACGGCGCTGAACACGGAGTTGAACTCCTCCCCGTCGACCTCGACGACGACCTCCGCGACGAGCTCGTAGTTGACGATGGTCACCGCGACCGGCGGCCAGGTGCCGAGCTCCGGGTGCGAGACCTCGACCGGCTCCCAGGCGATCGTGACCGGCGAGCCCGTGATCGGCGCGTCGTAATCGGGCTCGTCGGGATCACACTCGTTCGCCTCTCTCATCGCGTTGACAGTGGTGAGGGCCGGCGCGGGCAGCGTGTGGGTGAGCTCGGTCTCGCTCTCGAGCTCGGCGCCGTCCTCCCTGACGCCTTCGATCTCGTAGGTGCCCTCGGGGAACCTCCGGAAGAAGTCCTCCGGGTCGAGCTCGTCGAAGGTCGGCTCCGCGCTCTCGAAGAAGAGCTCGGTCAGGCCCTGCCGGCGAAGCCTCCCGCGCGTCTTGACCCGCAGCATCCGCCGCTCGCGGGGGTCGCTGATCTCGATCATCTTCCACGGGCCGCCGTCGACCTTGCCGTGGATCCCGAGATCGCCGTCCGTGTCGTTCAGCTCGAAGAAGAGCTCGGCCTCGGCGAAAGGGACCTCGCCGTCGTCCGCCGCCGCGCCCGTCGCGCCCATCCCGAGCGCCGCGACTGCAATCAGCACTGACATGTCGATTGATCTGGTTCGCATGGCACATCCCTCCACGTTGAGTGTCGCGCCGGAGCGATGCGACCGGATGGAACCCGACGCCATCGCTCGGCACGGGTGGGGATGCTAGGAACGAGAGCTGACGCAGGCCTTGCCACAAGATGCTCATCTGGCAATGTTCGCCCGGCGGCACCGTGAGCGCGTGGACAACGCGAGGAGCCGTGGATACAGTGATCCGCGTCACTCGCCCTCGTCCCGGGACACATGCGTCTGCTGCTGATCGAAGACGACTCGACGATCGCGGCCTTCCTCACGAAGGGCATGCGCGAAGCGGGCTTCGTGGTCGATCACGCGGACGATGGCGAGGCGGGTCTCGCGCTCGCGCTCGACTCGCCCTACGACGCTGCGGTGGTGGACATCATGCTGCCCCGCCTGGACGGGCTCGGCGTCATCGACGAGCTGCGACGCAGGCGCGTCAGAACCCCCGTGATCATCCTGAGCGCGAAGCGCTCCGTGGACGAGCGCGTCGCCGGCCTCCAGGCGGGCGGTGACGATTATCTGACCAAGCCATTCTCCTTCTCCGAGCTGCTCGCGCGCGTGAACGCCTTGATTCGTCGCTCGAGAAGCACCCCGGAGCCCACGTCGGTGACCGTGGGCGACCTGTCGATCGACTTCCTCTCCCGGGACGTCACCCGGGCCGGCAGAACGATCAGGCTCCAGCCGAGAGAATTCTCCCTGCTCCAGTACCTGGCACGGAACGCGGGAAGGGTCGTGTCGAAGACGATGATCATGGAGCAGGTCTGGGACTACAACTTCGACCCGCAGACGAACGTCGTCGAGTCGCGCATCTGCCGCCTGCGGGAGAAGGTCGACAAGGACTTCGACGCGCCGATGATCCACACCGTACGAGGCGTCGGATATGTTCTCAGGGAGTCGCGTTAAGCCATTCGAGCACGAACCTCGGCCGCTCCCGGCACCGCGGGAGCCCCCCTTCTTCCGCAGCCTCGCGTTCCGCCTCTCGCTCTGGTATGCAGGGATCTTTGCGCTGTCGACGGTTCTGACCTTCGCCATCGTCTACACGGTCATCGTGTCGATCGTCACGGAGCGCAGCGAGGACGACCTCGAAGGCGACCTCGAGGAGCTGGCTGCGTTCTACGCGCTCGCCGGCGTCGAGCGCCTGAAGAGCGAGATCGCGGTGGAGCTGCGCGGTGAGGACATCGAGCAGGTCCTGTTCCGGCTCTGGACGCCCGAGGGAGAAGCTGCTCTGGACGGCGCGCCCGCGCGCTGGGCGGCGCTCCCGGTCCCCGAGCAGCAGGGCACCGTCGACGAGCCTGTCATGGACGTCGTCGTGCTGCCCGACGCCGAGCACGCCTTTCGGGTGGCGCAGGCGGTGATCGCCCCCGGCGTCTCGGTCCTGGTCGGACAGTCGCTCGAGGAGGACGACGAGCTCGTCGCCGCCATCCGAACGGGAGTGCTCGTCGCGATCGTCGCGGTGATCCTGCTCGGCGTCCCGATCGGCTGGTTCCTCGCCCGTCGCGCCCTGAGCGGGGTCCACGAGGTCGCCAGCACCGCCGAGGCGATCGCCCGCGGGAACTTCGATCGGCGCGTGCCGGTGCACGGGCGCGGAGACGAAGTCGACCGGCTCGCCGAGACGTTCAACGGCATGCTGGACCGGATCCAGGCCCTGGTCGTCGGAATGCGTGAGATGACCGACAATCTCGCCCACGATTTGCGCAGCCCCCTGACGCGGATCCGAGCGGCCGCCGAGGCGGCGATCGACACCGACGACGTTGCCACCGAGCGCGCGTCCCTCGCCATCTCGACGACCGAGGAGTGCGACCGGCTTCTCGAGATGATCAACATCACCCTCGACATCGCGGAGTCCGAGTCGGGTGCGGCCCGGCTCGAGCTCCGGGACGTCGACCTCGTCCAGATCGCCCGACAGGCCTGCGAGCTGTTCGAGACGGTCGCCGAGGACCGTGCGATCGACGTCTGCGCGGAGCTTCCAGAGCGCTGCGTGGTGCGTGCCGACCTGCCGCGCCTCCAGCGTGCGATCGCGAACATCGTCGACAACGCCCTCAAGCACACGCCTCGCGGGGGCCAGGTGACGCTCTCGCTGCTCGAGGGCGAGCGCTGTGTCGGCCTCGTCGTGAAGGACACGGGATCGGGCATGTCGGACGAGGAGATCGCCCACATCTTCGAGCGCTTCTACCGGTGCGACCGCAGCCGCTCGCACCGGGGCAACGGTCTCGGCCTCAGCCTGGCGCGCGCGTTCGTCCGCTCGCTCGGCGGTGACATCAGCGTCACGAGCGCCCCGGAGCGCGGCAGCACCTTCACGATCTCCCTCGACCGCAGCTTCCGTCTGGCCGCATGATCCGCGCTCGAGCTCGCCCGATCCCGGGTGAGGTGAACGCAGCGAGACCCACGCCATGAGAACCTGTCAACCGCACCGGCGGCCCCGAGCCACCCCATGAAGATCGTCCGCATCGACGTCTTCGGCTACGAGCTGAGCTACCGCTACGGCAGGTACGTGATGTCCGGCGATCAGGTCGTGGACAGCCTGCCGAGCACCATGGTGCGCCTCGCGACGGACGAGGGGCTCGAGGGCTGGGGCGAGGTCTGCCCCCTCGGCCCGCTCTACCTCGCATCCCACGGCGAGGGGGCGCGCGCCGCGCTCGGCCTCCTCGCGCCCCCGCTCATCGGCCTCGACCCGCGCAACCTCGCCGCCGTGCACCGCACGATGGACGGCGCGCTGCGCGGGCACGCCTACGCCAAGGGCCCCGTCGACGTCGCGTGCTGGGATCTGCTCGGGAAGGCAGCGGGCCTCGACGTCGCGACGCTGCTCGGAGGCCGGCTCCAGGAGCGCTTTGCGCTCTACCAGGCGGTGCCGCTCGGCCCGCCTGCGGAGATGACCGACTACGTCCTCGCGCGCCGCGAGGAGGGGATCCACCGCTTCCAGCTCAAGATCGGCGCCGACCCCTACGAGGACGCCGAGCGGGTGCGACGCGTCGTGGAGGTCACCGGCGAGGAGGACGTCGTGGTCGCCGACGCCAACGGCGGCTGGCGGCTCGCCGACGCGCTCGTCGCCGCCCGTCTCATCGAGCCGCTCGAGCGCGTGTACTTCGAGGAGCCGTGCCGCACCCTCGAGGAGTGCCTGCACGTGCGCCGGCACACCACCCTGCCGATGGTGCTCGACGAGGTGATCACGGACGTGAGCACCATGCTGCGCGCGCACGAGGCGGACGGCATGGAGGCGATCAACATCAAGCTCTCGAAGTTCGCGGGGCTCTCGGGCTCGAAGCTCGTGCGCGATCTCGCCGACAGGCTCGGCCTGCGCGCGACCATCGAGGATACCTGGGGCGGCGATCTCGTCACCGCCGCGGTCAGCCATCTCGTCGCGAGCACCGATGCCGGGCAGCTACTCACCGCGTCGTTCATGAACGACTGGACCAACGAGCACGTCGCCGGCTACGCGCCGCGCTCCGAGGGTGGCTTCGGCGCGGCGCCCACCGGCCCCGGCCTCGGCGTCGAGGTGGACGCGGCGGCCCTCGGAGAGCCGCTGCTCAGCGTGAGCTGAGAGGGCCGTGCCCTTCGAGCTGGACCACCTGCGCTGGTGAAGCGAGCGCCGCGGGTGCCGCGAGTCGCGCCTTTCCTCGATGACAACTGCTCTCGGCTGTTCCGACACCTCGATCACACCGGGCCGCCAGCCTTCAGCCCCCGGCCTCGGGCAGGGGCCGCCGAATTCGTACCTGGTCGATGCGGCGAGGCGAGGCTGCACATATCTCGACTTCGAGGCCGTCGATCGAGAGGCTCGTCTTCACGCTGGGAATCGAGCCGGTGCGGGCGAGGATCCAGAAGCTCACGGTGTCGGTGGGCTTGCCCGGCAGGTCGATGCCGAACATCTCCTCCACGACGCGCAGCTCCCCCGCCCCGTCGACGACCAGCTCGTTCTCCGATAGCTGCTTCGCGACGGCGGGCGCAACGTCGCTCTCATCGTAGATCTCTCCGACCAGCTCCTCGAGAAGATCCTCGACGGTGACGATGCCGCGAATGACCCCGAACTCGTCGACCACGATGGCCAGGTGCGTGCGCTGCCTCAACAGCTTGGCGAACAGCTCGTCGATCGGGAGATATTGAGGCACGAAGAGCGGGTCGTGGGCGACCGCATCGATTCGGTCCTGATCGCGGCCGCCGGCGACCGCCATCAGGAGATCGCGCAGATAGAGCACCTTGGTAACGTTGGTCACGTCCTCGTCGTAGAGCGGGATGCGCGAGAACGTTCCGTCCGCGACCAGCGGCAGCGCCTCGGCGACGGACTGGCTGCCGTCGAGTGCGCTGACCTCGCTCATCGGCGTCATCACATCCCGGACCCTCAGGTCGTGAAATGCGAACACGCGCTCGATCAGCTCCCGCTCGCTGTGCTCGATGGTGCCCTCTTTCTCCCCGTGCCCGAGCATCTTGATGAGCTCCGACTCGGTGACCGTCGGGTCACTCGTCGTGCCGGTGAGACGGTGCGCCCATGCGGTGACGTGTCCGAATACCCAAACGGCGGGGTATATGAGGCGCATGAATGCGAGCAAGGGCGGAGCAATGACGAGAGAGATCCGCTCCGCGTAGCGCGTGGCGAGGCTCTTGGGAGTTATCTCGCCGAACACCAGGATCACGATGGTCAGGACCCCGACGGCGACACCTGGCCCGGCGTCACCCAGCCACCTCGTGGCAAGCACCGTCGCCAAGACCGATGCGGCGATATTGACGAGATTGTTGCCGAACAGAATGGTGGTCAGCATCCGGGTCGGTTTGCTCTTCAGCTGATGCAGGGCCCGTGCGCCGCGACGGCGTTCTGCCACGAGACCTTCGACCCGCGCAATGGATAGCGCCACGAGTGCGGTTTCCGATCCGGAGAAGATCCCGGAGAAGAGCAACAGAACCAGTAAGACCGCCAGCTCTCCCATCGATAAGCCCGCAACGCCTGCCCCCAGGGCGGCCACGTGCGCGAGCCTAACTCCTTTCAGGCCGCCCGTGCGACGTGCCGCTCGACGATCGTGGCCAGCCGCGCGTTGTTCGCCTCACCCGTGTCCGGCCCCGCGCGGAACGCCTTGCGTTGATCTGCATCATTCTCGGGGTCCGTTGATGGTCGCCCGCCGCCCGCCGCGCGCCGCGCGAGGCGCCGCGAAGAAGATTGATTCGTCCGCGCTCTGTCGGTCGACACACGCGATGAGCGACAGCGCTCACTGTCCTGGGTGTCCTGGGGTCATCAGCTCCTGGACCCGAGACCTGCAGTCGGGGCAAACGCCATGACTGAGGTTCGGCAGATTGGCGGCCGCGAGCAGCTCGAGCCGGGAGACCGCCTCGTCCACCTCGACCCAGTCCGCAGCCATGACTTCCACCCGCTTGCAGAAGCTGCAGATACCGAGCAGCTCTCGGCTCCTCGAACCCCGCGGTTCGAGGAGCGGTGCACTCGGCCGGGGCTCGGTGCGCAGCAACACGGCAACCAGCTCGAGCTCGTCCCCACTCGAGGACGCGAGCCCGATCCGAAGCTCCATATAACGCCGCATGTCGGGCGAGTCGCATCTGAAAGGAACGATCACGGCGGTGCGATCTCGCCTGATCTTCTCGAACATCATCTCGTAGACGTGCCGGGTCTCTACACCGTTCACGAATCGCCAGAGCGACTCGCCTAAGATCGACCGGTCCGCTATCGTCGGCGCCTCGTTTTCGAGGGCGAAGGCTTCCCACCCCCCACCCACCCAGACGAGCTTCGCGTCAGCATCGATCCGATAGGCGACGTCTGGTGATCGAGTGCTCATCAGTCCCGTGGGCGCTCAGCCGGACCGCCGCTCGTCCCGCGCTCGGCCGGGCGCTGGGCCAGCTCCGCGCGAATCTTGCGCTCCAGGTCGTCGATGCTGAAGGGCTTGCGCAGAAAGCGCTCTGCAGCGCTCGCGAGCCCGAGCTCTCGTACCACGTACTCCGAGTAGCCGGACATGAACAGCGCCCTCATGCGGGGGCGCTGCGACATCAGGGTCCCCGCGAGCTCGACGCCGTTCATCCCCGGCAGCACGACGTCGGTGAGGACGAGGTCGACATCGTCGTCGAAGCTCGCGCTCGCCGCGACCGCGGCCTCGGCGCTGTCGGCCTCTATGACTTCGAAGCCCGCGTCGCTCAGTGCCATCGCGAGCCCATCGCGCAAATCGACGTCGTCCTCGACGAGGAGCACCGTCGCGGCCCTGCGCGGACTATGGCTCATTGGGCACTGCTACGCCCTGGGGCTCGAGTCCATTGTACTCCTGGAGCGCACATGGACAGCAGGCCCGATTCCCGACCGCAGTCGGTCGATCGGCGGCATGAGCATCCACGATTCATACGAGTCGATGGCAGGGAGAGCTCCCGCGCCCCCAATGCGTTCCGACGAGCGATAGCGGTCGGTGGGCGACGTGACTCGACCTCGAGCGTGTTCTGTGACTTCGACGGGCAGTTAAAGGCGTCCCTCCTCGACCGCGTGACACGCAACCAGCGTCCCGCCGTCGCAGGCCGTGAGCGCGGGCACCGACTCGCGGCACCGCGCATCGGCGTGGCGGCAGCGCCCGTGGAAGACACAGCCCGTGGGCAGGTCGATGGGCGTCGGCACCTCGCCGGAGAGCTTGATGTGCTTGGACCGCCCCACATCGAGGCGCGGGATGGCGCTGAGCAGCGCCTGGGTGTAGGGGTGGCGCGGCGCGCTGAACAGGGTGCGGGTGGGCGCCAGCTCGCAGACGGTGCCCAGGTACATCACGGCGACCCGGGTGCCGAAGTGCTCGACCACCGAGAGGTCGTGGGTGATGAACAGGTAGGTGAGCGAGCGCTCCGCCTGGGCGTCCATCAGCAGGTTCAGGACCTGCGCCTGGATCGAGACGTCGAGCGCCGAGATGGGCTCGTCGGCCACGATGAACTCCGGGTCCACCGCGAGCGCCCGGGCGATCGAGATCCGCTGGCGCTGCCCGCCTGAGAACTCGTGGGGGAAGCGCCCGGCCCAGCTCGGGTCGACGCCGACGGACTCCATCACCCGCGCGATGCGCTCGGCGACCTCGCCCGGGCCGAGGCCGGGATTGTGGAAGCGCACCGGCTCCTCGAGGGTGCGCTGCACGGTCATGCGCGGATTGAGCGAGGCGTACGGGTTCTGGAAGATCATCTGCATGCGCCGGCGATAGGGCAGCAGGGCCTTGCCCGAGAGGCCGTCGATGCGCGTCCCGTCGAAGCGCACGGTCCCTGCGGTCGGGGCCAGCAACCCCATCACCAGGCGCGCGACGGTCGACTTGCCGCAGCCGCTCTCGCCGACCACGCAGAGCGCCTCGCCGCGCCGCACCGAGAGATCCACCCCGTTGACGGCATTGACCGCCTCGCGGCGGCGCACGAATCGCCCCTCGCTGAAGCGGAGCTCCTCGAGGAAACTGGCGTGGATCGGAAACGACTTGCGCAGCCCCTCGACGGAGATCAGCGGTGCGCTCTCGGCTGCGGCGCTCACGGGCCGTTCCCTTCCCGCGCGAGGTGACAGGCGACGCGCCCACCGGCGATGTGCGTGTAGCCCGGCACCTGCTCGCGGCACACCGCCTCGGCCTGCGGGCAGCGCGGATGGAAGGCGCAGCCGCTCGGGATCGCCGTGAGCGCCGGCATGACGCCGGTGATCTGGGCGAGGCGCCCGCCCGGCTCGGTGCGCTGGGGCAGCGCACCGATGAGCCCGCGCGTGTAGGGATGGCGCGGCGCCTCGATGATGGAGCGCGTCGGCCCTTCCTCCACCACCCGCCCCGCGTACATCACGATGGCCCGCTCGGTGATCTCGGAGACGACACCGAGATCGTGGGTGATGAGGATGAGCCCGGTGTCGCTGCCCTCGCAGAGCGCGAGGAGGAGATCCATGATCTCGGCCTGGATCGTCACGTCCAGGGCCGTGGTCGGCTCGTCGGCGATGATGATCGAGGGATCGGTCAGCAGCGCCGTGGCGATGACCACGCGCTGGCGCATCCCGCCCGAGAGCTCGTGCGGATACTGCTCGAAGCGCGCGGCGGGCGACGGGATCTGGACCCGCGCGAGCTGCTCGATGGCCCGCTCCCGGGCCTCGGCCTCGCTGATGTCGCGGTGCGCGTGCAGGGCCTCGGTGAGCTGCCTGCCCACGGTCAGCACCGGGTTCAGCGTCATCATCGGGTCCTGGAAGATCATGCTGATCCGGTTGCCGCGCACGCCGCGCATCTCCGCGGCGCCGAGGCGCGCGAGATCCCGGCCCTCGAACAGCACCTCACCGGCGGAGATGTAGCCCGGCTTGCTGACGAGATTGAGGATCGAGAACGCGGCGACGGATTTCCCGGCGCCGCTCTCACCGACGATGCCGAGCCGCTCGCCGGGCTCCAGGGTTAAGCTGACCTCGCGCAGGGCGACGAGCGTCGTCTCGCGCATCGGGAAGCGCACCTCGAGATTCCTGACCTCGAGCAGGGCCACGGCTCAGGCTCCGGGACCGACGGCCCGGCGGCAGGGCACCGGCGTCATCGCCGCGCCTCGCCGGCCTCGATACCAGCCGCAGTGTCGATCACCTGCCGCTCACTCCTTGTAGAGCTTCGGGTTGAGCACGTCGCGCATCCAGTCCCCGAGCAGATTCATCACCAGAACCAGGAACACGAGCACCAGGCCCGGGATGATCGTGATCCACCACGAGCCGCTGAAGATGAACTCGAAGCCGCTGTTGATGAGCGAGCCGAGCGACGGCTTGTTGACGGGCATCCCGAGGCCGAGGAAGGACAGCGCCGCCTCGCTCACGATTGCGTTGGCGATCTGGACGGTGGAGATCACGAGGATCGGCGAGAGCGTGTTCGGCAAGATGTGCCTGAACATGATCCGCCCGGGCCCGAGCCCGATCACCCGCACGGCGTCGACGTACTCCTTCTTGCGCTCGGCGAGCACCGTCGCGCGCACCGTGCGCGCGTACTGGGGCCACTCGGCGATCCCGATGACGAGGATCAGCATGAGGATCGCGAGCCGCTCGTAGAGCTCGGTGCCGAACAGGGCCTGGAACACCGCGAGGAAGACGATGGCGACCATCAGCGTCGAGAACGAGAGCTGGATGTCCGCAAGGCGCATCAGGAAGCCGTCGATCCAGCCGCCGAAGTAGCCGGCGACGAGGCCGAGGGAGACGCCGAGGACCGCCTGCAGGAGCACCGCGCAGATCCCTATCATCAGCGAGATCCGCGTGCCGTAGAGGATCGTGCTCAGGAGATCCCGGCCCTGGGCGTCGGTGCCGAGCAGGAAGCGCGCGTCGCCTTCTTCGAGCCACAGCGGCGGGATCTCCGAGTCCATGATGTCGATGCTGACCGGATCGTACGGGTCGTGGGGCGCGATCAGCGGCGCCGAGAAGCTCGCCAGCAGGTACACGCAGATCACCGCGAAGCTCGCCATCGCGATCCGATCGCGCCGGAAGCTGTACAGGAAGCTCGAGCGCTTGAATCGCTCCCAGCGCCCCGGCGCTGCCGCGGTCTCAGCCATGGGGGCGCGCCAGCTTGACGGTCGGATTCACCAGGCCGTAGACGAGGTCGACCACGGTGTTGGTGATGACGAAGATGAGGCCGACGACGATGAGGTAGGCGATGATGAGCGGCGTGTCGACGCGATTGACCGCCTCGAGGAACAGGAAGCCCATGCCGGGCCACTGGAAGACGGTCTCGGTGAGGATCGTGAAGGCGATCAGCGTCCCGATCTGCACGCCGCCGACGGTGATCACCGGCAGCAGCGTGTTCTTGAGCGCGTGCAGGAACCACACCCGGCGGCTCGGCAGGCCCTTCGCCCAGGCGAAGCGCACGTACTCCGACTCGAGCACCTCCATCATCTCGGCGCGGATGAGCCGGATGAACAGCGGCAGCATGATCGACGAGAGCGCCAGGCACGGCAGGATCAGGTGCGCGAGCCCGTCGCGGGTCAGCACTCCCGTGCTCCAGCCCCAGATCTCGACCGTCTCACCGCGGCCGAAGGACGGCAGCCAGCCGAGCTCGACGGAGAATATGTAGATGGACATGATCGCGGTGAGGAACACGGGGACGGAGATCCCGACGATGCTCGCGCCCATGGCGAGGCGCGCGAACCAGTGTCGGGGCCGGATCGCCGCGAACACACCGATCGGCACCGAGAAGGTGACGATGATGAGCGTCGCCCCGATGACCAGCTCGAGCGTCGCGGGGAGCTTGTCGAGGATGACCTCGAGGGCGGGACGCTTGAAGAAGTAGGAGGTGCCGAGGTCGCCGTGCAGCGCACGCCGCAGGAAGCGCAGATACTGCACGGCGAAGGGATCGTTCAGGCCGAGCTCGTCCCGGAGCTCCTGGCGCTGTGCCTCGGAGACGGACTGGCCCACGAGTTCGCGGAGCGGATCCCCGAGGTTGTCCTGAATCGAGAACGCGATGACGCTGATGATGAACATCACCAGCGCGGCCTGGAACGTCCGGCGAGCCAGGAAGGCGAACATGACCGGTCGACTCCGCAACCGACGCGCCACCCGGCGGGCGGCGCGTCACCTCGTCACCGGGGGATCCCTTCGCCCCCGGCGCAGACCCGGCGCCGCCGCGGCACTGCGCGGCGGGCCGGGAGCAGCCCCTTCTCAGTTCTTGATCACCAGATCCCCGAGGTAGGGGAAGTTCATCACGTTGAGGATCGGCGCGATGTCGACGCCCTTGCGCGCGGCCCAGGCGCGATCCTGCCAGTGCAGCGGAACGAAGGCCGCCTCGTCGTGGAGGATCTGCTCGACCTTGCGCAGCATGGCGGTACGCTTGGCCTCGTCAGTCTCCTTCTGGCTCGCAACGATCAGCTCGTCCACCTCGGCGTTCGAGTAGTTGCCGCTGTTGTACTGGCCGTAGCCCGTCGCCTCGTCGGGCGTCATCAGCAGGAACTCGGTGAAGTTCGAGGAGTCCTCGGTATCCGAGTGCCAGCCGATCATCATCATGTCGGCGGCGCGCTCGTCGAACTTCGGCCAGTACTGCGCCTTCGGCATGGTCTTGAGATCGACCTTGATGTTGATCTTCGCCAGCATGCCGGCCACCGCCTCGGCGATCTTGTCGTCGTTCACGTAGCGGTTGTTCGGCGCCATCATCGTCACCGTGAAGCCCTGCTCGTAGCCCGCCTCCTTCATCAGCGCCTTCGCCCTGGCCAGATCGTAGCGGGGCTTGAGCGACTCGTCGTAGCCGAGATAGCCCTTGGGGCTCTGCTGCGCCGCGGCGGTGCCGAAGCCCTTCATGATCTTCTTGACGATGCCCTCGTTGTTCACCGCGTGCACGATGGCCTGGCGCACCCGCGGGTCCTTGAACTCGGGACGGCGGTTCTGGTTGAGCTGGAAGGTGATGATGCGCGTGCCGCTCATGGTGACCAGATCGGTGCTCGAATCCTTCTCGATGCGCGCGAGATCCGTGGGCGGCACTGGCGCGATGAAGTCGACGTCGCCCGAGAGCAGCGCCGCGACCCGGGTCGGATCCTCCTTGATCGGCGTCATCACGATCTCGCTCACGTTGCCCGGCGAGCTCGAGTCCCAGTAGCCGTCGAAGCGCTTGAAGTCGACGCGCACGCCCTGCTCGCGGCTGGTGATGGTGAAGGGCCCGGTGCCCGAGGCGTTGGTCGAGGCGAAGGCGTCGCCGTGCTTGACGATGGCGTCCTTCGGCCGGCCCTTGTCGTCGTAGCCGTCGTAGAACTTGCGGTCCAATGGGAAGATGTAGGTCGCCGTGTGCAGCACCAGCGGGTACGGCTCCCTGGTCACGAGGTCGACGGTGTACTGGTCGACGACGTTGCACGCCTCGAAGGGCGCGAAGATGCCCTTGAAGTCCGGGCTGCGCTTGAGCCGCTCGAAGGTCCAGCGCACGTCGAGCGCCGTCATCTCGTTGCCCGAGTGGAACTTCACGCCCTTGCGCAGGTGGAACCGCACGGTCCTGTCGTCGATGCGCTCCCAGCGCTCGGCGAGCCGCGCGTCGAAGCCGAGCTCCTGGTTCCAGCGCACCAGCGGGTCGAAGATCATGTGCGAGAGCTGGAGCGTGCCGCCCGAGAGCTGCTCGTGCGGGTCCAGCGAGACCGGGTCGGCGTCGTAGGCGAGCCGGAGGGTCTTCGCGTGCGCGCCGGCGGCCGCGATCGCGACGACCACCCCGGCGGCGAGGAATCTCGATATTCTCATGGTTTTTCTCCGCGGAGGACCGCGGCGCCTGCCGTGCTGGGCGTCGAGCCCGGGCGCCGATCGGCTCTTTCTACCGCCCCGCACAGCGGGGTTCAAGCGGGGTACGCGTGGCGGGCCGAGCCGGACGTCCGGCGGCGGCGGACCGCCGCCGGACGTCCGCGGCAGGCCTCAGCCGAGCAGGTGCTCCTCGTACTGGGCCTCGTTGAAACCGACCAGCAGCGTCGAGCCGCTGCGAATCGTCGGCGCCCGCAGGTTCCCCGTCGGGCCGAGCATGGCGTCGACGATCTCCTCCGACGGCCTGGCGCCGACGTCGAAGACGCTCACCTTCTTGCCCTTCGCGACGACCACTGTCTTCGCGGCGGCGGCGAGGGCGCGGGCATCCTCGCGGCCGAGCTTGCGCGATGCTGGGACGACATCATCTGGCACGAGACGATGGGCATCCATGAAGTCGGATGCCTTGCCACAGCTCGTTCAGCCCTTGCGGTGGTAGTACCAGTCAACCATGGAAAGCTCCTCCGGGTCCGGGAGTCGCCGCCCGCATCCGGCTCCGGCGGGGGCGGCGCCCGGGAGTCTACCCCAGCTCCGGGGCCCGCCGCCGGGGGCGCCGCGCAGGGCCCGGGACGCGTCGGGAGGACCTTGAATATCCTTCCAAAACACAGGGTTGAGGCGAGATTAAACTTCATCCATCTGGTTGAAATCTGGCCCACCGGGCGTAAGATCCAGCCATGTAAACGGGTCGGGTACGCGCGCGAGGCGCGTGCTGCTCGGCTCAGGGATAACAACAGGAGGCGAGAGTCTTATGGCGAGATACGAGCCCGTCGTTACCGCCCGCCCGCGCGAGGCGGTGCTGGCGACCAACAAGGTCATCCGCAACACCTACACGCTGCTGTCGCTGACGCTGGTGTTCAGCGCCGTGATGGCGATGGTATCGGTGATGGTCGGCGTGGGCCCGGGCGCCTCGCTGCTGTGTACCTTCGGAGCCCTCGGCCTCGTGTGGTTCGTCCTGCCGCGCACCGCCAATTCCAGCGCTGGACTGCTCACGGTCTTCGCCTTCACGGGCCTGCTCGGGTTCGGGCTCGGCCCGACGCTGGTGTACTACCTGGCGATGTCGAACGGGCCGCAAATCGTCGCGACTGCGTTCGGCGGCACCGCGGTGATCTTCCTCGGGCTGTCGGCCTACGCGCTGATCTCGCGCCAGGACTTCAGCTTCATGGGCGGCTTTCTGGTGGCGGGATTGCTGATCGTGCTGCTCGCGGCGCTGGCCAACATCTTCCTGTCGATCCCGGCGCTGTCGCTGGCGGTCTCGGCCATCGTCATCGCGCTGATGAGCGGTTTCATCCTGTATGACACGAGCAGGATGATCCACGACGGTCAGACCAACTACGTGCTGGCGACCGTCGGGCTGTACCTCAGCATCTTCAACATCTTCGTCCACCTGCTCAGCATCCTGGGCATCATGGGCGGCGACGACTGAGGCG
>CAJIAT010000180.1_pt1 | contig 28813 bp, 20 predicted proteins | sample 9199161 | NCBI WGS metagenome assembly CAJIAT01 (sample SAMEA7708281, study PRJEB35096) | sediment metagenome | biome: marine neritic benthic zone biome [ENVO:01000025]; feature: sediment [ENVO:00002007]; material: shallow marine sediment [ENVO:03000034] sea grass bed [ENVO_01000059] ... | reverse complement strand
CGGCTAGCCGGGCGTCGGCCGGCCCGGTACGGGCTGCGGGGACACGCCGTGAATACGTCCATGTAGGCTCGACGGCCGCATCCCTGCGGCCGACGGTCCCCGCAACCCGCACCGGACCGGCCTTATCCGAACACCGATGCGCGCTCACGCACGTGCCGGAGCAGCCCGTCGTCGCCGGTGACCGAGGGCCCCGGCTCGATCTCCTCTTCGATGACCGCGCGCATCGCCGGCGTCCCGGCGAGCGTGCGCAGGAACCGGGCACCCTCGAGGTTCTCCATCAGATCGTGCTCGGTGTCGAGATAGGCCGGGTGGATCTCCGGCGCTTCGGCCGGGTCCGGCGATCGGAGCCGCAGGTGGCCCCGGCTGGTCGGCCGGCACTGGGAGAAGCCGAGCTGGAAGCCGGGCCAGGGGTCCGGGCTCATCAGCCGGCGGCTGCCGGGCGGCAGCTTCAGGTAGCTCAGGGGCCAGAAGTAGAGCTGGATGTTCGGCCGCGGGAGGTCTTGCCGCGTCCGGTGGAAGCCACCGCCCTGGTTGATGCTGAGCGCGAGCGGGCCGCGCCGGGTGAGGAGGTACCTGGCGCCTGCCCAGAGCTTGCCCGGCCAGGGTCTCAGCTGGTCGTTGAGCGTGGGCCGGTTCGCCCGGTAGACGTGGTCGACGCCGTAGTGGTCCTGCAGATGGCGACCGACCGCGGGGCTGTCGTGGACGACGTCGATGCCGAGGCGGGCGAGCTCCGCGGCTGGTCCGACGCCGGACAGGAGCAGGAGCTGCGGCGAGGCGAGGGCACCGGCGCAGACGACGATCTCGGCGGTGGCGCGAGCCTCGCGCCGAACGCCGTCGCGCAGGTACTCGACGCCCACCGCCCGCCTGCCCTCGAAGCGCAGCCGGGTCGCGAGCGCGTTCGTCTCGATCGCGAGATTCGCCCGCCGGCGCGCCGGCCACAGGTAGGCGCGCGACGCCGACATCCGCAAGCCGTCCTTCGTCGTGATGTGGTACGAGCCGACGCCCTCCACGGTCTCGCCGTTGAAGTCCGGGTTGTAGGTGAGCCCCGCCTCCGTCCCCGCCTCGACGTAGGCGCCGTAGAGCGGGTGCAGGTCTCGTGACGGGACTTCGACGCGAAGCGGTCCGCCGGCGCCGTGGTGCTCGCTCTCGCCCCAGGCGTGGTCCTCCATGCGCCTGAACAGCGGCAGCACGTCGCTCCAGCCCCAGCCGGCGCCGCCGGCGTTGCGCCAGTCGTCGAAGTCGCCCGGGTGACCGCGGATGTAGACCATCGCGTTGATCGAGCTCGAGCCGCCGAGCACCTTTCCGCGCGGCCAGTAGCTCCGCCGACCGGCCGTCGCCTCGACCGGCTCGGTCTCGTACATCCAGTTCACACGGGGGTCGTGGAAGGTCCGGCCGTAGCCGATCGGCACCTGCACCCAGAAGCGGCGGTCGCTGCCGCCCGCCTCGAGCAGCAGCACCGTGCCGCGCCCGTCCTCGCTCAGCCGGCTGGCGATCACGCAGCCGGCGGAGCCGGCACCGATGACGATGTAGTCGTACGTCGCGCTCGCCTGCATCGGTGTCCTTCCGGTCGTGTCGACGCGATCCTGATGGAGACGGACCGCAGCGGGACACCGGGGCGCGCGTGACCCTAGCCCGGATATCTCACCGAATCCCCGCGCGCTCGCTTGTCCCTGGACTCGTGCGAATCCAAGGTCCTGCGCGATCATCACGCGGATCGGTGAGATATCCGGGCCAGGGCGGAGCTCCAGCATCTGATGACATGGATGGTATGACAGAATCCGAAGGGCGGAGTGTCGAGCCAGCTCGCCCGACAGGATCCGACGAGCCACGGGGAGGCCGCCCGGTTGATCATCACGCGCATCGAGACGTTCAGCACGGAGTTCGTCGGCTTCGTCCGCGTCACCGCGGACGACGGCAGCCAGGGCTGGGGACAGGTGTCGACCTACAACGCCGACATCTCGTCGCTGGTCCTGCACCGCCAGGTCGCACCCTACGCGCTCGGCTGGGACGTGCTCGACGTCGACGGTCTGATGGATCTGATCCCCGAGGCAGAGCACAAGTTCCCGGGGTCGTACCTGCGCCGGGCGATGGGCGGCGTCGACACCGCGCTGTGGGATCTGCGGGGCAAGCTCGAGTCGAAGAGCGTCTGCGAGCTGCTGGGCGGGCGGCCGCGGCCGCTGCGCGTCTACGGCTCGAGCATGCGTCGCGACATCGGCGCGGCCGAGGAGGCGGAGCGGCTCTGCAGGCTGCGCGACGAGCACGGCTACGACGCCTTCAAGATCCGGGTCGGCAGCGAGTTCGGCCACGACGTCGACGAGTCGCCTGGGCGAACCGAGGCGGTGGTGCCGGCGGTGCGCGAGGCGCTCGGCGACGACGTCGTCCTCCTCGCGGACGCGAACAGCTGCTACACGCCGGATCGTGCGATCGAGGTGGGCAGATTCCTCGAGGAGCACGGCTTCAGCCACTTCGAGGAGCCGTGCCCGTACTGGGAGCTCGAGTGGACCAGGCAGGTGACCGAGGCCCTCGACATCGACGTCACCGGCGGCGAGCAGGACTGCGATCTGGCGACCTGGCGACGCATGGCGGCGATGCGGGCGGTCGACGTCCTCCAGCCGGACATCTGCTACCTCGGGGGCCTCAGCCGGACGCTGCGCGTCGCCGAGCTGGCCCGCGCGAGCGGGCTCCCGTGCACGCCGCACTCGGCTAACCTGTCGCTGGTGACGGTGTTCACCCTGCACATGATGGGCGCCATCGAGGCGGCGGGCCCCTACGTGGAGTTCTCCATCGAGGGGCTCGACTACTACCCCTGGCAGGACGGGCTGTTCGAGCCGGCGCTGGTCGCCCGGGACGGCAAGGTGGCGATCCCGGACGGACCGGGGTGGGGGGTCGAGATCAGCCCTCGCTGGCTGGAGAGCGCACGGTACCAGGTCAGCGAGGCGCCCTGAGAGGCGGCCTCCGTCGTGGACCTGCTGACTCCCGACTTCAAGCCGACGCCGTACTGGTGGGAGCGAACCCCACGCCCGGACCTGGGTGACCCGGCGCTGCCCGACTCCGTCGACGTCGCCATCGTCGGCGCGGGCTACACGGGTCTGTGTGCGGCGCTCCAGGTCGCCCGGGGTGACCGATCCACGCTGGTCCTCGACGCCGCGGACGCCGGCTGGGGGTGCAGCTCTCGCAACGGCGGGCAGATCAGCACCAGCGTCAAGCCGGGGCTCGAGGCGCTCACCCGGCGCCACGGTGCGCGCACCGCGTCCCGGATCGTCAAGGAAGGGCAGGACGCCCTCGCGTGGATCGAGGCGTTCGTCGCGGCCGAGCGCATCGAGTGCGACTTCCGCGTCCCGGGGAGATTCCACGCGGCGCACAATCCGCGCGAGTACGAGCGGATGGCGAGGGCCGTCGGGAGCCAGCCGGCGGGCCTGGAGGTCCCCGCCCACGTCGTGCCCCGCGCGGAGCAGCACCGGGAGCTCGGAACGGACGCCTACTTCGGCGGCGTGGTCTTCGAGCGGCACGCCTCGCTCGACCCCGGCCGGTTCCACCGGGGTCTGCTCGAGCGCGCGCAGGCCGCGGGCGCCGTCGTCGCGGCGAACTGCCCGGTCACCGCCGTCGAGCGCTCGGGCGCGGGCTTCAGGCTCGGGACCGCCCGCGGGGCGGTGCAGGCGCGCGACGTCGTCATCGCCACGAACGGGTACACGGGCCCCCTCACCCCGTGGCTCCGGCGCCGGGTCGTTCCCATCGGCAGCTACATGATCGCCACCGAGCCCGTGGACGGTCCGGTGCTGGATCGCCTGATGCCGACCGATCGGATCGTCAGCGACAGCCGCCGGGTCGTTCACTACTACCGGCCCTCACCCGATCGCACCCGCATCCTGTTCGGCGGCCGCGTCACCAGCGGCGAGGCCTGCACCCGAAGGAGCGGCGCGCTGCTCCATCGCAATCTCGCCGCGGTCTTCCCGGAGCTCGCGAGGACGCGGATCAGCCACTCCTGGATGGGCTTCGTGGCGTACACCTTCGACACGCTCGCGCACGTGGGCCGCCACGAGGGGGTGCACTACGCGATGGGCTACTGCGGCTCGGGGGTGTCCATGGGGAGCTACCTCGGGACCCGGGTGGGCCAGCAGGTCCTCGGCCTCGCCGAGGGGCGGACCGGCTTCGACGGGATCGACTTCCCGACGCGGCCGCTATACCGGGGCAGGCCCTGGTTCCTGCCGGCGGCGGTCGCCTGGTACCGGCTCCGGGACCGTCTGAACGTGTGAGCGGGGCCGGGAAGGCCCCGCACCGGCCCGGAATTGGTATCTTAGCGACTGGAAACGGACCTCCATCGACATCCCTTTCCAAGCCCACCATGACCTCGTGGCACGCGATCACCGAGGAGGAGAGAGTGATGAGAACGAGAACCGGACTGTCCGGACGAAACGTGTTGAAGCCCGTCATCGGCGCCGTCGCCGCGGCGCTCGCCGGAGCTGCCATAGCCGCCGACCCGATCACGGTCGTTTCCTGGGGCGGGAGCTACGGCGCAGCGCAGGACAAGGCGCTCTTCGAGGACGCCTCGAAGAACACCGGAATCGCGATCAACCGCGAGTCCGGCGCGAGCATGTCCAAGACCTGCCTGCAGGTGCAGTCCGGCGCGGTCTCCTGGGATCTGGTCGTGACCGGCTCCGGCGGCGCCGCTTCCGCCGCTGCCAAGGGGTGCCTGGAGAAGATCGACTACAACGTGGTCGACGTCTCCGACTTCTACCCCAACCTCTACACCGACTACTGCGTCGGCTCCGACGTCTTCGCCACCGTGATGGCCTGGAACACGGACAAGTACGGCGCCCCCGGCACCTCGGGCGCACCGAGCTCGTGGGCCGATTTCTGGGACGTCGAGAAGTTCCCTGGCACCCGCGCCTACCGCGCCAACAACGTGGACGGCGCGCTCGAGCCTGCGCTGATGGCCGACGGCGTGCCCGCGGAGAAGGTCTACGAGGTGCTGTCCACGCCCGAGGGCATGGAGCGCGCCGTCGACAAGATCCGCGAGCTCAAGCCCCACATCGCGGTTTTCTGGGGCTCCGGAGCGCAGCAGGCCCAGCTGATGAAGGATGGTGAGGTGGACATGACCACCGGCTGGAACGGCCGTTTCGACAACGCGAAGAAGGACGGCGCGGTCGTCGGCTACACCTTCAACCAGGCGCTCCTCGACTACGACTGCTTCGCGATGCCCAAGGGCGCTCCGAACAAGGAAGTCGCCATGAAATTCCTGGCGGAGATCTCCAAGCCGGAGTACCAGGCGAACCTGCCGTTCCACATCACATACGGGCCGACCAACAAGAAGGCCTACGACATGACGACGGCGCCGAAGGAGCTGATCGAGGCCCTGCCCTCGCATCCGAACAACGTCCCGATGATGCTGCCGGTGAGCCTGGACTGGTACGCCGAGCACCGGGCGCAAGCGCTCGAGCTCTACATGGAGATGCTGAGCGAGTAAGGCGCGCGCCGGCTGCCGGGCGGCCGGGTCCGCCCGACAGCCTTGCCCACAAGGTCACCCTATCTTGACCGATCAACCTCGCAACGGGTCTCTCGAGAGCTCGACGGCGCTGCCGATCCACATTCGCGGGCTGACCAAGCGATACGACCAGCTCCACGCGCTCGACTCGGTGGACCTGGAGGTTCGAAGCGGCGAGTTCCTGACCCTGCTCGGGCCGTCCGGCTCGGGGAAGACGACGCTGCTGATGGCCATCGCCGGCTTCAACAGGCCCGACGCGGGCAGTGTCTGCTTCGGCGAGCAGGAGATGATCCTCACCCCTCCCCATCGTCGGGAGGTCGGCATGGTGTTCCAGAGCTACGCGCTGTTCCCGCACATGTCGGTCGCGGAGAACATCGCGTTCCCGCTGAAGCTGCGTCGCGTCGGCGCGAAGGAGTGCGCCGATCGCGTGGCCGACGCGCTCGAGACCGTGCAGCTCTCCGGCCTCGGCAGCCGCAGGCCGGACCAGCTCTCCGGCGGACAGCGCCAGCGCGTCGCGCTCGCCAGGGCGTTCGTGTTCCGTCCGCGTATCCTGCTGATGGACGAGCCGCTGTCCGCGCTGGACAAGAAGCTCCGGGAGCGAATGCAGATAGAGCTCAAGCACCTGCACGAGCAGCTGGGTGTGACCACTGTCTACGTGACCCACGACCAGCGCGAAGCGCTGACCATGTCCGACCGCATCGCGGTCATCAATCACGGCAGGCTGGCCCAGGTCGACGCGCCAGAGGCGATCTACAACCATCCCGCCAATGCCTTCGTCGCCGATTTCATCGGCGAGTCGACGATGCTGCCGCTCGCGCGAGACGACTCGAACCGGCTGCATTTCGACGACCACCTCATCGCGACCGATGCGCCCGGCGACGCGAACGGGAGGTCGACGCTGGTGATTCGCCCGGAGCGGCTGTTCGTCCTCGGTGACGAGGTGCAGGACTCCGACCGGACCATCGTCTTCGACGGCGTGGTCAGGGATCTCGTCTTCCAGGGAGAGACGGCGTTCGCGATCGTGTCTATCAGCGACAGGCACGAGCTCTCCGTCCGCTTCGGCACGAGCGCATCGTCCTCGCGCGATCGCATGCGGCCGGGCGATCGGATCTCCCTCGGACTGAGTCGGTCAGACGTCATCGTCATCCCGGGGGAAGGTGAGACATGAGCGCCCCGGTCGGGCGGGAGCGCGCGGGATCGCTCCCGAACGAGACCGCGTTGCGGGCCCAGGAGGCGCGCGAGCAGTGGATGCTCCTGAGCCTCTCGACACCGGCGGTCCTGACCGTCATCGCCATCATCGTCGTCCCGGTCGGCTGGCTGTTCTACCTCTCCTTCATCGGCAGTGACGGGCAGCCATCGCTCGAGCACTACGAGAAGATGGTGCAGTACAAGTCCTACGCGCGGGTGTTCGCGACCACCTTCGAGGTCAGCTTCCTGACCACGGTTGTGTGCATCCTCATCGGCTACCCCCTCGCCTACTTCCTCGCGATGCTGCCGTCCCGCCTGGCCGGCATCTTCATGTTGACCGTGCTGCTGCCGTTCTGGACCTCGCTGCTGGTGCGGACCTATGCCTGGCTGGTCCTGCTGCAGAAGAAGGGGCTCCTCAACGACTTCGCCATCCACATCGGTCTCTGGGAGACGCCCGTCAAGCTCGTGCACAACATGACGGGCACGCTGATCGGGATGGCGCACATCATGCTTCCGTTCCTCGTGCTGCCGCTGTACGGCGCCATGCGCAAGATCGAGCGCGACATGATGCACGCGGCCGCGAGCCTCGGCGCATCGCCGGCTCACGCGTTCTGGAAGGTCTACTTCCCGCTGTCCCTGCCGGGCCTGGTGGCCGGGTCGCTGATCGTCTTCGTGCTCTGCCTCGGGTTCTACGTGACGCCGGCGGTTCTCGGCGGGGGCCGCGTCGTGATGGTCGCGACGCAGATCACGGCCATTCTCGAGAACCAGTTCGACTGGGGGGCGGCCAGCGCGCTCGGCGTGGTCCTGCTGATCGCGACCCTGGCCATCCTCTTCGCCGCGGCCCGGGTTCTCAAGCTCGACGTCGCGCTCTTCGGCAGGCAATGACATGGCCCGCTTCGAAAGGGCTGGCACCGACATGAGCTGTCACCGGCGGCTGGCAATGAAATGAGCTGGTTCACAAGGCCCGCGTCGGATACGCAGATCACGCACCGCGACAGGCTGTGGCTCTACGTGCTCGCAGCGGTGATCATGCTGCTGCTGGTCATCCCGACGTTCATCGTCATTCCGATGTCCTTCTCCGACTCGCAGTATCTCGAGTTCCCGCCGAGCAAGTGGTCCTGGCGCTGGTATTCGGAGTACGTCGGATCGTCCAAGTGGATGCGCGCGACCGTCACGTCTGTGCAGGTCGGGGTGCTCACGATGCTGGTCGCGACGCCGCTCGGGACCGCGGCGGCCTACGCCCTGTTCGTATCCGGTCATCGCGCGGCCAGGGCGATCTTCGTGTTCCTCATCGCGCCGATGATCGTGCCGGTAATCCTGATCGCGATCGGCACCTTCTATGCCTACGGCCGCGTCGGCCTGAACAACACCATCACCGGCCTGGTCCTCGCCCACACGGTCCTGGCGGCTCCGCTGGTCATGATCGTCATCACGGCGGCGCTCCGGTCCTACGACCTGAACCAGGAGCTCGTCGCCCGCAGCCTGGGGGCGACGCGCCTGAAGGCGTTCTTCGTCATCACCCTGCCGCAGATCAAGTTCTCGGTGGTGACCGCCGCGCTCCTGTCGTTCCTGACCTCTTTCGACGAGGTCATCATCGCCATCTTCGTCTCCGGCGGGGTGAAGGCCACGTTGACGAAGCACATGTTCAGCGCGCTGCGCGACTACATCGACCCGACGATCGCCGCGATCTCCACCATAATGGTTCTCGTGTCGTCTGTCCTGTTGCTGGCGACGCAGCTCACCGGACGAAGCAGGTAGCCGGCGAGCCGTGGCAGCGCTCGCTCGCCTCAGCAGGCTGTCGAAGGACTCCGCTGTTCGACAGCCTGTGGCGGGCACAGGGATGTGCCGGCGAGATCGACGGCTGAAGGCCGTTGATTTCGGGAGCAACCGTTTACCGCCGTGTTGCGGTTGCGACGTCGAGAAACGCCAGGGCGACGTTTCTCGACAACCTGCCAGGCCATGGCGGGCCATGCGGATCCTCGTCGTGCTCGTGAACCTCCTCTGCCCGGTCGCGAACGCGGTGCAGCCGGTCGAGCATGCCAACGGTGCCCGCTGGCTCGACCTGCCTGTCGAGCAGCGGCAGCGGCTGACCCTCGGGGCGGTCGACGCGTTTCGCACGGAGGGATCCGCGGGCGTGCGCGCGCTCGCCGCGCAGATGCTCGCGCGCATCCGGCTGGTCGAGCCGTCGCGACTGCTGGCCCTGCCGGACGCCGCCTCCCCGCCGTCCCCCCGCGAGCTCGCCCGGCTCGTCGACGAGACCGGCGACACGCCGGTCGGGCACATCGCGCTCGCCGCCTACGCGACCTTCTGGCTCGTCGAGCCGGACGAGTTCCCGTGGATCGAGCCGGGGCATGCGCGGGCGGCAGCGATCGCCGGCCATCTCCTCGCCGCGATCCGCGAGAGCGGGCCGCCGGCGGCGCAGCAGGTCGACGAGATCCGCGCCGTCGCCCGGGCGCGGATGAACGCCGGGTCCTCGTTCACCGCGAAGATGACGGGCGTGGAGCTCGTGGAGATCGTCGGGGCGACGCCGGAGGATACCAAGGCGCTCGTCGAGGTCCTGACGAGCCGCTCGCCCGATCACATCGAGCTGCCGCGCCTCGTCGGCCTGCTCGCCGAGCTGCCGCTCGGCGACCCCGCACGGCGGCGGCTTCGCGAGTGGCTGGACCAGGCGTCCGTCTCCTCGGACGCGTTGTGGGTGCCGCTGCTCGCGCTCGCCGAGCGGGTCGGGGTGAGGCCTGACGAGGTGCCCTTCGTCGCCGGACTGCTGGACAGCCCCGTCGCAGCGACCCGGGAGGCGGCTGGCCGCGTCCTCGCGAGCGTCCAGCTCGACGACGAGGCGCGCGACGCCGTGCGCGATCGCGCACGCACGCTCCTCGCGTCGCGGGACTGGTCGGAGCAGGGCGAGGGGATCCGCACCCTCGCCTGGCTCGGTCCGACCCTCGCGGACCACGCGTTGCTGGTCGACTTCCTCTGGCGGGGCGCGCACGCGATCAACGTGGCGCCGGCCTGGGACGTGGTCGAGTCCACCGAGCTGATGCGCGACGAGCGGGCCGCGATCGAGCGCTGGGCACGCGAGACGCTCGACGCCCTGGACGTGCGGCGCTGGTTCAACGAGGACACCGACCGCCGCCTGGTGCGACGCGCCGTGTACGCGGCGCACCGACTCGGCATCGTCGAGGGCGCGGTGGCGGCCGACGTCGCGCAGCTCCTGTTCCTGGCCGACCGCGCGGCGGTCGACTCGGCGGTCCAGGCGCTGGATGCCCGAATCGAGCCCGCGCAGGAAGCAGCCATCCGCGCGCGCATCACCGCCGAGCTGACCGGCACGGACCGGTTCTGGCCGGCGGCGCGGCTGCTCGAATGGCTGGGGCCCCGCCCCGCGGACCTGCCGGTCCTGTTCGAGACCAGGCTGCGCCGGGACGCGTCGGGCTACGGCAGGAGCGCGGTCCAGGGGGCGCTCTCGAGCCTCGAGCCCGGCAGCGCCCTCGAGGAGGCCTACCGCGAGATCCTGCGCGAGGCGCTTCGCTCCACGGACCCGGAGCGCCGGCGGCATGCGGCGAGCGAGCTGGCACGCATCGGCCCGATGGACGGCGACGTCACGCTCGTCCTCGACGACCTGCTCGGCGAGGAGGCCAGGCCGGACTACGCGCTCGTGCGCCGGCTCACCGAGGCGGAACTGACGCTGGACCCGGCCGCGCGGGCGCGGATCGGACGTGCGCTCACCTCCAGCCGGCCGAATACCCGCGCCATGGGCCTGCAGCTCGTCGCCGCGTACGGTGCCCGACCGGAGGACCTGCCGCACCTGGTCGCAGCGCTCGATGAGCCGCAGAGTCCCCTGCGCGACGCGAAGTCCGCGCTCATCGCGCGAGCCGTGTCGCCATGGCCGTTCCCGGCCTCCATCCGTGTCGTCAACGACGAGCACATCGACGTCATCCAGATGGACCAGCTCGGCAGCGATTCTCGTGCGGTCGCCTGGGACTACCTCGATCGCGTGCTCGTGGCGGTCATCGCGGCGGTCGAGCCGAGACCGACACCCTGGCTCGGTGGGAGCAGCCTGCTCTCGCTCGCGCTGCGCGCGGACGGGCTGAGCGAGCCTGCGTTCCTGCTGCTGCTGGACCAGGCGGGCAGCCAGCGGATCCGACCCGCGATCCGGCTCGTGCTGCGGCTCCAGGCGACGCCAGGGCAGCGCCGGCTGATGGCGTTCCTCGGCTCCCCCGACCCGCTGCTGATGCCGTGGGACACCGTGGGCGCCCGCTCCCTCGCCGCCGAGCTGCACGCCCTGGCCGGACGGATTCCCCCGGAGCTCGTCTCGCTGCGCAGCGAGGCGCTGGTGCGGATGGTCGAGGCGGTCGACCGGCACGCCCGCTGGCGCGCCGCTGACCTGCCGGATCTGCGTGCGTACGCGCAGGCGGCGCCGCGAGCCTATGCTGGCACGGTCGAGCGCGAGATCGAGCGCCTGGAGTCTCAGGGCGCGAGAAGCGAGCGCCTGCGCCAGAGCGCCGTCTGGGTCGTGACAACGCTCGGCGCCCACGCGCTGCTCTGGGTCGCGCTCGCGCTCGCCTACCCGCGCTCGCCGCTGGTGCAGGCGGTGTTCTTCTGGAACCCGTGGGTTCGACGGATCTTCGGCCTCGGCTACGCGTTCCCGCTCGTCCTCGCGGTGCCGGCGCTGCGCGCGAACCTGGTCGAGCCCTTCGCGCGGTCGCTGGTCGCCGACGCGGATCTGGAGTCCTTCGACCGCGATCGTCACTTCGCGGACGAGCGCGTGCGGCCGCTCGAGTCCGAGTTCGAGAAGGGGGCGCCGGTGCCCCTCGCGGAGGCCATTCCGGAGATCCGCGACCACGTGATCCTCGAAGGCGCCTCCGGGCTCGGCAAGACGGAGGCGCTGCGTGCTCTGGTCGCGAGCGCTCCGCGCCACGTCGCCTTCCTCCCCGCGCGGCGCATCGCCGAGGCCGGCGGGCCGCTCGAGGCGCTGGCGCGCAAGCTCCAGGGCCCTGCGCGCGACTTCGGCTTCATCCGCTCGCTGCTGCACGTCAACGCGCTGGACGTGGTGATCGACGGCCTCAACGAGGTCGACGCGCAGACGCGCCACGGTATCGTCTCGTTCGTCGAGGACCAGCCGCGCGCCAACATCATCATCGCCACGCAGCCGATCGCCTGGACCCCGCCACGGGCCGGCGTCACGCGCCGCTACGAGCTGATGCCGCTCGATGCGGACCAGATCGAGCAGTTCCTGATCAGCCGGCGGCCACGCGTCGCGGAGGATGCGACCGACGAGCTCGACTACCCGGCACGCTGCCGCGAGTTCATCGCCGATGCCATCGGACCGGCCGTCGACCACCAGTCGCGTCGGCGCGCTCTCGTCACGCTGTCGAACCCGATGGATCTGACCCTCGCCGCGGAGCTGATCGCCCTCGGCGCGAGCCCTACGCCGGGCCGCCTCGTCGAGCAGCAGCTCGCGCAGCTCGTGGCCTGGTTCACGCGCACCCACGGACGTCCGTTCCCGGTCGCCGAGGTCGCCGAGCACGCTTTCGCCCAGCGTCTGCGAGACGACAACCGCATCGATCTCGCCGCCGACGTCGTGGACGCGCTGCTGCGCTTCCGCCTCGCCGTGCCGGCGCCGGCCGCGAGCGGCGGGTCGGACGCAGGTGACGCCGTCGACGCCCGATTCCGGCACGATCGTATCACCGAGTTCTTCATCGCCCGACACCTCGCGTCTCGCGGCGACGAGGAGACCCTGCGATCGATCGCGGGCGATCCGCGCTTCCAGGGCGTCGTGCTCGAGCTAGCGGCGACCCTGCCTCGCCCGGAGACCGAGGCCCTGTTCGAGATCGTCTCGAACGACGCGCTGCAGACCGGCAACCACCTGTTCGCGCTCACCGTCGCCCGGGGCGTCGCCGCGCGCCGGGAGGCTGCCGACTGACGCGCCCGCGGCTGCCGTCGCTTGCCGAGGAACAGCGACCCCGAACCTTCGAGCACCTCGTCCCGATGCCACCCTTCGACTTCGATGAAGAGATCGATCGGCGTGAGGTACCCGCGCTGAAGACCCACCGGATCGTCCTGGGGACGGACGCAGGACAGCTGTTCCCCGCCGGGGTGGCGGACATGGACTTCAAAGCGTCACCCACGGTGCTGGAGGCGATGCGCGAGCGTCTGAAGCACGGCGTCTTCGGCTACGAGACGTTGCCCGACGGGCTCCTGCCCGCCCTGACGGACTGGCTCGGGTCGCGCCACCGCTGGCATGTCGACGCGGCACACATCCTGCGCTCGCCGAACGTCCTCAACGCGCTCGCGATGACCGCTTCGCTGTTCACGGACGAGGGCGACGGGATCATCGTGCAACCCCCGGTGTTCTTCGATTTCCGCGACATCATCGTGGAGAACCGCCGCCGCCTGGTCTCCAACCCGCTGGTCGAGCGCAACGGGCGGTACGAGATGGATCTCGAGGATCTCGAGAGCTGCGCCGCGGATCCTCGCACCCGGATGCTCTTCCTGTGCAACCCGCACAATCCCGTGGGCCGGGTGTGGGGTCGGGACGAGCTCAAGAGGCTGGCGGCGATCTGCCGACGCAACGACGTTCTCGTCGTCTCCGACGAGATCCACGGCGACATCACCTTCCCGGGCCATCCCTACACGCCGTTCGCGTCCCAGGGCGAGGAGGCGGCGCTGAACAGCATCACCTGCCTGTCGCCGGCGAAGAGCTTCAACATCGCGGCCTGTTGCTCGGCGTTCACGCTAGTCCCGGACGCGACGCGCCGCGCGGCGTTCCAGGCGGAGAGCAGTCGACTGACCGTCAACAAGAACAACGCCTTCGCGAGCGTCGCCATGGAGGCGGCCTACCGGCACGGCGGACCCTGGCTGGACGCGGCGCTGGAGTACATCGGCGGCAATCTGGCGATGGTGCGCGCGCGCGTCGCGGACCTGCCCGGGGTTGCGCTAGTCGAACCCGAAGGCACCTTCCTGGTCTGGCTCGACTTCCGTGCTCTCGAGATGTCCTCGGAGGAGCTCACGACGTTTCTCCGCCGCGAGGCGGGATGGGCGGTGACGCGTGGATCGGCCTTCGGGAGCAGGGCGCGGGCTTCGCGCGGGTCAACATCGCCTGCACGCGGTCGCGATTGTCCGCGGCTCTGAGTCGGTTGGACGGGGCCATCGGGTCGTTGCGTGGTGGCGCGTGAACGCTGCCCGGGCGCGCATCGCCTGATGCCTCACTGCACGAGATCCCAGCAGGGCCGCCCCCGGAACGTCTCGTTGCCACGGGTCGCCTAAGAACGGCACGGACAGGCGCGAATAGGCGCGACGTCTGGCCCGCTCCACGGTCCCGAGGCAGAATCCCCCGGTCTCGATCGTGCGGACCGGAGGGGTACGGCGCTGAGCAGGCGATGCATCGCGTTCGCGGCCGTATCGGCGGCGCTGGCCGCAGGGTGCGCCACGCCGGGTCCTACGGTGGCGGACCCGGCGGCGCTCGGCTCGAATCCGCTTGCGATCGCGGTGGAGGTCGAGTCCTGTCGTGCACGTCTCGGCGCCCCGCAGCCGGTGGTGGGTCCGGAGCTCGATGCGGTCCTTCACCTGCTGAGCTGGAATGTGCGCAAGGGCTCGGAGGCACGCTGGCGAGCGGAGCTGGCGCTGCTGGCCTCCGACCGCGATCTCGTCCTCATCCAGGAGGCGGTGCTCGAGCCGACCTTCACCGACGTGCTGCCCCAGATCGACCACTGGGCCTTCGGGCCCGGCTACCGCGATCACGCCCGGCTGACCGGAGTCATGACGCTCAGCCGCGTGCCGCCCCTCGCGCACTGCTACCTGACGACGACCGAGCCGTGGCTGAAGACGCCAAAGGCGACGATGGTGACCCGCTACGGCATCGCCGGCACCGAGGAGACCCTGGTCGTCGTCAACCTGCACGCCGTCAACTTCAGCGTCGGACTGGCGGCGTTCCGCGCACAGATGGATCAGGTGCGCGAGGCGCTGCGCGACCACCGCGGCCCCCTGATCGTGGCCGGCGACTTCAACACCTGGCGCGGCGCACGCATGGCCGTCGTCGAGCGACTTGCCGACGATCTCGATCTGCAGCCGCTCGCATTCGGCGAGGATCGGCGCAAGTTCGTCTTCGGCCTGCCCCTCGACCACGTCTTCGTTCGCGGGCTCGTGGCGCGCGAGACGGCGACCCACGAGGTGGGCGCTTCGGATCACAACGCGCTGTCGGCCGTGCTCGCTCTGTGACGTTGCCGCATCCCGGCTAGAGCGCGCCCCAGAGATTCGTGCGGAAGAGCTGGAACAGATCCTCCCAGGTCCTGTCGGCCGCCTCGGGCGTGTGGCTGAAGCGGGTCGGGAAGGTCCAGCCGTGATGGGCCTCGTAGCGCTCGACGCGGCCCTTTCCGGACCGTGCCAGGGCCTCGGCCAGGATCGCCTGGTCGGCGTCGGAGCAGACCGGATCGTCCTCGGCGAAGCCGAGATAGATCTCGCCGTCGATTCGCTCGAACAGCTTCTCGCAGGACAGCTCGGTGTCGTTGATCATCAGGCCGCCGTGCAGGGAGGCGGCGGCGCTGATCCGGTCCGGATTCAGCGCCGCGGCGGCCAGGGCGTGGCGCCCGCCCATGCAGTACCCGACCGTGCCCCAGATCGGGATCTCGACCTCGAAGGCCTGCGGGCTGTCGAGCAGCGCTCTCGTGTCGCTCGCCGACATGGCTTGGCTGGTGGCCAGGTTGAGGCGTCGGGCCTCTTCCGGGACGGCGTCGTGCGGACCGTTCGACGGCGGGAACGACGGGCCGCCGGCACGGTAGTACATGCTCGGCAGAGCCACCGCATAGCCTGCCACGGCGAAGCGGCGGCACATGTCGCGGAGCTCGTCGCGCAGGCCGAACACGTCCATGTAGAAGACGATGCCGGGGTAGGTGTCCTCGTGGGAGGGGTGGAACACCTCGACGGGCATGACGCCGTCGGGCGTGGCGATCTGAACCGTGTGCTCGTGCATGTCTGGAACCTGCTGTCGGTTCGCGACCACCCGAACCAACGACACGACCGGCGAGCGTTCGCCTGGCGGCGCGCGCCGCGCGATCAGCCGCCGATCTCGACCCGGATGATGCGGTTGGTGGCGCTCTGGTGGATGAGCAGATCGCCGTCGCGGGTCGGTCGCATGTGACGCACGATGCCGGCGTACACGCCGCCAGACGGGATCGGCCAGCTCTGGAAGCTCTCGGTCGCAGGATCGAAGCGGACCAGGGCGTCCGGGCGCATGCCCGACTCGTTGTACCAGACGATCCCGTCGACCACCGCGATCGCGTACGGGTGTGAGCGCGGGCCGCTCGGCGAGGGCCACTCGCGGATCTCGCCGCTGCGCGGGTCGTAGCGGCCCAGGCGACCGCGGCGCGAGTTCACATACCAGATCATCCCGTCGGCGGCGATGTCCAGGCGCCGCACGGTGGTCTCCTCGTGCGGCAGCTCGATCTCGGTGAGCCCCATCGTCTCCCGGTCGATCCGGATCAGACAGTTGCTGCCGTTGCACGCGACCCAGGGTGTGCCCGAGGCGTCGATCTTGATCCCGTAGGGACGCGAGCCCGCGGTGGGCATGGTCGCGAGCCGGATCTCCCCGCTGCGCGGATCGAGACGCCCGACCTGGTTGGCGTGCTGCAGCGTGAACCAGAGCACGCCGTCGGCGTCGAAGACCGCGGTGTGCGGGTCGCGTGCGGCAGGGTCGGGCATGTCGTAGACGTTGATCTCGCCGCTCGCCGGCTCGAGCCGCCCGAGCGTCGCGTTCTTGTTTCCGGTGAACCAGACGCCGCCGCTGCGGTCGAGCGTGACGGAATGGGGCATCGCCCCGGCCGGCAGCGGGTACTCGCGCATGTCGCCGGTGGCCGGGTCGATCCGCCCGATGAGGTTGGCCCACTGGCCCGCCCACCAGATCGAGCCGTCGGGCGCCTCGGCCGGATCCCGCGCGCGCTGCCCGAGCGTCGGCACCACCCACTCGCGCAGAGTGATTCGAACGTCGCCACCGACGATCGTCGGCGCGCGGCGATCGTTCGGCGGGAAGTGGGCGGCGAGGTAGTCGGTGACGGTGTCCTTCAGCGCGGGATCGGCCGAGAGATCGACCATCGTGCCGGTGAGCTCGAGCCAGTCGTCCCGGGCGTAGCCGGAGCTGCGGGTGATCCGGTTCACGGGGTGGCACGCGAGGCAAAGGGCCTCGACCGCCTCCCGGCCCTCGCCCTCGGGCAGGCCGGCGCCTTCGGCAGTGGAGGCGCCGGCGGCGAGGCAGAGCGCGAGCCCCATGACGCGGGCGTTCGGGACGTCGATCACGAGCCACCTCCATGCGCGGCGCGCGCGCTCGGGCACCGCCGGAGATATTCGCGCTCGCCGGTCGCGCCCGTCAACGCACCGGGCGATGTTGCGCACAGGTGACGTCCTTGCACCGACGAGGTGCGATCGCGCCAGGAGATGCTACGAGGTCGTGAAGGTTGACTCCGGCCACTTGCCTGCGCTCATCCGCGCAGACAGACTGGCGAGCAGGACGGGCCGCGGCGCAGGCGGCGCCCGGGCCCTACGCACCAACCCGCCGCGCGGCCAGGCGGCCGGCGGCGCACCGACAGGCCCATACCGTGAAGGAGCACCCAACGATGCGTCAGCTCACCACCCTGGCCGGCCTCGCGCTGGCCACCCTGCTCGCCGCGGGCGCGCACGCCGCCAGCGGCAAGCTCGTACTCTACACCTCGCAGCCTAACAAGGACGCGCAGCAGACCGTCGACGCGTTCCGCAAGGCCCATCCGGACGTCGAGGTCGAGTGGATTCGCGATGGCACCACCAAGGTGATGGCGAAGCTGCGGGCGGAGCTCGCAGCCGGCGCGCCGAAGCCCGACGTGCTGCTCATCGCCGACGTCGTGAACATGGAGTCGTTGAAATCCGAGGGCCGTCTCATGGCGCACCCGGACGCCCCGGTCGGGGCCTACGACGCCGCCCTCTACGACGCGGACCGGACCTACTTCTCGACCAAGCTCATCACCACTGGCATCGTCTACAACACCGGTGCGCCGATGAAGCCGTCCGAGTGGGACGACCTGGTGAAGCCGGAGGCCAAGGGCCTCGTCGCGATGCCGAGCCCCCTCACCTCGGGCGCGGCCACCGTGCACATGGCGACGCTCACCTCCAACCCGTCGCTCGGCTGGGACTACTACGAGAAGCTCGCCGCCAACGGCGTGGCGCCCAAGGGCGGCAACGGCGGCACCTTCAAGGCGGTCGCGAGCGGCGAGAAGCTCTACGGCGTGGTGGTGGACTTCGTGCCGATCCGCGCCAAGGCCGATGGCTCGCCGGTGGAGTTCGTCTTCCCCGCCTCGGGCGTCTCCGCCGTCACCGAGCCCGTCGCGATCCTCTCCACGGCGAAGAACGTCGAGGCCGCCAAGGCCTTCGTGGACTTCGTGCTCTCGAAGGAAGGCCAGGAGCTCGCCGCGAGCCAGGGCTACCTCGCCGCCCATCCAGCGGTGAGCCCGCCGCCGGGCTTCCCGCCGCGCGAGCAGATCAGGCTGATGCCCTTCGACGCCGCGGAGGCCTTCGCGAACGCCGAGTCGGATCGCAGGAAGTTCACCGAGACCTTCGGCCAGTAGACCTCGCGGCCGCGGCCCCCGGCGCCGCGGTCGAGCGAAGTCCAGCGCGACGTGAAGCCGACCGTCATCGCGCCCGTGCGCTCGCTCATCGGCGCCGACCGCGCCCTGCTCGCGCTCCTCGTCGTCCTGGTCTTCGCCCTCTCGGCCCTGCCCATGGGCCGCCTGCTGCTCGAGGGTGTCGCGCCGGGGGGCACCCTCGACCTCTCGGTCATGTCCGAGGTGCTCGGCGCGAGGTCCACCTGGCGCGCCGCCGGACGGAGCCTGCTGACCGCGGCCGGCGGCACGGTGCTCTCGCTCCTCATCGGCACTGCCTTCGCGCTGCTGGTGGCGCTCACCGATCTGCGCGCGAAGGCCGCGCTCGTGTTCTGCTTCATGATCCCCCTGATGATCCCGCCGCAGATCACCGCGCTCAGCTGGATCCAGCTCTTCGGACCGTCGAGCGCGCTGCTGAGAGCGCTCGGGCTGGCCCCCGCGCTCGGCACCCCGCACCCGCTCTACTCGCCAGAGGGGATCATGCTGCTCCTCGGCATCCAGCACGCGCCGCTCGTGTTCCTGGCGCTGCGGGCGGGCCTTCGCTCGATGCCGCGGGAGATGGTCGAGGCCGCGCGCGCCTGCGGCGCTCGCCACCCGCGGGTGCTCGCGACGATCGTGCTGCCGCTGATGACGCCCGCGCTCGTCGCCGGTGCCGCGCTCGCCTTCGTCTCGGCGATCGGAAACTTCGGGATCCCGGCCATGCTCGGCATCCCCTTCAACTACGCGACCCTGCCGGTGCTCATCTACCAGCGCCTTTCCGGCTTCGGCCCGTCGATCATCTCCGAGGTCGCGGTGCTCTCGATCCTCGTGGGCCTCGTCGCCTTCGCCGGCGTCGTCGCGCAGGGGTGGATGCTGCGCCGGCGCGACTACCGCACCATCGGCGCACCGTCCCAGCCCCTCGCCTTCGCGCTCGGGCGCTGGCGCCCGGTCGCCGAGGCCGCCTGCTGGGCGCTGATCGTGATGATCCTCGTCGTGCCCCTCGTCGCCCTGGTCGCGACCTCGCTGGTCTCAGCCTACGGCGTGCCGCTGCGGCCCGACACCGCGACGCTGGAGGCCTATCGCGAGGTGCTCTTCCGTCAGTCGGCCACGCTTCGCGCGTTCACCAACTCCTTCGTCCTCGCCGCCGGCGCCGCGGCGCTGCTGATGGTCGCCGCGATACCGCTCGCCTACTTCCTCTCGTGGCGGCGCAGCCCCGTCCTGCGGATCCTCGATCTCGCCGCCGAGCTTCCCTACGCGCTGCCGGGCGTGGTCCTCGCCATCGCCTGCATCCTGATCTTCATCAAGCCCCTGCCGCTCCTCGGCGTCACGCTCTACGGCACGCTCTGGATCATCTTCGTCGCCTATCTCGCGCGGTTCCTGACGCTCGCGCTGCGCCCCGTGGTCGCCGGCTTCGCTCAGCTCGACCGCGCGCTCGAGGAGGCGGCGCAGGTCTGCGGCGCCCGCTTCGGCCGGCGCCTTCGCACCGTCGTCGTGCCCTCGGTCCTGCCGATGGCCGTCGCCGGCGCGATCCTCGTCTTCATGACCGCCTTCAACGAGCTGACCGTCTCCGCGCTCCTCTGGTCGTCCGGGACGGAGACCCTGGGCGTGCTGGTCTACAACCTCGACGACGGTGGCTACACGGTGCTGGCGACAGCGGTCGCCGTGCTCGCCGTCGTCGCCATCCTCGCGCTCATGGCCATCGCCCAGCTCCTCGCCCGCCGCCTTCCCGAGGGCGTTCTCCCGTGGCAAGGCTGACCCTCGACGCGTTGACTCGCCGCTTCGGCGAGACGGCCGCCGTCGACCGTGTGAGCATCGAGATCGATGACGGCGAGCTGCTCGCGCTCCTCGGCCCCTCCGGCTGCGGCAAGACGACGCTGCTCCGTCTCCTCGCGGGGTTCGAGCGCGCGGACGAGGGCACCATCGCGTTCGACGGCGCGCCGATGGCCGGTCCCGACCATCACGTCCCACCGGAGCACCGTCGGGTCGGCATGGTCTTCCAGTCCTACGCCCTCTGGCCCCACATGACCGTCGCCGACAACGTCGGCTACCCGCTCGCCGTGCGCAGGGTCGAGCGCGCCGAGCGCGCCCGCCGGACCCACGCCGCGCTCGTCCAGGTCGGCATGGCCGATTTCGGCGCCCGGCGCCCGGCCGATCTCTCCGGCGGCCAGCGCCAGCGGGTCGCGCTCGCCAGATGCCTCGTCATGGAGCCCCGGGTGGTCCTCCTCGACGAGCCCCTCGCGAACCTCGACGTGCACCTGCGCGAGGCCATGCAGGCCGAGTTCCGCCGCTTCCACGCCGAGAGCGCGGCCACCATGGTCTACGTCACCCACGACCAGGCCGAGGCGATGGCCCTGAGCGACCGCATCGCCGTGATGAGCGAGGGTCGAATCGAGCAGTGCGCGGCGCCGCGGACGCTCTATGCCGAGCCGGCCACGGAGATGGTGGCGCGGTTCGTCGGCAGAGGGATGGTGATCGCCGGCGAGGTGCTCGGGCCAGAGGGCGAGGGCGCCTGCGCCGTCGAGATCTGCGGCGCGCGCGTGCGCGTGCGCTGCCGGGACGCCACACGCGGGCAGGCCCGGTTCTGCCTGCGTGCGGAAGCGCTCTCGCTCGCCGAGCCCGGGCCGGGCCAGATCCGGGCGCGGGTTGCGGAGGCTGTCTACCGGGGGGCGACGACCTCGGTCGCCGTGCGCCCCAACGCCGATCCGCGGGCCGTGCTCGAGTTCGAGGTCGACGGAGCGCCGCCCGGGTCCGGCGAGGAGGTCCATCTCGCGGTGCGGGACGGGTGGCGGATCCCGTAGCCTGGCCGCCAGCGACCTGTGGGACGAGGCGGTCCCGTGGGCTCAGTGCAGGGATGCCGGGGTCGTCTCGCTCTCGGGCGCAGCGGCGAGCTCGCACCAGCGCCCGTGCAGCTCGGGAAATCGCCAGGTCCGCACCGCCAGACGGTGCTTCGCCGCGAGGAGCGCCTCGCCCACCCCGGCGATGGCCGGGAGCACCAGACGCACCGCCGCCATCGCGTACATCGAGCAGGCGCGGGAGCGCCCCTTCTGCCTGTGGGCCTCGTTCCCCGATCCGCAACATCCCTTCGACGCCCCGGACCCGTGGTCGCGGAAGCACCACCCGGGACGAGGTCGACCTGCCCGAGGTGGGCGCGGCTCAGCAGCCCTCCAGTGCCGTGCGCGGACGTGACAGCCCCCGCACAGGCAGGACCGAAACGGGTCAAGCGTCGGTCCGAGGACCCATTGCTGCGGCGCAGCGCCTGATGCGCCGCGGCTGAGCACCGCAGTGGCCCGACCCGCAGCATCGCGAAGGGGATCGTTCTTTCCTAAAGGTGCCGCGGGCGACGGCCGCTGTACCGAGGTAGCGTCAAAGCGGGACAGGGCGTCACGAGCTACGGCACCGCCCCTTCTTGGAAATCTAACGTGATGTTCATCTCATTCCCGAGGTATTCCACCGAACCTTGTCCGAGCGAACGTCTCTAATTCGTACAAGGACATCCACGCAGGGTGCTCGCACGTCGGTCCGTAGCGCCCTGCGGTGCATTCCGAGTTCAACTTCTTGATGAGGTTGGCCATATGGCGATTTTCGAGCGATACCAGTCACGCTACGAGGAGAGCAGGGAGGAAGAGCTCTCGCTCGACGAGTACCTGAAGCTGTGCAAGGAGGACCCGGCCGCCTACGCGACCGCCGCCGAGCGCATGCTGATGGCTATCGGTGAGCCGGAGCTCGTCGACACGCGCAAGGATCCGCGCCTGAGCCGCATCTTCTCGAACAAGATCATCAAGCGCTATCCGGCTTTCACGGACTTCTACGGAATGGAGGAGACCATCGAGCAGATCGTCTCCTTCTTCCGCCACGCCGCGCAGGGGCTCGAGGAGAAGAAGCAGATCCTCTATCTCCTGGGCCCGGTGGGCGGGGGTAAGTCCTCACTCGCGGAGAAGCTCAAGTCGCTCATGGAGCGACGCCCCTTCTACGCGCTGAAGGGGTCGCCCGTGAACGAGTCGCCGCTCGGACTGTTCTCGCCCGAGGAAGACGGCGCGGTGCTCGAGGAGCAGTACGGCATTCCGCAGCGGTACCTGACCGGCATGATGTCGCCGTGGGCGACGAAGCGCCTGCGCGAGTTCCACGGAGACGTCACGCGCTTCAAGGTGGTGCGCAAGCACCCCTCGACCCTGAATCAGATCGCGGTCGCCAAGACCGAGCCCGGCGACGAGAACAACCAGGACATCTCCTCGCTGGTGGGCAAGGTGGGCATCCGCAAGCTCGAGAGCTTCGCCCAGAACGATCCGGACGCCTACGCGTACTCCGGCGGCCTGTGCCTCGCCAACCAGGGGCTGCTCGAGTTCGTCGAGATGTTCAAGGCGCCGATCAAGGTGCTCCATCCGCTGCTCACCGCTACCCAGGAAGGCAACTACAAGGGCACCGAGGGTCTGTCCGCGCTGCCCTTCGAAGGGATCATCCTCGCACACTCCAACGAGTCGGAGTGGCAGGCGTTCAAGAACAACCGCAACAACGAGGCGTTCATCGACCGCATCTACATCGTCAAGGTGCCCTACTGCCTGCGCGTGAGCGAGGAAGTCAGAATCTACGAGAAGCTGCTCCGCGACAGCTCCCTGTCCGACGCGCCGTGCGCGCCTGGCACGCTCGACATGATGGCGAAGTTCGCCGTCCTGTCACGCATCAAGGAGCCGGAGAACTCGAGCCACGAGTCCAAGATGCGTGTCTACGACGGCGAGAATCTCAAGGACGTCGACCCGAAGGCCAAGTCGATCCAGGAGTACCGCGACTACGCGGGTGTCGACGAGGGCATGGAAGGGCTCTCCACGCGCTTCGCGTTCAAGATTTTGTCTCGGGTCTTCAACTACGAGCACGGAGAGGTGGCTGCCAATCCGGTGCATCTGCTTTACGTCCTCGAGCAGCAGGTCGCCCAGGAGCAGTTCCCCGCAGACGTCGAGGAGCGCTACATCGCCTTCGTCAAGGGTCTGCTCGCACCGCAGTACGCCGAGTACATCGGGAAGGAGATCCAGACCGCGTATCTGGAGTCCTACCACGAGTACGGGCAGAACATCTTCGACCGCTACATCACCTATGCGGACTATTGGATCCAGGACGAGGAGTACCGGGATCCCGATACCGGTGAGATATTCGACCGCGGCGCCTTGAACGACGAGCTGGAGAAGATCGAGAAGCCGGCGGGCATCGGCAACCCCAAGGACTTCCGCCACGAGATCGTCAACTTCGTGCTGCGCGCGCGCGCGAACAACGAGGGGCGCAATCCAGACTGGACCAGCTACGAGAAGCTGCGCGAGGTGATCGAGCGCAAGATGTTCTCGAACACCGAAGATCTCTTGCCGGTGATATCGTTCAATGCCAAGGCCTCGGCCGAGGACAAGTCCAAGCACGAGGACTTCGTTCAGCGTATGGTGGAGAAGGGCTACACCGAGCGTCAGGTCAGGCTGCTGTCGGAGTGGTATCTGAGGGTACGCAAGTCCTCTTGAGCCGAGGCACCAATGATCCAGGTGATCGATCGCCGGCTCAACGGCCGGAACAAGAGCGCCGTCAATCGCCAGCGGTTCATCCGCCGGTTCAAGGCGCAGATCAAGCGTGCGGTCGCTGACGCAATCAGCGAGCGCAGCATCACCGACACGACCGGCGGCGAGGAGATCCGCATCCCGACTCGCGACATCCGCGAGCCGCGCTTCCGCCACGGGTCGGGCGGCCGGCGCGAAGGGGTGCATCCCGGCAACACGGATTTCCTCACCGGCGACCGGATCAAGCGCCCGTCGGGCGGCGCCGGCTCCGGTGGGGCCGGCGGCGAGCCGAGCAACGAGGGGACCGGCGAGGACGACTTCGTCTTCGAGCTCTCGCGTGACGAGTTCCTGGAGTGCTTCTTCGAGGATCTCGAGCTCCCCAACCTGAAGGACACCGAGGTCAAGCAGCTCATGGAAGAGCACAGCGTGCGCGCGGGGTTCACGCGCGACGGGGTGCCGGCGAACATCAACATCATTCGCTCGACTCGCGGTGCCCTCGCGCGCCGCATCGCCGTTCGAGGCGCCTACAAGGCCCGGCTGGAGGAGCTGGAGAGCGAGCTCGAGGCGCTGCGTGCGCGTGGCCTGGGGGACGGCGCCAGGGCCCGCGAGCTCGTCGAGGAGATCAAGCGCATCGAAGGGCACATCAAGGCGATTCCGTTCCTCGACACGTTCGATTTGCGCTTTCACAACCGCGTCCCGCGGAAGAAGCCGAGCACGCAGGCCGTGATGTTCTGTCTGATGGACGTGTCCGGCTCGATGGACGCCGAGCGCAAGGACATCGCCAAGCGATTCTTCATCCTGCTCTATCTCTTCCTGACCCGTGCCTACGAGGACGTCGACGTCGTGTTCATCCGTCACCACGTCAAGGCGAAGGAGGTCGACGAGGAGGAGTTCTTCCACGCTCGAGAGACAGGTGGGACCGTGGTGTCCAGCGCCCTCGAGCTGATGGACAAGATCATCAAGGAGCGCTACCCGATCGCGGAGTGGAACATCTACGGAGCACAGGCTAGCGACGGCGAGAACTGGGGCGACGACTCCCCGGTATGTGGCGAGCTGATGGCGCAGCTGCTGCCCGCTCTTCGCTACTTCGCCTACGTGGAGATCCGCGCGAGCAAGCGACAGAGCCTGTGGCAGAGCTACGAGCAGCTCGCGGAGTCCTGCGAGCGCTTTGCGATGCGGGAGCTCCGGTCCGCGAGCGACATCTTCCCGGTCTTCCGCACTCTGCTGGAGCGCAGAAGCGCATGACTCATCGCGTGCTCGCGGAGTCGTCCGAGTGGACCTTCGATCTCATCGAGCGGTACGACCAGATCATTGGTCGCGCGGCGGCCGACTACGGCCTGGACACGTACCCCATCCAGTACGAGGTCATCGGCGCCGAGCAGATGATGGATGCGTACGCGTCGGTGGGGATGCCCATCGGCTACCACCACTGGTCGTTCGGCAAGCAGTTCCTCGAGGTCGAGCGGAACTACCGCCGTGGTCGCATGGGCCTCGCCTACGAGATCGTCATCAACTCGAGCCCGTGCATCACGTATCTCATGGAGGAGAATACCGCAACGATGCAGGCGCTCGTCATGGCCCACGCGGCGTACGGTCACAACGCGTTCTTCAAGGGCAACGAGCTGTTCAGGGCGTGGACGAGCGCGGACGCCATAATCGACTATCTCGTGTTCGCGAAGCGCTACATAGGCGAGTGCGAGCGGCGCCACGGTGAGCTCGAGGTCGAGCTCCTGCTCGACGGGTGCCATGCGCTCATGGACTACGGGGTCGCGAGCTATCGCCGGCCGCCCAAGCTCTCGGCCCGGGAGGAGGCACGGCGGCAGGAGGAACGTGAGGAATACGAGCAGCAGCAGGTCAACGACCTGTGGCGCACGCTGCCCGAGCGCGAATCGGAGACCGGGGAGAAGGAAGAGCACGTCTTTCCCGCCGAACCGGAGGAGAACCTGCTCTACTTCATCGAGAAGCACGCTCCGCTGCTCGAGCCCTGGCAGCGCGAGGTGATCCGGATCGTGCGAAAGCTCGCGCAGTACTTCTATCCGCAGCGCCAGACCAAGATCATGAACGAAGGGTTCGCGTGCTTCTGGCACTACACCTTGCTCAATACGGTCTACGATCGCGGCTATCTCAGCGACGGCTTCATGGTGGAGTTCCTGGAGTCGCACACGAACGTCGTCCATCAACCGGCGTTTCACGAGCCCCAGTACCAGGGCATCAATCCTTACGCGCTCGGCTTCGCGATGATGCGCGACATCCGCCGGATCTGCGAGCAGCCGACCGACGAGGACCGGGAGTGGTTTCCGTGGCTCGCGGGAACAGACTGGCTCGAGGCCGTGGATTTCGCGATGCGCAACTTCCGCGACGAGAGCTTCATCTCCCAGTACCTCTCGCCGCGCCTGATACGGGAGTTCAAGCTGTTCGCCGTGGTCGACGACGAGAAGGACTCCGAGCTCCAGGTCAGCGCCATCCACGACCAGCACGGCTATGCGCACGTGCGGCGGGTGCTCGCCGAGCAGCATAATCTGCGCACCCAGCAGCCGGACATCCAGGTCTCGCGGGTCGACCTGCGCGGCGATCGGTCGCTCACCATCAGGCACAGGCGTCATCTCGACCGTCCGATCCACGAGAGCGCCGATGCCGTGCTCGAGCATGTTGGGCGCCTGTGGGGCTTCACCGTGCGTCTCGAGGAGGTGGACGACAAGGAGCGCGTTATCCGCACGCGCGAGTGCCCGGCCTCTCGCGCTCCCTGAAGCGCCCGCTGGGTCCGCCGCCCCGCGAGCACGCTGCGACGCCGAGGTCGAACGGCGGTATTCGCCGCCTGTTCAGCGTGCCCGGACTTCCGATCCCCCGCGCCGGCCGCCGCGCACTCGTCCGGGTCACGCCTCGAGCCCCCTCTTCCGGCCTTCCTTTACTCGCCGCGATTGCGCGTGCTTTCATGCGGGGCGGGCGCCGTTCGCCGCCCGCCAACACCAAGAATGCACCACCGGGAGGAACTCACGAATGCTGATTCGACAGACCCAGGCCCTCCTCGCGGGGGCGATACTGACAGCCGCCACGGGTGCGCTGAGCGTCCAGGCGGCGACGGGCGATACCCTGAAGACCGTCAAGGACCGCGGAGCGCTGCTGTGCACCGGGCACAACGGTACCTATCTCGGTTTCGCGGAGGTCGACGACAAGGGCGCGTGGCAGGGTTTCGACATCGAGCTGTGCAAGGCGCTCGCGAGCGCGATCTTCGGCGACCCGAGCAAGCTGAAGATCGTTCCGGTGAGCTGGGCGCAGCGCTTTCCCGCCATCCAGTCCGGCGACATCGACGTCATCATCAAGGTCACCGGATGGACGATGGGCCGCGACACCGAGCTCGGGCTCCAGTTCAGCCGCCCGTACTTCCTCGGCCCGACGCAGCTGATGGCCCACAAGGAGATCGGTGCGAAGGACGCGAAGGGCCTCGACGGCGCGACGGTATGTGCCTCGGCCGGCACCAGCACCGAGCGGATCGCCGCCGACTATCTGACGAACCTCGGGGTCCAGTTCGAGATGGTGACCTTCGAGAAGACCGAGGAGATGCGCAGCGCCTACTTCGCCGGACGCTGTGACGCCTTCGCCGGCTGGGGACCGAACCTCGCGATCACTCGGATCAAGGGGCCCGATCCGGACAAGCACATGATCCTCCCCGACGTCATGGCGGTGGAGCCGGAGTCGGCGGCGATGCGCCAGGGCGACGACAACTGGGTCGACATCCTCAACTGGCTGTTCACCGCGCTGCTCATCGCTGAGCAGTACGACATCACCAGCGAGAACGTCGACGGGCACAAGGCGAAGCCGGGCAATCCGACGGTCGAGCGGCTCCTCGGCGCCACACCGGGGATCGGCGATCGCCTCGGGCTCGGTAACGACTGGGCCTACAACGTCATCAAGAACGTCGGCAACTACAAGCAGATCTACGACCGTACCCTCGGCGATGGATCTCCTTACAAGCTGCCGCGCGGCCCGAACGCGCTGATCACCGACGGCGGCGTGATGTACCCGCTGGTTCTCGACTGACCTTCGCCCCGGGGGCACCTGCCGACCGAACCGGGCGGCAGGCGCCCTCGCGCGGACCGTGGCGCGATCCGATACCGGCATCGGCGAACTGATGCGGCGCCTGTTGCGCGACGAGCGGGCTCGCAGGAACGGCATCCAGGCCGCCGCCCTCGCTCTCGTCACCGTCGTCGTCGTGTCGCTCGTCTCCACGACGCACCAGAACCTCGTCAACCAGGGGATCACCTCCGGATTCGGCTTTCTCGAACGGTCCACCGGCTGGGACATCCCGTTCGCGGTGCTCGACTACTCGATCCGCGACCCATACTGGCGCGTGCTGACCATCGGGTTCCTGAATTCCCTGTACATCGGGCTGTTCTCGCTCTTCTTCGCAACCATCTTCGGCACGCTGATCGGCGTCGCGCGGATCTCCCGCAATCCGCTGCTGAATCTCCTCGCGACCACCTATGTCGAGATATTCCGCAACGTCCCGTTGATCCTGCAGGCCTTCTTCTGGTACGCGATCGCGACCCACCTGCCGCCGCCGCGGCGCGCGATCGAAGTCGGGGAGATGCTCTATCTCTCGAGCCGCGGGCTGTACGTGCCGGCCTTGAACGTCTCGACCGGCGCCTTCCTCGCCTTCGCGGGCGGGACCGTCGTTGCCGTGACACTCGCCGTGTGGTGGCGGCGCCGGCGCCGAGATCGGGTCGTCGATGCACGGGTCTGGTACGCAGGGCTGCTCGCGGTGATCGGAGTCGGGCTCGTCGCCCTGCTGACGCTCGGAAGAGAGCCGGGTGCCCCGCTGCTCGTTGCGCCGGTGCTCAAGGGGCTCCGGTTCGACGGCGGGCTGCGTGTCATCCCCGAGTTCACTGCGCTGGCGGTCTCCATCATCGTCTTCGGCAGCGCCTACATCGCGGAGATCGTCCGCGGTGGCTTCAACTCGGTCGGCCGCGGTCAGCTCGAGTGCGCGCGGGCGCTGGGCCTGCGATCGTGGATGGTGCTGTGGTTCG
>CAJIAT010000320.1_pt1 | contig 28831 bp, 28 predicted proteins | sample 9199161 | NCBI WGS metagenome assembly CAJIAT01 (sample SAMEA7708281, study PRJEB35096) | sediment metagenome | biome: marine neritic benthic zone biome [ENVO:01000025]; feature: sediment [ENVO:00002007]; material: shallow marine sediment [ENVO:03000034] sea grass bed [ENVO_01000059] ... | reverse complement strand
TCTACCGCAGCTTCGCGCTGCTCATCCTGTTCATGATGTGGCTCTACATCGCCTGGCTGATCCTGCTCGCCGGTGCGAGCGTGGCGTTCTATCACCAGCACTCGGAGTATCTCGGGCTGCTGCGCCACGAGCTGCGCGCGAGCAACCGGGTTCAGGAGCGCATGGCCGTCGCCGCGTGCGCGCACGTCGCGCGGGCGTTCATCGCCGGCGACGAGCCGCCGAGCGCAGCGGAGCTCGCCAGGCGCCTCGCGGTTCCGCTGGCGATCCTCGAGCACCTGCTCGGCGCGCTCGAGAAGGCGAAGATCCTCCGCTCGACGGCGACCGACCCGGCGGGGTACGTCCCGGCGCGAGATCTCGATGCCGTCACGGTGCGCGAGCTCCTGCGCGCGGTACGGTCCGCCGACGAGCCGGCGCACGTCACCCGTGACTGGCTCCCCGAGCAGCCCCAGGTCGACGGCACCATGGCTGCGGTCGAGGAGGGGATCGACCGGGCGGTCGGCGATGCGACGCTGCGCGACCTGGGGCAGCCGCCACCCGATGACGACCAGGACGGACGGGCCCGGGTGACGGCCATCACCCGGGACGGTTAGCCGCGGTAGGGGTTGCTCCCGGGGACGACGGCACGCGTAGAGGGAAGTCCCGGGAGGGAAGTGGACATGGACGCGAGCTACGAGAGCGTCGTGCTGCTGCGCGGCGACGAGGCACGGACGGCCCTGCGCATCGTCGAGCGCGGCGGGCCCAATGCGGCGATGGAGCACCTGAAGGGCGTCGACGTGCCCGGCGAGGGCACGCTCATCGGCAGCGACGATCATCCCTGGAAGGAGACCGACACCGTCTTCGACGACGGCTCGGGCTTCGTCCTGTACTACGACGCGGCGGCGCCCTACGTCGGTCTCGTGCACCGGATCGCGTTCGACTGACATCCTCCGGTGCGCGCCGGCCTCACTCCATCACCGGGCCCTCCGGGTAGAAGCCGCTGAACCTGCGGCTCAGGATCGGGTGGTGCGAGGCGTGCTCGAGGCGGCTGCCGGCGAGCTCGCCGGAGAGCGCCTCACCGGTCAGCCACGACCACTCGCTGCCGGTCTCCAGATCCTCGAGCAGGAACGGCGCGCCGCCCTCGGGATCGGGCCCGCGCTGGAAGGTCAGCGTGCGTCCGCCGACCTCGCGCCCCCAGGCCCGCGCCGTGCCCGCGGACTGGGAGTAGGCGACGACGACCGGGGAGCCGTACACGGTGTCGTTCACCACGGAGACCTCGGCGAGGCGGTCGAAGGGGTAGAGCTTGGCGTTGCCCCAGACGATCACCGCGAGGCCGATGCCCCCGGGGTCGTCGACGCCCGTGTAGGTTCCCATGAAGCCGCCGCGACGCCGGCTCGCGAGCACCTTCGTGCGCGGATGCAGGCGCTTCCACTCCGCCCAGGTGGTCACCGTGGACGGCATGAAGGTGAGCTGCCAGCCCTCGCGCGGCCCGACCTCGGCGCGGCCCGTCACGTGGACCCACAGCGAGTCGGTCTCACGGTCGTACATCACGAACGAGTTGCGGTAGAGGATCCCCGCGTGCCCGAATTCCAGCGTCTTTCCGTTGAGTCGGCGCTCATACACGATGCTCGTCTGACACAACGGTCACCAGCTCACTGCAATCGGCACCCCCGCGATGGTGTCGTTGCCGAGCTCGTGCACGCCCATCATCGTGACCGGGTACGCCTTCGCCTCGCCACCGTGGGCGACGCCGATCACCGCGTCGCGGTCGTAGACGAGGCGCCGTGACTCGGCCTCCTCGGCGCCGACCATGGGCGGGTCGTCGAAGACCGGGAAGGCGTCGCGCGGAACGGCCTGGTAGCCGATGGGGGCGGCCGCAGCGGTGAGCGCGAGCGCGGCGCCGGCGAGTCCCGCGAGCGCTGCTTCGATTCTTCTCATCCTGGCACCTGTGCTTGCCGTGGGCGGCGGACGCCGCCGCGGCGCCCGCTCCTCACCCATGACCGCCATCGCGGTGCTGGTGTTCCCGGATGTGCCCGGGTCGCGGTGGCGCCGAGGTCTCAGTGACCGGCGGTGAGCGCCTCCGGCCGGCGCGGATCGGACGCGCCGAGCAGGCCCTGCTCGGTGCGCATCACGCTCTGGGTGCTGCCCATCGCCGAGCGCACCTTGACGGTGTGCCCGCGCTTCTCGAGGATCTCCACCGTGTCGGCGCTCAGCCCCGGCTCCGCCCGCAGCTCGTCGGGCAGCCACTGGTGGTGGACGCGGGTGGCGGCCGTGGCCGCCGCGATGTTCATACGGTGGTCGATGACGTTGAGGATGATCTGCGCCGTGGTGGTGATGATGCGGCTGCCGCCGGGGCTGCCGGTCACGAGGAAGACCTTGCCGTCTCGCAGCACGATGGTCGGCGTCATCGAGCTGAGCGGGCGCTTGCCCGGGCCGACGGCGTTCGCCTCGCCGCCGACCAGGCCGTAGGCGTTCGGCACGCCCGGCTTGGCGGAGAAGTCGTCCATCTCGTTGTTCAGCAGCACCCCGGTTCCCGCGGCGACGACGCCTGAGCCGTAGCTGAAGTTGATGGTGTAGGTGTTGGACACCGCGTTGCCCGCCGCGTCGACGACCGAGAAGTGGGTGGTCTCGTTGCTCTCGTAAGGCGCCGGATCGCCCGGGTCGATCTCGGCGCTCGGCCGGGCGCGATCCATGTCGATGCGCGTCCGCAGCGCGGCCGCGTAGCGCTTGGAGGTCAGCCCGGCGACGGGTACGGGCCAGTGGTCCGGATCACCGAGGTGCTCGCTGCGATCCGCGTAGGCGAGCTTCATCGCCTCGGCCATGAGGTGGATCGTGTCCGCGCTGTTGTGCCCGAGGAAGCCGAGCGGATAGTCCTCGAGGATGTTCAGGATCTGCACCAGGTGCACCCCGCCCGAGCTCGGCGGGGGCATGGATCGGATCTCGTGGCCGCGGTAGGTCCCACGCACCGGCGCGCGAACGACCGCCCGGTACGCGGCCAGGTCCTCGCGCGTGATCAGCCCGCCGTTCGCCGCCATGTCCGCGGCGATGCGCTCGGCCGTCGTTCCCTCGTAGAAGGCCTCCGGCCCGTGCTCGGCGATCGACTGGAGGGTCCCGGCGAGGTCGCGCTGCACGAGCTGCTCGCCGGCGCGCCAGGCGCGGCCGTCGTCGTGCAGGAAGATGGCCGCGGCGGCGGGGTTGCCCGCGAGCCGCTCGCGCCTGCTCTCGAGCGACGCGGCGAGGCCGCTCGTCACGGTGATGCCGCGCCTGGCGAAGTCGATCGCCGGCGCCATCACCTCGGCGAGGGACATGGTGCCGTAGCGCTCGAGGGCGAGGGCGAGCCCGGCGACGGTGCCCGGGACCCCCGCCGAGGCGTGGGAGAAGCGCGCCTTCTTCCTGTCGACGTTGCCCTCGGCGTCGAGATACATGTCCCGGCTCGCAGCCGCCGGGGCCATCTCACGGTAGTCGATGGCGAGCGTCTCGCCGCGGTCGGCGAGGTGCACCAGCATGAAGCCGCCGCCGCCGAGATTGCCCGCGCGGGGCAGGGTGACCGCGAGCGTGAAGCCGACCGCCACCGCCGCGTCCACGGCGTTGCCGCCCTTGCGCAGGATCTCCACGCCCACGCGCGTCGCCCGCGCCTCCTGGCTCGCGACCATCCCGTGCGCGGCGTGCTCGGGGTGGAAGATGTCCCGGGAGGAGAGGATCGCCTGGTCGGCGCGCGGCGTCGCGGCGACGAGGAGCGCCGTTGCCGCCAGGATGGCGACCGCGGAGCGGCGTACGCGGGTGCAGTGCGGATACCTCATCGATCGGGATCTCCAGGCGCTCTCCAGGGCCGCGGGGCGAGTCGTGCGGCGACGCGCGGAAGGGAACCACATCCGCCGCGAGCTGACAAAGGGTTGCGCGGAGGTCTGCGACCGCGGCGGCGCCGGGCGCTACCAGCGCACGATCTCGCCCGAGTCGTAGACCATGCCCGATCGCGCCCCGTGATAGACCACGAACACGTTGGTCTCGGGCACCCGAGCACGCTCGGAGACGCTCGCGGCGACGGCTCGCAGCATGCTCGCGACGCGCTCGGGGCGATGGAAGTCCGGCGCGATGAGGTCGACCAGCACCGGATGGGTGTCCTGCGGCTGCGCCGCCGCGCTCTCGCCGGCGAATGCGTAGTGTCCCGGCTCGAGCAGCGTCCACGTCGCGCTCACGTGCTCGATGGAGATGCCGGTGCGCTCGGCGAAGTCCCGGGTGAGCTCGGCGACGGCGACGGTGAGGTCGACGTCGTCGTCCATCGGCAGCGATCGGATCTGTATGACCGGCATCTGCGTCCTCGGCGATGGGGAATGGTCAACGGCTCGACGGGCCGCCGTAATCGGCGCAACTTGCGTGCGACCTCGATGCGGCCGTGCTCAGCGCAGGAACTCGACGTGGAAGCGCACCGGCCCGAGGGTGTGCACCTCGTGGGGCACCTCCGGCTCGACCACGCCCTCGCGCGCCGGGGACAGGACCTGCTCCTCGAGCTCCGGTTCGAGGATCCGATAGAGCAGCTCGCCCTCGAGCACCACGATCCGGCCCCAGGTCCCCGCCCTGGTGCGGTGCGCCCGGCGCAGCCCCGCCGGGATGGAGTCGGCGTCGAACTCCGGTGTGCGCCGGTAGGCGCCGAGCCCCGCGGGCAGCTCGCGCACGTCATGGCGCCTTGCGCAGGCGGCGAAGGAGCCCGACGCGGACCAGCGCCTCGATGCAGGCGACGGCAGTGCGGCCGCGGCCGGTGGCCTGACAGCCCGTGGCCGACATCGAGCCCGCTCCTCTCGTCCAAAGCCGTGCCAGCATCGGGGCCGTCCCCGCGGCTGTCAACGCGCTCGCGGGCGCGCAGTCGCCGACCGGAAGCTGGCATCATGGTCGAGCTGGAGTGTGCGCTGGGTCACGGTCGAGGCTTGACTGTCGGCCGACTCTTGCATAAATTTCTGTCAACACAGAAATAACTGAAACTATGGAACTGTCACCGACGATGCAGCGCTTCGTCGTCCACTGGGGCGAGATGGGGACCCGCTGGGGAGTCAACCGCTCGGTGGCCCAGATCCACGCGCTGCTCTATCTCGCCGGCGAGCCGCTGCCGGCGGACGAGATCGCCGAGACCCTCGGCATCGCGCGCTCCAACGTGAGCAACAGCCTGAAGGAGCTCCAGGGCTGGGAGCTCGTGAGCATCGCCCACGCCCTCGGCGATCGGCGCGACCACTTCCAGGCGAAGAAGGACGTGTGGGAGATCGTCACCACCATCGCGGACGGCCGGAAGCGGCGCGAGATCGACCCGACCGTGGCGGTGCTCAAGGAGTGCGTGGCGGAGCTCGAGAACGACGACGGCACGCCGGACGAGGTGCGCGAGCGCATCGAGTCGATGCTCGAGTTCACCCAGGAAGCGTCTCGCTGGTACGAGCAGATCTCGCGCCTGCCCCGCGCCACGCTGATCAAGCTGATGCGCATGGGCGCGAAGGTGCGTCGGATGATCGCGGCCTGAGCGCCCCCCTTTTTTGGCCCGATATTTCTGGAATTACAGAAACAACCGTCAAGAGGAAAGGTGATGCGCGGCAGCTCGAACGCCCTCCTGCTCACTCCCGGGCCGACTCGCGCGGCTCGATCCGGCCACCCCGAGCGGGTCGACTACGCACGGCTGCTCGGCCAGGCCGCGTGGCTGAGACTGCCGGTTGCCGTGCGCGCCCGCTTCGCGGCCGACCGCGTCGGCGAGGTGACCTACGTCGGGCGCATGGGGACGGTGGCGGCGAGCCCGCTCGGGCGCGCCCTCGCGACCCTCGGGCGGCTCGCGGGCGAGCCCCTTGCGACGCGGACCGGCATCGACGTCCCGGCGCACGTGCGCGTCTACCACGAGCGTGGCGGCGGAACGGTGTGGGAGCGCGCGTACCACTTCGCCGGCCAGCCGACCCGGCTGGTGCGCTCGGCGAAGCGTCTCGACCGGGACGGGACGCTCCTCGAGTGCCTCGGCGCCGGGCTGCACATGCGCCTCGCCCTCGCGGAGAACGACGGTGCTCTCGAGTTCCGAAGCACCGGCTACTTCTGGCGCGTGCTCGGCCTGCGCGTCCCGCTGCCGCGGCGCTGGCTCCCGGGCGAGACGCTGGTCACGCACCACGACGAAGGCGGCGGGCGCTTCCGCTTCACCCTCACCATCCATCACCCGCTCTTCGGGCGCATCGTCCACCAGGACGGCGTGTTCGCCGAGCAGGAGGTCGAACCATGAGCGTCGTGTTCACCCTGCTCGCCGTGCAGATCGTGCTCGGTGGCTTCGACAACCTCTGGCACCACGAGATCAAGGAGCGGCTGCCGAGCCGTCGCAGCGCCCGGGGCGAGCTCGCCCTGCACGCGACTCGCGAGCTGATCTACGGCGTCGTGTTCCTCGGTCTCGCCTGGCTCGAGTGGCGCGGCGTCTGGGCACTGGTGCTCGCCCTCGCGCTCGTCGCCGAGCTCGTCGTCACCATCGCCGACTTCCTGGTCGAGGATCGCACGCGCCGGCTCCCAGCGCTCGAGCGCGCGCTGCACACGGTGCTCGCCGTCAACGTCGGCGCGATCCTCGCCGTGCTCGCGCCCGTGCTCTGGGGTTGGCTCGCCATGCCGAGCGAGCTGCTCCCGACGCACCACGGCGCGTGGTCCTGGGTGCTCAGCGCCGCCGGCGTCGGGGTCGCCGTCTGGGGCGTGCGCAACGTGCTCGCGGTGGCGCGGCTCTGCGCACCCGCGCCCTGGCAGCGCGACCCGCTGCGCGTCGGCACGCGCCCGGAGCCGCGCACCGTGCTGGTGACCGGCGCGACCGGATTCATCGGCCGACACCTCGTGCATGCGCTCGTCGGCTCGGGCGAGCGGGTGGTCGTGCTCACCCGTGATCCCGAGCGCGCAACCGACTGCTTCGGCCCCCACGCCCGGGTCGTCACCGATCTGGACGCGATCGGCGACGACGAGCGCATCGACGCCATCGTCAACCTCGCGGGCGCGCCGGTCGTCGGCCTGCCCTGGACGCGCCGGCGACGGCGCGTCCTCCTCGCGAGTCGCCTCGACACGACGCGCGTCGTGGTGCGGCTCGTCGCGCGCCTCGAGTCGAAGCCAGCAGTGCTCGTCAGCGCCTCCGCCGTCGGCTACTACGGCGTGCGCGGCGACGAGGTGCTGACCGAGGGCTCCTCGCGCGGCGAGGGTTTCCAGGCGGCGCTCTGCGCGCTGTGGGAGCGCATGGCCCGGCGCGCGGAGCGCCACGGCGTGCGGGTCGTCTGCCTGCGCATGGGGCTCGTCCTCGGGCGCGACGGCGGGATCCTGCCGCGCCTCGTCGGCTCGATGCGTTGCGGCGTCGGGGTCGTGCTCGGCAGCGGCCGGCAGTGGGCGCCGTGGATCCACATCCACGATCTCGTGCGCCTCGTCCAGCGCGCCATCGACGACGACACGCTCGCTGGCCCGGTCAACGCCGTGGCGCTCGGCGCGGTGCGCAACGTCGACCTGGTCGATCGGGCTGCGCGCGTGCTGCGCTGTCCGCTCCGCGTGCGGATGCCGGCCGCGCCGATCCGAGCCCTCGGGGAGATGTCCGAGCTGCTCCTCGACGGGCAGCTCGTGGTGCCGGCCGTCGCCCTCGGCGGTGGCTTCCGCCTCGTCTACCCGCGCGTCGGTCCGGCGCTGCGCGATCTGCTCGAGCCGCCCCGCGGTCGACCCTGGGAAGGCCGGGTCGAGATCTTCTACAACGGAGCGTGCCCCGTGTGCAGCGCCGAGATCGCTCACTACCGGCGCGTCGCCGAGCGCGAGCGCTCGGCGCTGATCCTCACCGACGTCAGCCGCGAGCCCGACGCGCTCGCCGCCTACGGGCTCGGCTGGGAGGAGGTGCGCCGCCGCCTCCACGCCCGCGACGCCCGCGGCCGGATCCGCGCCGGGATCGACGCCTTCGAGGTCCTGTGGGGAGCGCTCGATCGCTACCGCTGGCTCGGTCGCGCGGTGGGCTGGCCGCCACTCGCTCGCCTGGCGGGGCTCGTCTACGAAGGTCTCGCCGCGCCGGCGCTGACGCGCATGAACGACCGGCACGGCCGCGCGGAGCCGGTCTCGTGAGGCCGCGGTCGCACGAGCGGCTGCCGGTCGCCGAGCGGCTCGCCGAGCATGGGTGGAGCGTGATGCTCTACGACGGCGCGTGCGTCTTCTGCTCGCGCTCGGTGCGCTTCGTCGCGGCGCGCTCGCAGCGCAGCCTGCTCGCCTTCTCGGCGATGCAGAGCGACGCGGCGCACGCTGCGCTCGAGCGCCGGGGACGCTCGGCCGAGGACTTCGACACGCTCCTCGTGCTCGAGGCCGACCGAGTGCTCGAGCGCTCCGACGCCGTGCTCCGCCTCATGGAGCGCATGGAGCCGCCGTGGCCGCTGCTGGCCGAGCTCGTCAGGCGGATTCCGCGATCGATGCGCGATGCGTTCTATCGCGTCGTCGCGGCCAACCGCTATCGCATCCTCGGCCGCCAGCGCGAGTGCATGCTGGTCGGACCGGAGCTCGGACGTCGCTACGTCGCGTGAGGCCATGCCCGGCGCCAGGGAGGGACCGACGTCGCACGCGCTCGTCGGGGCGCTGCGCGCCTTCAGAGCGTGAGCGTGAAATCGTCCACGAGGAGCCCGGGCACCAGCATGCTGCCCAGCGCGCGCTGATGATATGTGGCGCCGTCGAGGATGAGCTCGCGCTCGCGGGTGAGGTCGGCGAGCCCGTCTCCCAGCAGGTGGTACAGCGTCTCGTCGAAGCGCATGGGCGCGAGCGCGGCGACGGGGCGGCCGCCTTCGACGCGGAAGCTCGCGAACCTGGTCATGCCCGTGATGCGGCCTTCTGCGCGATCGGAGTAGTTGCAGTACCACAGGTTGCTCACGTAGATGCCGTCGCCGACGGCGCCGAGCGCGTCGTCGCGACCGAGCGTGCCCGCCCCGAGCTCGAGCGATTTGGGGAACTCAGAGGACGCATTCACCTGCGCCCCGTACTCTGCGGCGCTGCGCTCGCCGACGAGGCAGTCGCGGTATGCGCCGGCTTCGATGAGGGTGACCTGCTCCGGCACGATGAATCCGTTGTCCGTGAACCCGGGTGCGATCCCGCCCGCGTGGTTCTCGACGAGCGCCACGGTCGGCGCGAGCCGCGCTCCCTCGTCGACCATGCGCAGAAAGGGGGTCTGGCGGGTGCGGTGGCTCTTGAGCCCGAAGGCGCCCCAGGCGAGGAGCGACAGGAGCTCGGCCACCGCAGCGGGCGCGAGGAAGGCGCGATAGCGGCCCGGTTCGAGAGGGGCGCTCTCGCGTTCGAGCAGGGCGAGCTCCTCGGTCGCCGAGACGAGATCGCCCTCGAACGCGCCCGCGTCGAAGTGCTCTCCGGCGAGCGTGCGCTTGACCGCCGCGTCGCCCTTGCCGTGCAGGCTCCAGTCGAGGTTGAAGCTCGTGCGCGCATGCCAGTTGCGCTGGCCGGTCGAGCTCGCGAAGCCGGCGAACTGCTCGCCGCTCGCCCAGATGCCCACCACGTCGCGCCCGTCCGCCCGGGCGACGATCGTCGCGATCGCCTCGCCCGCGTGCGGCAGGTTGGGGCGACGCACGTCCTCGGAGTCGTGGCGCGTCTCGGCGTAGAGCAGGTAGGGATCGTCGGGCACGAAGGCGCGCGCCTCGCGCAGCTCCGCGACGAGGGCCTCGAGCCGGGCGCGGTCGTCCGCCGGCACGCCGCTCACGGTCATCGATCCTTCGACGTGCCGGCGACCCTCGATGAGATCCACCGACAGCTCCGCCTGGCGCACGGCCCCGGCCTGCCCGACGCGCCCGTGATTGAGCCGGACGAAGTCCGAGCGCTCCCCGCGGAAGCGGGCGAGGAAGACCTCGTCGGGCGCGACGAGACCCGTGAGCGCGTCGACCTGCGCTTCGAACCACTCGCGCATCTCAGCTCCCCGCGCCCCCGAACACGTCCACGGCGCGGAATACGCAGGCGGGCGCCGCGTGACCCACCGTCGCGATCTGATTGGGCTCGCCCTTGCCGCAGTAGGGGGTCCCCATGATCGCCCAGGTATCACGATCGCCGACTGCGGCCAGGCTGCGCCAGAACGTCGCCGACATGCCGCGGTAGTTCGGGTTGCGCACCAGCGGGCCGAGCTCACCGCCCTCGATGAGTCGCGCATACTCGCAGCCGAACTGGAACTTGTTGCGCATGTGATCGATCGACCACGAGCGGTTGGTGTCCATGAGGACGCCCCGCTCGATGCCGCCAATCATCGCCGCTAGCGTGCTCCCGCCCGGCTCGATGTTGAGATTGGCCATCCGATCGATCGGCGGGCGATTCCAGTCGCTCGCGCGCGCCGTGGCAACGCCGTCGAAGGCTGCACGCGCCTGGGACGTCGCTCCGCCGAGCGGCCGCTCGAGCACGCCGCGGCGGATGAGGTACCGGCGCTCGGCGCGGGTGCCCTCGTCGTCGAACGCGTAGCTGCCCAGCTCCGAGTCCACGTCCGGATCGAAGGTGACATCGAGCAGCTCCGAGCCGTACCTGTAGTGTCCGAACATGTCGAGCGTCACGAAGCTGCCCCCCGCGTAGTTGCGCTCGTCGCCGAGGATCCGATCGAGCTCTAGCGGATGGCCGATGCTCTCGTGGAGCTGGAGGATCATCTGCCCGGGCATCAGCAGCACGTCGCGCGTGTCCGTCGGACACTCTCGCGCGTCGAGCAGGGCGAGCGCTTCCTCGGTCACACGCGTCGCCTCGGTGACGAACCCGACCTCGTCGAGCTGCTCGAGGCCGCCCCGGCGCGCGAGATCGCCGTTGCCGTGACTGCGCCGCTGGGTGACGGGGCCGCGGCTGGCAACGGCGGCGAGCCCCGGGCTCAGGTACTCCGCGCGCTGCTCGATTCGCGCTCCGTCTCCGGTTGCGAGGAAGGTCTCGCGCTGCCAGTGCGAGAGCGCCGCGTGCCAGTCGACGACGTCGCTCCGGCGCGCGCCCGCCGCGGCCCCGAGCGTGGCATCCGCCTCGCGCACCAGGCCGATGCGCTCGCCGAGCGGGACCTCCGCCCACGGTTGCGCCGGGTACTCCTCGTGCCGGTGCTCCCCGATCGGACGGGGCACCAGATCGGGGTCGATCAGTGCGCAGCCGCCGCTGCGCCGGGCCCAGTCGCGGGCCTGCTCACCAGCCTCCGCGAGCCCCCGCGAACCGAGATCGCAGGTTGCGGCGTAGCCGATCCCGCCGCCGTCGGCGACAGTGACCATCGCGCCGAGGCTGCTGATGGCCGCCGGGGGCTCGACGACGCCCTTGCGCACGCACAGGTCCTGCCGGCGGGTCTCGGCGACCCGCAGCGACCAGAAGTCCACGGCCGGGGCTCGCTCCGCGAAGCGGGCGACGACGGAGCTGAGGCTGTCGGTAGAGCTCATCGTTCCTCGCTTCGGATGTCCAACTCGGCCGCCGCGAATCCTACCTGCTTCCCTGGGCGCATGCGTGTGCGTCGGGAGAGTCAGCGGCAGGGCTCATCGTCGCCGTGGTGAGGACGCGACTCGAACGAATGGCGTGAGTCGACGTTCTGGTCGCGGAGTGCTGCTCGCGCGTGCGGCGAGGCGCGACACAGCGTCGTAACGTCGACGCGGCATTTCGGCGAGCGCCCTCGTCCTACCGACTCGCCGCCTACGGTGGCTCCCCGGAATCGCCCTCGTGACTTGGGTCAAGAGTCGACAAGTCAGTGCGAGTATGTTCGATCGCCCTACTGCTCATGTGCCGGCCAGACCGCTCTGGACACGAATGAGAGCGCACGAATCATAGCCTGTCAGGCATCGCCTAGATTGGGTCCCCTCGCTGTGAGGGAGTCGTCCACACCGACCAGAGGGCCGCGGTAGTTGCTGAGGCGCTCGGTCGAGCACGCAAAGTGGCATGGAGTCACGTCCAGTGCGCCGCGCCGGTGCAATCCTGACGAAGAGGGCCCGAAGCCGGACGTATACGAAGGCATGCCACACGTTTCCGCAAATCCTGCCAGAATCTGCCGAATCGCTAGCTGCGATGAGGAAGGTCAGTGCCTGGATCGCCGAACATCTTCACCGAGTCTGACTTCGATCGGCATTTCGCGGACGCCACCTGAGATGGCGTAGCCGGGGTTTTCCTGTCATGGACGCCAACCAGAATCCCTCGAGAGGCAGATGACGGATCAACCCGTTCAGCGTCGGCTCGCTGCAATACTTGCCGCTGACGTGGCCGGCTATACGCGCCTCATGGAGCATGATACCGACGGCACCGTCGCTGCGTGGAAAGGGGCCCGGGACACTGCCATAGACCCGGTCGTCGCCGACCACGCCGGGCGGATCGTCAAGCTGACCGGCGATGGCTTTCTGGTCGAGTTCCCGACCGTGCAAGATGCTGTCGAGTGTGCGATCGCGCTCCAAGAGAGGTTGGCGACGAACCCGCTCGCATTTCGGATGGGGGTCAATCTCGGCGACATCGTCGATGATGGGCGCGACATCCACGGGGAAGGCGTCAACATCGCGGCTCGCATCGAAGCGCTTGCGGATCCAGGGGGTATCAGCATCTCCGGGAGTGTCTACGAGCAGGTCCGCAACCGGGTCGATGCGCTCTACGAGGACCGTGGAGAGCACGAGGTCAAGCATGTCTCCGCGCCGATTCGGATCTATGCGATCCGCCTCGACGGTTCGGACCCGACCGGTGCCCACGAGGCCGCTCCCCCGCCTCTCCCGGACCAGCCTTCTGTCGCCGTCCTGCCGTTCGACAACATGTCCGGCGATCCGGAGCAGGACTACTTCTCCGATGGCCTCACCGAGGACATCATCACCGAGATCTCGAAGATCGACGCACTGTTCGTCATCTCCCGGAACTCCAGCTTCACCTACAAGGGGAAGGCCGCCAAGGTCCAGGACATATGCCGTGACCTCGGCGTCCGGCACGTCCTGGAAGGCCGCGTACGCAGAGCCGGTGACCGAGTCCGGATCACCACGCAGCTAGTCGACGGACGGTCCGGCGGGCATGTCTGGGCGGAGCGGTTCGATCGGACGCTCGCCGACATCTTCACCGTTCAGGACGAGATCACCGAGCAGATCGTGTCTGCGCTCGAAGTGAAGCTCGTCGGCGACGCGGGCGCTCGGTCGGCGCGAGTCGAGACCGACATACCCGAGGCGTACGACTGCTTTCTGCGGGGACGCGAGCAGTACCGCCGGTTCTCGAAAGAGGGCAATGCCTTTGCGCGGCAGCTGTTCGAGAGAGCAGTCGAGCTCGACCCGGGCTACGCGGCGCCACGTGCGGGGCTGGCAGAGACGTACATGCACGATTGGCTCATGGGATCTCCCGGAGCACTGGAGCGAGCCTTTCGGTTGGCATCGGAGGCCAGCTCGCTGGACCCGGCGTCGCCCCTCGTACTCGAGGCGCTCGGGAACGCTCATCTCTTCAAGGGGCAGCACGCGGAGGCCATCGCCGCGGCCAGGCGATGGGTCGAGGTCGAGCCCAACAACGCCGATGGCCATGCGAACCTTGCCGGAGCACTGATGTTCAACGGTGAGCCGGAGCAGGTCCTTCCGCTCATCGACAGGGCAATGCGGCTGAATCCGTTCTATCCCTTCTACTACATGCTCTACAGGGGGCAGGCGCTCCTGGTGATGGAGCGCTACGAGGAATCCCTCGAAGCCCTGAGGCGGAGCGTCGCCCATAACCCGGAGGCGCTGCCTGCACACGTCTATCTCGCAGCATGCCTCGGTCTGTTGGGCGAAACCGGAGCAGCCCGCGACGCCCTGGCCGGGGCCCGGAGGATCTATCCAGATCTGTCGGCGTCGTGGGTACGGAAGTTCCTGCCGTACAAACGCCCGGCTGACTCGGATCTGGTGGTGGAAGGTCTGCGGAAGGCGGAGCTCCCTCGATAGTCGGGACCGCAGCGCGCCCGGCCGGCGCGCCCGTCGCCAGTGGCGCCCTCGAAGCACCACGGAGTTCGACCGCGGGCAGTCGCGTCACAGCCGCGGGTCCACGGGCTCGCTCTCGAGCGCGAGGACCGTGAAGACGCACTCGTGCACCCGGTGCAGCGGCTCGCCGTCGACGAAGCGATGGAGCGCCTCGATGCCGAGGGCGAACTCGCGGAGCGCGAGGGAGCGCTTGCGCCCGAGGCGGCGGGCGCGGAGCCGCTCCAGGTGCTCGGGCAGGGTGTGCTCGGGGCCGTAGATGATGCGCAGGTACTCGCTGCCACGGACCTTGAGCGCGGGCTGCACGAGCCCGCGTCGGCCCTTGACGATCCAGTCGAGCGGCTTGACGACCATGCCCTCGCCACCGCTCTCGGTGAGCGCCTCCCACCAGGCGACGGCGGCGTCGACGGACTCGGCGCGCGTGAGCTCGACCTCGCAGTGCGCGGTCGCCATCAGCACCGGCGCGCCGGTCTCGGCGAGGCGCTCGGCCTGCGCCATGTGCCAGAGGTGATTCTTGTCGAGGTGGACCGTGCCCTCCCTCGCGAGGAGGTGGAACGGTGCGATGCGGTAGTCCTCGACGCCGTCGACGGACCAGCAGTAACGCCGGTAGGCGTCGAGGTACGACCGGGGTTTTTTGTGCCCGGAACCGGGACGCAACGGCGTGCCGGATGCTCTTTGAATGGGGAGCGCTTCGTTGTCAGCGAAGAGGACGCGGGTTCGATTCCCGCTCGGGCCGCCACACGTTCCGCGCGCCGTAGACAGCCGCGCCTGGTTGAGTCATCCACGTCGAGTCCGCTGGCATCTGGCCAGCAGGCGGTGAACACTGTCGCGCGCGGAGGCGACGCACATGATGCTCACGATCACGACGACGCACTGGCCGGCGACGGATCTCGGCTATCTGCTCGCCAAGCACCCGCAGCGCTGCCAGACCTTCTCGCTCGCCTTCGGCAGCGCGCATGTGGTGTACCCGGAGGCGAGCGAGGAGCGCTGCGCCCGAGCCCACAGGGATGTGTCAACGGCGTGTTGCGAGATGGCCGACCGAGTCACGGCCGGCCCCACCAGTGTCTCACGGCTCGGAACAGATATTTGGCTTGAACCCTTTGCGCCGGCGCGCGCAGAGGCGCGTCGGTTGACGCCCACCCGGCACGCCGACACCATCGGTCGCGGCTCCGCCGAGAGGTCGATAATATCGTGCACGTCGCAGCGTACGGATCCTGGCCTTCGCCGATCAGCGCCCAGTCGCTCACCGCGTCGAGCGTGAGGCTGTCGTCGATCGCCCTCGACGATGGCAAGGCCTGGTGGCTCGAGGGGCGTCCGGAGGAGGGCGGGCGCAACGTGCTCGTGGTGCACGACGGCGTCGCTGCCCGCGATGTCACCCCTCCACCGTTCAACGTGCGCACGCGCGTGCACGAGTACGGCGGCGGGGCGTTCGCCGTCGACGGCGAGCGGATCTGGTTCGTCGACGACGCAGACCAGCGCATCTACCGCCAGCGCATTGGAGAGGCGCCGGAGGCGCTCACCGCCGACGGTCCCTGGCGTTACGCCGATCTCGTCCTCGACGCGAGCCGCCGGCGCCTGATCTGCGTGCGCGAGTCGCACGAGGAGGGTGCGTCGGAGCCGGCGAACGACCTCGTCGCCGTCTCGACGCTCGACGGCGCGGTGTCGACGCTCGCCGCGGGGCACGACTTCTACTCGAGCCCGCGGCTCTCGCCGGACGGCGCGACCCTCGCCTGGCTCACCTGGGATCACCCGCGAATGCCCTGGGACGAGGCTGCGCTGTGGAGCTCCGATCTCGACGCCGACGGCACGCTTGCCGCCCCGCGCACGATCGGAGCGGCTCCGGGCGTCGCAGCCTTCCAGCCCGAGTGGGCCCCGGACGGGGTGCTGCACGTCGTGCGCGACGCGGGCGACTGGTGGAACGTGCACGCCGTCGATGGTGATGTCCAGCGCTGCGTGCACCGCGTGGATGCCGAGGCGGGCCTGCCCCACTGGGTCTTCGGCATGCGCACCTACGCCTTTCCCGACGATGCGCACGTCCTCAGTGCGCGCCACGAGGGGGGCGCGTGGCGGTTGGCGCTGGTCGAGCGAACGACCGGCACCGCCGTCGACCTCGACACGGGCCTCGACGAGATCGACGCGGTGGTCGCTGCGGACGGTGTCGCTCTGCTCCTCGGTGGGAGCGCCACGCGGTCCACCGCGGTGGTGCGCCTGGATCTCGCCACCGGGACGTGCGACGTGCTGCGCGAGTCCGTGACGGTGGATCTCGACGAGGCGTACCTGTCGCGGCCCGAGCCGTTCACCTTCGCCACCGGTGCCGGCGCACGTGCCCACGCCTTCTACTACCCGCCGACCAACCCCGGGTTCCGGGCGCCGGACGAGGAGCGGCCGCCGCTGCTCGTGATCGGCCACGGCGGTCCGACGGGCGCCACGACGACGACGCTGCGCCCGGCGATCCAGTTCTGGACCTCGCGCGGCTTCGCGGTGTGCGACGTCGACTATCGAGGCAGCACCGGCTACGGCCGCGCCTACCGGGAGGCGCTCTACGGCGAATGGGGCGTCGCCGACGTCGAGGACTGCGCCCGTGCCGCCCGGCACCTCGTGGCCGAGGGACTCGCCGATCCGGACCGCCTCGCCATCCGTGGCTCGAGCGCCGGTGGCTACACCACGCTGGCCGCGCTCGCCTTCCACGACGTCTTCGCCGCTGGCGCGAGCTACTACGGGATCAGCGATCTCGAGGCCCTCGCCGAGGACACCCACAAGTTCGAGTCCCGCTACCTGGACCAGCTCGTCGGTCCGTGGCCGTCCGAGGCCGAGCGCTACCGCGCCCGCTCGCCGATCCACCACCTCGAAGGGCTCGCCTGCCCGATCATCTTCTTCCAGGGGCTCGAGGACGCGGTGGTCCCGCCGGCCCAGGCGCAGTCGATGGTCGACGCCCTGCGCGAGAAGGGGCTGCCGGTCGCGCACCTGACCTTCGAGGGCGAGCAGCACGGGTTCCGCAAGGCGGAGACGATCCGCCGCACCCTCGAAGCCGAGCTCGCCTTCTACGGCCGGATCTTCGGCTTCGAGCCCGCCGACGACCTCCCACCGCTCGTGGTCGAGAACCTCTGACCCCGGAATCGGTGAGCTATCCGGGCTAGGTAGTCGAGGGCGGCGGGGGCGCGGCTGCCATACCAGGAGGTCATCTCCCCGTCGATCGGCAGCACCGGCACGCGTCCGCGGAGCAGGTCGCTCACCTCCTCGGCGTGCTTCGCCTTGAAGGGGAAGGGCTCGCTCGAGAGCAGGACCGCGTCGGCATCGGCCGCGGCGGCGGCGACGTCGACCTCGGGGTAGCGCACCGCCGGGTCGCCCGCGACGGTGTGCAGTCCCGCGAGGGCGAGCGTCCGCGAGACGTAGGTTCCCTCGGACACGGTCATCCACGGCTCGCGCCAGATGAGGTAGAGCACGCGGCGAGGCGGCAGCGTCGCCGTCGCCCGGACCAGCCGCTCTCGCGCTGCTCGATAGCGCTCGGCGAGGGCGCGGGCCTCCCCCGCGCGTCCGAACAGCGCGCCCACGAGCCGATACAGCGGCAGATTGTCGTCTGGACCGAGAGGATGCGTTACGACCACGTTCGGCACAAATCGACGCAGCTTGTCGACCTGTTCGCGGTCGTTCTCGTCTATATTAACCAGCGCGTGGGTCGGCCGCAGCGCCTCGATCCGGTCCAGGCGCACCTTCTTGGTCCCGCCCACCCGGGCGATCGAGGCGACCGCTGAGGCCGGGTGGATGCAGAAGGTGGTGCGGCCGACCACCTGCGCCGAGAGGCCGAGATCGATCAGGAGCTCGGTGAGGCTCGGCACGAGCGAGACGATCCGCGCATCGACCGCGAGCGGCGCGTGCGTCACGCCGACCGCGTCAATCAGAGCCTCGAGCCCATCATCTTTAGTTCCACAGTGGGAGTGATCGCTCACTCTGTTCCTGTGTACCACTCCGGCCAGTGGTCGCGGACCACCGGTCCGTCGCTCGCCAGCGCGTGGCAGGTGTCCAGGAAGACGGGCCGGCGGGTCGTGTCGCCCGGTGCGGGCCGATGGCGCCGGGGATAGATGGTCTGGATCGCCGTGGTCGCAACCGGTCGCAGGAGCTCGACGAGGTGGGTGCAGCCACTCCTGCCGCCGAGGCGCTGGCGCACCTCGCGCGAGAAGCCGGGCCCGATCCGGAGGCCCTCGAGCTCGCGAAAGCGCGGCGTGATGGCCGGGCACACGGGGTACGGGCCGTCGTCGGTCACCGCCTCGATCGCGTGGATGCGCAGATCGTCGTCGACGGTCAGCCGCAGCCACATCCCGTGCACCGGCTCGCCCGCCCTGACCTCGCCCCGGTAGCGGTTCGGGAAGTCGTAGCTCTTGGTGTCGACCAGGTGACCCTCGATGTCCCAGAGACCGTCTGTGCGCTGGTAGCCGCGGCAGACCACGTCGCGGCTGTGGATCAGCTCGCGCTCGGCGGGGGCGGACAGGGGCATGGCGGGGCCTGCTGGGGCTGCGAGGGGTCGCGGACGATATAGTCGGCGACCGATCCGGTCAAGGAAGCCCCCGTTGACGCCGATCGATTGTCAGGGATGGCGGATTTCGCTATATTGCACCGCAACAAAACCAAAGAATCCAGAGGTTTCGAATCGATGTCCGCGGTCCCCGAGGCAGAACGTCCGTCGCCCCAGGAGCTTCTCGAGACCTCACAACGTCTGGCCCAGCGCTCCCTGCGGGTGCTCGCGCGCAGGACCTGCAGCACCAACGGCTCCGACGCCACCCGGGTCGACCTCCCCGATCCCCTCGGCCTGAACCAGGCCTGGTCCCGCTTCTACGCCGGGATGTTCGCCAACCCGGCGAAGATGGCCGAGGCGCAGATGTCCCTGTGGGTGGACTACGTGGCGCTCACCCAGCAGGCCGTTCAGCGTCTGCTCGGCCTCGATGCCGAGCCGCTCATCACACCCGCGCGCGGCGATCGCCGTTTCCGCGATGCAGCATGGGAAGAGAACGCGCTGTTCAATCTCATCAAGCAGAGCTACCTGCTCACAGCGCGCGCCTGGATGCAGCTCGTCGCGGACGCCGATCACCTCGACGAGCGCACCCGGGGCAAGCTCGAGTTCGCCACCCAGCAGATGGTCGACGCCCTCGCGCCGAGCAACTTCGCCGCGACCAACCCCGAGGTCTGGCGCGCCACCATCGAGAGCGGCGGCAAGAACCTTCTCGACGGCCTGAACAACCTCCTCGACGACATCGAGAAGAGCGACGGGCAGCTCGACGTGCAGATGAGCGATCTCGAGGCCTTCGAGGTCGGCAAGAACCTCGCGGTCACGCCGGGCAAGGTCGTCTACCAGAACGAGCTCATGCAGCTCATCCAGTACGCGCCGACCACCGAGCAGGTCCACCGGCGCCCGCTGCTGATCATCCCGCCGTGGATGAACAAGTACTACGTGCTCGATTTGCGCCCCGGCAACTCGTTCATCCAGTGGCTCGTCGATCAGGGCCACACGGTGTTCATCATCTCCTGGGTGAATCCCGGAAAGCACCTCGCGGACAAGAGCTTCGAGGACTACATGCACGAGGGGATCCTCGCCGCGGTCGACGCCGTCGAGCAGGCGAGCGGAGAGCACGAGATCAACGCCATGGGCTACTGCCTCGGCGGGATCCTGCTCGCCGGCACCATGGCCTACCTCACGGCGAAGGGCGAGCAGGGCCGTATCAAGAGCGCGACCTACCTGACCACGATGGTCGATTTCAGCGACGTCGGGGACATCACCCTGTTCATCGACGAGGAGGGGCTCGCGGAGCTCGAGACGCGCATCAAGGAGGTCGGCTATCTCGACGGGCGCAGCGTCGCCGATACCTTCCGCGCGATTCGCGCCAACGATCTCCTCTGGTCCTTCTTCGTCAACGCCTATCTCCTCGGCAAGAGCGCTCAGGCCTTCGACATCCTGTACTGGAACTCCGACTCGACGAACATGCCGGCGGCCATGCACACGTTCTTCATGCGGAACATGTACCTGGACAACAGGATGCGCGAGCCCGGGGGGATCACGCTGTTCGGCGTGCCCGTCGACGTCACGAAGGTCGAGACCCCGGCCTACATCCTGTCCACGCGCGAGGATCACATCGCGCCCTGGAAGACCACCTACGAGACCACGCAGCTCTTCTCCGGGCCCGTCAAGTTCGTCCTCGGCGCCTCGGGCCACATCGCCGGCGTGATCAATCCGCCGCAGAAGCAGAAGTACGGCTACTGGACCAACTCGAGCAAGCCTGCCGACCCGGACGCGTGGCTCGCGGGCGCCGCCGAGCACAAGGGTTCCTGGTGGCCCGACTGGCAGCGCTGGATGCGCCGCTATCTCGGCGGCAAGGTGCCGGCGCGCATCCCCGGCGCCGGCGGTCTCGAGCCGATCGAGGATGCGCCCGGCAGCTACGTGCTCAAGCGCATCGAGGACGTCGACTGAGAGCCTGTGAATCAACCGTGCACCTGCTGCGGACTCCTCTCGTCGCGCTCGGCGGCATCGGCTCGGCGGGGTGGAGTGCCACTGGCACTCCACCTGCTTCCGCCTCGCCCCCAACATCTGGTCACGTACTTCAGTACGCTCCCAGATGTTGTGCACCCCCGCGCCTTGCCGAGCACGACGAGAGAAGTCCTCGCGACGGCGCACGATTGATTCACAGGCTCTGAGCCGCGTCACGCCGGCGCCCGAGGCAGGGCGCCCGTGGGAGTTGCCGGGACGACGGGCCCTCAGGCCGCCCCCGAGACCGCCCTCTCCTCCAGATGAGCGGTGCACGCGAGCAGCTCCGCCCGCCAGGGGGGCCCGCCCTCGACGACGGTGAGCGAGGTGTTGGCCCACTGGGTCGGGGCCTGCCGAGCCTCTTCGCCGAGGATCCCTGCGCGCGCCAGCGCGTGGCACACGAGCCCGTGCGTGATCACGGCGAGGCGTCCCTCGCGGGCGCGCGCCGCGGTCACCACCTCGTCCCAGGCGCGTGCCACCCGGTCGGCGAACGCCTCGGGGCTCTCGCCGCCCGGCGGATCGAAGTCCGGCGCGTGGAAGTCGAGCCCGAGGTCGGCATGGCGGCGCCCTTCGAGATCGCCCATGGCGCGCTCGCGCAGCGACGGTGTCGTCGCGAGCGGAGCGCCGGTGGCGTCGGCGACGGCATCGGCCGTCATGCGCGTGCGCAGGAAGTCGCTGCTGAGGATGGAGCCCACGCCGAGCGGCGCGAGGCGTACGGCGATGCGCCGCGCCTGATCGGCGCCGCGCGCGCTGAGCGGCGTTCCGGGGTGCTGCACGATGCGCGCAGCGTTCAGCGGCGTCTCGCCGTGGCGGATGATCATGATGGCCATCAAACGAGCGTAGCATCGATTCGCGACGTGCCGTGGACGGCCCGTGGGTCGATACGCGCCCGGCGCGGGACCATTGCGCCGGCGCGCGCGAGCGTCGAGGATGACGGCAGGCGACACGGGAGTCGACGAGGTATGGGACCGGTTGCGTGGTGGCGGACCCTCGCGCCCGTCGAGGATGACGGCGGGCGCCAGGGGAGTCGACGAGGCATGGGACCGGTTGCGTGGTGGCGGACGCTCGCGCCCGTCGCGCTGTGCGCGGCGCTCGCGGGCGCGGCGCCGGGCGTCGGCGCCGAGGAAGGCGGGCGTCGCGCCGCCATGGGCACCATCCTCGAGAGCATGCGCACCCTCACCACCGAGGCCAGCTCGCTCGAGCGCTTCTCGGCGCCGGAGCACGAGGCGGAGGTGATCGCCGCTCTCACCGAGATCGGGGACCAGGCCTCGATGCTCGCAGAGCACGCCGGGGCGCGCAGCGATCTCGAGGAGTTCCTGGCCGCGACCCTGGAGCGCTACGCGACATGGACGCTGCGGGCCTACGAGCGCGGCGATCCCGAGCGGGCGCTGTCGATGCTTCGCCAGCTCACCGATCTGTGCGTCGCCTGCCACACGCGCCAGCGCGCGGCGGCGAGCTCGCTGCGTGCTCGGGAGTTCGTGGACTCCGCCGAGGTCGCGGCGCTCGGCCCCCGCGAGCGGGCCCGGCTCCAGGTGGCGACCCGGCAGTTCGCCGACGCGCTCGTGACGCTGGAGGACGCGTTGCCCTCGGCGCCCGCCGCCGATCCCCGGCTGGTCGCCGATCTCACCGCCTACGTGGTGGTGGCCGTGCGGGTGCTCGGCGAGGACGCTCGCGCCCTCGCGCTCGTCGAGCGCATGCGCGGGCGGACGGATCTCGACGATGCGCTCCGGGCCGCCCTTGCGCAGTGGGCGAGCGACCTGCAGGCGCTCGCGGCCGATCCCCCGGCGCAGACGCTGGACGCTGCCGCCGCCCTGCTCGCGGAGGCCGAGGCGCAGCAGGCCCGCACGCCCTACGCGGGCGTGGTCGGCTACGTCGCGGCATCCGAGATTGCGCAGCGTCTCGTCGACCAGGCCGCCCTCTCACCCCCCGACTTCGCCCGGGCCTACCTGCTCCTCGGCGTGAGCGAGATGCGCCTGGACCCGCGAAGCTGGATCCCGCGCGCGGAGCTCCACCTCGAGCAGGCGATCCGGGCCGCTCCCGGCACGGCGACGGCCGAGCGCGCGCTGGACGCCCTCACCGAGCGCCTCGAGATTGCCTACGACGCGCAGCCCGGGCGGATGCCGCCGGAGGTGGCCGAGCACCTCGAGCGGCTGCGCGAGCTGGCGAGCGCCCGCCGTGCGCCGGAAGGCTGATTGCTCGGCGCCGCCGCCCGGCGCGGCCGGGGGCGAGGGCCTGAGGAGACGACGATGGAAGTGAGCGAGGGCCTGCTGGTCGCACTGATGTTCATCACCATCGTGACGATGGCGATCGCGGCGCTCCTCGCCTCCCTCGTCGACCTCGTGAACGTCGCGCCGACCGCCTCCTACAGCCGGCTGCAGACGGTGTGGATCGGCTTCCTGCTCCTCTCGCTGCTCGACATGTTCTGGCACACGATCGACCTCCTCGAGGTCGAGGAGTGGGGGTTCCCGGGCTTCCTCTACGTCATCGCCGGCGCGATCCTCTCCTTCCTCGCGGCGAGCGTGCTGACGACATCGGAAGAGCAGCCGGACGACGCGAGCGGTCGGGCGGGCTACGCGCGCATCGTCGGACGGTTCCTGGTGCTGTTCGCGCTGCTGCAGGCGTGGGTCGTCGGCGTGGACTTCGTCCTCGCGCGTGGCTTCGTCCCTGGCACGACCATCAACGTCGCGCTCGGGGTCCTCGCGCTCGCGCTGCTCGGAAGCGATGCCTACCGCGTGCACCTGGGGGGAGCGATCGTGGCGTGGGTCCTGACGCTGTCGGCCTTCGGCCTGCGCGGATTCGCGGTCATCTGACTCGCTCTCGTCTCCTGAGCCCCGCGCTTCGACCCGGGACCCGCACTATCGCGCGATCGGCGCGAAACGCGCACGGGTCAGGCGAGCGAGATCGGTGGGCGCGAGCGCGAGCTCCAGCCCACGTTGCCCCGCGCTCACGTGGATACGCTCGAGGCCCTCGGCGCTCGCGTCGATGACGGTCGGGAGAGCACGCTTCTGGCCGAGGGGGCTGATCCCGCCGACCACGTAGCCGGTGGCGCGCTGCGCCTCGGCGGCGTGCGCCATCGCCGCGCGCTTCGCGCCGAGCGCCCCCGCGAGGGCCTTCAGATCGAGCCGCAGGCCCACCGGAACGACCGCGACGGCGAGCCCGGCCCCCTCCGCGCGGGCCATCAGGGTCTTGAAGACGCTGGCGGGATCGAGCCCCAGCGCGCGCGCAGCCTTCTCGCCGTAGCCCTCGGCGCCGGGCTCGTGGGCATACTCGAGCACCTCGTGCTCGATACCCGCCTCGAGCGCGGCGGTGATCGCCGGGGTTGCGCCCTTAGTGCGCAGTCCGCGCTCTCGGCTCATGCCCGCTCATAGTCGCTCACCAGTCCCGACGTCGAACACGTGCAGCTTTCCGGGCGCGGGGCCGACCGCCAGCGTCGTCCCTGGCTCGAACGTGTGCTCGCCCACGAGCTTCACCGTGAGCTGGGTGTCCATATCCCGGAGCCGCCCGTGCACGAGGGTCTCTGCGCCGAGCGGCTCGGCGAGATCCACCTCGACGCCCAGCGCGCCCGATGTCGAGGGCTCGAGGTGCTCGGGACGAACACCGACGACGACGTGCGCACCGGCGTTCGCGTTCTCCACCGGTATCGTCGTATCCGGAGTGACCGACACGCCGCGACCGTCAGCGGTGACCGTTCCCTCGAGGAAGTTCATCGGCGGTGAGCCGATGAACCCGGCGACGAAAAGTGTATCCGGACGCGAGTAGACCTCCATCGGCGTGCCGACCTGCTCGGCGACGCCGGCGTTCATCACGACCAGCCGGTCGGCCATGGTCATTGCTTCGACCTGGTCGTGCGTGACGTAGATGGAGGTCGCGCGGAGCCGACGCTGGAGCTTCTTGATCTCCACACGCATCTGCACGCGTAGCTTCGCGTCCAGATTCGACAGCGGCTCGTCGAACAGGAATACGTCCGGCTCTCGCACGATCGCTCTGCCCATGGCGACGCGCTGGCGCTGACCTCCTGAGAGCTGCCTCGGCTTGCGATCCAGCAGCGTCTCGAGCTCGAGGATACGCGACGCCTCGTGCACGCGCCGGTCGATCTCGTCCCGCGGCGTGCCCGCGTTGCGCAGCCCGTAGGCCATGTTCCGGTACACGGTCATGTGCGGATACAGGGCGTAGTTCTGGAACACCATGGCGATGTTGCGCTCGGCTGGCTCGACCTCGTTGACGACGCGCTCGCCAATCCGGATCTCACCGCCGGTGACCCGCTCGAGCCCCGCCACCATGCGCAGCAGCGTCGACTTGCCGCAGCCGGACGGGCCGACCAGCACCAGGAACTCACCGTCCTCGATCTCGAGGTCGATCCCCGGGATCGCCACGAAGCCGTTCGGGTAGGTCTTCCTGGCGCCCTTCATGCCGACGTCGGCCACGCTATTTCTCCGTCTCGGTCATGCCCTGCACGAACAGTTTCTGCATCGCGACCACAACCACGACGGGAGGCAGCATGGCGAGCATCGTCGTCGCCATGATGATCTGCCACTCGGCCTGATCGTCGCCGACGGCGATCATCCGGTTGATGCCGATCAGCATCGTGTACATGCGCTCCTCGGTGGTGATGAGCAGCGGCCACAGGTACTGGTTCCAGCCGTAGATGAACAGGATGACGAACAGCGCCGCGATGTTCGTCCGCGAGAGCGGGATCAGGATGTCGAAGAAGAACTTCATCGGGCCCGCGCCGTCGATCCGCGCCGCCTCGACCAGCTCGTCGGGCACCGTGAGAAAGAACTGCCGAAACAGGAACGTTGCGGTCGCCGAGGCGATGAGAGGGATGATGAGCCCGGCATAGCTGTCGAGCATCCCGAGATCCGAGACGATCTTGTAGGTCGGCAGGATCCGCACCTCGACCGGGAGCATCAATGTGATGAAGATCATCCAGAAGAAGAACATCCGGAACGGGAAGCGGAAGAACACGATCGCGTAGGCGGCGAGCATCGAGATCGCGATCTTGCCGAAGGTGATCCCGAGCGCCATCACCGCGCTGTTCAGCATCATTCGCCACACCGGCACGCCGACTGCTCTCGCGCCCTCGGCGAGCGCGTCGGCGTAGTTCTCCACCGCCTTGGGGCCGGGGATTAGCGGGACAGATTGGAGAATCGTCTTCAGCTCGTGGGTGGAGGCCACCAGCGCCAGGTAGATCGGGAACGCGGTCACCAGCACGCCCAGCACCAGGATGGAGTGGGTGGCGAAGGTCAGCCATGGGCGATTCTGGACCATCACTGGGCCATCAGTAGTGCACCTGTCGCTCGACGTAGCGGAACTGGACGACGGTCAGAACGATGACGATGGTCATCAGCACGACGGATTGCGCCGCGGATCCGCCGAGGTCGAGACCGAGGAAGCCGTCGTGGAAGACCTTGTAGACCAGGATGTTCGTGGCGCCCGACGGGCCGCCCTCGGTCACCTGGTGGATGATGCCGAAGGTGTCGAAGAAGGCGTAGACGATGTTGACGACCAGCAGGAAGAAGGTGGTCGGCGTCAGCAGCGGGAAAACCACCGTCCAGAAGCGGCGCACCGGGCCGGCGCCGTCGATGGAAGCCGCCTCGATGAGCGACTTCGGGATCGACTGCATCCCCGCGAGGAAGAACAGGAAATTGTAGCTGACCTGCTTCCACGCCGCGGCGAAGACCACCAGCATCATCGCCTGGTTTCCGTTGAGCGCGTGGTTCCAGTCGACGCCGGCGTCGCGCAGCGCGCGCACGACGAGGCCGACGCTCGGGTTGAACATGAACAGGAACAGCACGCCCGCGACTGCGGGGGCGACCGCGTACGGCCAGATGAGCAGCGTTCGGTACACGGTCGTGCCGCGCAGCACGCGGTCCGCCTGCACCGCCAGGTACAGCGCGACCGAGAGCGCGAGCAAGGCGACCGAGACGCTGAATACCGCGGTGACCCGCGCCGACTGGGCGTAGCCTGGGTCCGCAAAGAGATCCTGGAAGTTCTCGAGCCAGACGAAGGTCGACCTCAGGCCGAATGGATCCTCGATGAGGACCGACTGGTACAGCGCCTGGGAGGCCGGCCAGATGAAGAAGACGATAGTGATCACGATCTGCGGGGCGACCAGCAGATACGGCAGGACGCGGTGCTGAAAGACGACGCGCTTTTCCAAGTCGCTCACGGGCCTCCGGCGGCGGCCGCGTCGCGGTCAGAAGCGTCCGGCCCGCACGCCGGGCCGGACGCTCGTCGGGCGATCAGCGCATCGCCTTCTCGAACTTCCGGAGCTCGGCGTTGCCGCGCTTGACGGCGTCGTCGAGGCCCTGCTGCGCCATCTTCTTGCCGGCGAAGATGTTCTCCAGCTCCTCGTACATGATGGTGCGGACCTGCAGGAAGTTGCCGAAGCGCAGACCCTTCGAGTTGGGCGTCGGCGCCTTGGCGCTCATCTGCAGAATCGGGATGTCCCGTCCCGGATTGTCGTCGTAGTACTTGAGCTTCTTCATCAGCTCGTAGGCGCCGTTGGTGATTGGCACGTAGCCGGTATTGGCGTGCCAGTAGGCCTGGACCATGGGCAGCGACAGAAACGTGAAGAAGTCCGCGACGCCCTTGTAGTCTTCAGCGTCGTGCCCACCCATCACCCACAGGCTCGCGCCGCCGATGATGGTGTTCTGCGGCGCACCGGCGGCATCGGGCCAGTACGGAAGGTTGGCCGCGCCGAACTCGAAGTCGGCGCCCGCCTTGAAGCTGCCGTAGCCTGCCGAGGACTCGGTGTACATCGCGCACTCACCCTGGACGAACTTGTCGTTGCCGAGGTTGCGGCGTCCGCCGTAGACGAAGATCTTGTCCTTCTGCCAGTCGGCGAGCTGCTGGACGTGCTTGACGTGCAGCGAGCTGTTGAAGGTGTACTCGGTGTCGGTGCCCGCGAAGCCGTTCTCCTTGGTGCCGAAGGGCACGTCGTGCCAGGCGCTGAAGTTCTCGAGGTGCACCCAGGTGATCCAGGCGCTCGAGAAGCCGCACTGGTAGCCGGCGGCGATCAGCTTCTTCGCGGCGTCGCCGACCTCGGGCCAGGTCTTCGGCGGCTTCTCGGGATCGAGGCCTGCCTTCTTGAACGCGTCTTTGTTCCACCACAGCACGGGCGTGGAGCTGTTGAACGGGATCGACAGCATCTTGCCGTCGGTGGTCGTGTAGTAGCTGGTCACTGCGCTGATGTACGCGTTCGGATCGAACTGCGCGCCGGTCTCGGCCATGAGCTGGTACACGGGCTTGATGGCGCCCTCGGCGCCCATCAGGGTCGCCGTGCCGACCTCGAACACCTGCAGGATGTGCGGCGGCTTGCCGGCGCGGAAGGCGGCGATCCCGGCGGTCATGGTCTCGCCGTAGTTGCCCTTGAAGACCGGGACCAGCTTGTAGCTGCTCTGAGAAAGGTTGTAGTTCTCGGCGATCTCGTTGACCCGCTCTCCCAGGGCCCCGGACATGGCGTGCCACCACTGGATCTCGGTGGCGGCGACGGACCCGCTGCTCCACGCAATCGCGACAGCGGCAATGGCGTTCGTGATGATCGTGCGATTCATGGGACTCCCCCTCGTTTTGCCTTGCACCGCATCTTCCGACGGGCACGGTGCCGCCCGACGGACACGCGATATCCGACATGCGGCGTGACATTCCTGTCACGCGAATGCATCACGAATATCGCATATACGCGCGACGATTGTCGCGCGCGTGGCGGGCGCGCTCGAGGGTTTGGGAGCGCGGCGGTCCGCGCAAGAGAGGCGAGCGGCGCTGCTGGCGACGGCCTCAGGTGGTCCTGCGCCAGAACGCGAAGCCGAGCGGCGTGAGGTAGCCCTCGGCGCTCATCAGCCCGAGATCCACCGCTCGCGCCACGGGCATGTGATCACCGTGCGCTCCGCGGTAGAGCTCGTCCGTGCCGTGGTGTGAGTCGATGCGCCGGGTGATGTCGACCCTGGTCGGGGCGCGGCGCGGGCGGTGCTGGGAAACGCGTCTGGCCGTACGCTGCATCGTTCGTGCCTCCTGACGGTCAACCCCTTGGAGTACTCGCGCGGCGCCGGGTTCCCGACGCCAAGCGCTCGTATGCGCATCGGAGCCATGCAAATTGCGCGCCGCCGGTGCCCGGGGCAGCGGGCGATCAGAGCACTAGGGAGCGAAGCTGAGGTCAGACTCGAGCTACGGACGCCAACGCCGCACCGATCGCGACGCATTCTTGCCACCGGTGTGCTGAAAAGAGCCGCCCTGGACGGGCTAGCCCGGATGTTGCACCAGGCATCGCGGGGCTGGCGCAGGACAGGTGCGTCTGGGCGCCGCTGTGGAGCGCGAGCGATAGCCGTAGCTATCGCTCGCGCGAACAGCAAGCCCAGGCGTGCATGGACAAGCCAGGTCCGCGATAGGCAGCGAGCCGAGCACAGAACGTCGCCACTGCAGCTCGTTGCATCGATAGAGTTCCCCCCGGCGAGTCAGTCAG
>CAJIAT010000268.1_pt1 | contig 28941 bp, 23 predicted proteins | sample 9199161 | NCBI WGS metagenome assembly CAJIAT01 (sample SAMEA7708281, study PRJEB35096) | sediment metagenome | biome: marine neritic benthic zone biome [ENVO:01000025]; feature: sediment [ENVO:00002007]; material: shallow marine sediment [ENVO:03000034] sea grass bed [ENVO_01000059] ... | reverse complement strand
CCCTCGGCGAGCGGCTCGAGGGTGAGCGCCACGCCCTGTCCCTCGATCGCCGCCTGCAGGGCCAGCGAGACGTGGTTGAAGCGCAGGCCCCGCCGCGGGTCCACCTCCTCGACCCCCGCCATCTCGAGCCAGTCCTCCCAGTCGGGCTGGTCCTCGTAGCCGGTGTCGTCGTGGAGCAGCGTGTGCAGTCGCAGATCCGATGGCTGGCGCAGTGCCCGAGGCCCCTCGAGCAGCGCAGGGCTGCACACCGGGAGCACGGAGACGGGCATCAGCTCGTCGACGTGACAGCCGGCGTAGTCGCCGTGGCCGAAGCGGATCGCGACGTCGACCTCGTGCTCGCGGAAGCTGCTCGCGGGGATCGAGCCGTGGCTCTCGTCGTGGCCGATGAGCCGGGTCGTCGCCGAGATCTGGAGGTCGATTCCCGGGTGCTCGGCGGAGAAGCCGCGCAGCCTCGGCACCAGCCACTTCGCCGCGAAGGAGGGCGCCACCCACACCGAGAGCGCCCGCATGCCGCGGGTGTCGCGCATGCGCTGGGCGGCGACCGCGATCTCGTCGAAGCCGGCGCGAAGGCCCGGCAGACCCGCGCGCCCGGCCTCGGTGAGCTCGATGGAGCGGCTCAGCCGGCGGAACAGCGGTGTGCCGAGGAGCGCCTCGAGGGCACGGATCTGCCGGCTCACCGCGCCCGGCGTCACGTGCAGCTCCTCGGCCGCCTTGCGAAAGCTCATGTGGCGCGCGGCGGCCTCGAAGGCCTTGAGCCCGTTGAGTGGGGGCAGCCGGCGAGCCCGGTCCGCCGCGCGCTCGGCGTTCGGATTCGTGTGGCTAATGGGCCCGACTCCCTGTCTTGTATGGTGCAGTGCATCATAAGGTGGCGCTTCCGCAGCCGAAAGTCAATCCGTCGAGGGCGCCAGGGTGCACCTGGATCCAAGGTAGCTCCCTGATCCGTATGGGAACTCAGGTCGTCCAGGGCAATGGCCCCGGCTCCGAGAGGAATGCGTCCGCGCCGCCGTGGCCGGACTCGGTGAGATTGAGCTTTCCTCATTCACTTGTGGAGAAAACATCGGTTGTTGCGGCGCAGCATCGCAACTACCGTTTGTCACCAGTCGAAAGCCCTAGGAGATGACAGATGAGATTCGAGAAGCTGTGGAAGGGGTTCCTCGCGGCCGCCGAGCGGTCCGGGCGGGCTCGGGCGCGGCGCGAGCTGCTGCACATGGACGACCGGCTGCTCGCCGACGCCGGATTCTCCCGCGTACTGCTGGAGCTCGGCATCGAAGCCTGGCCCTGGCGCGCCCGCACCGACGACGGGGTCGTCCCGACCGAGGTCCTGGTCCGCACGCCGGCCGAGCGCGAGGTCGAGCTCGAGGTCGCCGCGGACGCGCTGCGCCGCTACAACGACCACGAGCTGGCGGATCTGGGCATCGCCCGCGGCGACATCGATCGGGTGGTCCGGGAGGGGCGCCCGGGGATCGACCGGAGAGCGGCCTGAAGCCAAGCTGAAGCCAACCTGAAGCCAACCTGAGGCCGGCCCGGCGAACCGGGCGGGCCGGAGCGCGGGCCGTGGCCCGGATCATGGCCCAGGCCATGGCCCAGGCCATGGCCCTGGTCATGGCCTGGGCCATTGGCGAAGAGCGCGCCGACCTCTCCCCGGGACCGCAGTCGCCGACTCGGGTCAGTCGCTTCGGTTGGGCCCGCTCAGATCAGCTCCGCGTCGGTCATCACCTCGACGAGCGCGGGCCCCTCGTGGGCGATCGCCCCGGAGAGCGCCGCCTCGAGATCCTCCGCGCGCTCGACGCGCACGCCGTGCCCGCCGCAGCTCGTGGCGAACTTGGCGAAGCTCGGGTTGCGCAGGCTCGTCTGCCAGACCTCCCAGCTCCCGGCACGCTGCTCCTTGGAGATCTTGCCGAGCTCGGCGTTGTTGAGCAGGACGTGGGTGAGATTCATGCCGTACTTCACCGCGGTGGTGAACTCGCCCATGTACTGGCCGAAGCCGCCGTCACCGCTCACCGAGACGACCGCACGCCCGCGGTGCGCATCGAGCGCCTGCGTTGCCGCCCAGGCGCCCATGGCGGCCGGGAATCCGAAGCCGATCGAGCCGAGGTAGCCGGACATCAGGACCGACTGGCGCTCACACTCGAAGTAGCGCCCGAAGGAGTAGGTGTTGTTGCCGACGTCGACGGCGATGACCGCGTCGGCCGGGCACACGCGCGAGAGCACGTCGAAGACCATCGCCGAGGCGAGCCCCTCGCCGCGCGAGCTCCCCGCGCGCCGCGCCTTCTCCGCGCGCCACTGGCGCCAGCGCTCGGCGAGCGCCGAGTGCGCCGCCGCGACGTCCTCGCGCTGTGGCACCGCCTCGAGCAGCCGGCGCGCCGTCACCGCGACCTCGCCCCATACGGGCACCTCGACGGGGTGGAAGCGCCCGAGCGCCATGCGATCGAAGTCGACCTGGACGATCGGCTTCTTCGGGGTGATCCCGGTGTGGTTCGAGAACGAGGCGCCGAAGACGACGAGCAGATCCGCCCCGTTCATCACCGCGCTCGCGATCGGCGTGCCGCTGCGCCCGAGGACGCCTGCGGCGAGCGGGTGGCTGTCGGCGATCTGCCCCTTTGCCTTGAAGGTGGTGAGCACGGGCGCGCCGACGTGCTCGGCGAGGTCGACGATCGCCTCCATGGCGTCGCGCGCGCCGAAGCCGACGACGATGGCGGGTCTGCGTGCCTCGGCGATGCGCGCGGCAGCCGCGGTGAGCGCGCTCTCCGGCGGCGCGATCTCCGCCGCGGCGATGCGTCCGTCCGGCGCCGATGCCGCCGCCTCGTCGGCCGCCGGTATCACCTGCACCTCGTCCGGGAAGACGAGGTGCGCGACGTCGCGCTCGACCACCGCGTGCTTGAGCGCGAGGGTCATCAGCTCCGCGTGCTTGCTGTCGGGCAGCACGGTCTGGCTGAAGCGGCTCACCGCCTCGAAGGCGGAGGCGAGATCGATCTCCTGGAAGGCGCCGGGACCGAAGACCTGGGTATTCACCTGGCCGGTGAGGGCGAGCACCGGCGCGCGATCGACCTTCGCGTCCCACAGCCCGGTGAGCAGGTTGGTCGCGCCGGGACCGGCGATGGTCAGGCAGGCCGCGGGACGCCCGCTCAGCTTGGCGTAGCCCGAGCAGGCGAAGGCGGCCGCGCCCTCGTGCCGGATCCCGACGAAGGCGAGCTCGCCCGCGGCCTCGCGCTCGCGGATCGCGTCGGCGAGGCCGAGGTTCGAGTGGCCGACCATGCCGAAGACGTGGGTGACGCCCCAGCGCACCATGGTCTCGGCCATGACGTCGCTGGTCGTGCGGGTGCGCTCGGCGCTCTCGACGACCTGGACGTAGACGCCGTCGTCGCGGACCTCGACCGGGTAGGTCGGCACGCCGTCGTCGTGGCCCCCGGGCGATGCGCCGGTGAGCGGATCGAAGTCCCAGCCGTGCCAGGGGCAGCGCAGCCAGCACGTCCCCGAGGCGTCAGGCTCGATCGTGCCCTCACCGAGCGGGCCCCCCTGGTGCGGGCAGGCGCTGTCGAGGGCGCCGTAGCGCCCGTCGAGACGGGTCAGGGCGATCGTCCGCGGGCCCGCCTGCACCGCGCGCACCTCGCCCTCGGCGAGGGCGTCGACGTCGGCGACCCGGTGCCAGACCTCGCGGGTCGCGCCCGCCCCGGCCTCGGCCTCGACCTCGGCGAGCGCGTTGTGGCTGCCGTCGCAGTAGGGTGGATTCTTCGTGCGCTTGCACAGGCACAGGAACTTCTTGCCGTCGATCTCCGGCGAGAAGTCGAGGGGCGACATTCCGGTGCCGCGGTGCGACCCGTCGCAGAAGGGCTGGCTCGCCGAGCGCCCGCAGGCGCACCAGTAGTACTCCTTGCCGGCCTCGAGCTCGACGCCGACGGGCTTGCGGTCGGCGATCCTCGGGTCGGTCTGCGGGGAATCCTCAGGCGTGCTCACGGCTGGCTCCCTCCGTCCTCGAGCGCTGGCTCACCCGCAGGGGCCCTCGCCCGTGCGGCACGTCGAGCGAGAGCGTCGGGCCCGAAGGCACGATGCGGGTCGGGTTGATGCTCTCGTGGCTGTAGTAGTAGTGGCGCTTGATGTGCTCGATGTCGACGGTCTCGGCGACGCCCGGGTGCTGGTAGAGCGCGCGCAGGTGGTCCTGGAGACTGGGGTAGTCCGCGATCCGCTGACGGTTGCACTTGAAGTGTCCGTGGTAGACCGCGTCGAACCGCACCAACGTGGTGAACAGGCGCCAGTCCGCCTCGGTGAGCAGCTCGCCGGCGAGGAAGGGCTGCGTCGCGAGGCGCGCCTCGAGGGCGTCGAGGGTCTCGAAGAGCGCCGCGAAGGCCTCCTCGTAGGCCTCCTGGGTGGTGGCGAATCCGCAGCGGTACACGCCGTTGTTCACGTTGGCGTAGACCTCGGCGTTCACCGCGTCGATGATTTCGCGGAGCGCTTCCGGGTAGTAGTCGTCCCCGTTGCCGGTCAGCGCGTCGAAGGCCGAGTCGAACATCCGGATGATCTCGGAGGACTCGTTGCTGACGATCGTCCCACGCGCCCGGTCGAAGAGCACCGGCACGGTCACGCGCCCGGTGTAGCCGGGATCGGCCAGCGCGTAGACCTGGTGCAGGTGGGTGAAGCCGTTCAGCGGCTCGGGCTCGGTGAAGGTCCAGCCCTCGTCGAGCATGTCCGGGCTCACGACGGTGAGGCCGACGAGCGCCTCGAGGCCCTCGAGCCCGCGGAAGACGAGCGTGCGGTGCGCCCAGGGACAGGCGAGCGAGACGTAGAGGTGATAGCGTCCGGCCTCGGCCGCGAAGCCCGCCTCGCCGGACGGCCCCGCGGCGCCGTCCGGCGTCACCCAGCTCCGGAAGCGGCTCTCGCCGCGCACGAAGCGCCCGCCGCTCGAGGCGGTCTCGTACCAGCGGTCGTGCCATTTCCCGTCGACAAGCAGTCCCATCGTTTCCTCTCCAAGGGACAGGTTCCTTTCGCGTCCGCGAAAAGGAACCTGTCCCTGGTTCTCAGCCCACGCGGCCCATGGCGCCGGAGCGGTAGTCCGCGAAGGCCTGTCGGATCTCGTCCTCGGTGTTCATCACGAAGGGCCCGCCGCGTGCCATCGGCTCGCCGAGCGGCTCACCGGCGACGAGCATGGCCCTCGCCCCGGTCTGCGCCTCGAGCGAGACGAGAGGGCCGTCGCCGAGCACCGCGAGACGCCCGGGCTCGAGCGCCTCGGCGCCGGCCGCGCTCACCGCGGCCAGCGAGCCCGAGAAGGGGAGCACGAAGGCGCTCGCGCTCGACGACAGGCCGTGGGCGAAGCGTGCGCCGGCCTCGAGGGTCACGTCGAGATAGGTCACCCCCGTGAGGCTCTCGGCGGCGCCGCGAACCGCGTCGACCTCGCCCGCGATGACCCGCACCCGACCGCCCTCGAGGTCGACCTCCGGGATGCTCGCCGACGGGATGTCCTGATAGCGCGGGGCGATCATCTTCAACCGCGCGGGCAGGTTCACCCAGAGCTGATAGCCCCAGATCCCGTCGGCCGCGGGCTCGGGCATCTCGCTGTGCACGACCCCGCGCCCGGCGGTCATCCACTGGACGTCGCCGGGCTCGAGCAACCCTTGGGCACCGGTCGAGTCCTGGTGACGCGATCGCCCGCGGAGCATGTAGGTCACGGTCTCGAAGCCGCGGTGCGGATGGGGCGGGAACCCGGCGACGTAGTCCCGCGGGTCGGTCACCTTGAACTCGTCGAGGAGCAGGAACGGGTCGAGATCAGAGAGGTGGGGGCCCGCGACGAAGCGCCGCACCCGCACGCCCGCGCCCTCCATGAGCTCGACGCCGGGAACCTGCTGGAGCACGCGGCGCCCCGTCTCGGCTGGGTTGGTCACGGCTCGTGGCCTCCTAGGGTTCGAATGACGGGAGCAACACTACCCCTTCTCCATCCCCTCAGCGCGCATCGAGCCGGAAGGATCGCTCGCGCGTCTCGATCGCCCCGGCGATCCACAGGCGCACCAGCCGGACGGCGCGTCCGCGCTCGAACCGGTACCAGTGGTTCTCCTGCGCCTTGCCCGTATAGCCCTGACCGACGACGGGCACGCGGTCGCCGTCCCCATCGAAGCCCAGGACCGTGACGATGGCCCGGGGCGCGGGCTCGGGGTGGAAGACGGTCAGCAGGGAGCCGTCGAAGATCACCTTCTCCAGGAGCGGATGGGGCGAGTGGGCCCCGTCGGCCGCGATGCGCACCTCGGCGAGATCCACCGGCGTCTCGACGCGCCAGGACCCGCGGACGGTCGCGACGGCGCTCTCGCCCTGCGTGTCCGCCGCGACCGGCACCGAGCGCGAGCCGTCGGTCCAGGGCTCATCGCCCGGCGCGACCACCACCCGCGCCCCCCATGGATGCTCGCGCTCCGGCTGGTACAGCTCGCGGCCCGAGGCGTCCGATACCGACTCGACGTCGAGGAAGAGCGCGCCGCCGTGGCCGCTCGTCAGGTCGTTGGGCTCGCCGAGGTACAGGTTCAGCCGCCGATCCGCGCGCACCGCGACGACGAGCGTCCCCCAGCGCGCCGCCTCGAGCCTCGCGCCGATCCCGCCCGGACCCGAGTGTGCGCCATCGTCGAACCAGGAGCGGGGCACGTCGAGAACGGCGTCGAGCTCGGTCTCGGACAGGGGGTAGGGCGCTTCGGCCCGGGCGCCGGCGCTAGCCCCGAGGCACAGGGCGAGGGCGATCAGCCGGCCCGAGGCCACCGGGAGCTCAGACGACGTCGACCACGCTGTCCGGCGTCGGCTTCGGCGGCACGTCGTAGGCGCCGTGCACGGACTGATCGAAGTCGACGATGGATCCGGTCATCAGCCCCGACTCGTCCGAGGCGAGGAACGCGATGGCCCTCGCCACCTCCTCGGGCTTGATCAGGCGCCCGAAGGGCAGCGCCGCCTCGGCGCGGTCGAGCCAGGCGTCGTCGGCAGCGTGGTAGCTGCGCTGGATGCGGTCCTCGCCGGGGGTGTCGGTCCAGCCGATGTTGAGGCCGTTCACCCGGATGCGGTGCGCGAGGAGCGAGTAGGCGACGTTGCGGGTGAGCGTGTAGAGCGCGCCCTTGGACCCGCAGTAGGCGCTGATGAAGGGCTGCCCGCCGTGGCTCGACATGCTGAGCACGTTGACCATGGCGCCCGCGGTGCCGTTGCGGCGCATGAGGGTCGCAGCGTCCTGCATCAGGAAGAACGGCGCGCGCACGTTCACCGCGAACATCGCATCGAAGAGCTCTGGGGTGGTGTCGAAGATCGTCCCGCGGTCGGTCATCCCCGCCGCGTTGACCAGCACGTGCACGTTGCCGAAGGCGGCGTCCGCCTCGGCGACGACCTTGCGCACGTCCTCCACGCGCGCGAGATCGGCGGCGACGAAGCGCGTGGGGCAGCCGCCGGCGCTGATCTCCTCGGCCACCGCCGCTCCACGCTCGGCGTTGCGTCCGCACACGACGATCCCGGCCGCACCGCGCGCCGCAAGCAGCCGCGCGGTCGCCTCACCGAGCCCCTGGGTGCCGCCGGTGACGACGGCGTAGCGCCCCTCGAACTGCCGATCGCCCATCGCACCTCCCCTCTGTCTCGCGCCTCTCGATGTTCCCCGAGCTACCTGTTCCGAGCTGCAGGGCGCGCTCGAGGTCGTGACCCGGTCGGCCATCTCGCGACCGTGCGCCGCATGGATGCTGCGCCCGAGCCCGCAGGGATGTGTTGACGGCGTGTGGCGAGATGGCCGACCGGGTCACGACCGTCGCCTCCAGTGTCGCACGACTCGGAACAGATATTTTGCTCCACCGACGTCGTGGACCTAATCGACGATCTCGATCTTCGCCTCGTCGAAAGCGCGCGTGAGGTGCTCGTGGCCCATGATCGCGTACTCGAAGGGCGGTGCCTTCGCCGGATCCTGCTCGGCCTCGACCACCACCCATCCCGCGTAGCCGATGTCGGCGAGGACCCGCGCGACCGCATCGAAGTCGACGCAGCCGTCGCCGGGCACGGTGAACACGCCCTCGAGCACCGCGTCGAGGAAGCTCATGTCCGCGTCGAGCGCGCGCCGGAGCACCTCCGGGCGCACGTCCTTGCAGTGCACGTGGTTGATGCGCGCGCCGTGGCGCCGCATCGTCGCCTCCACGTCGCCGCCGGCGTAGGTGAGGTGCCCGGTGTCGACGAGCAGGCCCACCGCCGGGCCGGTCGCAGCCATGAGCGCGTCGACCTCGGCCTCGGTCTCGATGACCGTGCCCATGTGGTGGTGGTAGGCCATCGGCACGCCCTCGCCGGCGAGGTACTCGGCGAAGGCGGTGAGCTTCTCTCCGTAGGCGGCGATCTCCGCGGGCGTCATCCGCGGGCGCTGGCTGAGCGGCGTGTCCTTGGCGCCCTGGACGCTGCCGGTGGTCTCGGCGTAGACCATCACCGGCGCCCCGAGGGCGGCGAAGGTCTCGAGCTGCGCGGCGATGAGCTGCTTCTCCTCCTCGACGCTGACCTCTCGCAGGCTCCCGGAGAACCACCCCGAGACCAGCGCGAGCCCGTGCGTCTCGAGCAGCGGCCCGAGCACCGACGCGTCCATCGGGAACTTGACGCCGGTCTCCGTGCCCGCGTAGCCGGCCTGGTGGCTCTCGGCGAGGCACGTCTCCAGCGGCGTGTCCCCGCCGAGCTCCGGCAGGTCGCTGTTCGACCAGGCGATGGGGGCGACCCCGAGACGGATGGCCATCGCCCTACACCCCGACGCGCTGCTTCTTGCGGCCCTCGAGGTGCTCTGCGGCCGCCTTCTCGACCTCCGAGCGCGGGCTGAGCGCTTGCACGCCGACGTCCCACCAGGCGTCGCCCGGGGTCCACTCGTGGGCGTGGGTCTTGATCGAGATGACGTAGGTGCGATCCGCGGCCTTGGCGCGGGCGAAGGCCGCCTCGAGATCGGCGATCGACTCCACGGTCTCCGAGTGCGCGCCCATCGCCTCGGCGTGCTTTGCGAAGTCGACGTAGACCTCCTCGGTGATCCGGCAGTGCTCGATGAGGTTGTTGAACGAAGCGCCGCCCTTGAAGTTCTGCAGCCGGTTGATGACCGCGTAGCCGCCGTTGTCGCAGACCACCACGATCAGCTTGTGGCCCGTCAGCACCGAGCTGTAGATGTCGGAGTTGAGCATCAGGTACGAGCCGTCGCCGACGAAGACGACGACGTCCGAGTCCGGCCGCGCCATCTTCGCGCCCCAGCCGCCGGCGATCTCGTAACCCATGCACGAGAAGCCGAACTCGCAGTCGAAGGTGCCGACGCGCTTCGCGCGCCAGCCCTTGGCGAGCTCGCCGGGGAGCCCGCCCGCCGCGGTGAGCGCGAGATCGTCGGGGTCGCAGACCCGGTTGATCGCGCCGACGACCTGGGCGTAGGTCGGCACCGGCGCGTTGCTCGGCGCGTGGCGCTCGTCGAGGAGCGCGTTCCACCCCGCGTACTCCTCGCGTCCCCGCGCGCCCCAGGCGTCGGCCACGCGCCAGTCGCCGAGGGCCTCGGAGAGCTCCTCTAGCCCGGCCCGGGCGTCGCACACGAGTGCGTGCGCCCGGTGCTTGTGGGCGTCGAAGCGCGCGGCGTTGAGCGCGACGAGGCGCATGTCCTCGTTCTCGAACACCGACCAGGAGCCGGTGGTGAAGTCCTGGAGCCGAGTGCCGACGGCGAGCACCACGTCCGCCTCGGCCGCGAGCGCGTTGGCCGAGGACGAGCCGATGACGCCGATCGGCCCCGCGTTGTTCGGGTGCTCATGGGCGAGGGACGCGCGCCCGGCGATGGTCTCCACCACCGGGATGCCGTGGCGCTCGGCGAAGCGCGCGAGCGTGTCGGTGGCCAGCGAGTAGTGCACGCCGCCGCCGGCGATGAGCAACGGACGCTCCGCACCGGCGAGCAGGGCGGCTGCCTCGGCGAGGCGCTCGGCGTCAGGGCGTGGCCGCGGCGCACGGTGCACCGTCGGCTCGAAGAACACCTCCGGGTAGTCGAAGGCCTCGCCCTGGATGTCCTGGGGCAGCGCGAGGAAGGCCGGGCCGCAGTCCGCCGGATCGAGCAGCGTCGCCACCGCCTGGGGCAGCGAGGAGAGGAGCTGCTCAGGCCTGGTGATCCGATCCCAGTAGCGCGTGACCGGCTTGAAGGCGTCGTTGACGGTGACCGTCGGGTCGCCGAAGTGCTCCACCTGCTGGAGCACCGGGTCCGGCAGGCGGTTGGCGAAGGTGTCGCCGGAGATCATCAGCACCGGCAGCCGGTTCGAGTGCGCGACGCCGGCGGCCGTGATCATGTTGGTGGCTCCGGGGCCGATGGAGCTCGTGCACACCATCATCCGCTGGCGGCGCATCGCCTTGGCGTAGCCCACCGCGGCGAGCGCCATCGACTGCTCGTTCTGCCCGCGCCAGGTCGGCAGCTCGTCCTGCACGCGCTCGAGCGCCTCGGCGAGACAGGTCACGTTGCCGTGGCCGAAGATGCCGAACACGCCGGCGAACAGCGACACCTCCTCGCCGTCGACGACGGTGCGCTGCGCGACGAGATAGCGCACCAGCGCCTGTGACATGGTGAGTCGGACGGTCTTCATCGGATCGGGCCTCCCTCGAAGTGCGGGGTCCGGCCGCTCCCGGCCGGCGCTTGTTGCTCGCCGCTATGCTACGGCCACGCGACGCTGGTCTCCAGCGTGCGGGGCCCGGTGGGGCCGGCTCTTGCGCAGGCGCGGTCCCGAGCCTGCCGGCGGGGCCGTCAGCCCTGGCCCGCCCGGGTCGCGAGGCGCTCGAGGAAGCGGTGCGGCTCGTCGACGCTGAGCAGCAGCGAGTAGCCGGCCCGGGTCGGCACGTAGGCGATCCCGTTGCGGCGGGTCAGGTAGGCGAGGGCCTTCTCGCCGTTCTGGAGCCGGAACCAGCCGGAGGCGTAGCCGGGCAGCGCGGTGCCGAAGGTGCGCCGCCGCGTCGCGAGCTCCGGCGAGGTCGAGAAGCCGATCACGCGCGCACCCGCCGGGTCGACGCTCGCATAGGGGACCGTGCGCCCCCAGAAGTCCCCCTTGATCCGGATCCCCTCGGCGTCGAGGGCGACGACGACGTTCCGGGACGACCAGGCGGTGTAGGCGAGGGCGCCGGCGATGATCGCGATGACCGTGCAGATCGCGAACAGGATCCAGATGGTCTTCGCGGGGGCAGGCGTGATCGGGAACAGGTCCATGGTGATCTCCCTTGCGGGGGTGACTGCGCTCAGCCGAGGACCACGCCGAGCGCGGCGAACCCCGCGACCACGAGGACGAGCGCGCCGACCCATTCGGCGGCGCCCGAGTCCTCGCGGTCGAAGAGCCCGGTCGGCGGATGACGGCCGAGGGTCACGACCCGCAGCGTCACCCAGCCGGTGACGTGGCACAGCAAGTACCAGACGAAGTACCAGAGCAGGTCGACGAGCACCCAGACGACGAAGCGCAGCAGCGGTCGGAACAGGTGCTCGACGACGTCCTCGACCATGGCGTCCCGCGCCTCCGACTCCCGCCTCAGGGCGCCGGACCCGGGTCCTCGGGCCACCAGGGCGCTGCCGGCGTCATGCGCAGCGCCGTGCCTGCCCCCGGAGGCCGGATTCCCATCGCCGAGGTGCGCGTTCCACGGCGGCAGCGGTGCCGCACACCGCCGCCAGGTGGGATGGATCGGCGTCCGAAATGGCAAAGCTATTTCCGCCCGGGTCCTTAGTATAGATTGCGCACAGACCGGGGGAGGGAGCCATGATCGGATTCGCCCTGTTCGGTGCCGGCCGCATCGGGCGCATGCATGCGGCCAATCTCGCCGCGAATCCGCGGGCGCGGCTCGTGGTCGTCTACGACGTGCACGCCCCGGCGGCCGAGGAGGTCGCCGCGGCGCACGGGGCGAGCGCGGTCGCGAGCGTGGAGGAGGCGCTCGGTACGGCGGGCGTCGACGCGGTGCTCATCGCCTCGTCCACCGACACCCACGTCGGGCTCATCGAAGCCTCCGCGGCGGCCGGCAAGGCGATCCTGTGCGAGAAGCCCATCGACCTGGACATCGCCCGGGTCGAGCGCTGCCGGGAGGCCATCGCCGGTGCCGGAGTCGCGGTGCAGATCGGCTTCAACCGCCGCTACGACCCGACGCACCGCGCGGTGCGCGAGGCCGTCGGCGCCGGCGAGGTGGGCGAGGTCGAGCAGGTGATCATCATCAGCCGCGACCCCGGCCCGCCGCCGCGCGAGTACCTCGCGGTCTCCGGGGGCCTGTTCCGGGACATGATGATCCACGACTTCGACCTCGCGCGCTTCGTCCTCGGCGACGAGCCGGTCGAGGTCTTCGCCATGGGCTCGTGCCTGTTCGACGAGAACGCCGAGGCCCTCGGCGACGTCGACACGGCGATGGTGCAGCTGCGCACCGGGTCCGGTGTCCTGTGCCAGATCTCCTGCTCGAGGCGCGCGGTCTTCGGCTACGACCAGCGCCTCGAGGTGTTCGGCTCCGAGGGCATGGTGAGCTCGGGGAACCGGCGCCAGAGCGAGGTCGAGCGCTACGGCGCCGAGGCGACCGCCGCGCGCCCGCCGCTGCTGGATTTCTTCATCGAGCGCTACGCCGAGGCCTACGTGGCCGAGGTGGACGACTTCATCGACGCGGTTGCCGCAGGCCGCGAGCCGTCTGTCACCTTCGAGGACGGACGCCGCGCCCTGATCCTCGCCGACGCGGCGGTCGAGTCGCTACGAACCGGGTCGTCGGTGCTGGTCTCGGACTGAGCGGGCCGCGAGCGGCGCGATGGGCACGTATCCGACGATGCTGTAGGCTGGCCAGGACCGGAGGCGTCATGTTCATCCGAGCCCTTCACTACGCGATCGCCCCCGGGCGTCTCGACGAGGCGGTGACCCTGTTTCGCACCGAGGTGTTCCCGCGACTCGAGCGCGAGCCCGGGTTCATGCGCGCGATCCTCACCGGCGACGCCGAGAGCGGACGCGGCGTGCTCTACACGATGTGGCAGACGGACGACTTCGCGACCCGCTACGTCGAGAGCGGCGACGCGAAGGCGCTCCTCGCCCCGTTCACCGAGCTGCTCGCGGAGACGCCGCAGGTCGTCGGCTACCCGGTGATCTTCGACCGCGAGTTCTGAATCGGGCGCACGGGAGGCCACGCGGCTTCGGCGTGGTCCCGGCGTTCAGGATCGGCATCCACGGCGGCACCGTCGTCGCGGGTGAATATCATCGGTCGAACTGCGGCACGACCTCCTCGATGAAGGACTCGTAGGCGTCCCAGTCGATCGAGTGGCGAAACACCATGTTGACGGTCTCGGCACCGGCTCTGTGGTACTCGCCGATGGTGTCGACGACCTCGGCCACCGTGCCGAGCAGGGCGCCCGCCTTGCGCGGCTCACGGGCCTCGAACTCGCGGCGGTTCCTCGCCGCCCGCGCATCGTTCGCGCCCATGTAGAAGTTCATGCTCACCGATCTCTCGATCGTGCCCGGGTCGCGTCCCTCCTCCTCGCAGTATCCGTCGAGCGCCTGGAATCGCTCGGCACATTCGCTCGCCGTCATGTAGGGAACGTTGAGGCCGTCCGCGAACCGGGCCGCGACCCGCGGCGTGCGCCGCGCTCCCTGCCCGCCGACCCAGATTCGCAGGTGGGGGTTCAGCGGCTTCGGCGCGCACACGGCCCCGCTCAGCCGGTAGTGGGCTCCCGAGAAGTCGACCGGCTCACCGGAGAGCAGCAGCCGCGAGAGCTGCAGGGCCTCCTCGACCCGCCCCATCCTGACGGCGGAGCTCTCGGCGGAGATCCCGTACTCGGGGTGCTCGGCGTGGTAGTCCGTGCCGGCGCCGATCCCGAACTCGGCCCGCCCGCCGGAGATGTGGTCGATCGTGGTGATCGCCTTGACCAGCACGCCGGGGTGACGGAACGCCACGTTGAACATCAGGCAACCCACGCGGGCGTGCTCCGTCACGCCGGCGAGATGCGCCATCATGGCAACCGCCTCGAAGCAGGGCTGACGCCTGTCCTCGAGCGGATGGGGATAGACGCGATCCGCGACCGAGATCCAGCTGAATCGAGCCTCGTCGGCGCGGATCCACGCTCTCCTCAGCTCTTCGAGGGACAGGAACTGCGGTCGCGTGTGGAGGCCGAACCGGAGCGCCATCGACAGACCTCGCTCGACGACGGCACTCTACGACGCACGCTGGATCCTGGCAAACGGGGCGTGGAGCGTCCGGGCACGGAAGCCAGCACGTCCACGCCGGTGCGGCTCACCCTTCTCGCAGCGAGCGCACCTCGACCCAGCGCCCCGAGTCCCAGGACTCGAGCAGCGCCGCCTGCACGCTGACGTAGTCGACTGCGGTGGTGAAGTCCGGCACGTGGGCGCGACCGGTGGCGACCGAGCTCAGGTACTCGAAGTCCTCGATGACCTTCAGGTCCTCGTAGCCGATCGCGTTCGCGTCGCCGGGGACGAAGCGGCCGTGGTAGGGGTAGCGGTCGCCGCCGTAGACCGTGGTGTAGCCCCGCGCCCGGTCGCTCGCGAGGAACAGGCGCAGCTCGTTCATGGTCTCGAAGTTCCACTCGAGCGCGCCCTCGGTGCCGTAGATCTCGAAGGCGTTCTGGCTCTGGGGGCCCATGATCGCGCGCGAGGCCTCGAAGGCGCCGCGCGCGCCGCTCTCGAACTCGACGAGGGCACCGAAGTAGTCCTCGTTGGTCACCGCGCCGGTCGGGTCGCCGGGCTCGCCGCGCGAGTAGTGGCTCGCGCCTCCGCCCTTGGGCAGGGGCCGCTCGCGGATGAAGGTCTCGCCGGTGCCGACGACGCGCCGGATCGGGCCGACCAGCATGTGCGCGAGATCGATCGAGTGGCTGAGGATGTCGCTGCTCACGCCGTGGCCCGCCTCGTCGGTGAGGAAGCGCCAGGAGAGCAGTCCCATCGGGTCGGCGCCGTACATGCTGAAGAAGCGCCCGCGGTAGTTGGTGATGGTGCCGAGGGCGCCCTCGTCGACGAGCTGCTTCGCGTACTGCACGAGCGGGGCCCAGCGGTAGTTGTAGCCGACGCCGGTGACGACGCCTGCGGCACGCGCGGCGCGCTCGATGCGCACGGTCTGCTCCGGCGTGCCGCCCACGGGCTTCTCGCAGAAGACGTGCTTGCCCGCCTCGGCCGCGGCGATACACACCGGCTCGTGGAGCATGTTCGGGGCGCACACGAAGAGCGCGTCCACGTCCGGATGGGCGACCGCCGCCTCCCAGTCCGCGCTCGTCTCGCGGAAGCCGAGCAGTCGCTCGGCCTCGTCCCGGCTCGACGCGACCGGGTCGGCGCAAAGGACGAGCTCCACCTCGAAGGGCGCCTCGGGGAAGACCGTCTGGATCCGCTTGCACGAGCGGCTGTGCGCGCGCCCCATCCAGCCGAAGCCGACCACCCCGATCCCGATTCTCACCACGGCTCCTCCCGGGCGACCACGAGCCCGCGCCGTAGCCTCACCGAGGCGGCCGTCCGGGATCAAGCGGGTCGCGGAGGGTCAGGGCATCGGTCAACCGACGCGGCGGCGGCGATCGACGGCGCGAGCAGGCCCCGAGGCGCGAGGCCGGCGGTCGCGGCGCCTGGGGATCTGCGGCGGGCCCGGCCCGCGCGCCGGGCCCGCCGCTCATCGGGGAACGCCCCGAGCCGCTCAGGGCGTGGCTAGCGGATCAGCGTGCAGCTGCCGTCGAGGGCCGGATCGCACGGGCAGGCGCCGCCGTCGAGCGAGATCCAGTACGCGTAGGGATAGCCGCCGGAGGTGCGCCCCCTCATCAGGTAGCACAGCGAACCGCGGGCGCGCTCCCACGAGAACTCGCCGCCGGGCTGGAGCGTGAGGGGACGGAACGAGTCCTCGGTCGCGCGGTGGCTGAGCTCCCAGCAGTACTTGAGGTTGTCTCCGGGGCCGATGTTCGGGCCCGCGGGAACGAGGTTGTCCGGGGCGCCAGAGGTCGCGCAGGTGCGGCACTCGATCGGGAGCCGTCCGTCCGGCAGCGGGCCGTCGCAGTCGAGGGGCCCGACCACGGGGGTCTCGCAGCGGTCGACGCAGCGGGTCTGCGTGTTGTCCGGATCGGAGCTCTGGTTGGAGCAGAAGGCGAGCTGCTGCTCGTTGCCGGCGCCGGCGGTCTCGGAGCCGGTCTTGACCGCGAACGCGATGTCGAAGCGATCGTCGACGCCATCCTGGAGCGCGAAGTCGGCGCAGTCCTCGCCGGTCGCTATCGGCTCCGGATCCTCGCCCGGATCGATGGGTGTGCCCCTGAGGGTCTGGTCGGTGCACACGGTGACGGAGCGGAACGCCCCCGGGGCCGTCAGCGCGGCGTCGGCGACCACGTCGGCGAGATACTGGTAGACGCAGACCTGCCCGTTGAAGGATTTGGCGATCGCGAGGTCACCGGTGTTGTTGAGCGGCGCGCCGGCGGCGAGCGACCAGGAGGCCGACCCGTTGCTGGGAACAACGTCCACCGCACCGAGGCTCGCCGCGTCCACCATCTGGACGAGCTCGCCGGTGGGTCCGGGACCGAAGAAGTTCGCGCAGGACAGCTCCACCTGGTCGTCCTTCCTGAGGACGACCGTGATCTCCTCCTGGTCGTTGCCGGTGCACAGGGCGGGCTGTTGTGCGCTGGCAGTCGCTGCGACGCCGACGGCCACGACGGACAACCCTGCGGCGAGCAGCTTCTTTGATTTGTTCATGTCTCCTCCCGAGAGTTCGCTTACGCGGTTGACTCTGTCTCCGGACTACGAGGGGGATCCCCCCGCCGCGCCGCGTCCCGACGTCGTGGCAGTGCTCTTGGTTTTGTGTCCCTTCCCTGGGCTTCTTGTCTACTTGGTACTGGCTTCGTCTTCGACGCTGTCTCGTCTTGCGTCGTCGTTGTTGATGTCGGTGGTCGGTTTGTCGTCACGCCCTCGCCAGACGGCTCGCCGAGCAGGTGGTGCCCACGTCACCGGAAGTTCAGGCTCACCCGCCCCATGAACGTGCGCTCCGGCGTGTAAGGCGTGCCCGTCGGCTCCCGGTCGAAGTTCCGGTAGCTGTCGTCCTGGAAGTCCATCTTCTTGTCGAGCAGGTTGTCGACGGAGAAGCTGACGATGCCGAGTCGCTTCGGCAGCCGGTAGCCGGCGGAAAGACCCAGGACGCCGAAGCTGCTGTCGCCCTGGGCGAGCGTGGAGCCGACCGGACGCCTGACGTCCTGGCTGACGTAGGTCGCGCTTCCCTCGAGGAACAGGCCTCCGGGGTGGAAGTAGCGGGCCCGGAACGGGAACGAGCGCGTGATGACCTGATCCGGCACGTCGGGATCGGACACCGAGTTCTCGAACTTGTCGTAGATGGCCTCGGCGCTGAGCGCCCAGCGGGCGGATGGGGTCCAGTACAGATACGCGCGGTGGGTGTGCTCCTCGCGGTCCTGGAAGTCCGCGGTGACGGCGGTGAGGTCGACGACGCGATGATCGATGTCCCGCCGGCTGAGCTCGCCGCCGACGAACAGGCTCGGCATCGCGCGCCAGTCGAGCGCGACGCCGTAGCGCGTCGAACGGGTGCCGTTGCCGTCGTCGAAGAACTGGTTGAAGCCCGCCACCTGGGTCGGCTCCAGCAGCCGGTTGCTCGCGAGCGCAGGCTTCACGACGCGCGTGTAGGCGGTGCGCAGGCGCAGCGAGTCGGTGATGTCCCAGCGCATCCCCACCTTCGGGTTGAAGCGCGTGAACTCGCCGAAGCGGTCCTGGAAGTCGGTGTAGCTGACCCCCGTCGTGACCGTGACCGAGGGCATCACCTCGAGGTTCGCGTAGCCGTAGGCGCGGTAGTCGTCGATCACCGAGCCCGCGTCGATGGTGGTCACGGTCGTGACGTCCGTCGGCGGCGGATCGATGGAGACGGGGGTGTTCGGCGGTGACGGTGGGGGGCACGGGCCCGGGACGACGCCCGGTGGCCCGGGGACGATGACCAGGCATCCGGAAATCGGCGCCGGGTCGATGGTCGAGTCGGCGGTGGCCACGAGGGTCTCGTCGATGTCGACCCGCGTGTAGCCACCTCCTGCGACGAGATTGAAGCGGCTCGCCTTGAACGTGTAGAGGCCCTCGAGCTGCGTCGCGTCGTCCGAGCCCGTGTCGAGCTCGCTCACCTCGGAGCGAATCACCGGGCCGGACGGGGCGAGCTCGCGGCTGCGCGAGCTCTCGAATTCTCGGTTCGATACGATCGCGGACAGGAGCACCGTCGAGCGCTCGCCGGGCTCGAGCCGGATGCCGAACCGTCCGACGCGCTCCACGTTGTCTTCCCGGAGCGTCGGGTCGAACTCGTCCGGGTCGAAGTTCATGAAGATGTCGCCGTGCTTCGTGTCCCGGTAGCGGTACTCGCCCTGGATGTTCACCGCCGGCGTCACCGCCACTTGCGCGAAGCCGTTGGCGATACGGTGCCGGAGGTCGTTGTTCTGGCGAAATCCGTCGGTGCCGAAGGCGAAGCCCCCGCCGCTCATCGACACGTTGTCGAACAGCGTGGAGACGACCGCCTCGCCGGCCCAGGTGTCGTTGTTGCCGAGCAGGCCCGAGGCGTTGAGCTGCCAGCTGTCGCGCTCGAAGAGCGGCGTGAACTCGTTGAAGCCCGCCGCCGAGGGGCCGCCGCTCGAGACGATGGCGAGGTTCGAGGTCACCACGCTCGGCTGGACCGGGTTGATGTTCACGTCCTGGAGCATCTGCGCCTGCAGGAGCTCGCTCACGCGCGAGATCTCTCGGCGCGACTGGGCGCGATAGGTGTCGGAGAGGAAGCGGTGCGCCGAGGCGCTCGCCGGGTCCGTGGCGAGGGACTCCGCCGACTCCCTGATGCCGAGCCGATCGAAGCCGAGATCGTCGAAGACCCGCGCGACGCTGGCGCCGCGTGCCGCGCGGTCCTCGTCGAGCAGCAGCCGGCTGCGGTAGACGGCGCGATTGTCGTTGCGGGCGATCGACTCCTCCAGACCCCGGAGCGCTTCGACCGGCCGGTTCACCGTCTGCTTGGCGATGGCGTCGTAGAGGAAGGCGGTCGGATCGTTCGGGTCGAGCTCCTTGGCGATCGCGAACTGCTCCATGTCGAGCGGACCGCGCCTCTCCTCGAAGTAGCCCTTTCCGAGGTAGGCGCGCAGCAGCGCGCTGTTCGAGTCCAGGGCGACCGCGACCTCGAGCTGCCCGCGTCCCGCCTCGAGATCGCCTGCGCTGATCTGCGCCAGGGCGAGACCGAGGTGCGCGAGGGGGTCGGCCGAGGACAGGGCGATGGCACGCTCGAACGCATCGCGTGCCTGTCCGTCCCGGAATCCGGCGAGCTCGGTGAAGCCGCGAACGAGCTGGGCGCGCGCGAGATCCGGCTCGAGCGCACTCGCCCGCTCCGCCGCCGCGACGGCGCCGGCGCGATCGCCACCCATCAGCCTCAGCTCCCCGAGCCGCGCCCACGCCAGCGCGTCGGCGCGGTGCGCCTCGACGGCGGCCTCCATGGTCTCGCGCGCGGCTCCGATCCGGAAGTCCGCCTGCTGCGCGTAGGACAGCGCGATCGATGCTGCCGCCGTCGGCTCGATCTCGACCGCCCGGCGCGCGTCGGCGAGGGCTTCCGCGCGCCGGAGCTGCACCACCCCGATCACCGATCTCAGCGCGTAGCCGAGCCCGGCGTCCGGGTCGCGCCGCAGCGCCTCCTCGATCGCTCGCTCCGCCTGCGCCGGCTGGCCGAGCGCGAGGAGCAGCGCCGCCTGGTAGAGCAGATGGCGCGCGTCCCGGTCCGGCGCCGGGACCGCCTCGAGCGCATCGAGGGCACCGAGCGGGTCGCTCGCGGCGGCTCGCTCACGGGCGGTGCGAAGCGCGGGCGCGAGGTCCTCGGAGCCCGCGTCGCCCGAGAATGCGAGCAGGGGCGGGTAGTACAGGGTCCACTGCACCGCGTCGCGGGGACGCACGAGGGTGCGCAGCTCGGGCGCGGCGCCGGCCCGGGCGACGGCCGCCTCGCCGGCGGCGGCGACGACGGCGCCGTGCGCGTTCTCCGCGCGTACGCGACCTTCGAGCACCGTCAGCGACGCCGCGTCCTCGTCCGCGCTCAGCACGAACTCGGTGCCCTCGATGGTGCCGTTGAGATACGGCGAGTTGACGGTGATGAGCCGCGGCTTACGGCTGAACGACTTGAAGGTGCCTCGCAGCAGGTCCATGAGGGACCGCTTCTCGGTCTCCGCTGCGATGTCGAGCAGCCGGAGCGTCGTGGACTGATCGATGCGCACCACGGCGTCGTTGACCAGCGCGATCGCCGCCCGGCTGCGGCGCCCGACGCGGATGGTGTCCTGCTGGCACAGGGCGTCCCCGATCGCGCTCGGCTGCCAGCTCGCGCCGCCGCGCTGCACCTGCACGATGCCGTCGATCGACACGAAGCGCCCGACGATCGGCTCGCACGACTCCGCTGCATCGGCGATCCCGACCGACGCAAAGAAGAGAGCGAGCATCAACAGCAGCTGGCCCTGAGGCGAGGGCTTCACGGCGTTGTCCTCGGTCGCATTGCGTGCGCTGGGGCGAACGATCACGCACCAGCGAGGTGGCGGTCATCCTACACACATCGCCACCGTCGGTAGAACCACCGCTATCGAGGAACGCGATTCCATCTGTCACCCATCTGTCATCGCGACCTATCACCTGCGATCGAGATCGATCGCCATGGCGGTATCGTGGGAAGGTGGTTCCGACTCGAACGCCAGACACCGACGCAGGTACATCCGTGTCGGCCTGTCCCCGGGATAGGCCTCGAGGAGTCCGGCGAAGCGCGTGGCCGCAGCCCTCCAGCGCCCGGCTTGGAACGCCTCGAGCGCCTCTGCGAAGCGCTCGCAGAGCTCGAGCTGCGCCTCGTCGGCGCGCGAGCGGTACTCGACGATCTCGACGATGGGCACGGGCTCGCTCTTGCCGGTGAGGATGAAACGTCCGAGGGGCCGCGTGACCAGGTCGTCCAGCCCTTCGGCCACGGCGTCGCTCGCGAGGACGTGTGTCCCGAGCTCCCGGTTCAGGCCCTCGATTCGAGACGCGGTGTTCGCGCAGTCGCCGACGATGGTGTAGACGAGATGGCCGCCGCCGCCGGCGTGTCCGACGTAGACGGGGCCCGCGTCGAGCCCGAAGCGCGCCTGCAGCGCACGGCCGCGGCCCTCGCCGAAGGCCGTGACGACGGCGGTGGCGTCGAGCGCCGCCGCGACGGCCTCGTGGCGAATCCGGCGCTCGACCACGTCCGCCGTCCAGGCGCACATGATGGCGTCGGCGCGGAACTCGGTGACGTCGACGGCGTGGGCCTTGAGCGGCTCGGCGAGCGCCTCGAAGTAGTCGTTCATGAACGTCGCGAGGTCGCGGGGCGACATGGCCTCGCCGAGCGTCGTGAATCCGGACATGTCCGTCGCCAGGCACGTCGCGTGCACGACCTTGTTGCCGGCGGCGAAGTCCGCGCCCCGGTCGACCAGCTCGCGGGCGACCTGCTCGGGGAGGTAGTACCCGATCGCTTCGCCGACGCGTCTCCTCTCGTGCCTCTCGAACAGGTACTGGCCGAGGAGGCCCGCGACGAGCGCGAGCGGGAGCTGCACCATGACGGGGGTGGCGAGCGGCAGCCACAGGGCCGCGCGCGCGAACACGAGCTGGACGAGCGCAGCGTAGGCGGCGGCGAGCGCCAGGGCGAGCGGCACGGCCAGATGCGCGCGGAGCCGATACGCGAGGATCGCCACGACCATTCCGAAAGCGCAGACCAGAGCGAACGCGGCCAGCCCTTCGAGCGCGCGGACCGGGCTGCGTCCGAGCAGGTTCGCGAAGGCCGTCGCGGCGATCTCCACGCCGCTCAGATCCACCCCGTCGTCGCGGGTGAATACGGTGTAGAACCGGTCCGGCTGCCCCGGGTCGTACAGGTCGGAGTAGCCCACGAAGGCGATCTTCCCCGACAGGTCGAGCGTCCCCCCGCCGGCGCCGTCGGCAGCGAGGGCGACGTGGTAGGGAATCGTCGAGATGGTGCCCGGCGGTCCGTAGAAGTTGAGGAACACGCTCTCCGGTCCCGCGTAGAGGTCGAGGAGCGAGCGCAGCAGCTCGCGGGTCGCCGGGTCCATCGCCTCGGCGTCGGGACCGTCGAGCAGCGCGCGCGCGCGATCGGTGAGCCCCTGGTCGAAGGTGAAGGCGTGGCGGAGTCCGATCATGAACTCCTGCATGTCGGCGACGCCGGCGCGAAGCTGCTCGGATGTGGGCCAGTAGTCGATCCCATCCAGGCCCGCGCGCTCGAGGAGGGCGGCGAGATCGTCGAGACGATCGAGGGCGAGCAGCTGCAGCGCGAGGGCCGGCAGGGTCGCGACGTCTCCCGCGCTCTGCTTGAAGACCCACGACTGGTAGAGCGCCTCGTCGAGCTTCGGCAGCGGAAACGGGCCGATGCCGCTCGCCGCATCGGCGAGCTCGGGGATCGGAGGGACGGTCTGCTCGATCCAGAGCCAGCCGCGGGGCGAGCCATCCTGCGCGAGCAGCGGCTGGCGCTTGCCCGTCAGGCGCTGGAACAGGATCACGCGCCGGGCGTCGAACACCGCTCGCGCGAAGTGCACGTCGTCCTCGGCCACCTTGGGGAGGCTGAAATCCATGTCGAACACGACGCCCGCGGCCCCGGCGGCGAGCAGACTGTCGAGCAGCCGCGCGTGCACGGTTCTCGGCCAGTCCCGCGGAAGGCGCTTCAAGCGCTGCGTGCGGCCGCTGCCCGGGATCAGCTCGACCTCGCCGAGCCTGTCGGCGGTGCTGGCGTCGATCGCCACGACCACGACGTCCGCCGGCGGCTCCACGGCTCCGCGAACGCGGAACAGCCACGAGAGCCCGAAGTCCTGCTCGAACTCGAAGCCGAGCGGGGTCGAGACGAGCAGGGCGCCGACGAGGCCGGTAGCCAGACCGATCGCCGCCGTCTTGAGCGGCCTCCTGAGCGGTCTGCTCAGCAACTGCCGGTGCCTCGTTCCTCGTCCGGCTCCCGCCCCCGGTCCGGAGCGGCGCGCGGGCGCACGGAGCCGGACATCCGCGCCTCGGCCCTCGTCACCGGCGCTGGTCGAAGCGCCTGCCCACCAGGGCTGAGGCGATGTTGACCTTCTGGATGTCGATCGCGCCGCCGGCGATCCCCCAGCCCCAGCCGTCCCGGAGCTTCTGCTCGATCGGGTAGGCCTTCGAGTAGCCGTACCCGCCCATGAGCTGCATGGCGTGGCCCGTGACCTCGCGCACCATCTCGTTGGCGAAGCACTTCGCGATCGAGCTCTCACCGACCGAGGGCAGGCCCTGCTCGGCGTTGACCACGGCGCGATAGAGGAGCAGGCGCGCCGCGTCGACCTTCATCTTCATCTCCGCGAGCTTCAGCTGCACCGCCTGGAACTCCACCAGTGGCTTGCCGAACTGCTCGCGCTCCTGCACGTACTCGAGCACGTGGTCGAGCGCCGACTGGGCGATGGCGAGGCTCATGGTCGTGTTGCCGCAGCGCTCGAGGTCGAAGGCCTCCATGAGCTTGCGAAACCCCCCTGCGGGCACGACGACGTTCTCGAGCGGGACCGCGACGTCGTCGAAGTACATGTCCGCGCTCGCCACGCCACGAAATCCCATGTGCTGCTCGCGCGCGCCGAAGGTGAGCCCGCTCCGGTCCCCCTCGACCAGCACCGCGCCGATGGCACGCGCTCCGGGCTCGTCGGACATCCGGCAGTAGACGACGTACGCGTCCGCGTGCCCGGCGCCGGAGCACCAGCGCTTCTGACCGCGCACGATCACCCGCTCGCCGTCGACGCGGGCGCGGGTGGTCAGATCCGTGAGCGCGGTGCCCGCGTTCGGCTCGGACATGGATACCGCGATGATCATCTCGCCTGCGCAGACCTTCGGGATCAGACGCCGGCGCATGTCCTCGCCGGCGAAGTGGGCGATCGCCAGCGTCGGCCCGAAGCAGGACTCGAAGACCGGGAAGGCGACACCGGGAGAGATCTTCGCCACCTCCTCGAGCACCAGCACCGCGTCGAGGTGCGACATCCCGACGCCCCCGTAGGCCGGGTCGAGGTTCACCCCGAGCAGGCCGAGCTCGGCGAAGCGCCGGCGCACGTCGCGCCCGGGCGGCTCGTCGCGCTCCTCGACCGCGCGCGCCACCTCGCCGAGCTCCTCGCGCGCGAAGCGCCGCACGGTCTCGGTGAGCGCACGCTGCTCCTCGCTCAGGCTGAAGTCCATCGTCCTGGTGCCTCCCCGTTGCCACCGGCACGAACGAGATACCCGTTCGCGCCGGCCCCGCTTTTCAATATGCATCGGCGTTGGTAGCTTTAGCCACCGGCCGCGTCGCGCCCGCGCCGCGTTTTGTCCCGCCGCATCTCCCGAGGCCCGCGTTGAAGCTGTTCATCACCACCACCTCGCCCTACGCGCGCATCGTGCGCATGGCCATCGAGGAGCTCGGTCTCGCCTCGCGCGTCGAGCTCGTGGAGGCACGCACCCGCACCCCGGACTGCGAGGTCAACGCGCTCGTCCCCACCGGCAAGGTCCCGACGCTGCAGACCGACGCCGGCGCCTGCTTCAGCGAGAGCCGGCTGATCGTGCAGTACCTCGACGCGATGCATACCGGCGATCCCCTCGTCGACATCGATCCGGAGGACGAGGACCGGGTGATGGAGGGCGCGATCGAGGGCTTCCTCGACGGCCTCGCCGTCTGGGGCCGCGAGAACCGCCGGCCCGAGTCCGAGCGCTCGCCGGGGATCCTCGGCCAGGAGCGTGCCCGTGCCGAGCGCTGTCTCGACTGGTTCGAGCCGCGTTCCCCGTGGCTCGGCGATCGCGCCGACTACCCGCGCCTAGCGATGGCCGCGGCGCTGTACATGCTCGACGAGCGGATCCGCGAGATCAACTGGCGCGCGCGCGCGCCGGAGCTCGCCGGCTGGTACGCGCGCTTCGCCGAGCGTGCGAGCTTCCGCCTGACCGCACCGCGCTCCACGGTCTTGCCCTGATATTGCCCCGGTTCTCGTCGGCAGCCGGAGCAGAGAATCGGTGAGATATCCGGGCTAGTATCAGCACGGAGCCAGTCGGTTCACAGGAGCCAGCCCGTGCGCACCGCTTCCCGGTCCCGTCCCAAGTTTTGTTCCTGCGCCCTGGCGTTCGTGCTCGGGTCCGCGGCGACGCTCGCCCCGCCGGCCCTCGTCGCGGACACGGTGAGCCTGCGCTACGGCTGGGAGCCGGGCATGGACATCCTGATCACCTTCGAGGGCGAGCGCGGGCGGGTCACCGGCGGCAAGACGCAGCGCGTTCGCGCCCGCGGCAGCCTTCGCCTGACCACCGCCGCGCGCGGGGACGGCATCGCCCTCAGCTACTCCGACTTCCAGATGGAGCCGATCGACGCGCGCCGGGGCGGGGCGAGCGTGGACATCCCGGCGGGGCCCCAGGCGGAGATGCAGAAGCTGGTGGCGAGGCTCGGCGGAGCGCTCCCCCAGACCCTCATCGGACCCGATGGCTTCATCGTCGGCTTCATCGGCACGCAGGAGACGGTGAGCGAGTCGCGCGCGGCCTTCAGGGCGCTCGTCAGCCAGCTGCCCGGCGAGTCGCAGGCGCCGCCCGAGAAGATGGAGCAGATCCTCGACCAGATCATGACCGAGGAGGTCATCCAGCAGCGCATGGTCGAGGAGTGGAACCGCGACGTCGGCGTCTGGATCGGCGCCGAGCTCGAGGAGCGCCAGCTCTACCAGTCAGAGGCCAGCGGGCAGGTGGCGCTGCTCGGCAACGCGGAGCTGTCCTCGATCGTCACCTTCCAGTACCAGGGCGCGGTGCCCTGCGACGAGCGCGCGGCAGAGCGGCGCTGCGTGAAGCTGGTCATGAGCGCGGAGGTCGACCCGCAGGGCCTCGGCCCTGCGATTCGCGACTTCACCGCGCGCCTGAGCGGCCAGCAGGTCCCGGAGATCCGCGCGGTGAAGGTCGACGAGACCGTCGAGCTGATCACCGATCCGCGCACCCTGATGCCGCGCACGATCACCATCGACAAGGTCACCACGATGACCATCATGGAGGGCGGCCGCCCCGTGGAGAGCGGCCAGACCGAGCACAAGGTGATGCGCTACGAGTACCGCTGAGGGGCCACGCCGGCTCAGTACCCCGGCGGCGGATCGGCGATCTCGAGGGCGATGACCGTGAAGACGGCGCCCTGCGGATCGGCGAGCACGCACAGCGTGCCGATTTCCGGCACCTCCATGTCCGGCATCATCACCTTCGCGCCCAGCTCCGTCGCGCGGGCTCGCGTCGCGGCGCAGTCCTCGACGGCGAAGTAGACGCCCCAGTTCGGCGGCACCTCACCCCACTCCGGCGCGATCGCGAGCATCCCGCCGACGAGGCGGCCATCGCGGCGGAAGGTCGTGTACGGGCCCGTCGCTCCCTCGGAGACCTCGCCGGTCCAGCCGAGGAGCTCGCCGTAGAAGCGCGCCGCCGCGTCGGTGTCGCGGGTCGCGAGCTCGTTCCAGCACCAGGCGCCGGGGCAGTTCACGAGCGTCGCGCCGATGTGGCGCTTCGGCTGCCAGAGGCTCACCGCGGCGCCGGACGGGTCTCTGATCACCGCCATCCGGCCGACGTCCATGATGTCGAAGGGCGGTATCAGGACGGTGCCGCCCAGCTCGCTCGCGCGCGCCGCGGCGGCGTCCGCGGCGAGCTCGTTCAGGTAGCTCGCCCAGTGCGGCGGGATCCCCTGGTCGCGCATCTGCGGGCTCATCCCGTAGAGCGCGCACACGTCCTCGCCGCTCTGGCGGCACATGGTGTAGACCATGTTGTCCGGCGCCGGCGCGTCCTCGAGCTCCCAGCCGAAGAGGCCGGAGTAGAAGGTCTTCGCGGCGTCGGCGTCGGTCGTCGCGAGATCGATCCAGCAGAAGATCCCTTCCGGATACTGCTTCACGGCCTGGATGTCGGGCATGGCGGCTCCCTCCCTCGCACTCTCGACCACGGAACGTGCGTCGACGGGCACAATGGTGCCCTACCTGCGTCGCGCAGTGGAGAGCGGGAGAGGCAGTGGACGCGAGCCATGACTACGTCATCGTCGGCGCCGGCTCCGCTGGCTGCGTGCTCGCCGCCCGCCTGAGCGAGGACCCGGACGTCAGCGTCTGCCTCCTCGAAGCCGGCGGCCGCGACACGAATCCCTGGATCCACGTACCGGTGGGCTACGCCAAGACCATGGCGATGCCCGGGCTCAACTGGCTGTTCCAGACCGAGCCGGACCCGCACACCGGCGACCGCGTCCTGCCGGTGCCCAGAGGCCGCGTGCTCGGCGGCTCGAGCGCGATCAACGGGCTCGTCTACGTTCGCGGCCAGGCCCTCGACTACGACGTGTGGTCCCAGATCGGCAACCGCGGCTGGTCCTACGAGGACGTGCTGCCGTACTTCCGCAAGGCCGAGCACCGCGAGGGCGGCGATCCCGCCTGGCGTGGCAAGGGCGGGCCGCTCCACGTCGCCGACGTCACCGAGACCGATCCCCTGCTCGACAAGCTGATCGAGGCCGCCGGCTCCCTCGGCCATCCCTCCAACCCCGACTACAACGGCGCCACCCAGGAAGGCTTCGGCTACTTCCAGACCACGATGAAGGACGGCCGGCGCATGAGCGCCGCCCGGGCCTACCTGCACCCGGCGAAGGGCCGCCCAAACCTCACCCTGGAGACCGGCGCCCACGCGCTGCGCGTGCGCTTCGAAGGTCGCCGCGCGGTCGGCGTCGAGCTACGCCAGCGCGGCCAGACCCGCACCGTCCGCGCCGAGCGCGAGGTCATCCTCGCCGCCGGCGCCATCCAGTCCCCGCAGCTCCTGGAGCTCTCCGGCGTCGGCCAGCCGGATCTGCTGCGGGCGCATGGCATCGAGCCCGTGCACGAGCTCCCCGGCGTCGGCGAGAACCTCCACGACCACTACATCGCCCGGCTCACCTGGCGGCTCCGCGACGCGCGCACCCTGAACGAGCGCCTGCGCGGCCTCTCGCTCCTCGGCGAGGCGGCGAGGTTCCTCTTCACGCGAAGCGGCGCCCTGACGGTCCCCGCCGGCTACGTCTTCGGCTTCGTCCGCACCCGCCCCGAGCTCGAGACCCCGGACGTCCAGTACCACATCGCCCACGCCAGCTTCCGCGACCCCGCCAAGCGCATTCTCGACCCCTTCCCGGGCCTCACCATGGGCCCCTGCCAGCTCCGCCCGGTAAGCCGCGGCTCGGTCCACATCCGCTCGGCCGATCCCTTCGCTGCCCCGCGCATCGCCCCGAACTTCCTGCACGCGGCGGAGGACGGTGAGACGCTGGTTGCGGGGATGCGCATCGCGCGGAAGATCGCTGCGGCCGAGCCGCTCGCGGCGCACGTCGTCGCCGAGGTGACGCCGGGTGAGGCGGTGCAGAGCGATGCGGAGCTGCTGGAGTACGCGGCGCGCACTGGGGCGACGCTCTATCACCCCGTGGGCACCTGCAAGATGGGGAACGACACGATGGCCGTCGTCGACGAACGGTTGGGAGTACGGGGACTCGAGGCCCTGCGCGTCGTCGACGCTTCGATCATGCCGCGGCTCATCTCGGGCAACACCAACGCGCCGACGATCATGATCGCGGAGAAGGGGGCTGATTCGCTCAAGGATGACTGCTGATGCCCGACTTCCTCACTGGTGCGGCGCGAACCGGACCAGATGAATCCGACCAAGGCCGTCGCCCGCGAACGCGTGCTCGGTCTCGCCGACCGCGACGCGCTTGAACAGCGCTCTACGATGGAACCGCGCCAGCAGCTTCTCCGAGCCCGCGGCGTCGAGCCCGCCGCTGTGCTGCCACAGACGCGCGACGGTCGACGGCGGGATGCGCGCATCGTCGGGGAACACGGCGAGCTCGAGATAGCGCGCCCGCTCGTCCTCGTCGAGGGCGTCCACGCTGCGCCCGAGGCTGTCGAAGACGCTGCGGTTCGTGATCCAGGAACTCGATCTTGCCCCGCTCGAGCTGCTCGACCAGCGCCGACCACTGCACGCCGTCCGCGACCTGTGCTCCCGCGAGCGCGAGGGCCAGCGGCAGATGCCCGCAGAGCCGCAGCGTCTTCGACAGCCT
>CAJIAT010000323.1_pt1 | contig 29245 bp, 23 predicted proteins | sample 9199161 | NCBI WGS metagenome assembly CAJIAT01 (sample SAMEA7708281, study PRJEB35096) | sediment metagenome | biome: marine neritic benthic zone biome [ENVO:01000025]; feature: sediment [ENVO:00002007]; material: shallow marine sediment [ENVO:03000034] sea grass bed [ENVO_01000059] ... | reverse complement strand
TCCAGGACGCAGGGCTTCGGATCGCCGGGAAGACCATCGACGGCAACCTCGTCGAGGTGATCGAGGTCGCTGACCATCCCTGGTTCATCGGCTGTCAGTTCCACCCGGAGTTCACGTCCACGCCGCGCGACGGTCACCCGCTGTTCTCGGGCTTCGTCGACGCCGCCTACGCGCGGCGGGTCGCGCGCGAGCGCGAGCGCGAGCGAAGCAGCGCCGTCGCCGTCGCCGACTGATGCAGCTCCTCGACTTCGAGGTCGGGATCGATCGCCCGGTCTTCCTCATCGCCGGTCCCTGCGTGGTCGAGTCCCTCGCTCTGCAGATGGAGACCGCCGGCGCGCTGAAGGAGCTCACCGACCGCCTCGGCGTTCCCTTCGTCTTCAAGTCCTCCTTCGACAAGGCCAACCGCAGCTCCCACGAGAGCTATCGCGGGCCGGGATTCGAGGCGGGGCTCGCCGTGCTCGAGGCGGTGCGCAAGGAGCTCTCGGTGCCGGTGCTCACGGACGTGCACGAGGACACGCCGCTCGACGAGGTGAGCTCGGTCGTCGACGTGCTCCAGACCCCGGCCTTCCTGTGCCGGCAGACGGACTTCGTGCAGCGCGTGGCGGCCACCGGCCTGCCGGTGAACATCAAGAAGGGCCAGTTCCTCGCCCCGTGGGACATGGTGCGCGTGGTGGAGAAGGCGCGCGCCACCGGCAACGAGCGCGTGATGGTCTGCGAGCGCGGCGCCTCCTTCGGCTACAACTATCTCGTCTCGGACATGCGCTCCCTGATGGTGATGCGCGAGACGGGGTGCCCGGTGGTGTTCGACGCGACCCACTCGGTGCAGATGCCCGGCGGGCTCGGCCACGCCTCCGGTGGACAGCGCGAGTTCGTCCCGGTGCTCGCCCGGGCCGCGGTCGCCTCGGGGGTCGCCGGCCTGTTCATGGAGACCCATCCGCGTCCCGACGAGGCGCTGAGCGACGGGCCCAATGCCTGGCCGCTCGAGCGCATGGCCGCGCTGCTGGAGATGCTCGTCGAGATCGATCGCACCGTGAAGAGCCGGCCCTTCGAGGAGGCGCGCCTCGCCGGCTGAGCCCGCGCGGCCACACATCAGGGAGACGGAGCATTGCCGACCATCAAGGACATCGTCGCGCGGGAGATCCTCGACTCGCGCGGCAACCCGACCATCGAGGCCGACGTGGTGCTCGCCAACGGCGAGATCGGCCGCGCGGCGGTGCCCTCCGGAGCCTCGACCGGCAGCCGCGAGGCGCTCGAGCTGCGCGACGGAAATCCGGAGCGATACCTCGGCAAGGGCGTCAAGCGGGCGGTGATGAACGTCCACGAGGCGATCCGCGAAGAGCTGATCGGGGCCGACGCGGGCGACCAGGCCGCGATCGACAGGTCCCTCCTGGAGCTCGACGGCACCGAGAACAAGAGCAAGCTCGGTGCGAACGCGATGCTCGCGGTGTCGCTCGCCTGCGCCAAGGCGGCGGCGCGCGCGGCGGGGCAGTCGCTGTTCCGCTATCTCGGCGGGCGCGGGCCGTACCGCATGCCCGTGCCGATGATGAACATCATCAACGGCGGCGCGCACGCGGACAACAGCGTGGACCTGCAGGAGTTCATGATCGTGCCGGTCGGCGCCAACTCCCTGCGCGAGGCGGTGCGTCACGGGGCCGAGGTGTTCCACGCGCTGAAAGCCGTCCTCAGCGAGCGCGGCCTGTCCACGGCGGTCGGCGACGAGGGCGGCTTCGCGCCGGATCTGTCCTCGAACGAGGAGGCGATCGAGGTCATCCTCCAGGCCATCGGCCGGGCGGGCTACGACGCCGGCGAGGACATCTGCCTCGCCCTCGATGCGGCGAGCTCGGAGTTCTACGTCGACGGGCGCTACGAGCTCGCCTCGGAGGGACGCTCCCTCGACGCCGCAGAGCTCACCGAGGTCTTCGCCGGCTGGGTCGAGCGCTACCCGATCATCTCCATCGAGGACGGGATGGCGGAGGACGACTGGGACGGCTGGGCCGAGCTGAGCGCGCGCCTGGGCAACCAGGTGCAGCTCGTCGGCGACGATCTCTTCGTCACCAATCCGGCGATCCTCGCCAAGGGCATCGAGAAGGGGATCGCCAACTCGATCCTCATCAAGGTCAACCAGATCGGGACGCTGACGGAGACCCTCGAGGCGATCCGGATGGCGACCGACGCCGACTACACCTCGATCATCTCGCACCGCTCCGGCGAGACAGAGGACACCACCATCGCCGATCTGGCGGTGGCGACGGGGGTGGGGCAGATCAAGACCGGGTCGCTCTCGCGCTCGGACCGGGTCGCCAAGTACAACCGCCTCATGCGCATCGAGGAGCGCCTCGCGGCCACCGGGTCGTCGGAGTACCCGGGTCGTCGCGCGTTCCCCCGCCTCGATTGAGCGCGGCGAGCGCCGAGCGTCCCGGGAGTCCCTAGCGCGTGCGCACGCTGCGTATCGTCGTCGCGGGGCTCCTGGTGCTGCTCGTGCTGCTGCAGTACCGGCTCTGGGTGGGTGACGAGAGCATCGCCGAGCTGCGTCGCATCGAGCGCGCGGTGGCCGAGCAGGAGTCGGAGAACCGGCGCCTCGAGGCCGTGAACCAGCGCCTCGAGGCCGAGGTCAGCGACCTCAAGGAAGGCACGGCGGCGGTCGAGGAGCAGGCGCGAAGAGATCTGGGCATGGTGGGGCGCGACGAGATCTTCTACCAGGTCGTCGAGCGTTGAGCGCGCTGGTCCGGCCCGATAGCCCGGCACGGCGCCGGCGACGGGTGCCATCCTGGTGAGCCGCCTCTGACGCCCCGGCGGATCTGGGCGGTGGTCCCGGCGGCCGGGGTCGGCCGGCGCATGGGCAGCGCCACGCCGAAGCAGTACCTCGAGCTGCGCGGGCGGCTCATCGTCGCGCACACCCTCGAGCGGCTGAGCGGCCACGATCGCATCGCGGGCGTCGCCGTGGCCCTGTCGACGGACGACGGCTGGTGGGAGCAGGTGCGCCTCGGCGAGGGGTGCGGCGTGCTCCGCGCCCGCGGCGGCGCCGAGCGCTGCCACTCCGTCCTCGGCGGGCTCGAGCGCCTCGTCGAGGCCGGCGCCGGAAGCGAGGACTGGGTGCTCGTTCACGACGCAGTGCGCCCGTGCCTTCGCGACGCCGACGTCACGCGGCTCATCGACACGGTGATCGATTCGGGCGCCGACGGCGGGCTCCTCGGCACGCCGGTGCGCGACACCATGAAGCGCACCGACGCCGCCGGCGCGATCGAGTCCACGGTCGATCGCGAGCGGCTCTGGCATGCCCACACGCCGCAGATGTTCCCCCTGGGCACCCTCGAGCGTGCCCTGCGCGCGGCGCTCGACGCAGGCGTGCTCGTCACCGACGAGGCGCAGGCCATCGAGCGCGCCGGCGGCCGGCCGGTGATGGTCGAGGGACACGCGGACAACATCAAGATCACGCGCCCGGAGGATCTACCGCTCGCGGCGCTCTACCTCGAGGCGCAGGCGCTCGAGGAATGAGGACCGGCGCATGAGGATCGAGGTGAGGATCGGGGTGAGGATCGGGGCATGAGGATCGGACACGGGTTCGACGCGCACCGTTTCGCGGACGGCGACCACGTGGTCCTCGGCGGCGTGCGCATCCCCCACGACCGGGGACTCGCCGCCCACTCCGACGGGGACGTGCTCCTGCACGCGCTCTGCGACGCGCTCCTCGGCGCCGCGGCGCTCGGGGACATCGGACGGCACTTCCCGGACAGCGACGCGCGCTACGCGGGTGCGGACAGCCGGGTGCTGCTGCGCGAGGTGGTCTCGCTCCTCGCCGGGCGCGGCCTCGCGCCGGTCAACGCCGATCTCACGGCCATCGCCCAGGCCCCGCGGCTCGGTGCGCACATCGAGACGATGCGCGGGCGGATCGCCGAGGATCTCGGAATCGACCTGGAGCGCGTCAACGTGAAGGCGACCACCACCGAGCGCATGGGCTATACGGGCCGCGGCGAGGGGATCGCCGCGCACGCGGTCGTCCTGCTCGAAGAGCGTGCCTGAGTCGGACGAGAGCGTGCGGGGAAGGAGCGACGAGCATCGGCCCGCGCTGCCGTGACCGAGCCGGGCGCCGCGGATGCGGCTCACGTCCCGGTCGAGACCCTTGCACGCGCCGGCCAGGACCCGCGTCCTCGCGGGGTCATCCGCGCCGCGCCCGAGGACTTCGTGGTCGAGGAGCGCCTCGGCTTCGAGCCCGACGGCGCGGGCGCTCATCTCTGGCTCGACGTGGTCAAGCGCGGTCTGGACACCGAGGTGGTCGCGCGGCGCCTGGCGGCGGCCGCAGGGGTGCGCCCGCGCGACGTCGGCTACTCGGGCCTCAAAGATCGCCACGCGCTGACCCGCCAGTGGTTCAGCGTCCCGGCGCCGGCGGCCGAGCCCGACTGGTCGGCGCTCGAGGGCGAGAGCTTGCGCGTCGAGCGCATCGCCCGCCACGGGCGCAAGTTCCGTCGCGGCACCCATCGCGCCAACCGGTTCCGGATCCGCGTCACGGGCCTCGGCGCGGCCGACGCCGGTGCGGTGGACGCCGCGCTCGAGCGGCTCTCCCGCGAGGGCGCGCCGAACTACTTCGGCGAGCAGCGCTTCGGCCGCGGCGCCGGCAACGTCGCGCGGGCAAGGGCTCTGCTGGTCGACGGCCGCCGCGAGCGGCGCGCGCATCTGCGCGGGATCCTGTACTCCGCGGCGCGCGCGATGCTGTTCAACCGCGTCCTCGACGCCCGAGTGCGCGCCGGGAGCTGGGCGCTGCTGCTCGCGGGTGAGCTCGTCGCCCTCGACGGCTCGCGCAGCGTGTTCTACGCGCCCGCCGTCGACGCCGAGCTCGAAGCCCGCACCGTTCGCCTCGACGTGCACCCGAGCGGGCCGCTTCCCGGGCGGGGCGGACGGCGTCCGAGCGCCGCGGCGCTCGAGGTCGAGTCCGGCGCCCTCGACGGGTGCCATGCATGGATCGACGGACTCGAGCGCGCCGGGCTCGAGCACGCCCGGCGCTCGCTCCGCGTGCGCGTCGCCGCGCTCGAGGGGCGACTCGATGGCGCGACGCTCGAGCTCGCCTTCGAGCTCCCCGCCGGCGCCTACGCGACGTCGGTCCTGCGCGAGCTGGTCGAATACGGGAGGGCCCCCGGCGCGGACTGACCTCCGTCGGACCCCACGCGTCGCCCGCGCCGCCGGGCCGTGCGAGCGCGCAGCCCGGCGCACGCACCCGTGATCCGCCACATCCGTCATCCGACGCGGCGCCGGCCTCGGCGCCTACGCGCGCGCGTCCCGGGCGCCATCGCGTGCCGCAGGCGAACCCGGCGATCCTGCGCGCCGGGCTCACTCGATGGTGGAGGCTCCATGACTCGGACGGGGAGCGGACGCGCGGCGCGCTGGCGGCGCACCAAGTCGCTGGTGATGTGGAGCGGGGGACTGGACAGCACCTACGCGCTAGTACGCGTGCTCGAGGGCAGCGACGACGAGGTCTACGCGCACCACGTGCGCGCGACGACGCGCAGCGACGAGGGGCGCCGGCCGTCGGCGCGCGGCGACTACGAGGCCCGCGCGGTGGAGTCGCTGAGAGCCCTGCTCGCTGACCGCTACCGGCCCTTCGAGTACGGTGAGAGCCGCATCGACATCGCCGACCTCGCCCAGCCGGCGCCGGAGACCACGGTCGCCGCGTTCTTCGCCGCCCAGGTCGCGCTCGGCCACGGCTTCACGCCCTTCGACCGGATCCTGCTCGGGGCAAGCCACGACGACGGTCGCGCCTGGCAGCCCGACTCCGTCGCCTTCGCCTTCCGGAGAACCGTGCTGCTGCGCACCGTGCGCGCGGTGTGGGAGTCCGAGGAGGTGCCCTTCGTCTACCTCTTCAACCCGCGCCCGACCCGGCAGGAGGAGGCGGACGCGCTGCCGCTCGACCTCTACGCGGCGACGGCGAGCTGCCGGGACCCGGACCCCTTCGAGACCGGGCTCGGCGAGCTCAGATACCGGCCCTGCGGGGTCTGCCCGCAGTGCTCGTCGCGGGGGCGGGTGGTGCACCGGGCGCTGGTCGAGGCAGAGGTCTCCGCTGAGGGGGCCTGAAGCGGCTGCGCGGCGCGAGCAGGCGATGACGCCATGGCGGGATGTCATCGTATCGACCGTACCTGTCCGGCTGAAAGGCGCGCTCCGCGGTGTAGCCCTCGTTGTTGAGCATGATGAGCAAGAAGTCGCGCTCGTCGAACCAGCGTCGACGGGCTAGCCCGGATATTGCACCAGGCCGGCACCGGGCCCGCTGCAACTGACTGAACGGGCGCACGAAAGGCGCTCTTGGCCGCCAGCGCATGCGAGCGCATCGTGCACTGGGCTCGCTGCCTATCGCGGCCCTGGCTGGTTCATGCACGCGCGGACTTGCTCTTCACTCGAGTGATAGCTATGGCTATCACTTTCGCTCCACAGCGGCGTCCGCGCGCGCCTGTCCTGCGCCAGGATCCACGATGCCTGACGCAATATCCGGGCTAGCCGTCGTCTTCCAACGTGATTGCTCGCCTGTCGGGATCGGCGAAGGTCATGCAGATCGTGATCGGAAACACGCGCCCAAGGAACAGGACCGGCGGTGACTGTGCCTGCGGGCAATCGCACGCGCGTCACGCGCCCGCGGGGCGCGATAGCACCCCGCGGGTGCGCCTCGAGCTCGGACCGCTCCGGCTGGCGACGTGCGCCGTCTCAGGGGCCGGAGAAGGCCCAGTTCGCGCTCTCGACCAGGAGCGGAAACAGGTCGCTTCCACCAGAAGCGTGGGACATCCTGTACCACCCGAAGTAGACGAGCGGATACTCCTTGTGCGCCGCCAGGACCGCGCGGTTGGCGAGCGTCGTGATCAGGACGTCGACGTGGTGATTGTGGGTCGACACCGAGTCGAGCCACACGGCGCTTCCGACGTCCAGAGATCCAAGAGGCACACCTGCTCCCGCAGTGATCGGGTGCGAGTCGTCCACGACGTTGAAGTCGTCCTCGGAGACGTGCTCCTGCAGGGTTTCTCCGAGCCCGAGATCGTCCGCGAAGCCGTGGTTCGCGCAGATGACGGGCCGCCCGGAGCGCACCAGCTCGCGAAGGTTCCAGTAGCCGTAGAACGAGCAGATGACGACACCGTCGTACTTCTCCCATTCGCGCTCGGACTTGAACTCGGCAGCATTGGGCTCGTTGAACGCCCACTGGTGGACCAGCTCGGCGGAGTAACCGTTGCTGTTGAGCGTGTCCCGTATGACGACCGCATCCTGCGTCAGAGACGACTTGGTGCTCAGGTTATAGGAGACAACAGCGATATCCTTTGGCATCACATCCTCCATTCAGTCCGTTGAGTGGAGCCTGCAGGCATTCCCGTGGAGTCCTGGGCGTACCTGTCTCGTCGAGGTCTTCCCGGTGAGCTGACGGTGCTGGTCGAAGCGCGAGCACCCGCGGGGGCAACATGCGCCTCGTCGGCAACTACTCGAGCGCTGACCTCGCGCGGTCGAGCGTGGGCATCTCGAATCTGTCGATGCGAGCGCGATTCTCGGCGAGACTGCGACCGTTCTTCAGTGCGTTTCACCACCTGCGAACGCAAGGTGGCCGTTCGAGCCCAGGACTCGAGGACCGTCGCGGCCGCCGCTCATCCGCTCGTGGAAGAGCTCGCGCGGGTCGGTCACTCCCGGCCGGAGCGAAGCAGCACGTACACAGCGCCCGTGCCCCCGTCCGGCGCGGTGGCCGAGGTGAAGGCGAGCACGTCCTGGTGCAGGCGCAGCCAGCGGTCGAGGGTGCCCTTGAGGGTGGCGCGCCCTGCGGGTGAGCCGAGCCCCTTGCCGTGCACGACGTGGACGCAGCGAAGGCCCCGGCCGGACGCTTCGGCGAGGAAGCGCTCGAGAGCGCGGTGCGCCTCGGACACGGTCATGCCGTGCAGATCGAGGCTCTCCTCGACGCGGATCTGACCGCGCCGGAGGCGGCGCACGACCTTGCGCTGGATGCCCGGACGGATGAACTCGAGGTGGCCGCCGCGTAGATCCGGGACCTCCGGCTCCTCCGGGAGCGTCCCGGTGGCTCGCGGCGCCTGCGCCGATGATCGCGTGCTCGGGCGCGGGCGGGTGTGGTGTGCCCGGTCGTCAGCCAGGGGACGCACGTCACCAGCGGCGCGCCGGAACAGCTCGACCTCCTCGGGCGTCGGCGGGCGTCGCTTGGGCACCAGGGCAATCGCTCCTCGCTAGCCCGGATTTTGCACCAATTTCACGAATCCTCGCTTGTTCCTTGAATCCACACGAGTCCAGGGCAGGGAGTGCTCCCGGCACTCCCACTGCATTCCCGCCATCCATGGCGGTCAGTGGGCGAGGTAGGACGAAGCAGGAGCCCGAGTCGAGGGCTTCTTCGGAGCTTGGAAATACGGTCAGTATTCCCGGCGCTCCAAAGAAGCCCTGTGAATCCAAGGCCCTGCGCGATCCCCTCGCGAATTGGTGCGATATCCGAGCTAGACAGATCGAAGCCTACGGGATCGGGACGCCGAGCGTCATCGAGGGAACGGAAGCAATGGGGACATGTTGGATTTCCTCTGGAAATCCAACATGTCCCCTAGTCGATGTCCCGGCGGCGGGCGTCAGCGCGCCCCTGCCCGGGCGTCGGCCGCGCGGGCGCCCGGGCCCCCGCCATCGCGCTCCCAGGTCCGGCGCTGGCGCCAGCTCGCGAGGCGCGAGAGGCCGCTCGCGACCCGAGGCACCCGGCACAGCATCAGCACCCCGAGCACCGCGAGGTAGACGAGCGGCTCGCGCGTGTCGGCCTTGACCAGCCACAGGAAGTGCAGACAGCCGCCGAGGGTCGCGAAGTAGGCGAGGCGGTGCAACCGGCGCCAGACTCGCCCGCCGAGGCGGCGCACCATCGCGTCGGTGGAGGTGACCGCGAGCGGAACGAGCAGCAGCAGGCTCGCGAAGCCGACGGTGATGTAGGGCCGCTTCAGCACGTCCTCGGCGACGTAGGCGAGGTCGAGGCTCGCGTCGAGGAGCGCGTAGGTCGAGAAGTGCAGCGCGAGGTAGAAGAAGGCGAACAGGCCGAGCATCCGACGCAGGCGCACCAGCGCGTTCCAGCCGCTCACGCGGCGAAGCGGCGTCACCGCGAGGGTCACGAGCAGGAGCCGGAGCGTCCACTCGCCGGTCTCGTGGGTGATGGTCTCGACCGGGTTGGCGCCGAGCTCGTCGGTGAGGCCCGCGACGACGAGCAGCGCGAGCGGCACGCAGCAGGCGGCGAAGAGCGCCGCCTTGGCCAGGCGCAGGGGCCGTTCGGTGGCGCGTGCGCGGGGGCTCGTGGTCGTCGCGGTCATTCGGTCAGTACAGCTTGCGCAGGTTCATGCCGGCGTACATGTCCGCCACCTGATCCCCGTAACCATTGAACATGAGGGTGTTGCGCTTGAAGACCTCGCCGATGCGCCGCTCCCGGCGCTGGCTCCAGCGCGGATGGTCGACCTCCGGGTTGACGTTCGCGTAGAAGCCGTACTCGCCCGGCGCCTGGATATTCCACGAGGTGGGCGGCTCGGTCTCGGTGAAGCTGATGGCGACGATCGACTTGATGCTCTTGAAGCCGTACTTCCACGGGACCACGAGGCGCATCGGCGCGCCGTTCTGGTTCGGGAGCACCTCGCCGTACAGCCCCACCGCCATCAGCGTGAGCGGGTTCATCGCCTCGTCGATGCGCAGGCCCTCCACGTAGGGCCACTCGATGTAGCGACGGTTCTGTCCCGGCATCTCGGCGGGCCGGAAGATGGTCCGGAAGGCCACGTACTTGGCCTTCGAGGTCGGCTCGAAGCGCTTGAGCATGTCGCCGAGCGGGATGCCGACCCAGGGGACCACCATCGACCACGCCTCGACGCATCGCAGCCGGTAGATGCGCTCCTCGAGGCGGTGCGGCGCGATGAGATCGTCCAGATCGATCTCGCCGGGCTTCGCGCACTCGCCGTCGACGCGCAGGGTCCATGGGCGGGGCTTGAACTTGCCCGAGTACATCTCCGGATCCCGCTTGCCGGTGCCGAACTCGTAGAAGTTGTTGTAACGGGTGATGTCCTTGTAGCGGGTCAGCTCCTCGTCGGTGGAGAAGGGGCCTTCGACGACGCCTTCCAGCGCCGGACTGGTCGGCTTCTCCGGGCGCGCGATGGCCCGCGCGATGGACGGCCCGAGGGCGAGCGCTGCAGCGCCGGCGGCCGCTGCCCCGATGAGCTCCCGCCGGCGCAGGTAGACCTTCCGGTCGGTGATCTCGGACGCTCTGACGTCCGGTGGCCTCTTGATGAGCATGATCGATCCCGATTCTGTTGACGACCAGACGGGGGAGTCTACGTCCCGCCGATCACGTAAGTCTCACGTGACTGGAGGAATTTCGGAAGTATCGGCGCCCGCGCCGTGACCGGCGTCGCGTTTCGGCTCACGGCCAGGGACGCCGAATTCCGCGTCACGAGGCATTGGAGCGATGGCCGTGACTCGATCGGCCATCTCGCGACACGCCGTCAACACATCCCTGTGGGCTCGAATAGAAATGGGGACAGGTTCCTTTTCGCATCCGCGAAAAAGGAACCTGTCCCCATTTCTATGCGCACGGTCGCGAGATGGCCGACCGAGTCACGACCTCGAGCGTGCTCCGGGACACCACACTAGCCGAGCCAGGCCCGGGCGTTGCGGAACATCCGTAGCCAGGGGCCGTCCTCGCCCCACCCGGGCGGGTGCCAGGAGTGCTGGACCGTGCGGAACAGCCGCTCCGGGTGCGGCATCATCACGTTGAAGCGGCCGTCCTCGCTGGTCAGCCCGGTGATCCCGAGCGGCGAGCCGTTCGGGTTCGCCGGGTGACGCTCGGCGGCCTCGCCGGGCCCCTCGACGTAGCGCAGGCACGCGCCGCCGCCGGCGACGAGCGCGGCCGGATCGACGCCGGCAGGGAAGCTCGCCCGCCCCTCGCCGTGGGCCACCGCCACCGGGAGCACCGACCCGGCCATCCCGGCGAGGAGGACGGACGGCGACTCGAGCACCTCGACCAGCACCAGTCGGGCCTCGAAGCGCTCCGAGCGGTTGCGCACGAAGCGCGGCCAGTGGTCGGCGCCGGGGACCAGCGGGGCCAGCCGGGCGAGCATCTGGCAGCCGTTGCACACCCCGAGCGCGAAGGTGTCGGGACGCGCGAAGAACGCGGCGAACGCGTCCCGGGTGGCTGGATGGTGGGCGATCGATGCGGCCCAGCCGCCTCCGGCGCCGAGGACGTCACCGTAGGAGAAGCCGCCGCAGGCGGCGAGGCCCTGGAAGTCCGTGAGCGTGACCGCGCCGGTGAGCAGGTCGCTCATGTGCACGTCGACGCACTCGAAGCCGGCGCGGTCGAAGGCCGCCGCCATCTCCACGTGCCCGTTCACGCCCTGCTCGCGGAGCACGGCGAGCCGCGGCCGCGCGCCGCCCGCCAGCGGCGCGGCCACGTCCTCGCCCGGGTCGAAGGTGAGCGCCGCGACGAGCTCGAGCCGGCCGTCCGCCGCGATGCGGGCCTGGGCCTCGCCGGCGCTCTCCGGATTGTCCCGCAGGCGCTGCATGGCGGCGCTGGTCGCGCTCCACAGGGCGTCCAGCTCGGCCCGTTCGCGATCGAGCAGGGTCGCCTCGCCGAAGGCGATCCGCACCGGCCCACCCGGCGCCGGCGCACCGACGTCGTGCACGCAGCGCGCCGGCACGCCGTTCGCGACGAGGGTCTCGCGGGCGGCTTCGACGTCCGCCTCGCGGACCTGGAGCACGGCGCCGAGCTCCTCGGCGTAGAGCGCCGCGAGCGGCTCGCCGCCGAGCGCGGCGAGGTCGACGTCGATGCCGACCCCGCCGGCGAAGGCCATCTCGCAGAGCGTCGCCAGGAGGCCGCCGTCGGAGCGGTCGTGGTAGGCGAGGGCGAGGCCGGCCCGCGCGAGTGCCTGCACGCCGTGGAAGAGCCCGGCGAGGGTGGTCGGGTCCTCGACGTCCGGCGCCCGCTCGCCGATCGCGCCGTGCACGAGCGCGAGCGCAGAGCCGCCGAGGCGGTGCCGGCCCTCGCCGAGGTCGACCACGAGCAGGCGCGTCGGCCCCTCGTCGACGCGCAGCTCCGGCGTGAGCGCGCGGCGCGCGTCCGCGACCGGCGCGAAGGCGGTGATCACCAGTGACACCGGCGCGGTGACGGCGCGCGTGCGCCCGGCCTCGCGCCAGACCGTGCGCATCGACAGCGAGTCCTTGCCGACGGGGATCGACACCCCGAGCGCCGGACAGAGCTCCATGCCGACGGCACGCACGGTGTCGAAGAGCGCCGCGTCCTCGCCGGGATCGCCGCAGGCCGCCATCCAGTTCGCCGACAGCGCCACGTCCGCAAGGGATTCGACCGGGGCTGCAGCGAGGTTGGTGAGCGCCTCGCCGACGGCCAGCCGACCCGACGCCGGCGCATCGAGGAGCGCGACGGGCGCTCGCTCGCCGATGGCGAAGGCCTCGCCGGCGAAGCCCGAGTAGCCCGAGAGCGTCACGGCGCAGTCCGCCACCGGCACCTGCCAGGGGCCCACCATCTGGTCGCGCGCGACCATCCCCGTTACCGTGCGGTCGCCGATGGTCACCAGGAACTCCTTGCTCGCCACGGCGGGCAGGCGCAGCACCCGGCGCGCCGCCTCGTCGGGGTCGATCGCGGCGAGATCGAGCGGTGCGCCAGGCGGCGCGCGTCGCGTCGCGCCGCGATGCATGCTCGGGGGGTTGCCGAGCAGCAGCGACATCGGCATGTCGATCGCGGCCGGGGTCGACCCGTCCTCGAGGCGCAGCCAGCCCTCCTCGTTGGCCGCGCCGAGGTCCGACCAGGGGCAGCGCTCGCGCCCGCAGATGGCCTCGAGCTCGGCGAGGCGCTCCGGCGCGACGGCGAGGACGTAGCGCTCCTGCGACTCGTTGCACCACAGCTCGAGCGGGCTCAGCCCCGGGTCCGCGCTCGGGATCGCGCCGAGGGCGAGGTCGGCGCCGCAGCCCGCGTCGTGGACCAGCTCGGGAACCGCGTTCGAGAGCCCGCCGGCCCCGACGTCGTGCACCGCCAGGATCGGATTGGCCTCTCCGAGCTGCCAGCAGCGGTCGATGACCTCCTGGCAGCGACGCTGCATCTCGGGGTTGTCGCGCTGCACCGAAGCGAAGTCGAGGCTCTCCTCGCTCTCGCCGGAGGCGACCGAGGACGCCGCGCCGCCGCCGAGCCCGATCAGCATCGCGGGCCCGCCCAGCACGACCACGCGCGTACCGGCGCCGAAACGGCGCTTCTCCACCTGATCGCGGCGCACGTTGCCCAGGCCGCCGGCGAGCATGATGGGCTTGTGATAGCCCCTGATCTCCCGCCCCGACGTGCCCTCGACGGCGATCTCGAGGGTGCGGAAGTAGCCGCCGAGCCCCGGGCGGCCGAACTCGTTGCAGAAGCCGGCAGCTCCGAGGGGGCCCTCGCGCATGATCTCGAGCGCCGAGGCGATCCGCGCCGGGCGTCCGTGGTCGATCTCCCAGGGCTGCTCTTCGCCCGGGATGCGCAGGTTCGACACCGAGAAGCCCGCGAGGCCTGCCTTGCTGCGCGCGCCGCGGCCCGTGGCCGCCTCGTCGCGGATCTCGCCGCCGGACCCCGTCGCAGCGCCCGGGAAGGGTGAGATCGCCGTGGGATGGTTATGCGTCTCGACCTTCATCACCAGGTCGACCGGTGCGGCGGTCGTCCGGTAGACCCGGTCCCGGGGGTCCGGGTGGAACCACCGCGTGCCGTCGCCTGCGAGCACCGCGGCGTTGTCGCGGTAGGCGCTCAGCACGCGGCCCGGATGGCGTTCGTGGGTGTTGCGGATCATCGCGAACAGGCTGCGCTCGGCGTCGGTGCCGTCGACGGTCCAGCTGGCGTTGAAGATCTTGTGCCGGCAGTGCTCGGAGTTCGCCTGCGCGAACATCATCAGCTCGACGTCGTGCGCGGCCCTGCCGAGCTCGCCGTAGGCACGGACGAGGTATTCGATCTCCTGATCGCTCAGCGCGAGCCCGAGCTCGCGGTCCGCCGCGACCAGCGCCTCGCGACCGGCGGCGAGATCCACCGCGCGCACAGGATCCGGCTCGCGAGACTCGAACAGGCATCCGGCTTCCGCGAGGCGGGGCAGCACGACCTGGGTCATGCGGTCGTGCAGATGGGGCGCCGCGGCGTCGCGCTCGGCGGCCTCGAGGACCCTCCGGGGACCTTGCAGCTCCCAGCCGATGGCGCGCTCGACCCGCCCGACCTCGCCGAGACCGCAGCCGCGCAGGATCTCCGTCGCCTTGCTCGACCACGGCGAGATGGTCCCGGGGCGCGGCGCCACGACGAGATCCGGCTCGCGCGCGGGCTCCGGCTCGGCGCCGAGCAGCTCGTCCAGTCGCCGGCGCGCGGCGGGCGCGAGCGGCGCACGCAGCGAGACGATGAACAGGGCTTGCGCCCGCGCAACGCGCAGAGCGAGACCTGCCCCGGCGAGCACCGCGTCGAGCCGCCGGCGCTCGTGGGCGGAGGCGGCCTCGGGCCCGGTAACGAGCAGCAGTGACGGTTCGGACGTGGTACGGGGCTCGCCCGACGGCGAGGTGGGGCCGGGCATCTTTGCCTGCGCGCTCCGGTCGCTCCAAGAGGCGTCACCGCGGGACCGCGTCGGTCACGCTGCGGCGCGAGGCGCGCGATGATACATGAGCGCAGCGAGCCCGTCAGAGCCGGGGCTGGAAGGTCTCGTGGGGGGCACGACCCAGGTGCTGCGCTGACCACGATCAAGACGGTCCGCGCGCGCCTTCATGGTACTATCCGCGGCTCGCGTCGAGCGCGGATGGCCAGTGCCTGGGCTCTAGCGCGCCGGTTCAACAATCATCCTGGAGACACGAATGGCCGACGACGACAAGACGAGCGGCGCGCAGGGCGAGGAGGCGTCCGCCTCCAAGAAGAAGACCGCGAAGAAGGCTGCCAAGAAGGCCACGACGAAGAAGAAGGCTGCCAAGACGGCTGCTGCGGCCGGCACGGCCGCGGCTGGGACCGGCGCCGCGCCGCAGAGCGCCGCCCCCGAGCCCGCGGCGCCCGAATCGGTGACGCCCGGACCAGTGACGCCCGAACCAGTGGCGGCCCCGGCGCCCCCGCCGCCGCCTCCGCCGCCGCCGGCCGCGGCGCCCACCTACGACGCCGCACAGACCGGCGGGAGTGGGCTGAGCGGGGCGCTGGCGCTGTGGGGGCCGGTGCTGATCCTCGTATTCCTGACGCTGGTGCTGAACTCCGAGCGCGACGAGGCCGTCGCCGCGGTGGCGCCGCGCACCGATGCGGTCACCCCCGCGCTGGTCTCCTCGGAGACCGTTGCGCCGGCGGCGAGCGCCGTCGAGGAGGCGGTGGCCGCGGCGGTGGAAATCCCGTCGGCGGCGGTCGCGTCGACCGGCTCCGCCGCGTCCGACCTCGCCGCGGCCTTCCGCGACGCCGGTATCGAGCCGTCGAGCGGATCGCGCATGGGCACCGCGCCAACGGCCCCGACTCCGGCGGCCCCGCCCGCGGCGGCCGGTGCGGCGCGTGCGCCCGCGCCTGGCGCTCGGCCCGGCGCGGCCGACGACAGCCCCTGGGCGCCGCGCGGTCCGCGGTGGGCGACCGGCCAGGACGTGCCGCCGGCGCCCGGTCCCGGCTGGGGCCGGGGCTACGGGCCCGGGATGGGCCAGGGAATGGGCCAGGGGCGCGGCATGGGACCCCAGGGCATGGGTCCCGGAATGGGCCGTGGAATGGGCCCCGGCATGGGCCAGGGCATGGGCCAGGGCATGGGGCCACAGGCCATGGGTCCTGGCATGGGCTACGGCCCGGGCTGGGGCGCGTTCCCGCCCCAGGGCTACTACTGGGTGCCGGTTCCCTACGGGCAGCAGCCCTATGGACCGCCGCCGGGCCAGGGGTACTACCCGCCGGCGCCGCCGTCGGGCTGGAGCGAGGAGGCGCCGGCGCAGTAGCTCCGCCCCGCCGATCGCCGCACGTCACGTCCGGGGCGCCGATGGGGGTGCCCCGGGCGTCGGGGCACCCTCGAGAGCGTGCCCCGCCCGCTCCCTGACCGACCCTCTCAGTCGAGCTTGTCGACCTTGACGTAGGCGGAGTACTCGGTGCTCGAGCGACCGACCGTCGCCGCCGTGATCCCGCGGTCGTTGCGCACGCCGCCGCTCGAGACGCCGCCGAGCGGAATCCACTCGCCGAGCCTGCCCGATACGACGGTGCTCGCGCCGGCCACGTCGAAGGCGCCGCCGCCGTCCCTGCTGACCCGCGTGCGGTGCGGCCGGATCTCCAGCGTGACCTGGGTTCCGGACAGGCGCGGACGCACGTAGAAGCCGCTGGTCGCGTCGCGATAGCGCACGCCCTCCTGGATCGTCGCCGTCCCGAACCCGGTGACCGCCACCGAGCGGTCCGCGATCGGAACGGACTGGCCGGCGCTGATGAAGGCCTCCTGCCCCTCCAGGACGCGCACCCGCTGGGTGCTGCGATCGTCGTCGGCCGAGCGTGTGCGCACGATGCGCACCCCCGAGCTGCCGTCGCCGATCGTCAGGCCGCGGCTCCCGGTCGCTTCGCCGCGACCGATCTCGACGTCCCCGACGCTGTTGGTGCCGTAGGTCTCGATGCCGCGGCGCGTGTCGAGATGCTCGAGCGTCGAGCGCACGCTGATCTGCAGATTCGCCGGTGCCTTGTTGACGGTCTGGAGCAGCCGTCGGATCTCGGCCATGTTCTGCGCAGTCGTGCGCACCACGAGCTGGTCGCTCATGCCACCGACGTGCCCCGGGGCGGGCACCAGCGGGCGGATCAGCGCGACGACCTCCTCGACGGGGCGGTAGCCGACGGTGAACACCTCGGTGACGAGCCTGTCGCGCGCGGCCGCCGGTGCCGGTGCGAGAGCACCGAGGAGCAGGGCGCACAGCGCGACGGCGACGAGCGCCGGCCCGGTTCCTCGACCGGCCCGCCACGAGATCGCGTGGCTTCGGTGGGTGAGCGTCATGATCCGCTCCGATTGTGGGCGCTGCGTCAACTGTAGCCCAGCCGGCCCCGGTCACGGCGTGTCCGAGTCGTCGCTCGCAGCTTCGCGGTCGACGCCGGACGCATCGCGGCCCCGGGGAATCGGACGATCCGGGGGCGATCCGCGGATCGGCGCGCCGCGTCGGCGGCCGGTCCGGGCGCACTCAGATGTGCAGGCGCCGCAGACCGGGCTCGCTGCGTGCGGGCAGCCACATCTCCTCGAACTGGCGCTGGAGCTCGCCTGCGAGGGAGCGGCTCGAGAAGCAGGCGGTGGCCTCGAAGCGGTCCGCGAGCGGGCGGTTCACCGAGCCCACCCCGTCGGCGACCAGCATCGCGTGGTTGATCTCGGCGTGCTGGCGAGCGAGGACGCGGAGCTCGATGAAGCTGCTGAGCCGGGTCGCGACGTCGACGAGGCGGTGTCCTGCGCGCACCGCCGGTCCCGGATCCTTCAGCAGGATCCGCACCCGGGCGCGCCGGTTGGCGATCACCGCCGAGCGCACGCCCTCGATGAAGTCCGCGTCGTCGTACAGCCGCGCATCGAGGTCGCGACTGGTGATGTCGAGGGAGCGGTGGAACTGCCGAGCCATCGAGAGCGTCGCCTCGCGGCACTGCGCGAGCCCTTCGATCTCGAAGACCTCCTCGTCGCGGCCGAGCTCGAGGCTGGAGTAGTCCGGCGGCGGGCGCGGAACAGGGGGGCTCACCGGACGCGTATGCGGGCGCACCCCGGGCGCGGGACCGCGTGCGCAGCGCTCACTGCGCCGCGTCCGAGAGCCAGCCCGGCTCGGCGTCGGCGGCCAGATCCTCGGCGAGGCCGATGTAGTCCGAGGGGCGCATCGCGAGCAGCCGCTCGCGCGCCGCGTCCGGGATCTCCAGCGAGCGGATCAGCGCATCGAGCGCGTCCCGATCCACGCCCCGGCCGCGGGTCAGCGCCTTGAGCCGCTCGTAGGCGTCGTCGATCCCGTAGCGGCGCATGACGGTCTGGATCGGCTCGGCGAGCACCTCCCAGGCCTCGTCCAGATCGGCCGCCATGGCCTCCCGGTCCGCCTCGAGCTTGTCCAGCCCCTTCCGCGTGCTGTCGTACGCGATGACCGCATACGCCGCAGCGACGCCCATGTTGCGCAGCACCGTAGAGTCGCTGAGGTCGCGCTGCAGCCGCGAGACCGGCAGCTTCGAGGCGAGGTGGTCGAGCAGGGCGTTGGCGAGCCCGAGATTGCCCTCGGCGTTCTCGAAATCGATGGGGTTGATCTTGTGCGGCATCGTGGAGGACCCGACCTCCCCGGCCACGGGCCGCTGGCGGAAGTAGCCGAGCGAGATGTAGCTCCACGTGTCGCGGCACAGATCGAGCAGCACGAGATTGCAGCGAGCGAGGGCATGGAACAGCTCGGCGAGATAGTCGTGGGGCTCGATCTGGGTCGTGTAGGGATTCCAGCCGAGGCCCAGCCCTTCGACGAAGCGCCGGCTCAGCTCGGGCCAGTCGACGTGCGGGTAGGCAGCGACGTGCGCGTTGTAGTTACCCACCGCCCCGTTCATCTTGCCGAGCAGACGCACCTCCGAGAGCGCCCCGCGCTGGCGCTGGAGCCTGGAGGCGAACACCGCCATCTCCTTGCCCATGGTCGTCGGCGACGCCGTCTGTCCGTGGGTGCGCGAGAGCATCGGCTGGCCGGCGAGCTCGTTGGCGAGGTCGCGGAGCACGTCGAGGATCTCGTCGAGCCTGGGCAGCAGGGTGCGCGTGCGCAGATCCTTCAGCATCAGCGCGTAGGCGAGGTTGTTGATGTCCTCGGAGGTGCAGGCGAAGTGCAGGAAGCCGCGAAGGGGCGCCAGCTCCGCGGAGCCCTCGAGGCGCTCGCGCAGGTAGTACTCGACCGCCTTGACGTCGTGGTTCGTGGTGCGCTCGATGGTCTTCACGCGCGCCGCCTCGGCCTCGTCGAAGCCGTCGACGATGCGCTCGAGGGTCTCGCGCGCGTCGGCGCCCAGCGCCGGGACCTCCTCGATCCCCGGATGCTCGGCGAGCGCCTCGAGCCAGCGCACCTCGACCATGACGCGATGCCGGATGAGCCCGAACTCGCTCATCGCGGCGCGCAGCTCGGCGGTGCGCGCGCCGTAGCGCCCGTCGATCGGTGAGACGGCAGTGAGCGCCGACAGCTCCATCAGGCGGTCGCCCTTCGCGCCGCGCCGCGCATCATCGAATCAGTCGCCTCCGTGGCTCGCCTCGTAGGCCTGTTTCTGCTCGGGCGTCGCCTCGGTCTGGTGACGCGACTTCCACTCCGAGTAGGGCATGCCGTAGACGATCTCACGGGCCTGCTCGTAGTCGAGCTCGAGGCCGCGCTCCTCGGCCGCCGCCCGGTACCACTTGGACAGGCAGTTGCGGCAGAAGCCGGCAAGGTTCATCAGATCGATGTTCTGCACGTCGGTGCGCTCGCGCAGATGGGAGACGAGGTGGCGGAAGGCCGCCGCCTCGAGCTCGGTGCGTGTCTTGTCGTCCATCGTGTCCTCGTCGATTCGTGGTCCTGAGGCCGGCGAGTCCCGGCGCAGCCATCGCATATGTTGCCCTGCCCCGGCCCGCCCGTGAACAGCAAGGTGCGGCGGGGGGCCGAGCCCGCCGCCAGGTCGGCGCTGCGGCGCTGGCTCGGGGTGGGTGCAACTGTAATCGGGAGCACCGAGCGAGGCCACCGCGCGCCCGGCGGGAGGCGGATCGGTGAGCTCGGGGCTGGGCGCCGCCCCGGGGGCTCGGCGCGCACCGACCCCCCCCCTCGTTCACGACCCGAGCGGGCCGCCGTCCGTCGACATGCCCGCGCCGACGATCGGGCGTCGCTGGAAGCTGGGGCGCCCGCTCACATGTGGATGGTCCGTCCGTCGACGCCCAGCGCCGCCTCGTGGATCGCCTCCGACAGCGTCGGGTGGGCATGGACCGTACGCGCCAGATCCTCGGTGCTCGCGTGGAAGGCCATGGCCGTCACGCACTCGCCGATGAGCTCCGATGCGCTGGCGCCGAAGATGTGCGCCCCGAGGAGCCGGTCCGTACGGGCGTCGCCGATGAGCTTGACCAGGCCCTCGGTGTCCCCGGCGCCCTGCGCGCGGCCGAGGGCCATGTAGGGGAAGGTGCCGACGCGTATCGCCTCTCCCGCGGCCTCGAGCGCGTGCTGGGGCTGACCGACCCAGGCGATCTCCGGATGGGTGTAGATCACCCACGGGATGATGTCGTGGTCGACGTGGATCGCCTGCCCCGCGAGGTGCTCGGCGACGGCGACGCCCTCCTCGGAGGCCTTGTGCGCGAGCATCGGCCCGGCCACGACGTCGCCGATCGCGTAGACGCCGGAGACGCTCGTCGCGAAGTGATCGTCGACGACGATGCGCCCCGCGTTGTCGGTGGCGATCCCCGCCTCCGCGAGGCCGAGGCCTTCGGTGTAGGGTCGCCGGCCCACTGCCACCACGAGCCGATCGACCTCTAGGGCGTGCTCGCCGTCGCCGTCCGCGTAGTGGACCTTGACCGCCTTCTTGCCTGCCTTTGCCGCGGTCACCCGTGCACCGAGGCGGATGTCGAGCCCCTGCCTGCGGAAGGACTTGAAGGCGAGGTCGGCGATCTGACGGTCCACCGGGGCGAGGAACGCATCGAGGGCCTCGATGACTACGACCTCGGCGCCGAGTCGCGCCCAGACGCTGCCGAGCTCGAGACCGATGACCCCGGCGCCGATCACCCCGAGCCGCTTCGGCACCTCGCCGAAGGCGAGCGCACCCTCGTTGTCGACGATGCGGTCGCCGTCGACGGGGGCGACGGGAATGTCGATCGGCTCCGAGCCGCTCGCGATGACCACGTTCCGGCACTCGACGGTACGCGTCTCGCCGTCGTGACCGATGACCTCGACCTTGCCGGGGGCGACGACGCGGCCCGTTCCCGCGATCGACTCGACCTTGTTCTTGCGGAACAGGCCGGCAACGCCGCGGGTGAGCTGGCTCACCACCTTGTCCTTGCGCGCCATCATCTTCGGGACGTCGATGCTCGCTCCCGCGACCTCGATGCCGTGTGCGCCGAGGGCGTGGCTCACGTCGTGATAGCGGTGCGAGCTGTCCAGCAGCGCCTTGGACGGGATGCAGCCGACGTTCAGGCAAGTGCCGCCGAGCGCCGGCTTGTCGCCGGCGCCGAGCCAGCGGTCCACGCAGGCGGTCTTCATTCCGAGCTGGGCGGCGCGGATGGCGGTGACGTAACCGCCGGGGCCGGCGCCGATCACGACGAGGTCGAACTGGCTCATGGCATTCTCTTCGCTGGGCCCGGCGCACGGCCGCACCCTGGCGGCCGGCGCACGAGACGGTGTCGGCTCTCAGACGTCGAGGAGCAGTCGCGCCGGATCCTCGATCGCCTCCTTGATGCTCACGAGGAACAGGACCGCCTCGCGCCCGTCGATGATGCGGTGGTCGTAGGACAGCGCCAGGTACATCATCGGGCGCACGACGATCTCCCCGTTCTCCACCACCGGACGCTCCTCGGTCTTGTGCATGCCGAGGATCGCGGTCTGCGGCGGGTTGAGGATCGGCGTCGAGAGCAGCGATCCGAAGACGCCACCGTTGGAGATCGTGAATGTCCCGCCCATCATGTCCTCGACGGAGAGCGTGCCGTCGCGCGCCTTGTTGCCGTACGCGGCGATCTGCGCCTCGATGTCGGCGAGGGACATCGACTCGGCGTTGCGCAGGATCGGCACCACCAGGCCCCGGGGCGAGCCCACGGCGATACCGACGTCGCAGTAGTCGTGGTAGACGATCTCGTTGCCCTCGATGTACGCGTTGACGGCGGGGAAGCGCCGCAGGCCGCGCACCGCTGCCTGAACGAAGAAGGACATGAACCCGAGGCGCGCCCCGTGGGTCTCCTCGAAGCGGTCGCGGTAGCGCTTGCGCAGCGCCATGACCGGGCCCATGTTCACCTCGTTGAAGGTGGTGAGGATCGCGGCGGTCGACTGGGCCTCGACGAGGCGCTCGGCTACGCGCTGGCGCAGCCGGCTCATGGGCTCGCGCCGCTCGCTGCGGGCGCCCGGTGCGGGCGCGGGCTTCGCCGCCGGCTCGCTCGCTGGGGCGGGGGCGGGCTCCCGCGCGGGCGCGGGCGGGGTCGGCGGGGCCGCCGGGGCTCGCTCGAGGTGGGCGAGCACGTCGCCCTTGGTGATCCGTCCGCCCTTGCCGGTCCCTTCGATCGCGCTCGGGTCGAGCGCGTGCTCCTCGACCAGCTTTCGCGCCGCCGGGCGCCGGCCCGGCGCGGCGGCCGCGGCGGCCGGCGCCGCCGCGGCGGCGGCGGGCTCGGCGGACGGCTCGACGGCAGGCGCACTCGCCGCGGCGCCCGCCGCCCCCGGCTCGATGCGGGCGAGGACGTCGTCGCTGACCACCGTGTCGCCGGTCTGCCGGACGATCTCGGCGAGGACGCCCGAGGTCGGCGCAGGCACCTCGAGCACCACCTTGTCCGTCTCGAGCTCGATGAGGATCTCGTTCTCCTCGACCGCGTCGCCTGCGGACTTCCTCCAGTCGAGCAGGGTGGCGTCGGGGATCGACTCGGCGAGGGCGGGCACTTTGACTTCAACGGTCACTGATGGGACTCCGTCACTGGTTCGTGGGGCAGGGGGGAGCACCCCCGGCCGTGTACTCGTGCCCGCGCGGCCCCGGGCCTTCGCGACGCGCGGAGTGGAACGCTGGGCGTTGCTTCCCTGGTGCCCGCGCCCCCGCGGACCCCGCTCAGGCGCTCTTGCGCGCGCTCTCCTCGACCACGTCGAGCCCGAGCGCGCTCTCGACCAGGGACCGCTGCTCCTCGAGGTGCACGTTGAGATAGCCGACGGCCGGCGAGGCGGAGTAGTCGCGCCCGGCGTAGAGGAGCTCGCGCGTGTCGCCGATCATCCCGGCCAGGTGACGCCTGGACAGCATGAAGAACCAGATTCCCTGATTGCGGGGCTCCTCCTGGGTCCACACCACCTGCTTCGCCTTCGGGTAGCGATCCAGGAGCGCCTGGATCTCCTCGCGGGGGAAGGGATAGAGCTGCTCGATGCGCGCGATCGCGACGTTACCGAGCTCGTTCTCGCGACGCTTCTCGAGCAGATCGTAGAAGACCTTGCCCGAGCACAGCACCAGGCGCGTCACGTCCGCCGGGTCGATCGGGTCGATGTCGTCGATTACGAGCTGGAAGGAGCCCGTGCCGAGCTCATCGAGCGTCGACGTCGCCAGCCGGTGGCGCAGCAGGCTCTTCGGGCTCATCACGCACAGCGGCTTGCGCAGGGGACGCAGCGCCTGCCGTCGAAGCAGGTGGAAGATCTGCGCCGGCGTGGTCGGGTTGCAGACCTGCATGTTGTCCTCGGCGCAGAGCTGGAGGAAGCGCTCGAGGCGTGCCGAGGAGTGCTCGGGGCCCTGGCCGTCGTAGCCGTGCGGCAGCAGCATGACCAGGCCGCAGAAGCGCTGCCACTTCGACTCCGAGGAGCTGAGGAACTGGTCGATGACGACCTGCGCGCCGTTGACGAAGTCGCCGAACTGCGCCTCCCAGATGACGAGGGCACGCGGCTCGGCGGTGGCGTAGCCGTACTCGAAGGCGAGGACCGCCTCCTCCGAGAGCAGTGAGTTGATGACCCGGAACCGCGGCTGGTCCGGCGCCAGGTGCTGCAGCGGCGTCCAGGTGCCGCGCTCCTTCTGGTTGTGGAGCACTGCGTGGCGGTGGAAGAAGGTGCCGCGCTGGCTGTCCTGACCGGACAGGCGCACCTCGTGGCCCGCATCGAGGATCGTGGCGAAGGCGAGATTCTCGGCGAAGCCCCAGTCGGCGGCCCGCTTGCCGGCGGCCATCTCCCGGCGCGCACCGACGATGCGCCTGACGCTGCGGTGGAGCTCGAAGTCCTCGGGCACGGTGCATATCGCCTCGGCGAGCTGCGCGAGCCGCTCTGGCTCGATGCTGGACTCGCAGGGCGCGCGCCAGTCGACCGTCAGGTAGGGCGTCCAGTCGACGACGAAGGGCAGCTCCGATTCGGCGACCTCGCAGTGCGGGCGCGAGACGATGCCGTCGGACTCGAGCGCCGCGATGTACGCCTCGCGCATCTGCTCCGCCTCGCCGGCGGCGATGACGCCCTCGGCCTCGAGATGCTCGGCGTACAGGCGCCGCGGGCCCTTCTGCTCGGCGATCCGCTTGTACATCATCGGTTGGGTGGCGAAGGGCTCGTCCGACTCGTTGTGCCCGTAGCGGCGGAAGCAGACGATGTCGATCACCACGTCCTTCTTGAATCGCATCCGGAAGTCGAGAGCGAGCTGCGCCACGAAGACCACGGCCTCGGCGTCGTTGCCGTTGACGTGGAAGATCGGCGCCTGCACCAGCTTCGCGACGTCGGTGCAGTACAGCGTCGAGCGCGTGTCGAGCGGATCGCTCGTGGTGAATCCGATCTGGTTGTTGACCACGATGTGCACGGTGCCGCCGGTACCGTAGCCGCGGGTCTCCGAGAGGTTGAGGGTCTCCGGTACGACACCCTGCCCGGCGAAGGCCGCGTCGCCGTGCACCAGGATCGGCAGCACCTGGTTGCGCTCGTGGTCCGAGCGCCGCTCCTGGCGCGCGCGAACCGAGCCCTCGACGACGGGATTGATGATCTCCAGGTGCGACGGGTTGAAGGCGAGGGCGAGGTGCACCGGTCCGCCCGGGGTCTGCACGTCGGACGAGAAGCCCATGTGGTACTTCACGTCGCCGGAGCCCGAGCCCACGTCGATCTTCCCTTCGAACTCGCCGAACAGGGTGCGCGGGTGCTTGCCGAGGATGTTCACGAGCACGTTGAGCCGCCCGCGGTGCGCCATCCCGATGACGATCTCCTTGACCCCGTTGGCCCCGGAGCGCTGGACGATCTCGTCCATGCACGGAATGAAGTTCTCGCCGCCCTCGAGAGAGAAGCGCTTCTGGCCCACGTACTTGCGGTGCAGGTACTCCTCGAGCTGGCGCGCCGCGGTCGTCCAGCGAAGGATCTCGCGCTTCTTCTCCGCGGAGAAGTCGGGACGGCCTCGCGCGCTCTCGAGGCGCTCCTGGATCCAGCGCTTCTGCTCCGTCGAGGTGATGTGGGTCGCCTCGGTGCCGATGGTCCCGCAGTAGGTATCCTTCAGCAGGTCGTAGATCTCCGCGAGCGTCGCCTCGTCGCGGAAGAACAGCGTGCCGGTGTTGAAGACCGTCCCCATGTCGGCCTCGGTGAAGCCGTAGTAGGCGGGGTGCAGGTCGTCGACGGCGGGGCGCTCGTATAGGGCGAGCGGGTCGAGGCGCGCCTCCCGGTGTCCGCGATAGCGGTTGGCACTGATGAGCGTTGCGACCTTGACCTGCTTCTCGGCCATCGCCGAGGAGTAGCCGTCGCCCATCCCCGAGGGCGCGGTGCGTGCGCCGGAGCCGGGCGCCGCGTCGAGCTGCTGGAAGTAGCGCCGCCACGCGGGGTCGACGCTCGAAGGGTCCTCGCGGTAGGTGTCGTAGAGCCGGTCCAGGAACTCGGCGTTGCCCATGTGCAGCGGCGTGCTATCGGACATGCGTGACGTCTCGCAGGTGGCGCCCGCGGCGCGGCGCGGGTCGACGGGATGCGGGCGCACCGCGATGGCCGGCACGCTCGCCGGGGCGTACGCCCGCGCGCCGTGTGCCGGGGCGGGTGCCGCGCTGGACGGGCTCCGTGGACGGCTTCATCGGCATCGCGCCTCGCTCGTGCGTCCCTGTGCTGGCGCAGGCCCACACCCGGCGCCCGCCCTGGCCCCGCGGCAGGCGCTCTCGCGGCCCGGTCCGGAGCTCGCCCCGATTCTAGACGATCGCCCCTGGCTACCAAAGACCGGGGTCATGTGCGAACATCGAAAGTCGCGCACGGGCCGTGTCTTCACAGGTGGCCGTCATCGCCGCCCGGCCCGCGACCGGCATTCTCGCAGTCCTTCCGGCAAGATCAGACGAGCGCGAGCGGCGGACACGGAGTCGGCCCGTTGCACTCGTCGGAGGGGCGCGCCGCGGCACCCGCGGCCGACGAGGGCCGTCCGCGAAGCGCGCGCCGCGCCCGCAACGACGACGGCGCTCACGGCCGAACGAGGGGGAGTTTTCATGGCGAGCAACCGGACGGTCACGGTGACCGATAACGAGACCGGCAAGACCTTCGACTACCCGGTCTACGAAGGGACCCACGGCAAGCCGGTCGTGGACATGCGCGCGGTCTCGCGCGACCTCGGCTACTTCATCCACGACCCGGGCTTCGCAACGACCTCGAGCTGCCGCAGCGCCATCACCTACATCGATGGCGACAAAGGCGAACTCCTGTATCGCGGCTATCCGATCGAGCAGCTCGCCGAGAGCAGCAGCTACCTCGAGGTGTGCTACCTGCTGCTCCACGGCAAGCTGCCCAACAAGAGCGAGTGGGAGCGGTTCAGCTCCCAGATCCGGCGCCATACCATGCTCCACGAGGGCCTGCGGCGCTTCATGAACGGCTATCGCGCCGACGCCCATCCGATGGGGATGATGGTCGGGATCGTGGGCGCGCTGTCGACCTACTACCACGACTCGCTCGACATCAACGATCCGGAGCACCGCGAGCTGTCGGCAATGCGGTTGATCGCGAAGATGCCCTCGATCGCCGCCGACTGCTACAAGTACTCGATCGGCCAGCCGTACATGTACCCGATCAACTCGCTCGGGTACGTGGAGAACTTCCTCCAGATGACCTTCGCGGTCCGCGCCGAGCCCTACATCCCGAATCCCGTCGCCGTGCAGGCGCTCGAGATGATGCTGATCCTGCACGCTGACCACGAGCAGAACGCGAGCACCTCGACGGTGCGCCTGGCCGGGAGCTCCGGCGCGAACCCCTTCGCGGCGATCGCCGCGGGGATCGCCACGCTCTGGGGGCCCGCCCACGGCGGCGCGAACGAGGCGGTGATTCGCATGCTCGAGGGGATCGGCGACCCGAAGGAGATCCCGCGCTTCATCGAGCGGGCCAAGGACAAGGACGACCCGTTCCGCCTCATGGGCTTCGGGCACCGCGTCTACAAGAACTTCGATCCGCGCGCGACGCTCATCCGTCAGGCCTGCCACGATCTGCTCGAGGATCTCGACGCGGAGAACCAGCCCCTGTTCGAGATCGCGCTCGAGCTCGAGCAGATCGCGCTGCGCGACGAGTACTTCATCGAGCGCAAGCTCTACCCGAACGTCGACTTCTACAGCGGCATCATCCTGAGCGCCCTCGGCATCCCGCTCAGCATGTTCACCGTCATGTTCGCGATGGCGCGCTCGGTCGGCTGGATAGCCCAGTGGATGGAGATGATGACGGACTCCGAGCAGCGCATCGGCCGCCCGCAGCAGCTCTACACCGGCGCCGCACGTCGCGACTACGTGCCCCTGGGCGAGCGCAACTGACGCTACAGGACCGACAGGAGATCACGAGCCATGAAAGAGCCCGTTCGCGTCGCCGTCACCGGTGGTGCCGGCCAGATCGCCTACTCGCTGCTGTTCCGGATCGCCTCGGGCGAGATGCTCGGGCCCGATCAGCCGGTGATCCTCCAGCTCCTCGAGATCACGCCGGCGCTCAAGGCGCTCGACGGGGTGGTCATGGAGATCAACGACTGCGCCTATCCGCTGCTCGCGGGCGTGGTGACCACCGACGATCCGAATGTCGCCTTCGGTGACGCCTCCTATGCCATGCTGGTCGGCGCGCGCCCGAGAGGCAAGGGCATGGAGCGAGGGGATCTGCTGGCGGAGAACGGCAAGATCTTCGGCCCCCAGGGCAAGGCGCTGAACGACAACGCGAAGCGCGACGTGCGGGTGCTGGTGATCGGCAACCCGGCGAACACCAACTGCCTCATCGCGATGCGCAACGCCCCGGACCTCGACCCGCGCCAGTTCACCGCGATGACCCGGCTCGACCACAACCGGGCCATCAGCCAGCTCGCGGAGAAGACCGGTGCGGCCGTCGCCGACATCAAGAAGGTGATCATCTGGGGCAACCACTCGGCGACCCAGTACCCGGACATCAACCACGCGACCATCGGCGGCCGTCCGGCCACGGAGCTGGTCGACCAGGCGTGGGTGCGCGATGCGTTCATCCCGCGGGTGCAGAAGCGCGGCGCCGAGGTGATCGAGGCGCGCGGGCTCTCGAGCGCCGCCTCGGCGGGCTACGCGGGCCTCGATCACGTGCGTGACTGGGTCCACGGCACGCCGGAGGGCGACTGGGTGAGCATGGGGATCGCGAGCGATGGCAGCTACGGCATCGCCGAGGGGCTCATGTACTCCTTCCCGGTGACCGTCTCGGGAGGCACCTGGAGCATCGTCCAGGGGCTCGACGTCGACGAGTTCAGCCGCGAGAAGATGACCGCGACCCAGCGCGAGCTCGAGGAGGAGCGCGAGGCGGTCAAGGACCTGCTCTGAGCGCGCCGGCGCGCCGCCCGTGGCTGCGTGGGGCGGCGCTCGCCCTCGCGGCGATCGTCGCAGCACTCCTCGCGGGCTGCGACGACGCGCCGTCGCTTTCGCCGCTCGCGCCGGGCGCGACCGTGGTCGCCTTCGGCGACAGCCTCACCTGGGGCACCGGCGCCGGGGACGACGAGGGCTATCCGGAGGTGCTCGCGGCGCTCACCGGCCTCGACGTGGTCAACGAGGGTGTACCCGGTGAGGTAACCACAGCTGGCCGGGAGCGCTTTCCCGAGGTCCTCGACGAGCTCTCTCCGGCGCTCGTCGTGCTCTGCCACGGCGGCAACGACTTCCTGCGCCGGGTCGACTCGACGCTCACCGAGCGCAACCTCGAGGCGATGATCGAGCTGGCCCGCTCCCGGGGCGTCGCCGTCGTGCTGCTCGGCGTACCGGACCCGGGGATCGTCCTCTCGAGCCACGATCTCTACGAACGCGTCGCCGAGCGAGCCGGCGTGCCGCTCGAGAACGACATCGTCCCCGCGCTGCTCTCCGACCCCGCCCTCAAGTCCGACACCATCCACCCGAATTCTGCGGGCTACCGGCGCATGGCCGAGGCGGTACGCGCGCTGCTCGTCGAGGCCGGCGCCCTCGCCGGCTCCTGAGCGGCCGGCGAGCCCCGAGCGCCGCGCCGGGGGCGCCCGGGCGCCATTGCGCGCCAGCGACGGACTCGGCTAACCTTCTACGATCCGGAGAGGTGACCGAGTGGCTTAAGGTGCACGCCTGGAAAGTGTGTGTACGTTTACAGCGTACCGAGGGTTCGAATCCCTCCCTCTCCGCCACGCTGGCGTGAAAACGCCGTGAATTCAATGAACTGACGGTCCCGAAAGGGTCTCAGTCCCCCATTTGGTCCCCAAGCCGATCCACGTCCCCGGTTCGGGCGTGCCGCTTCGTTCGGTCCG
>CAJIAT010000309.1_pt1 | contig 29255 bp, 30 predicted proteins | sample 9199161 | NCBI WGS metagenome assembly CAJIAT01 (sample SAMEA7708281, study PRJEB35096) | sediment metagenome | biome: marine neritic benthic zone biome [ENVO:01000025]; feature: sediment [ENVO:00002007]; material: shallow marine sediment [ENVO:03000034] sea grass bed [ENVO_01000059] ... | reverse complement strand
TTCTCCTCGCCCGGCGCCTGGCTCTACGCGAACGGACACCCGGTGCTGCACGTCAGCGTCGCCGACGCCGCGCCCTCCGGCGACACCATGCCCCTGGACCACGTCGCCTTCGCCGTGACGGGACTGGAGGCGACCCGTGAGCGGCTGCGCGTGGAGGGACTCGACTTCCAGGAGTTCGACGTGCCGGGGCGGGCGATGCGCCAGATCTTCGTTCACGACCCGGACGGCGTCGCGCTCGAGCTCAACTTCACCGACCCGCGCGACGTCGGCACCGAGCCGGCCCCGGTGAGCTCGGGCGGCGACTCGAGCGTGCGCCGACGGCGCTGAGCGCCGGGCGCGCGATGAGCAGCGGCCACGGGTCGAGGGCGTCGCGCCGGGGTTTCCTCGCCGACGCGGCCCGCACCGCCTGCGGCGCCGCGCTCGCGGTCGGGGGACTCGCGCTCTACGCGCGCAGCGCCTCGAGCCTGCCGCCGACGGCGATCCGTCCACCCGGCGCCCTCGACGGGGAGGACTTCCTGGCCGCCTGCGTGCGCTGCGGGCTGTGCGTGCGCGAATGCCCTTACGACACGCTTCGCCTCGCGGCGCTCGGTGAGGACGTTGCGACCGGAACGCCCTACTTCATCGCCCGGCACACCCCTTGCGAGATGTGCGAGGACATTCCCTGCGTCGCCGCCTGCCCGACCGGGGCACTCGACGACGCGCTCACGGACATCGACGACGCCCGCATGGGCCTCGCGGTGCTCGGCGACCAGGAGAGCTGCCTGAACTTCCTCGGGGTGCGCTGCGACGTGTGCTACCGGGTCTGCCCGCTCATCGACGAGGCGATCAGCCTCGAGGTGAGCCGCGACGAGCGTGCCGGCCATACCCGCAACCCGATCTCGATGATCCACCGGGGCCTGCTGTTCGGGGTCGGTCTCGCCTGGGCCGTGGTGCTCGCCGTGGCGGTGCTCGATCTGCTGGTGGCGCGCCGCGGGTGGTGCGGCAGGCTCTGCCCCGTCGGTGCCTTCTACGGGCTCATCGGCGCCTTCGGCGTCGTGCGGGTGCGCGCCGAGCGCCGCGCACGATGCAACGACTGCATGGACTGCGTCGTCGTGTGTCCGGAGCCGCACGTGATCATGCCTGCGCTGAAGGGCGAGGCGATCGGCGTCGGTCCCGCGATCGCGTCCTCGGATTGCACCGCCTGCGGACGCTGCATCGACGTGTGCGTGCAGCGGGTGTTCGAGTTCGGAACGCGCACTGGTGCGCCTCGCAGATCCTCGCCCACATGACGCATCTCACCGAAGAGACGTTCAAGCCCCGCTGCCGCGAGCTGTTCGCGTTCCTGTGCGAGGACTACGGGTTCGAGGAGGAGCAGGGCGAGGGGGATCGGGACAGGTTTCGCCTGCGCTACTCGAGCGATCGGATCACGGTGATGATCGAGAGCGTCAGCTGGGGTACCCGGATCCGCGTAGGGCTCGGCCGCCGCAGCGGCTTCGAGGACTACGATCTCGAGGACCTGCTGAGCCTTCGCGGCGGACCGGAGATCGGGGAGTGCAGCCCGTCGACCCAGGCGGAGCGACTCGCCGACGCACTGCAGGCGTACGCGGGCGACGTGCTCGCCGGCGACACCACGGTGTTCTCCGATCTGAAGCGCCTGGTCAGGCGCGCGCTGAGGGCCGAGCGCTACTTCCCGGACGGCAGACCGCAAGGTGTGCTCGGCTGGCTGCGGTGGCTCGTCCAGCGCATCCTCGGCTAGTCCGGATATTGCACCAGGCCGGCACCGAGCCCGCTGCAGCTGACTGAACGGGCGCGCGAAAGGCGCTCTTGGCCGCCAGCGCATGCGAGCGCATCGTGCACTGGGCTCGCTGCCTATCGCGGCCTGGCTGGTCCATGCACGCTCGAACTTGCTCTTCACTCGAGTGATAGCTACGGCTATCACTTTCGCTCCACAGCGGCGTCCGCGCGCGCCTGTCCTGCGCCAGGATCCGCGATGCCTGATGCAATATCCGGGCTAGCCGTTCCGAGTCGCAGATCCAGCTCGAAGCCGTGACCCGCCCGGCGATCTCGCGACTCGCGGTAAACACGTCCCTGTGGGCTCGGGCGCAGCATCCGTGCTGCGCACGGTCGCGAGATGACCGGCCGGGTCACGGCTTCGAGCTGGATCTGCGACCCGGACCACCCGCGGGCCCGTGGGTCCGGAAGCCGCGCCTCGCGTGCGGTTACTCGGTGAACTGGTAGTAGCGCTCGTTCAGGTGGCGCGCGACGTCGTCGACCTCCTCGCCGGTCCAGTCGAGCTCGAGCTCCACCGTCCAGCGCACCACCCAGGCGCGGACGTCGGCGAGCGATTTCGACTTACGCTGCTCGCGGAAGTGGACCTCGGACGTGTGGCAGCTCTGGCAATGGTTCGTGTAGAGGAGGGCGCCGCGCTCGGGATCGGCCGTCTGCGCGCGGGCACCGAGGACGGCGAGGGCGGTCGCCGTTGCTGCGACGACGAGGAGGGGACGCAAGGGCAAGCGGTTCATCGAGCCTCCGGGCGGGTCTCGGGAGTCACCGCGATTGTCCCTGCGCGCCGGTGCTTTGTGAACCGTCAGCGCGGCGGCGGGCTGCGCCGGCGCAGGCGGCGCCAGGGAGGTGTCTGGCGAGGATGCGTGACGACCGCGAGCGCGTCGAGCGCCGCGCCCGCGGTTTGCTGGGCGATCCGGCCCGCGCTCAGCCAGAAGGCGTCAGCGGCAGCGGAACTTCTCCTCCACCACCGCCTGCAGCCCCTTGGCCGCCGGCATCTCGCGCTTCTCGAAGTTCTTGTGCGCCCAGCGCATGAAGGCCCAGCGTACCTCGTCGGCGCGGTTGAGCTCGGGCAGGCACACGGTCCCCTCGGTGGTGGTCAGCACCAGGGCGTCGGTGAAGCCCATGATGTACTGCTCGCACTCGGCCTCGGCGGCGGCGCCCCAGCGCGAGTCGTTGTCGCCTTCCACGCACGGCTCGAGGAGCTGCTTGACGGTGTACTCGGAGAGCTCGCCGGCGTGCGTCGACCCGGACCCGGCGATGCCCAGCGCTGCGGCGGCGAGCGCCACGGTGATTCGCCTGCGCATGGTCTGCCTCCTCCCCGCGGTGCTCGTCGCGACTGCGCTCGCCGCGACGGTGCTCACTGGCGATCCTTCGCGTAAGCGCGCAGCGCCTGATCCATGACGTTGCGGTGTGCCTCGTTGCTCGCCCAGCCAGGCTCGCTGACCTTCGACCAGAACTCCTCGTTGCCCATGTGCTGGTGGCAGCCCATGCACAGCCCGGTGCGCTCCATCTTGGCCCTGATGTCCGCCGGCAGCGGCCCGGTGAGCGGCCAGTGCGATCCGACGGTGACGAGCTGCACGTTGTCGCGGGTGACGATCTGCGAGAGATCGTGCGTGAGCTCGGGGATCGGCTGGGACTGGTACTGCGTGTTGGACGGGATGGTCTCGCCCTGGGCCGTCTCCAGATCCACGATGAAGCCGTCCTCGTAGCCCTTGAGGAAGCGGCCGTCCTCGATTCCGTAGCCGAGCGCCTTCGGGTTGTCGTGGCAGCTCTCGCAGGAGCGCGCGTTGCGCCCCGCGGTGTGCGGCTGCACCGCCGCGTGGTCGAGCCCCGGCCCCTCCGGCGTCTTCCAGATCTTGTTGTGGACCACCGTGTTGCCGTCCTTGTCGATGACGGTGGTGATCACCTGGCAGCCGGGCATCATCGGGCTCACCCTTCCTTCGCCGTTGATGCCGAGGGTCGGCGTCTCCCAGCGCAGGTACGAGCGGGTCTCGGAGACCTTGCCCTCGCCCGTCAGGCCGTTGGTGCCGAGCTCGTTGTCGGCGGTCAGGCCGTTCTCGCCGCGCGAGTTGGCGTTCTTGATCCAGTCGACGTCCATCTTGCCCTTGGAGTAGTCGACGGTGATGTGGCAGCCGTAGCACTGCGGCACCCAGGACGCGTGGCAGGCGTAGCACTCCATGTTGTCGAGGTGCCTCGCGACGCTGCTCATGGCCACCCGGCTGTTCAGGTTCCGCCAGCTGTCGTCGATCGCGATCTGTTTGAGCACCGGAACCTCGAACTCCAGGCCCGAGGCCGAGTGGAGGATGACCTTCTTGCCCTTCTTGACCACGTTCCCGTAGGGATTGCCGCGGGCAGTCAGCAGGTAGCCGTCCTCGGGGTCGTACACCGTCCCGAAGGCCATGTAGTCCGGCAGGGTGGTCGTGAGCCCACGGGGAGCGTCGGAGAGCTCCTGCTGGAACTCCTCGCCGTAGCCGAGCGGCAGCTCCCAGGGGAACTGGGTCACCGAGCCGTGGCAGTCCGCGCACTCGATCTCGACCTGGGCGAGGGTCGTGCCCGGCAGATTGCCGTCGCCGTGCATGTCGATGGAGGTGTGGCAGTCCTGGCAGAGCATGCCGCCCTCCGGGTTGCCCGGACGGCTCTGCTGCTGGTGGTGCAGGTCGTCCTTGATGAAGAGGTAGTTCTTCGTGTGCAGCTTCGGCTGCTTGCCCCCGGTCTCGTCGTAGGGGCTGCCGTAGGGGAACTCCATGATGCCCTGGTAGCTCACCCCGATGCGCTTGCCGCGGTTGTGACAGGAGTTGCAGCTCTCGGCGGGGATGCCGGTGTAGGTCAGGTCACCGACCGTCACCGGCGACTTGCGCCCGGACTGCATGCGGTGCACGAGCAGCTTGCCCGGCTGCTCCTTGTTGATCGTCGGATCGCCGCCCTCGTAGCGCCCCTCGTTGCTGTAGGGCACGTGGCAGGACGAGCAGCCGGCGCCGCGGAAGTCGCCGCGCTTCTCGCGGCCGGTGACGCCCACGTGGCAGCGCTGGCACTGCTGGCGCGAGTAGGTGATCCCGGCGAGGTTCGGGTGCTCGGAGATGTCGTTGATGTCGACCTCAGGGATCTGCTCCATCGAGAGCGGCATCTGGTCCGGGTGCGTCTCGGCGAAGGCGGTCATGTAGGCCTTGTAGGCATCCGTGCCGATGTCCGGGACGGAACCGTTCTCGTCGACGAGGGCGTAGTTGCCCCACTTCGAGCGCCGCTCCTCCTGCACCCCCCAGGACCAGAGGTTGCCCTGGATCTTGCCGGCCTCGGTGTTCATCAGGGACTTGGTGAGCCGCTCGGCGTAGCCCTGGTGGCACATGCCGCAGGTGCGGTCGGCGATCCAGACCGCGCCCGGGTCCGGGTAGAAGAGCTCGGGCCCGCCGGCGGTCTTGAGCGCCTCGGGCGTGCCGGTGTGCGCGGCCTCGGCGGTGGTGGCGCCGGGGTTCCCGCCGTGGCAGACGACGCAGCCGCCCGGGTCGTTGTAGGCGGTGCCGAGGGCGGCGATGGCGTCCATCATCGGGCCGTCGGTGAAGCGCTCGATGCCCTCGTGGCAGGACTGGCAGCCCTTACTCGCCGCCTCCTCCGCCGACACGCTCTGTGGGCCCGCCGCCCGCGCCGATGGAACGAGGGCGGGTGCGACGAGCGCCGCCAGCAACGCCAACGTGGTGGTCCGCAGCATCGGTCGTTCCCCCTGTGGCCGAACCGCCTGTGATCGATCGCCCGGCCGATCCGCCCCTTCCGTGCCCGGAAGGAGCCCGCACGAGCGCCGATTTGACCCTATTCCCTGTGGGGGTTTGGTTCAATCACCAGCCGGTCACAAATCAATTGCGGTCTTGACGGAGGTCAAGTTCGGGCTGTCGCGCCGCGGCATACTGCGCCGCGATGAACGCATCGAACCGCGATCAGGCCGAGCGCTCGCGCATCGTCGCCGCGCTGCGCGCCGCCGAGGTGTTCTCGGCGCTATCCGACCAGGAGCGCGCGGCGATCGCCGAGCACGCCGTGGCGCGCGCCTTCGGCTCGCGCCGGGTCGTCTTCTGGCACGGCGACCCGTGCACCCATCTGCACGTGGTGGTCGAGGGGGCGGTCAAGCTGATGGTCGGCGCTGAGCAGCGCCAGAAGGTCCTCGATTTCGTCGGCCCCGGGGGGGTCTTCGGCGAGGAGGCCGTGTTCTCGGGCGACGATCACCAGACGACGGCCGTGACGCTGGCTCGCACGACCCTGATCGCCATCGAGGCCGCGCCCTTCTCGCGCCTCGCCCAGCACGCGCCCCGCGCGGCCTGGGCGATGCTCAACGGGCTGAGCCGGCGCGTCACGCGCCTGGCCAGGCACATGGAGCGCCTGGCATCGCTCAGCGCCGAGCAGCGCCTCGCGGCGTACCTGCTCTCGGGTGCCCACGCCTTCACCGCCGGGCACGGGCGCCCGGGCGGCAATGGCGAGATCGAGGCGAACGGCGACGGCAACGCTCGCCCGGTCGGCCCGAGCCGCCGCGATCTCGCCAGCCACCTCGCCGTCACCCCCGAGACCCTGTCCCGGACCATCGCCGCGTTTCGGGGCCGGAACTGGATCGAGGCCGGGCGCCGGGGGATCTCGGTCACCGACGAGGCCGGCCTCGCCGGCCTGCTGCCGGATTGAGCCCGACACGCCCGCGTCGCTGAGATACCCGGGCTAGGGTAGGCGCTGGTCTATGCGGACCTCCACGGGGGCCGCGTCGGGCCCGACGTCGACCACGCCGCTCACACCCTGCAGGTCCCCGGAGGCCGGGATGGGGTTGCCCGACTTGGATATGCGGGCGCCGATGACGACCTGACCCGCACCCGAGAGCTTGGCCGTCGGCACCATGCTGAGGCTGTCGTCCAGGACCACCCGGGCCGGGAGGTCGCTGACCGTGAGCCGCGCGATGGCGACCGGCATCGGTGGGCCGTCGACGGCGCGGGCGAAGACGTAGAGCGTGTCGGTGGGCGCGGCCTCGCCGGCGAGCGACGCGTCGAGGGCCACGTCGACGGTGATCGCGACCGGGGGAGAGCCCTGCGCGCTCCCTGCCTGGGTGCTCCCTGGTGGCGTCGCGGCGTGCGGCGAGGCCGATGCGGCGCCGCGCGTCTCGGCGATGAGACCGGCAACGACCTCGCGCTGCTCGGACGCCTCCGGGAGCAGCGGAAGCAGCCGTGTCCAAAGGGCGAGCGCGCGCTCGAGATCGCCGCCCTGGCGGGCCGCGAAGCCGTTCAGCCACAGCGCCTTGGGATGGTTCGGATCGATGGCCAGAGCGCGCGCCGCCAGCTCGCCGGCCGGACCGCTCATGCGCTCCTCGCTCGACAGGGCGATGGCCTCGGCGCGATCGACGAGCACGTCCGGCACCTCGCCCACCAGGGCCTGGGCGCGGCCGTAGGCGGCGGCCGCGTCGGCGTATCGCCTCATCACCATGTAGGAGCGCGCGAGGGTCAGCCAGCCTTCCGCGTCGTCCGGCGACTCGCGAAGACGCTGCTCGAGTCCGGCGACCATCTCGTCGACCGAGGGGAGATTCGGCGACTCCTCGGCCTGGTCGGATGCGGGGGCCGGCGCGGGCCGGAGGCCTATCGCCTCTGGCTCGCCGAGCAGCACGTAGGCGAGCGCCCCGGCAAGGGGCAGCGCCACGGCGACCACGGCGGCGAGCCACCGCCCGTCGCCGGCCGACGCTCCCCCGGTCACAGGCTCGGGCCCGTCCTGGGTCTCCGGCACGTCGTCGAGGAGCGCCGCGTCGAGGTCGCGCTTGGCCTGCTCGAACTCCTCGGCGTCCAGATCCCCGGCGTCGAGGCCCGCGCGAAGCTCGGCCAGCCGGTCGTGGTAGACCGCGACGTTCAGCTCGCGCACGGTCGCGCCGCCGGCGCGCGCACGGCCGAGGAGCGCCGGGAGCACCATGGCCACGCAGGCCACGGTCAGCGCCGCGGCGGCGATCAGGAAGGTGATCATCGGAAACTGACCCCGATCAAGGCAGGCCCGTCAGCGGGCGCCATCATGGCGACCGCAGCGCAAAACTGCGACCTCTCTCTCCTCCCGGCGGACATCACGTCCGTTCCGGGTCCGCGCCCCGGCTCGCGCCGGGGTCTTTTTTCGCCTGTCGCTCGGCCCGCACCAGGCCCTCGCCGGTCGGCCCCGCGATTCTTCCCGACGCCCGGTGGACATACAATGCGCGCCGCCACCTCGTGCGCCGGGAGGACGACGCCCATGTCGAGCTCTGCGACCCACGTCCGCGACGTGATGACGCCGGACCCGTTCACCCTCGGGCGCAACGACCGGCTCTCGATCGCCGACGACCTCATGAGCCAGCAGCGCATCCGCCACATCCCCGTGCTCGACGGCGACGGACGCCTTGCCGGCATCATCTCCCAGCGGGATCTGTTCCGTGGTGCCCTGCTGCGCGCGCTCGGCTACGGCAGCCGGGCAGAGCAGATGATGCTCGATACGGTGGTGGTCAAGGAGGCGATGACCGACGAGGTGGTGACGACCACGCCCGATACACCGCTCGCAGAGGCCGCCCGGCTGATGGTGAATCGTGGTGTCGGCTGTCTCCCGGTTCTCGCCGGCGAGCGCCTCGTCGGCATCATCACCGAGGGGACCTTCACCAGGCTCGCAGCCGACCGGGACGGGTAGCCGCGCCGCCTGCAGCACCCCGCGACTCGCCCCATGGACACCGCCGTCGGATCCTACCTGCAGCCGGACCTGCTCGCTTGACGCAGATCATCGCTCTCCCGGAGCGCCGGCGTAACGTGAAAAAGAGAGGCAGGCAGGAGAACGGCGATGAACGAGAACATCCTGGTACCGCTCGACGGCTCCGATGCGTCGTTCAAGGCGCTCGACCTCGCCGCCGACCTGGCGCTGCGCTATGGATCGAAGCTGCACCTGATGCACGTCACCCAGAGCCGCGAGATCCCCGTTGCCCTGCGCCACTGGGCGCAGGTCGAGCACGTGCAGTCGCCGCCGGAGTGGCTCCTGGAGGAGGCCGTGGCGGAGAACGTCCTCAGCGGCGCCGAGGATCGCGCCAGGGCTCGCGGCGTGGAAGCGATCGAGCGCAGCGCCGACCACGGCGACGTCGCGGCGTGCATCATCGCGGCCGCGAAGGGACACGAGGCGGACATGATCGTCATGGGCACCCGGGGCCTCAGCGATCTCGAGGGTCTCGTCCTCGGCAGCGTCGCGCACAAGGTCACGCACCACGCGCCGTGCACCGTGGTCACCGTGCGCTGAGTCCGGTTCGAGTCATGGACGGCGCCTGTAGACTGGGCGCGTGAACGGCCCCGAGACGGGCCGGGCCGGGGTCGCCGAGGGCCCGTCGAGCGTGGAGGCGGTGGATGTTCGAGGCGGCGGAGGTCGGACGCAAGGTCGCAAAGAACGAGTTCAAGGAACGCGAGCCGGACCTGCACACGCGGCTGCTCCAGGCGCAGCGCCGGCTGGCGGGCACGGACTCGGCGGTGATCGTGATCGTCGCCGGGGTCGAGGGTGCGGGGAAGGGCACCGTCGTCAACCGGTTCAGCGAATGGCTCGATGCTCGCGGGATGCGGACCTTCGCTTTCTGGCTCGAGAGCGACGAGGAAGCCGAGCGGCCGAGGTTCTGGCGCTTCTGGCGCGTGATGCCGCCGCGCGGCTCCATCGGGGTGATGTTCGGCTCGTGGTACACGCTGCCGATCGTCGACCATGTATACGGCCGGATCGGGCGCGGTGACTTCGAGCGCGCGCTCGCGCGCAACGCGGCCCACGAGCGGATGCTCGCCGCCGACGGCGCGCTGATCGTCAAGCTCTGGTTCCACCTGTCCAAGGACGAGCAGCGCCGCCGCCTGAAGCGCGAGGCCGGCGGCGCCAAGGCGTGGAAGGTCTCGCCGCTGGCGAAGCGCTTCTCGAAGCGCTACGACGACTTCGTGCGAGCTTCCGAGCGGGCCCTGCGCACCACGGACATGGGCGAGAGCCCCTGGCACGTCATCGAGGCCACCGACCCCCGCTACCGCGACCTGACCGCCGGCACCGTGCTGCTCGAGCGGCTCGAGCGTCACCTGGACGGACTGGCGCAATCGAGCGCGCCGGTGCCCGCGCCGCGTGCGTCGGTCGCCACGGACGAGGCGAGCCCGTCCATCCTCGGTCGCGTGGACCTCGCCGCGCGGATCGAGCAGCAGGATTACCGGCGCGAGCTCGACGAGCAGCAGGCGCGGCTCAACGCGCTCGCCTGGCTCGCGTTCAAGCGCAAGCGGCACACCGTCGCGGTGTTCGAGGGCTGGGATGCAGCCGGGAAGGGCGGTGCGATACGCCGCGTGCTCGCGGCCATGGACGCGCGGCTGTGTCGGGCGATCTCGATCGCCGCGCCGACCGACGAGGAACGGGCCCAGCACTACCTCTGGCGCTTCTGGCGGCACCTGCCCCGGGCCGGCTACAGCACGATCTACGACCGCTCCTGGTACGGCCGGGTGCTGGTCGAGCGCGTCGAGGGCTTCGCCTCGCACGACGAGTGGAGCCGGGCGTACCACGAGATCAACGACTTCGAGGAGCAGCTCGCCGACCACGGGGTGATCGTGCTCAAGTTCTGGCTTCACATCAGTCCCGAGGAGCAGCTCCGGCGCTTCGAGGAGCGCGAGGCGACGCCCTGGAAGCAGCACAAGATCACCGCCGAGGACTGGCGCAACCGCGAGAAGTGGGGGGACTACGAGGCGGCGGTGAACGAGATGGTCTCGCGCACGAGCACCGCCGCGGCCCCCTGGACCCTGGTGCCGGGCGAGGACAAGCGCTTCGCCCGGATCGAGGTGCTCAAGACCTTCGCCAGCCGGCTGGAGAGCGCCCTGGACTGATGGGGACGGCCGGGGGAGCGAGCCCCCCCGTCGAGCGCCCGCCTGCGGCGAGCCCCACTCAGACCTCGAGCTGCGAGGCGAGGCGCTCGCAGACGGTCTTGAGCACCTTCACGCGCGCGTAGCGCTTGTCGTTGCCCTCGACCAGCGTCCACGGCGCGTAGACGGTGCTGGTGTACTGCACCATGTCGTGCACCGCCGCCTCGTAGTCCCCCCACTTCTCGCGGTTGCGCCAGTCCTCCTCGGTGAGCTTCCAGCGCTTGTAGGGGGTTTCCTCGCGAAGACGGAACCGGGCGAGCTGCTCCTCGGGGGAAATGTGGAGCCAGAACTTGAGGACGATCACCCCGTGGTCGGCGAGCTGCTCCTCGAAGTCGTTGATCTCCCGGTAGGCGCGGCTCCACTCGTCGTGCGAGGCGAAGCCCTCGACGCGCTCGACCAGCACCCGGCCGTACCACGAGCGGTCGAAGACGGCGATGTGGCCGTCCCGCGGCAGGCGCCGCCAGAATCGCCACATGTAGTGCTGGGCCCGCTCCTCGTCGGTCGGCGCGGCAACGCCGTGGACCTGGTAGAGCCGGGGGTCGAGGGCCGCGGTGACGCGGCGAATCGCGCCGCCCTTGCCGCCGGCATCGGGCCCCTCGAACACGAGCACCGTCGCGCGGCCGGCGTTGCGTGCCGCCTCGTGGAGCTGGATCAGGCTCGACTGGTGCTTCTCGAGCTGGCTCCGGTACTCCTCCTTCGCGATCGTCTTGCTCATGTCGAGCTGCGAGAGGACGGTCGTCCGGGCGGGGGCCACGAAGGTCTCCTCGCGGACGCCGACGCCGTCGGCGTTCGCGTCCTCGGGCTCGGCCAGCGCCTGCGACGCGGAGTCGACGACCTGCAGATCCGGGCGCTCCGCCGCCCGCTGCTCGAGGTGAATGGTCTCCACGGTGCGTCGCAGCGCGTCGCGCAGAAGCGCGCCGACGGCGAGCGTGCGGTGCTTCGCGTCCTCGCCCTCGATGATGTGCCAGGGCGCGTGACCGGTGCTGGTGCGCGCGATGGCGCGCTCGGCGGTCTCGACGAAGTGGTCGTAGAGCTTCCAGTGGTCCCAGTCGCGCTGCGTGACGCGCGCGCGCGTGAGCGGGTTCTTCTCGAGCGCCTTCAGCCTGCGCTTCTGCGCCTCCTTGCTCAGGTGCATCCAGAACTTGACGATGACCGCGCCGTCCTCGGCGAGCGCGTGCTCGAAGGTCATGATCCTGTCCAGACGCTTCTCGAACTCCCCGTCGGCCATGGTGCCGTGGGCGCGGCCGAGCACCACCGGCGAGTACCAGGCGCTCAGGAACATGCCGATCCGCCCGCGCGGGGGCAGCGTCTGCCAGTAGCGCCAGAACTCGGGACGCTCGCGCTCGACGTCCGCCGGGTCGTGGAAGGCGCGGGTCTGCAGCCAGCGGGCGTCCATCCAGCCGTTGAGCAGGTTGATCGTCTCGCCCTTGCCGGCCTTGTCGACGCCGGCGAAGTAGAGGATGACCTGGCTGTGGTCCACCTCGCGCAGCTCGCGCTGGAGCTCGAGCAGCTCCTGGCGCAGAAGCGGCACGCTGCGCTTGAAGATCTTGCGCGGGACCCGATGTCCCAGCTCCGCTGTCTCGAACATGGCGCTCTCGCCTCGGCCTGGCCATCGGGGACGACGCGCACCATCCCCTCGCGCATCGCGCTCGGACTCCACCACCTCGCGCCCGGGAGGGCATTGACGGCGGTCAAGCAGGGCGTCTCGGGTCAGGCTATCATGGCGCCGTCACACCGTCGAAATGGATGCCGCCATCATGGACCAGGCCGAGATAGCCATGCCTCCAGCCATGATTCTCGCCATGTCTCACCTCGTGATTCCCGGGCCTCCCGGCGCGAGCGTCCCCCGGGCCTCCGGGCGCCCGAGCTGCGCGGGGCGCGCCCGGTGAGCGGCGTGCTGGACGAGGCCGACCGGGAGCGACTGCGCGGGGAGCTCGAGGCGCGACTGGAGAACCTGCGGGCCGGCATCGAGGCCGAGCGTGGGGTCGCCCGCTCCGAGCGCATCGGCCAGTACGCGGGCGAGGTCCACGACCGCGGCGAGGAGTCGAGCGTCGATGCGGCCGCCGAGGTCAACGACGCCATCATCGACCAGCACCAGGCGGAGCTGCGGGCGGTGCGGATCGCCCTGGGCAGGATGGAGGACGGCACCTACGGCGAGTGCGCGAGCTGCGGCGGCGAGATCGGGCTGCCGCGCCTCCAGGCCTGGCCGGCCGCGGCGCGCTGCGTCAGCTGCCAGGAGCGCACAGAGGGCGCGAGCTGAGGTCGTAGGCACCTCCCGCGGTGGGCCTTGGTCGGCCTACCGCGGGCATCGAGGGCGAGCCGCGCGGCTCAGGCGCGGCTCGCGGGTCAGCCTGGGCCAGCCTCAGTGGGCCGCCCGCCTGGCGGTCACGCCGTCGCCGAGGGTCCCGGCGACCTGGGCGAGGCCCTCGGGGTCGACGATCATGATCTGGTTCCGCCGGACCGTGATCAGCTTGGCGTCCTGCAGCCGGGTCAGGACCCGACTCACCGTCTCCACTGCCAGGGCAAGGTAGCTTCCGATGTCGGCCCTGGACATCGCCAGGTTGATCTCGGTATCGGACAGGCCGTGTCGCCGCAGCCGGGCCGACTGGTCGACGAGGAAGGTCGCCATGCGCTGCTCGGCGCTCTTGCGCCCGAGCACCAGCAGCATGCTCTCGTCACGCAGCGCGCTGCGGCTCATGCCGGCAGCGAGGCGCTCGAACACGGTGCGCGAGCGCGTGCACAGCCGCGCGAGCCGGTCGAAGGGCAGGGCGCACACGGAGGAGGTGTCGAGGGCACTCGCCCCGCACTCGTAGCGGCCCGAGTCGATGCCGTCGAAGCCAATCATGTCGCCGGGCATGTGGAACCCGATCACCTGCTCCTCTCCGGTCTCGGAGATCATGAAGGTCTTGACCGCGCCAGAACGCACCAGGAACAGTGACTCGAAGCGCTCTCCCGGGCGGAACAGATGCTCGCCTCGATGCATCACGCGCGGGGTCACGGGGATGTCGTAGCGTCCGTCGCCCTCCGGGTGGTCGAGATCCTTCGTCAGACAGTAGCCGGTCATCGTGCACTCGCAGCAGCGCGAGCGCCGTGCGCCGATGTTGACGACGTTGGTCGATTCGCTCATGACTCTCCCCTCCCTGTGGTCACCGGCCGCGGAGCGCCGCGGCGCCGGCTCTTGATTTCCTTATACGGGGGGAAGAGCGGTGTGGGTATACGGGATTCCCCGTATGCGTCAGCCGGCGTCGAGGGCCGCCTCGATCTCGCGCAGCAGGTCGTCCTCGTCGAAGGGCTTGGCGATGACCGCCTGTGCGCCCGCGGCCCGCGCCCGGTCGGTCATCGGGTGGTCCTTGTAGGCGGTGACCACGATGACCGGGAGGTCGATGCCCTGCTCGATCAGGATCTGCTGCAGGTCGGCGCCGCTGATCTCCGGCATCTGCAGGTCGAGGATCAGGCACCCCCAGGCGTCGCGATGGTATGAGCCGAGGAACTCCTCCGCGGAGGCGCACGAGCGCACCGCCCAGCCGCACGACTCGACCAGCATCGTGAGGCCAGCGCGCACCGCGGCGTCGTCATCGACGATGAAGATGGTCGGATCCGATTCCATGGCAAGCGCAGCCGTGCCGTGCATCGTTCTCCCGCCCGCGGCAGCCGATGTGCCGCGCCTCCCGCACAGCCCTCCGGGCCGTGCTCGGAACCTGGTCCAAGTGCCTCGAGGGCAGGTGCATCCGCCTCTCGCTCCCATTCACGCGCCGCCGCGCTCGGGCGCTGGCGGTCGACTCACGGGCGAGGATCTTCGGCCGGACGTCCGGGGAGGGCTTTGACGGCGATCAATGGTGCGGCCGGGGCTGCCGACCAGGGGGCCTCAGCCCTCGATGGACTGGATCAGGCGCACGAGATCGGGTACCGAGCGGGCCCCGGTCTTGTGCATGATCCGCGAGCGGTGCAGCTCGACGGTCCGCTCGCTGATCGCGAGCTCGGCGGCCACCGCCTTGTTCGCGCGGCCCTCGGCGACGAGCTGCATGACCTCGCGCTCGCGAGGGGTCAGGGCGGCGACCCGCTCGGCGGCCTGGTCCCGGCGCGCCCTGCCCGCGCGACGCTCCCGGTCGCGCTCGAGAGCGTCGTCGACGAGGGCGAGGAGTCGGTCCGCGTCGAATGGCTTCTCGAGGAAGTCCACCGCGCCGCGCTTCAGGGCCCGCACCGCCGCCGGAACGTCGCCATGGCCGGTCAGGAACAGCACCGGGATCTCGGCGCCCCCGGCCTGGAGCCGATCCTGGAGCTCGAGGCCGTCGATCCCCGGGAGCCGGAGGTCGACGATCGCGCACCCCGGCTCGTGGCGCTGGTAGCGGTCGAGGAAGGCGGCGGCGGTCTCGAAGCACTCGACCCGGTGACCGGCGGTGCCGAGCAGGAGCGCCAGGCTGTCGCGCACCGACGCGTCGTCGTCCACGACGAAGACCGTGTTCTCAGCGCCCAAGGTCGCTCACCGCGCCAGCCGACTCGTCGGGGTCGGTCTCGGCCTGCGTCAGGGGGAGGGTGAAGTGGAAGGCGGCACCGTCTCCGGGTGCCTCGGCGGCCCACAGCCGGCCGCCGTGCGACTCGACCAGTGAGCGACTGATCGACAGCCCGACGCCGACCCCGCTGGCCTTGGTGGTGAAGAAGGTCTCGAAAAGGCGCGCTCGAACGTCCTCGCCGACACCGACGCCCGAGTCCGAGATCACCACCTCGATCGCGCCGTCGCCGGTGAGGGCCGTGCGCACGCCGAGGACCCGCTCGGCCGCGCCGCCGTCGACCATCGCCTCGACGCCGTTGCGCACGAGATTCAGCGCGACCTGCTCGATCTGGATGCGGTTGGCCTTCACCGGTGGCAGCCCGGGGTCGAGCTCGAGGGCGACCCGCACGTGCCGCGTGCGTGCCTCGTGCTGGACCAGGGAAAGGACGCCGAGGAGCGTCTCGTTGACGTCCACGGGCCCGTGCTCGACCTCCCCCTTGCGCGCGAACTGGCGCAGGTGGTGGACGATTTTTCCCGCGCGCTGCGCCTGCTCGGCGATCTGCTCGAGTGCGTCGCGTATGACCTCCGGGCGGGCCGTGTCGCCGTCCATCATCCGCAGGCAGGCCTTCGCGAAGCTGACGATCGCCGCCAGCGGCTGGTTGACCTCGTGGGCGATCCCCGAGGTCATCTCGCCCATCTCCGAGAGCCGCGAGGCGTGCGCGAGCTCGTCGAGGCGGCGCTTGGCCTCGGCCTCGGCGCTCTTGCGCGCGGTGAGGTCGCGCAGGATGCCCGTGAACAGCCGCCGCCCGCCCGCCTCGAACTCGCTGATGGCCAGGTCGGCGGGAAAGGTCGTCCCGTCCCGGCGCAGCGCCTCCACCTCGCGCCCGAGCCCGATGATGCGCGGCACGCCGGTCTCGAGATAGGCCCGCATGTAGCTGGCGTGGGCGCTGCGGTAGGGCTCGGGCATCAGCATCTCGATGGGCCGACCGACCAGCTCCGCCGCGCCGTAGCCGAAGATCAGCTCGGTCGCGGCGTTCACCGACTCGATGATGCCCCGCTCGTCGATGGTGATGATGCCGTCCACCGCGGTCTGGAGGACCGCGTCCAGGCGTGCCTCGCGGTCGCGAAGCTCCGCATCGAGCGCCGCGTCTTGGTCCCCCCGCGCCATCGCTCGATCCTACGCGAGCCCCGGCCGCGGCAGAAGCGCCGCGGCGCCCGCCGGAGGAGCCGGCGAGGGTGCCCGAAAAGCCTGTTCCGGGGCGCCGGAGCGGAGGTTAAGATGCGGGCGACCGTGTTGATCCCGGTCAATGTGGCAGCGCACAACGGATTCTAGACTGCCCTCCGTTGGCGGCGGTTCGCCGCCCGCGGGGTGCTTTTGCGGGACAGCTGGGGGGTCGTCCGATGTCGTTCTTGCACGCGTTGCAGCTGTTCACCAATCCCCGGGCCGGCTGGGAGGCGATCCACCGCTACGACTACAGTGTCATCGGCTGCCTGTTCGGCCACACCCTGCTCTTCGCGCTGCTGCCCGCGGTCGCGGGCTACTACGGAACCTCCCAGGTCGGCTGGCAGATCGGCGCCGGTGAGGTGGTGCGCATGACCACCGGCAGCGCGGGCAAGATCGCGGTGCTCTACTACCTGGCGATGGTGTTCGCGGTGCTCACGGTCGGCTGGATGATCCACTGGATGGGCAAGACCTACGGCGCCGAGCAGCCGCTGTCCCAGTGCATCGCCCTGGCCACCTTCACCGTCACGCCCCTGTTCCTGGTGGGGATAGCCCAGGCCAACCCGATCCTCTGGCTCAACCTGATCCTCGGGCTGCCGGCGCTCGCCTACACCTCCTATCTCTTCTTCACCGGCGTGCCGGTGATGATGGAGATCCCGGAGGAGCGCGGATTCCTGTTCTCCTCGGCCGTGATGGCCTTCGGCCTCGTCGCGCTGGTGGCGATGATCGCGATCACGGTGCTGCTCTGGGGCGCCGGTCTCGCCCCGTCGTTCGTCAGCTGACAGGCGGGCACGAGCGCCGGCCGCGGATCGGCACGGAGTTCCGGCCAGAGCCATTCAGTCAGAGCAGTACAGAGCACTCAGGCAAGAATCGACAGTCGAGAGACGGTCGAGCACAGACAGTCAACGGAGCCGTCCATGTCGGAAGCACAGGCAGCCACTGCGCAGGAGACCCACGTGCCCGCCGCGCAGGAGACCTACAACTACAAGGTGGTGCGCCAGTTCGCCATCATGACGCTCGTGTGGGGCATCGTCGGGATGCTCGTCGGGGTCGTCATCGCTGCGCAGCTCGCCTGGCCGGCGCTGAACTTCGACATCCCCTGGCTCACCTACGGACGACTCAGACCCCTGCACACCAACGCGGTGATCTTCGCCTTCGGCGGCTGCGCGCTGTTCTGCACCTCCTACTACGTGGTCCAGCGAACGTGCCACGTGCGGCTGTTCAGCGACAGGCTCGCCGCCTTCACGTTCTGGGGCTGGCAGGCGGTGATCGTCCTGGCGGCGGTGACCCTGCCGCTCGGCATCACCACCAGCAAGGAGTACGCCGAGCTCGAGTGGCCGATCGACCTGCTGATCGCGGCCGTGTGGGTGTCCTACGCAGTGGTCTTCCTCGGCACCATCGTCAAGCGCCGGATCCAGCACATCTATGTCGCCAACTGGTTTTTCGCGGGTTTCATCCTCGCCGTCGCGGTGCTCCACATCGTGAATAGTGCGGCGATCCCGGTCGGCCTGTGGAAGTCCTACTCGGTCTTCGCCGGGGTCCAGGACGCGATGGTGCAGTGGTGGTACGGGCACAACGCCGTCGGCTTCTTCCTCACCGCCGGATTCCTCGGCATCATGTACTACTTCATCCCGAAGCAGGCCGGGCGGCCCGTGTACTCCTACCGGCTGTCGATCGTGCACTTCTGGTCGCTGATCTTCACCTACATGTGGGCCGGGCCCCACCATCTTCACTACACGGCGCTCCCGGACTGGGCGCAGTCCCTCGGCATGATCATGTCGCTCATCCTGCTCGCGCCGTCCTGGGGCGGCATGATCAACGGCATCATGACGCTCTCGGGCGCGTGGGAGAAGCTGCGCACGGATCCGGTGCTGCGCTTCCTGATCGTCTCGGTCTCCTTCTACGGGATGTCGACCTTCGAGGGACCGATGATGTCGATCAAGACCGTGAACGCGCTCTCGCACTACACGGACTGGACCATCGGCCACGTGCACTCGGGCGCGCTCGGCTGGGTGGCCCTGGTCTCGCTCGGGGCGCTCTACTACCTGATCCCGCGGCTGTTCGACCGAGAGATCTACAGCCTCAAGCTCGTCGAGTACCACTTCTGGATCTCGACCATCGGGATCGTGCTCTACATCACCTCGATGTGGGTCGCGGGGATCATGCAGGGTCTGATGTGGCGCGCGGTCAACGAGGACGGCACGCTCCAGTACAGCTTCACCGAGTCGGTCGAGGCGATGCACCCGTTCTACATCATCCGGTTCCTCGGCGGGGCGCTGTTCCTCGCCGGGACCCTGATCATGGCGTACAACATGTGGAAGACCGTCGCCGGCGCGCGGGCGGTCGACGACGCGGCCATTCCGGCCCCCGCGCACTAGTCGTGTGTTTCGGCATGGGGCTACGTGCGCTCGGCAAGCGGGGTATCGTCGAGTACCAGGACGGGACGAACGCCGGATTGTCGGGAGCAATCCCGGCCGGTCCCCCCTCCCTCACCCTCCCCCAAAGAGGGAGGGCACCAACAGCGGGCGTCAGCGTTCGAAGTTTCTGCGCAGCTAGCTGGTAGCAGGATTCAGGAGTCGATATGGCAACGGGACACGAGAGACTCGAGACCAACATCGGGCTCATGGTGGTGCTGATCATGGTGGTGATCAGCTTCGGCGGACTGGTGACGATCGTGCCGCTGTTCTACCAGTCGAACACCACCAGGCCGGTGGAGGGCCTGGAGCCCTACGGGGCCCTCGAGCTCGCTGGGCGCGACGTCTACATCCGCGAGGGTTGCTACACCTGCCACTCCCAGATGATCCGGCCGTTCCGCGCCGAGACGGAGCGCTACGGGCACTACTCGGTGGCCGGCGAGTTCGTCTACGACCGCCCCTTCCAGTGGGGCTCGAAGCGCACCGGGCCGGACCTCCACCGGGTCGGCGGGCGCTACAGCGACGAGTGGCATCGTGTTCATCTCATCAACCCGCGGGACGTGGTGCCGGTTTCGATCATGCCCGGCTACCCGTGGCTCGCCGAGAACGCTGCGGACGCCGACGGCATCCAGATCCGGATGAAGGCGCTGCGCCTGCTCGGTCACCCGTACACGGACGAGCAGATCGAGGCGGCGCCGGGGCTGCTCGAGGACAAGACCGAGATGGACGCGATGATCGCCTACCTGCAGTCGCTGGGCACGGCGCTGAAGTGGCGCTGAGAGAGGTGTAGACGATGGACGCCGCGTTGCTGCATTCCTGGTGGACCGTCGTCCTGCTGGTGATCTTCGTAGCTATCGTCATCTGGGCGTTCAGCGCCAGACGCACGGCGGAGTTCGACGAAGCGTCGCGCATCCCGCTCGAGGACGACGAAGTGCCGGCTCGCACCGGCCGAGAGGAGAACGGACGTGGGTAACTTCAGCGAGCAGTTCTGGGACCTGTTCATCTTCGTCGTCACCATCGGCGGGATCTTCGGGCTGTTCGTGTTCGTGTCGCACTTCGCGGGACCGACCGGCGCGGGAAAGACCGATACGACGGGGCACACCTGGGACGGCGACCTGCAGGACTACAACAACCCGCTGCCCGGCTGGTGGAACGTGATGTTCTACGTCACGCTCGCCTTCGGCGTTGGCTACCTCCTCTTCTATCCCGGGCTCGGCTCGAACTCGATGTTCCTCGGCTGGACGCAGGTCAAGCAGTACGAGGCGGAGATGGCCGCCGCCGAGCAGAAGTACGGTCCGCTCTACGCGGGCTATCTCGACATGGAGCTCGCCGCGGTCGCCGCGGACGAGGACGGCAACAAGATGGGCCGCAGGCTCTACCTCAACTACTGCGCCCAGTGTCACGGCTCGGACGCCGCCGGCGCCCGGGGCTTCCCGAACCTGACCGACGAGGACTGGCTCTACGGCGGCGAGCCGGAGCAGATCGTCACGAGCATCGTGGCCGGGCGCGCGGGCGTGATGCCGGGCTGGCTCGAGCCCCTCGGCGGCGAGGCGGGCGTCCAGGACATGGCGCAGCACGTCCTCGCGCTTGCAGGGCGCGAGCACGACGCGGCGGCGGCGGAGCGGGCGAAGCCTCAGTACCAGGCTCTTTGCGCGGCGTGCCACGGGCCCGAGGGAAACGGGAACCAGCAGCTCGGCGCGCCGAACCTCACCAACGACATCTGGCTCTACGGAGGCTCGAAGGGCGCCATCGAGCACACCCTGACCCACGGTCGCAACGGCCAGATGCCGGCCTACGGGGAGTTCCTCGGCGAGGCGAAGTCCCACGTGGTCGCCGCATACGTCTACGGGCTGTCGCGGGCCGCGCAGCCATAGCGCGCGGCGACGGGCGATGGCGCAGGACAGTGCCGAGGGCGTAGCCGCACTGCCGCTGGTACAGCGGCTCTCGGCGGTGCTGTGGCCTTCGTTCCTGCTCGCCGGCGCCGCGACCGCCGTCTTCTTCACCTTCTTCGATCCGGTGACCCTGCTCGAGTGCGAGGGCGAGCCGCCGCTCGGACGGACCGCGGCCTACAGCCTCGGCTTCTTCGGCTTCTGGCTCCTTTGCGCCGGAGCCTCGTCGGCGACCTACTACTTCCTGCGCCCTGGCGCCGAGCCGCCGCACGCGCGCCGCAGGGCCGATGGCTGATCCCGCCCTCGAGGTGGTCGGCGGCACCGACGCGAGCGCCGACGGCGAGGTGCAGCGCTCGCTCTACGCGAAGCGCGAGAAGATCTATCCGCGCGAGGTGCACGGCCTGTTCGCGACGCTGCGCGTCAGCGCGGTGCTCGTGCTCCTCGGGCTCTTCTACGGCGTTCCCTGGCTGTCCTGGGGCGGACAGCAGCTCGTCCTTTTCGATCTGCCAGGCCGGCGCTTCCACATCCTCGGGCTGACCTTCTTCCCGCAGGACTTCCTCTATCTCACCTTCCTGCTGATCATCGCCGCGCTCACGCTCTTCTTCTTCACGGCGCTCGCCGGCAGGCTCTGGTGCGGCTACGCGTGTCCGCAGACCGTGTGGACCGAGGTATTCCTCTGGATCGAGCGCAAGATCGAGGGCGACCGCCCGCGGCAGATGAAGCTCGACAAGGGCCCCTGGAACGGGCGCAAGCTGGCCATCAAGGGCGCCAAGCACGCCGTCTGGATCGTCTTCTCGCTGTGGACCGGCTTCACCTTCGTGGGCTTCTTCACGCCGATCACGGAGCTCGGGGCCAAGGTGCTCAGCTTCTCCACCGGGCCCTGGGAGACCTTCTGGGTCCTCTTCTACGGTTTCGCGACCTACGGCAACGCCGGATGGATGCGCGAGCAGGTCTGCATCTACATGTGCCCGTACGCGCGCTTCCAGAGCGCGATGTTCGACAAGGACACGCTCATCATCTCCTACGACGAGCAGCGCGGCGATCCGCGCGGCTCGCGCAAGCGCAGCGCAGACCACCGCGCCGCCGGACTGGGTGATTGCATCGACTGCACGCTGTGCGTCCAGGTCTGCCCGACGGGCATCGACATCCGAGACGGCCTCCAGTACCAGTGCATCGCCTGCGCCTCGTGCATCGACGTGTGCGACGAGGTCATGGGCAAGATGGGCTATCCGAAGGGGCTCGTGCGCTATACCACCGAGCATGCGGTGCACGGAGAGCGCACGCACATGGTGCGCCCGCGCATGATCGTCTACGCGTTGCTGCTGCTTGCGGTGATGGGTGCGTTCGCGGTCTCCCTCGCGATGCGCACGCCGCTGGTCGTCGACGTGCTGCGCGATCGCAACGCGCTGTACCGGGAGGTGGCCGAAGGACTGGTGGAGAACGTCTACATCCTCAAGGTCATCAACATGGACGACGACGCGCACGATTTCGAGATCTCGGTCTCCGGGATAGAGGGGATGGAGCTGGTCGCCGAGCGCAATCCCGCCCGCGTGCGCAGCGGTGAGGTCGCCGAGGTGCCGGCGCGCGTGCGCGTCGACCCCTACTCGCTGCCGGCCACCAGCAGCACCATCGAGTTCCGCGTTCGGGCGACGGACGACGAGCGGCTCGAGCGCAGCGAGGAAGCGCGCTTCCTCGGGCCCGCGGTCCGATGAGCGCGGGCGGCGGCGCGCGCGCGCGGGGCCCGGAGCTGCCGGGCGCGCCCTGGTACCGGGTGCCCTGGGTGTGGTTCGTGCTGTCGATCCCGGCAGCGGCGGTGCTGATGGGCGTGGTGATGCTGACCCTTGCCGGCCGCGGCTTCGATGGCCTCGTCGCCGACGATTACTACAAGCGCGGGATGCAGGTGAATCGCTCGCTCGAGCGCGACCGCGTCGCGGCCGCTCACCGCATGCGCGGCACGGTGGAGATCGACGTGGCCGCCGGGACGGTCCGGGTGCGTCTCGAGGGTGAGGGTGGGTTCACCGCGCCGCCGCAGATCGAGCTCGCCTTCCACCACGCCACGCGCGCCGGGCTCGACCGTACCGTGACGCTGCGCATGCGCGGCGAGGACAGCTACGGGGGACCGTGGCAGTCGCTCGAGACGGGGCTTTGGAACGTGTCGCTCGGCACGGCGGACTGGCGCCTCGTCGCGCGCCACCACGTAACGTCGGGTGCAGCCGCCGCGCCCCTGGCCCTCGCGCCGGCGCCGCGGTAGCGCGGGCCAATGGACGGCGCGAGCGCTGCGGGCCTCCTTGCAGCCTTCGTGATGGGGTTGCTCGGCTCCGGGCACTGCGCCGGCATGTGCGGCGGCATCGCGTGCTCGCTGACCCTGTCGCTCCCCGCGCCGGTGCGCGCGCGTCCGGTGCGCCTCTTGCCGTTCCTCGCCGCCTACAACGTCGGGCGGGTGGCGAGCTACGGCGCGGCCGGTGCGCTCGCCGGCGCCGTCGGCCTGGGCCTCGCCGCAGCGCTCCCGCTCGCCGCGACGCACGTGGTGGGCTTCGCGCTCTCGGGCGCCATGCTGCTCGCGGTGGGCGCGCACGTCGGCGGCTGGTGGCGTCCCCTCGATGCGCTCGAGCGCCTCGGCGCGAGGCCCTGGCGGCGCATCGAGCCCCTGGGTCGGCGGCTCGTGCCTGCGCGCAGCCCCGTCCATGCCCTCGCCCTCGGGGCGCTGTGGGGCTGGCTGCCCTGCGGCCTGGTCTACGGCGCGCTGGCGCTCGCGTTCGCCTCGGGCAGTGCGCTCGAGGGCGCGCTGCGGATGCTCGCCTTCGGGCTCGGGACGGTGCCGATGCTGGTCCTGGTCGGCTCCGCGGCAGGTTGGGTCGGCGAGCTCGCGCGCGAGCCGGGGCTTCGCCGCTGGGCCGGCGCCTGCCTCGTCGGGCTCGGCGTGCTCACCGTGGCCGGGGCCTTCCTGTCCCACGCGCCCCACGATGCGGCGCTCGCCGGCCTCGAGGGCCTGTGCACCGCCGATGCGGTCGGCGCGCCCATCGAGTGAGTCGCCCGAGGGGACCGAGCCGGGCCGGGAGAGCGTTTGGCCTGGCCCGCAGCGAACGGGGCCGCTCAGCTCTCCGGGGTGCGCACCCGCGAGCGCTCGGCGTTCTCCCGGATGTACTCGAGCAGTGAGCGATAGTGCTCGGCGACGATCGGTCCGAAGACCGGGTCGACCTGCGACTCGAAGGCGCTTGCGACGGCGGCCCAGTCCTCCTCGGTGAGCGAGCGCGCGGCCGCCGGGAACACCTGCTCGTTCTCCCGCGTCATGTGGTGGCGCATGAACTCGACGTAGTCGCGCCCCTGGGCCTCGAGCGCGTCGCGCTCGACCATCGCGCCGTCGACCACGCCACGCAGCGTGTCCCGGAACGCCTTGCCCTTCTCGAGCAGCCCGACGTGCTCCCGGCGCAGACCCTCGATCGACGCCTCGACCTCGGCGTCGTCGGTGCGGATCCGGTCGAACATCAGGTCCTCCATGGGATGGTGGACCCGGTCCGGGTAGTGCGTCATGTAGTGCATGACGCCGTGCATCAGCTCGAAGTCGGCGTTGTTCATCTCGTGCATCACGTCGAGCTGACCCTCGAGCACGTCCATCATCATCGCCACGTTGCGATGGTCGGTCTCGAGCTGTTCCATGATCGTGGCCATCGAAGCCTCCCCGGTCTCGGCCGCGCGCAGCGGCCGCCGCAGAGCGCGATCTAAGCGCGTCGGCGCCGGGCGGCGATTGACCTGGATCAACCCCTCGGCGGCGGCTCGCGCGGGCTGGAGCGCTCCTCGCGACGGGAGGGCTCGCCACCGGCAGGGTCCTCGCGGCGAGGCTCGTCCGCAGGTGGGTCGGGGCGCGGCGTGTCGTCGTCCATCAGGATGCGGTGCGCGGGTCCCTCGAGATCCTCGAACTGCCCGGAGCGCACGGCCCACAGCAGAGCCCAGACCACCAGCGCGACCAGGGCGAGGGAGAGAGGAATCAGCAGGAACAGGATATCCATGGCCGCGCGTCATGGCCTCGCGTCAGAGCGGGCCGGGCACGGGTCGCCGGCCTGCACGCAGGCCGTTCGCCACGACCAGCAGCGAGCTCGCCGACATGCCGACCGCGGCGAGCCACGGTGGGACCAGCCCGGCGGCGGCGGCGGGGAGCGCGAGGAGGTTGTAGCCGAGGGCCCAGCCCAGGTTCTGGCGGATGATGCCACGGGTCGCGCGTGCGGTGGCCACCGCGTCGCCGAGGCCGTCCAGCCGCTCGCCGACGAGGATGAGATCGGCGCTCGCCCTCGCCGCGTCGGTGCCGGCGCCGAGAGCGGCCGAGACGTCGGCGACCGCGAGCACCGGTGCGTCGTTGACCCCGTCGCCGGCCATGGCGACGACGTGCCCGGCGCCCTGGAGCGTGCGTACGCGGGCGACCTTGTCGGCCGGCGAGAGCCCGCCCTCGACCGACTCGATGCCGAGGGCCTGCGCCGTGGCCGCCGCAGCCGCGGGGCGGTCGCCGGACAGGACCGAGACCTCGACGCCCAGCGCGGCGAGCACGGCGAGCGCCTCCCGGGCGCCCTCGCGCGGGCGGTCGTCGAAGGTGAGGAGGGCGAGGATGGCCTCCTCGTCCGCGAGGATCGCGCTCGCCCGTTGCTCACCGTCGAGCGCCTCGACGAGGGCCCGGGGCGAGGCGGCGCCCCCGGCGCGCACGTGCGCGAGGGTACCGAGGCGATAGGCCGTGCCCTGCACCCGGGCGCCGATGCCAGCGCCGGGGACGCTGGCGGGCTCCGTGGCTGCGGGCGGATCGGGCACCGCCTCCCGGAGCGCCCGGGCGAGGGGATGCTCGGAGGCCTGCTCGAGGGCGGCTGCAACGCGCAGCACCTCGCGCTCGTCGAGCCGTCCGAAGGTGGTGATGCGGGCGATGCGAAGACGCCCCTCGGTGAGCGTGCCGGTCTTGTCGAGCACGCATCGGTCCGCTGCAGCGAGGCGCTCGAGAGCCGCGCCGCGGGTGACGACGACACCGCGCGCGAGCAGGCCCGAGAGCGCCGCCGTGATCGCCGTCGGCGTCGCCAGCGAGAGCGCGCAGGGGCAGGTGACGACGAGGAGGGAAACCGTCACGGGCAGCCACGCCTGCGGCTCGTGCAGCCACCACCAGGCTCCGACCGCCCCTGCGATCAGCAACACTCCTGCGACGAAGTGCGCGGCGATGCGGTCGGCGAGCAACGCGGCGCGCGGGCGCTCGGCCCGCGCGCGCTCGACGAGCTCGAGGATCCGGCTGAGCACGGTCTGCTCGCCGACCTGCTCCACCTCGACGACGAGGGGGCTCTCGTAGTTGACCGAGCCGCCGATCACGGCGTCGCCGGCGGCGCGCGGGAGGGGCCGGCTCTCCCCGGTGAGGACCGACTCGTCGACGCTCGAGCGGCCCTCGGCGACGCGACCGTCCGCGGGCACCGTCTCCCCGGGGCGGACCAGCACTCGGTCTCCGGGAACGAGCTCGCCGACGGGCACCGTCTCCTCCCCCGCCTCGCCCAGGCGCGTGGCGAGCGCCGGCCGCGCGCCTCCGAGGGCCTCGGCGCGACCCACGGCCCGGCGCCGCGCCGCGAGCTCGAGGAAGCGCGCGAGCAGCAGCAGGAACACGAACATCGCCACCGAGTCGTAGTAGACCTCCCCACGGCCGCCCACCGTCGCGACGACGCTGCCGGCGAAGGCGATGGTGATGCCGAGGGCGACCGGGACGTCCATTCCCGGCGAGCGGTTGCGCAGGTCGCGCCAGGCGCCGGCGTAGAAGGACCGGGCGCACACGGCGACGATCGGCGCCGCGAGGGCGAGGCTCGCCCAGCGCAGGAGCGCGCGGAAGCGGTCCTCCATCCCGTAGAAGTCCCCCGCGTACAGGGCGACCGCCAGCATCATCACCTGCATGCCGAGGAGCCCCGCGAGCCCGAGGCGGCGCAGCGCCCGGCGCCGCTCGTCCTCGAGGAGGGACTCGGCACGCGCCGGGTCGTAGGGGTGGGCGGTGTAGCCGATCCGACGCACGGCCTCGAGGATCGCGCTGAGGCGGGTCCGCGACGGGTGCCACAGGACGCGGGCCCGGTGCGTGGCGTAGTTGACCTCGGCCTGCTCCACGCCGGGCACGCTCGCCAGGTGGCGCTCGTTCAGCCACAGGCACGCGGCGCACTCGATCCCCTCGAGGAGCAGCGTCGACTCGCGCAGGTCCTCCCCGCGCACCGTGGAGAAGCGCTCGCGAATCCGCGCATCGTCGTAGACCCGCGCCTCGCGCAGGAACTCGGGCACGAGCCCCTCGGCGCGCTCCGGGCGCTCGGTGCGGAAGCGGTAGTAGTCGCTGAGCCCGGCGTCGCGGATCGACTCGGCGACGGCCCGGCAGCCGGCGCAGCACGTGGGGCGGCGCTCGCCGAGGATCTCGACGGGCAGCTCCACGCCCGCGGGCACCGGCTCCCCGCAGTGATAACACGCCCCTGTATCCAAGTCCGCCGTGAGGCCCCGCCCGGGTCCGTGTGGGCGAGCACGCCCGATCCGGCGACTGTCCTACGCGCCCGCACCGCATGTCCACCGGCGGCCCGTCCACCGGCATTCGTGATCGGTTAAGCGGCTCCCCGGGCGTCGGCCGGCCCGGTACGGGCTGCGGGGACACGCCGTGAATACGTCCATGTAGGCTCGACGGCCGCATCCCTGCGGCCGACGGTCCCCGCAGCCCGCACCGGACCGGCCCTATCCGAACACCGATGCGTCCACCGGCGCCCGGGCCACGGGCGTCCCCGACCCGCCATCGCCCGCCCACCCCGTCGGCGAGCCGGGTGGAGCGCGCTCGCCGCCACCCAGTAGCATTGTCCTCCCGAGGGAGACGAGGGCGGCGAGGGCGATGCGCAGGTGTCACGAGGTGGACTACGAGATCGTCGGCAGTGAGATGCAGATGGTGGTCGTCGAGCTCGACGAGGGCGAGACGGTGATCGCCGAGGCCGGCGCGATGAACTTCATGGACGGGACCATCGCCTTCGAGACGCGCCTGGGCGACGGCTCGGACCCGGACCGGGGCCTGTTCGGCAAGCTGTTCGAGGCCGGCGTGCGCAAGCTGACGGGCGAGTCGATCTTCATGACGCACTTCACGCAGAGTGACGCGGGCCGCGGGCGGGTGGGCTTCGCCGCGCCGTATCCGGGGCGCGTCATCGCGCTGGACATGGACACCGTCGGCGGCGAGGTGATCTGTCAGAAGGACGCCTTCCTGTGCGCGGCGCGCGGCACCAAGGTCGGGGTCGCGTTCAACAAGCGTCTCGGCTCCGGCTTCTTCGGCGGCGAGGGCTTCATCCTCCAGCGTCTCGAGGGTGACGGGATGGCCTTCATGCACGCCGGCGGCACCGTGCTCGAGCGGCGTCTCGAGGGCGAGCGGCTGCTGGTCGACACCGGCTGCCTCGTCGCCTTCACCCCGGGGATCGAGTACGAGATCAAGGCAGCCGGCGGCCTGAAGAGCATGCTCTTCGGCGGCGAGGGCCTGTTCCTCACGCACCTGAGGGGAACCGGCACGGTCTGGGTGCAGAGCCTGCCGTTCAGCCGTCTCGCCGATCGGATCCTGCAGCTCGCGCCTTCCATCGGCGGTGACGAGCGAGGCGAGCAGTGATGGCACGCGCGGGACGTCGTGGCGCTCCGACGGTGTACCATCGAGCCCGTCCCCGAACCCTTTAACCGGCCCGTCCCCGGGCAGCGAGGAGCACCCAGTGAAGCGCCTGCACCGTCCCGACCTCTACGGCTGGTCAGTCTTTGACGACAGCCGCAACATCGACTTCCACGGTCTGCTCTGGGCACGCGCCGACGGCAACGTGCTCGTCGACCCGATGCCGATGAGCGCGCACGACGATGCGCATCTGGCCTCGCTCGGCGCCGTCGCCCACGTCGTCGTCACCAACTCCGACCACACGCGCGACGCGATGCGGCACGTGGAGCGCGACGGCGCGGTGCTGTGGGGGCCGGCCGGTGAGCGCGAGGGCTTTCCGCTGCCCTGCGACCGCTGGCTCGGCGACGGCGACACCGTCGTCCCCGGGCTGGTCGCCCACGTCGTCGACGGCTCGAAGACGCCGGGGGAGCTCGCACTGGTGCTCGAGGGCCGCACCCTCGTCACCGGCGATCTCATCCGGGCCCACGAGGGTGGACGCCTGTGCCTCCTGCCCGACGCGAAGCTCACCGACCGCACGGCCGCGGTGGCGAGCGTGCGCCGCCTCGCGGCGCTGCCGGGCATCGAGGCGGTGCTGCCCGGAGACGGCTGGCCGGTATTCCGCCACGGCGACGAGGCGCTGGCCGAGCTCGCGTCGTCGCTCTAGCCCGGATATTGCACCAAGTTCACGAATCCTCGCTTGTTCCTTGAATCCACAGGGCTTCTTCGGAGCTTGGAAATACGGGCAGTATTCCCGGCGCTCCAAAGAAGTCCTGTGAATCCAAGGCCCTGCGCGATCCCTTCGCGAATTGGTGCAATATCCGGGCTAGGGGCCTTGCACCGATTCTCGGCCACGGCCGCCGATCCACCTGGATTTCCAGGCCGTAGTCGCTCGGCTGTCGCTCCTGTTTCGCCCACCTCGCCCAGTGACCGCCATGGATCGCGGCAATGCGTCGGGAGTGCCGGGAGCG